>CXWL01018245.1_pt1 | contig 11221 bp, 12 predicted proteins | sample 590931 | NCBI WGS metagenome assembly CXWL01 (sample SAMEA3498368, study PRJEB10139) | groundwater metagenome | biome: water well; material: biofilm material | place: Germany | collected 2015-04-27 | reverse complement strand
TCGGGTCGTCGGCGAAGAAGTCATGAAGGAGTTGCACCAACTCGACCAGGTTGCCTATGTCCGGTTCGCGTCTGTCTATCGCGAGTTCAAGGACATTGATCAGTTCATGGACGAGCTCAAATCCCTGGCTCAGCAGCGTCGGGAGCGGTGACGGCGGGCTCCTCAGCCCCTCGCTCTGTTTCCTCTCCTTCGTCTCTCCTCCCTTCGATTTCTCAGCTCAGCAATCAATTGCACCCCGGCAACCAACACTGGTTCATAGAACCATGGCATCTACGAAACGTCGTTCCACCAAAGTCCGCAGTAAGTCGTCGAAGGTTGGCGCCACCAATGTCGCCATTATCGGCGCCGGGCGTGGCGGAACCGCGCTCATGGAAATTTTCGCCAACGATCCGCTCGTTCAGATCGTGGGCATTGCCGAGGTCGACGCGCAGGCGCCCGGCGTCATTCTCGCAAAACAACTTCAGATCCCCGTGACGCGTGACTATCGCAAGCTCTTAGCGATGGAGCGGGTAGACCTCATTATTGATGTATCCGGCGATGCCGAGGTCTGGCAATTCTTGCAGGACTTTCACCGGATGGGCGTCACCATCATCGGCGGAGCCAGCGCCAAGTTCATGTGGGAGTTAATCGGCGCACGAATCCGCGCCACGGCAGAAATCGAGAGCACGCTCAATAAGTACCAGTCTCTCTACCGACTGTATGTCAAAGAAACCGGCGCGGCGGTCACTGAAGAACGGACACGCATCGCTTGCGAGATCCATGACGGTCTTGTCCAGAGTCTTGCCGGCGTCAATTTCAAGCTCGACTTATGCCAGGAACTGGTACGCAAGAACCCGAAAGAAAGTCTCGCCACGATCAAAGAAAGCAAGGCCCAGCTGAAACTCGCCATTCAAGAAGCCCGGCAAGTCATCTTCAATTTGCGGCCCCTCCATTATGACAAAATGGAGCTGATTCCCGCGCTGACCAACTACCTCAAGTCCTACGAAACTCAGGCTCGCATCAAAGCGCAGTTCACCGTGACCGGGGATGAACAAATTTTGTTTCCCCGAACGAAGATCTTCCTGTTCCGGATTATTCAGGAAGCCTTGAGCAACGTCCAGAAACACGCGAAGGCCGATCGTGTCTCGATCAAATTGGAGATCAACCTGGAGATGTTGCGCGTGACCATTTCAGACAATGGCATCGGCTTTGATATGGACGCCGTGTTGCGAGATCCTGATAAATGGGACCACTTCGGCATTCGAGGCATTATTGAGCGGGCCAAACTCGTCGGTGGAGAAGGACACATCGATTCCAAGCAGGGGCGAGGCACGACGATCACAGTCGAAGTCCCCCTCATGAATAAGGAGACCAGCGAACATGGACAAGATTAAAGTCCTCATTGCCGATGACCATCGCGTCGTTCGAGAAGGGCTGGCCGCCATTCTCAAAACCAAAGAAGATCTCCATATAGTGGGAGAAGCCCAGGATGGAATGGAAGCCGTTGAAAAGGCCAAGGCTCTGGTTCCCGATGTCATTCTTATGGACGTCAGTATGCCTCGCATGGGGGGCGTCGAAGCCACGAGACAAATCAAACGAGAGTTCCCTCACATCGGGATCGTGGCACTGACGATGTACGAAGAACAGCAGTACATTTTCGATCTTGTTCGTGCCGGTGCCACCGGCTACCTGCTGAAAGATTCCGAATCTTCCCAAATCGTCGCGGCGATTCGCGCAATTTACCGAGGCGAATCGTTGATTCACCCGTCGGTCGCCAGCAAGATTCTTGCTGAATTTTCCCTCATGGCTCAGAAGAAGGGGAAAAAGCCGGGGTGGGTGGAACATGACCTCACCGAACGTGAAATCACGGTTCTCCGGTTAGTGGCTGACGGAAAGACCAACAAGGAGATTGCAAACGCACTGGACCTCAGCGAAAAAACCGTGAAAAATCACGTGCGCAATATCTTCCATAAGCTACAGGTCTATGATCGAACCCAGGCGGCCATCCTCGCAATCCGGAAAGGATTAATTGAACTGGACCCGCGACCATGAACAATCGCAAGGCCACCGTTCCAGATTTATTTTTTAAAATCCACAGTTGTACTTTTTTTACAACACTTCAAAAATAGAACAAAGTGTATTTTACATAATTATATCAATATATTGCGAGATTCTAGTTACGGCAAGCCTCTTGCTAAATGACAGGTTGTCATTTGAATTTGGAGGCTCTCGTGAGGAATCAGCAAACTCTAGCCGCTCCGATTACCTGCTCTGGCGTCGGGCTTCACTCAGGCCAACCAGTAACCATTACACTCAGACCAGCGCCTGTGAATACAGGCGTCGTCTTCGTGAATCGGAATGGAAAGTCAGGAGCCTCCCTCCCTGCATCTATAGAACATTTGGTGCCGACCGAACTATGCACCGCGATTAACGGCAATGGCTTTCAGGTCAAGACGATTGAGCACGTACTGGCCGCCCTCTCAGGACTGGGAGTTGATAACGTATATATCGATGTCACGGCCGGAGAAATTCCCGTCATGGACGGCAGTGCCGCACCGTTTGTCCGACTGATCCATTCCGTAGGCCTGACCTCACAATCCCGTCGCCAGCCCTACTTGAAAATCATGGCCCCGATTGAAGTGTGCGACGGCCAAAAGCGTGTGCGCATCGAACCGTCCTCGACGCCCAAAATTACGTACACCATTCACTACAATCATCCGATGATCAAGACCCAGGTCTATACGCACGACTGTTCCGCGGATACCTTTGAGCATGATATTGCCGAAGCCCGCACGTTCGGATTCTTGCACGAAGTACAAGCCCTCTGGGCACGCGGTCTCGGACAGGGCGGAAGCCTCGAGAATACCGTGGTTCTCTCAGAGAACGGAATCATGAATGAATCAGGCCTTCGCTTCTCAAACGAATTCGTCCGCCACAAGGTCCTGGATCTCATCGGGGATTTCTCACTTCTTGGCATGCCTTTCATCGGCCACCTCATTGCCGAACGGTCGGGACATGCGCTCCACACTCGTCTCGTCGAGCAAATCTTGGAACAGCCTGAAAAATGGATTCTGCTCAATACAGAGTCCGCTTCCGCTGAATCCAGGAAGTCGCTTTCGATCAGCCGGTCACAACCGGCCGTCGCGCTTCAGGCCTCATAACTACAAATCTATATTTGAAATTGATTTTGTACGGGAGGGGGAGGAGTTGCTCGCCTTCACGAGGCGCAATCATGAGTAAACGCCGAGAGTGAGTGGCCTCACCCTCGGCGAGTCATACTCGGCGGGCTACTTCTTCTTCTTCTTTGCTGCTGCTTTCTTCGTTGCCAAGAGTCTCACCCCCTCCCTTTAAAGGAATACGATAACCTACACTGCTTGAACCAACACATCCTCAAGTGCTTCAAACGTATTCGGACCGACTTTCCTAAATCGTTTATCCCGCTTCAGCGACGTCGCCACAGAGGTCAACGGCGTTTTCCCTTTGATCTGCAGCCCACCTTCCGCAAGCCGTTGCAGCAATTCCTTCGCATGCATGGCACGGTTGGACTCGCGCAAGATTTCATACGTCGCTTCAGGAACACTCTTTCCGACGTACTTGCTACGACCTAAGAGAATTTCACGCGACTGATCCGTCACGTCCATGACCGGAAGAGTCCGCACGCCCTTATTATCATCGGTAATAATTTGACTGGAGAGACTGGCAAGTTTCGCTTTATCCGCTTCTACCCGGTAGAGCGTTTCGGCAAGTTCGAGGTATTTCTTGATCGTCGCAATCTCGTCATCGAGTCGACGCTTCTTTTTCTCAAGCTCCTGAAACCTATTCTTGTAGGCATGGATCCGCTGCTCAAGACCTACAAGGATATCTGTTAGTTCTTCCACAACACCCTCAACAGAAGCATGCTTGCTTTATAGCATTGCATACAATAATTGTCAAGCACTGACAACATACTAAAATACTATGACAATAAAATAGCTTTCTTTACAGAAGAAAAAGCTGTGACAAGTACACCGACAAGGCTTGTCTATCACAGAACAGAAACTTACCATCTCCATATTTATAAGTGGTTACGATTTATTCTTTCATATGCTTTGAATTAATCGCACGGTCCATACACCAATTCTGCCACCCATTGCTGGGTAAGAAGCTTGAAAATGGGCAGGTAACCCCCATGAGGCCCTGTGCTATGATTCGCCATGCTTGACTCATCACCCCCCAATGAAACACCTGTTCCCTTGCTCTTGGAAAGAGCCATTCATGCGGCAAGACAAGCGGGCAAGGTCCTCTCGCATTACGCACGCAACGGTTTCCGCGTCGAGAACAAGAGCGCGATCGATCTCGTCACGGAGGCAGATCATGCCGCCGAGCAATGCGTCATCGATGTGATTCGTGCCAGCTATCCCGATCACGCCTTCCTCGCGGAAGAGCGAGGACGCATTGGCCAAAGTCCGTCATCCTACGTCTGGATTATCGATCCGCTCGACGGCACCACAAATTTTACACACGGCTTCCCTACATATTGCGTATCCATTGGTCTTGAGTACAAGAAGCAGTGTGTACTTGGCGTCGTGTACGATCCCACTCGTGATGAACTCTTCAGCGCTACACATGGTGGAGGAGCGCAGGTCAATGATCAGCCACTCCACGTCTCTCAAACAGCACAGTTAGATCAAGCCCTTCTGGTAACCGGCTTTGCTTACAATATTCGAGAAACTCCGAATAACAACCTCGATCACTTTGCTCAGTTTGCACTTCGAGTCCAAGGACTCCGCCGTACCGGGTCGGCAGCCCTTGATCTGTGTTATGTCGCAGCGGGGCGATTCGACGGATTTTGGGAAGTGAAACTCAACCCGTGGGATATGGCCGCCGGGGTGGTGATCCTTCGCGAGGCCGGGGGAAGAGTGACAGACTTTTGTGGCCAATCGCACTCTCTCTACGGACAGGAGTTGGTTGCAAGTAATGGACACCTCCATGATTCTATGATTTCAGTGATTCGGGAATCTCTGGACAGCAGACCTCTATTCCCCCGATGAACCCGACAGCCATCCCGTGAAGAGACACCCCTGCCGGTGAGTTCGCCACCTCTCCAAACCAACCCGGCACCCCGTATACAGCAAGCCAATCTGTACGCTAAGATTGTGCAACCTTCTTGCTGGAGTACATCACTATGGCAACATCAACACCTCCCTCAGGTCCAATAGACAACTCCCCGACAGGTGAGAATCCAAACGAAAAAGCGACATGGGACGTGGAATTATTGCGCGTTCTCGTGAGCCGAAAGGGAACTCAGGTCGATGCACAATGGGCAATTCATCCTCAGTTGAAACAGGACCTGCTTCCGGAAGAATGGAAAGAAGTGACCGACCTTATGGCCAAAGTCACCGATATTGTCGGCAGTCGCTTTTCTGAAGTGCTCCAGAACGTTGAGCCTGATCCTCCCGGTCATGCCTGACCCTGAACCGGTACGCCCAACTTCTCGCATCGTTTCTTCTCATCCCCTGTACAGCCAAAGGAGCTGAACTATGGAGTCGTATTATCACGCACACGATCTGGGTAAATTCTCCGAGATGGGCAAGGGCAATAAGGATCTCTGGGATAAGTTCATGAGCTACTACAGTGCGGTATTCTCGGAGGGAGCCCTCACCGAACGGGAGAAAGCCTTGATCGCCCTCGCCGTCGCGCATGCCGTGCAATGTCCCTATTGCATCGATGCCTATACGCAGGCGTCGCTGGAGAAGGGATCGAACATTGAGGAAATGACCGAAGCGGTGCACGTCGCCTGCGCGATTAGGGGAGGCGCGTCGCTCGTGCACGGTGTCCAGATGCGGAACGTGGCCGAGAAGTTGTCGATGTAGAAGGGACGGTTGTGACTGACGGTAGCCGGCGTAGTTCAGAGAAATTGGTTTTCTGGGATCGCGAGCGTGAAGTATTTCTCCCGCTCTTCATAGAGGATGCGACGGCTCGTCAGAATGCTCAGGGCGTCATTCAGTTCATCGTCTGACAGCACCAGGCCACTCTTTGCTTCTTTCAACACCGCACGAATCTGATCTCTGCTTTTCGCAGCCTCATTGCAGGCCTCGATGATGCCTGCGGCCGGCCAATCGAACCGCTGCCTGGTCGGAGCCTGAGGATCCCGCCCGTCGTAGACCGTAATGTAGTCCATAGACTTGGAGTAATACAAAAACGGGCGGTCGCTGCCGCGCGCCCGTCGCTGCCATTCCTCCACGAGACCGACCAGTTCCTGATAGAGATGCGGATCCACCGGCCAGTGATCCAGCTCATACTCGAAATCATAAGCGATCTTGAGCAAATCAAGGCGCGCCGCATCATACACATATTCGTAGGCCATCCCCGGCCCCGTGATCCGCACACCATATTCATGCGGACGCGTAAAGTAGGGACTGAACCGCTGCAACCAGAATTTCCCGGTCGCTTCCGGCGCCTGCAAATGGAAGAGCGAGGGAAGCAAATCGATCTGCCGCCGATAATCCTCATTCGTCTCGCCGGGGAATCCGAGCAGAATATTCCAGGACACCGCGACACGATAGTAGCTGCTCCACTTCAGGCACAGGATGTTCTGCATGGGCGTCACGCCCTTATCCATCGCCTTGAGCTGCGTCAGACTGAGACTTTCCAGGCCCGGCTGCATACACTTCACGCCCCCCACCGCCAGCGTGCGAATCTGACTCTTCTGAAGATTGCTCTTGGTTTCGATGAACACATCGAGATCGCAGTGTGCCGCGGCAAACTGACCGAACAGATTCTCGACATACTTCATGTCGATGATGTTATCAACCAGCCTGAACCGGCTCGTGTCATACCGGCTGGAGAGCGCCGTCATCTCGCGCGCCGCCTGATCCGGCGATTTCGCCCGGAACTTCATACTCTGGGCATTGAGGCCGCAGAACGTGCAATGGTGCTTCTCCCCCCACCAACAACCGCGCGAACCTTCGTAGAGGAGAATGCGGTCCAGGCCTTGCGCCGCATCACCGAGTTCGGCCAGCAGATGGTAATAGTCGTCGTAGTCCGGAGGCCCGGTCTTCGCGAAATCGGCAAACAGCGCCGGGTTCGGCGTAAATCGAATCTGCTCCTGCTCTCGAAAGATCACACCATTCGGAACCGCGGCAGACTTCCCCTCTAGGACATGGCGCACGAGGGCAGGCACCACCTCTTCTCCTTCGCCCACCACGACATAGTCGATAAAGGGGAACGCCCGGAAATATTCCATCCCCATTTCGCCGTCGTAGTTCGCCCCGCCGAAGACGATCTTTACCTCCGGATACAGATCTTTAATCATCTTCGCCAGCGTCAGGCTTGCCACATTCTGATCGAAGGTCGAGGTAAAGCCGACGAGTTTGTACTGCCCCCAATCAATCGCCGTCATCGCCCAGGTGAGAAACTGCGGCGCCGTCCTCGTCGCCATGTCTTCAAAAAAGGAGATCGGCTGCCCGCTCTCCTGAGCCACTTGCTCGAAGACCGGCTTAAAGACCCGGGGGTATNNTTTCATAGAGAGGGACACCGATCTTGTGCGCGAAACGGACGTTCAAGTGGTGGCAGTCAACCGAGACACCTTTCGACTTGAGCAGGGCCGACAGAGTCCCGAGCTGAATCGAGGGATACTTCGAATAACTGAACGGCATGTTGACGAGCGCCACCTGCGCCTGATCACTCATCGGTTGCCTCGTCCGTTCATCATGGCAAGATCGCCTGGCTTAGGATACTGCCGCTCGGAATGGCTCGAACTCCCGGTCGGCTTTCGCCGCGAGATAAAAATCGCTTTCCGTGAGACCGTTAATCTTGTGTGTCCAGATCTCCACCTTGCACTTGCCCCAAGCCAGGTAGAGATCCGGATGATGGCCTTCAGCCTCAGCAATCACGCCCACTTGATTCACATAGGCTAAGGCTTGAGCAAAATCCTTGAAGGTATAGAGGCGTTCAAGATGCCCTTGCGCGTTCAGCGTCCAGCCCCGGCCCAACTCTTTCAAAAGAGCCTGCGCACGATCAGGGGAAACAGGCGGCACACCACCACGGCAGGGGATGCACTTATTGTCGGCAAGACCCATGGCGGCCTCCTTCGGTAAGAGAGAATGAAGCATTGTAAAGGGGCCATGAGCGGAGAAACAAGGCGGGGACAGCATTCGATCGGACACAAATGGAATGTATGCGCAGCTCAAAACACAAGGCAGCAGGCTAGCTTCGTCTTGCCTCACAGCCCATTTCCGCGCATCATGCCGCCAACCATGCCGCCAACCTCATTGCAACCGGATCAGTCCACACCTCTGCGCATCGGCTGGTTTACTGCCTCCTGCGTGCTCGTCAGCAATATTATCGGGGGCGGTATCTTCACGACGACCGGCATTATGGCCCGGGATCTCGGCGATCCGCTGTTGATTCTCCTCTTGTGGTTCATGGGAGCGCTCTTCGCCGTCGGCGGCGCGATGATCTATGGCGAGCTGGGCTCGCGTCTGCCCCATGCAGGAGGAGACTATGTGTATCTGCGAGAAGCGTATGGACCGCTCATCGCCTTCCTGAGCGGCTGGACGTCGTTCACAATCGGCTTCGGCGCCGCCGTGGCAGCCTCGGCCATCAGCTTCTCATCCTATGCGATGCGCGTCGTTCCGATTCAGGATGAGCAAGGGTGGACCGCAAAAGGGCTCTCTCTCACCCTCCTCTGGAGCGCCACCCTTGTCCATTGTCGAGGCGTCCAAACGGGCGGCCGCCTGCAGCTGCTGCTCACAACGACGAAAGTCGTGGCCATTGGAGGACTGATTCTCGGCGGACTCTCGACCGTGATCGGGCAGGGGCGTCCTTTCCTCGCCGCACCCATCGCACAGGCGCCCACGCTTGGAACCGCCGCCATCGCCCTCGTCATCGTGACCTACTGCTACCTCGGCTGGAACGTCGCCGGCTACATTGCCGCGGATATCGTAAATCCCCAGAAGACCCTGCCCAGAATCATGATCGGAGGAACAGCGTTCGTCGCCGTCATTTACCTCTTGCTGAACGTCGTGTACTTATCGGCTTTATCCATCAGAGAACTGGCGCAAGAACCGATTGTGCCGGTAGCGGAGAAAGTCGCCGCGGCTTTGTGGGGGCCGCAAAGCGGGCGGCTGGTTGCCGCCATCCTCTGTCTCTCCATCGCAGGCGCGGTGAGCGCCATGACCTGGGCCGGACCCCGTGTCTATTGGGCCATGGCGCGCGACGGCATGATCAGCCCCTGGCTCGCCCAGGTGCACCCTCGAACCAATGTACCGGCCCGCGCGATCATCTTCCAAAGCCTGTGGGCGTCGCTGCTGATTCTCAGTGGCACGTTCGAACAACTGCTTGTCTATAGCGGCTTGGTCCTCTCGCTCTTCATGGCCCTGACTCTCTCCACGATCTTCCGCCTTCGTCAAAGCAGTTCTACCCATCCATATTTTCATGCTCCTTTCTACCCGATCTTGCCGATCACACTCGTCTGCGGAGCTGCTGCCCTGGTTATCTCCAGCGTGCTCGAACGACCGACGGAATCGCTTTACGGCGCGGCCACCGTCCTGAGCGGTATCCCGCTCTACTACGTCTGGCACAGACCTCACAATCTTCGGAGACAATCATCCTGACTCGCTCGTCAAAATATTCTTCAACAAGGCGGCAACGAACGACCTGCTGAGTCGTACTATTGATGTACGGCGAAGCATTGAGCAATGCGGCAACGATGTTCGAGGATATTTTTACGAGATGAAAAACAGCACGGGCGACCTTGCACTATGGTGGGAGGTCGCCCGTGAGTGGCGCTTAGGGCGCCGAAGATACATGTTCCGATTGTCGCGGCCCGAAAGACCCGCGCGATGAGAAATGCGTTGTGCTTCCAGTCGGGGGAGACCTCGTCAATCCCAGGTACTAGTGTTCCTCGTTCTAACACAGACTCTCTAGATTGATCAGACCGACACCCGATTGGTCATTCGTGCCCTCACGGCACGGCCTGAAGAGAATCGACTAGAACGACCGACGAGAAACCCGCCTTCGCATCGACGGGCCTGACGGACCAGGTGGCGTTGCATCGCTCATATCCACCCTCCTCTCTGATAAACTCAGCGAGAAACCTGGATAGCAGCCGCGCGGTCTGCCCGATCTCCCGCACTTCCGAACATCATGGGCCGCAGTTCCGATCTACGCCCATTAGCTCACTCTGTCAATAGGTCGACTCTGTATTTTTGTGTGCGCAAGCACGCATACCCTGTGCCCGGAGCCACTTTGCAATATGGCGCTCCAGTCAGAGCTCGCTTCTGTCAACACCCTTACGTCGCTCTTGCCGGTGTTGGTCACCGTCGTGCCTTCAAACATCTTCCTGGCATCGACGGATTTCACCTCAGGCCATGGCATGACGATCACCGTCCGCTTCTTGGCATCCACGATCAGCCCTTCTTTCTTGGCGGCATCCCAGACCATATAGCTTCCTTCACTAGGGTCTTCACGCATCTTATCGCCCTTGAAATAGGTCTTCTTCCGTGTGGCCTCACCGTCGGAGATTGTTCATTTTGTTTCTGGTTCGCTATTGTCCGCCCTCCGCTTCTTCATTTCCTCAAGCTTCTGACGAAACTCCCCGCTCCGGGCAACCAATGCAATAGCCACCGTCCTACACGATCGTGAGTTTGGAAAAATCGACGCCCTCGGGCCCTGGCGGCGTCTTGAGCTTCAAGCCTTCAAGCGCTTCAACGACACGCTCCGCCACCACTAAATTGCGGTACCACTTCCGGTTCGCCGGCACGATGTACCAGGGCGCATGTTTCGTACTGGTCGCCGAAATCACATCTTCGAAGGCTTGCATGTATCCGTCCCACAACTTCCGTTCCTCCAAATCTCCGGAATTCCATTTCCAGCGCTTTTCCGGATCGGCGATGCGGGCTTCGAGTCGTTCCTTCTGTTCGGCTTTCGAAATATGGAGAAAGAATTTCAGGATCACCGTGCCGTTTTCATGCAACAGCTCTTCGAACTCCTTGATCTGATCGAAGCGCCGCTTGACGATGGCATCCGACACCCACCCATGCACCCGCGTGATGAGCACATCTTCGTAATGGGATCGGTTGAAGATACCGATGTGCCCGTTCGGCGGAACTTCACGATGGACCCGCCAGAGAAAGTCATGCGCCAGTTCGTCTTTGGACGGTGCCTTGAAAGCCACGACTTTGCATCCCTGGGGATTCACGCCGGACATCACATTCCGAATCGTCCCGTCTTTGCCGCTTGTGTCCATGCCTTGCAGCAC
>CXWL01109892.1_pt1 | contig 11222 bp, 9 predicted proteins | sample 590931 | NCBI WGS metagenome assembly CXWL01 (sample SAMEA3498368, study PRJEB10139) | groundwater metagenome | biome: water well; material: biofilm material | place: Germany | collected 2015-04-27 | reverse complement strand
GTGCAGGCCTGCCCCACGGGCGCGCTGGCTCCGGCACGCGGCGCGGCCCTGCCGGTGCCCGACAAGGTGGTGGATTCCTTGTGCCCGTTTTGCGGTGTGGGCTGCCAGCTCAGCCTTCACGTCAAGGACGACCGCATCCTGTTTGTGGAAGGCCGCAACGGCCCGGCCAACCAGGGCCGTTTGTGTGTGAAGGGCCGCTACGGCTTTGACTACACGCGCCACCCGCAGCGCCTGACGGTGCCGCTGATCCGCCGCGCCGATGCGCCCAAGAACGCATTGCAGGCCAGCGACCCGGTGCAAGCCATGGCGCAGTTCCGCGAGGCCAGCTGGGAAGAAGCGCTGGCGCTGGCCGGTGGCACGCTGCGCCAGATCCGCGACACGCAGGGAGCGGGCGCGCTGGCCGGTTTTGGCTCGGCCAAGGGCAGCAACGAAGAGGCCTACCTGTTCCAGAAACTCGTGCGCCTGGGCTTCGGCAGCAACAACGTGGACCACTGCACACGGCTGTGCCACGCGTCCAGCGTGGCCGCGTTGCTGGAAGGCATTGGCTCGGGCGCAGTGAGCAACCCGGTGATGGACGTGACGCGGGCCGAGGTGGTCATCGTCATCGGCGCCAATCCGGTGGTGAACCACCCGGTGGCGGCCACGTGGATCAAGAACGCCGTGCGCGGCGGCACCAAGCTGGTGTTGATCGACCCACGCCGCTCTGACCTGGCGCGCCACGCCGAGCATGTGCTGCAGTTCAAGCCCGGCACCGACGTGGCGCTGCTCAATTCGATGATGCACGTCATCGTGACTGAAGGCCTGGTGGCGCCGGCCTTCATAGCCGAGCGCACGCAGGGCTACGAAGCCGTGGCCGAGAACGTGCGTGCTTTCAGCCCCGAGCGCATGGCGCCGATTACCGGCATCAGCGCCGACACCGTGCGCGTGGTGGCGCGCCTTTACGCCGGCAGCCGCGCCAGCATGATGCTGTGGGGCATGGGCATCAGCCAGCACGTGCACGGCACCGACAACGCCCGCTGCCTGATTGCGTTGGCGCTGATGACGGGCCAGATCGGCCGCCCCGGCACCGGCTTGCACCCGCTGCGTGGGCAGAACAACGTGCAGGGCGCGTCAGACGCCGGGCTCATCCCCATGATGTACCCCGACTACCAGCGCGTGGACAACGAGCCCATGCGCCGGCGTTTTGCGTTGGCCTGGGGTGTGCCGGTTGAATGTCTGGCTGCGCAGCCGGGGCTGACGGTGGTGGAGGTGATGCACGCCATCCATGCAGGCAGCGTCAAGGGCATGTTCATCCAGGGCGAAAACCCCGCCATGAGTGACCCCGACGTGCAGCACGCGCGTGCCGCGCTCGCCCGCCTGGACATGCTGGTGGTGCAGGACATTTTTCTGACCGAGACGGCCTGCCTGGCCGACGTGGTGCTGCCGGCTTCGGCCTTTGCCGAGAAGACCGGCTCCTTCACCAACACCGACCGCACTGTGCAACTGAGCCAGCGCGCCATCGGGCTGCCGGGGCAGGCGCGGCAAGACTTGTGGATCTTCACCGCGCTGGCTCGGCAAATGGGGCTGGATTGGCAGCACTACGGCGCCACACCCACCGACTGCGACGCCGCAGCGGGCGCGGTGTTTGACGAGATGCGGCACTTGATGCCCAGCATTGCCGGCGTCACCTGGGCACGCTTGCAGGCCGAAGGCGCCGTGACCTACCCCTGTGAACACGAAGGCGACCCCGGCCACCCGGTGGTGTTTGTGGATCACTTCCCCCGGCCTGGCGGCCGCGCGCGGTTTGTGCCGGCCGACGTGTTGCCGCCGGCCGAACAGCCCGACGCCGACTACCCCCTGGTGCTGATCACAGGCCGGCAACTGGAGCACTGGCACACCGGCAGCAAGACGCGCCGCGCCGGCATGCTGGACGCGCTGGAGCCCGACCCCGTGGCGCTGATCCACCCGCTGGACCTGGCCGCGCTGGGTGTGTTGCCCGGGGGGCTGGTGACGATTCAGTCCCGCCGCGGCAGCATCAGCCTGTACGCACGCGCTGACGACGGCACGCCGCAGGGTGTGGTGTTTGTGGCCTTTTGCTGGTTTGAGGCGGCCATCAACAAGCTCACCCACGCCGCGCTGGACCCGGTGGCCAAGATCCCGGAATTCAAGTACTGCGCGGTGCGCCTGCTGGCCGGAGGCGAGCCGCCCTGCGTGGGCAGCTTTGGTGGTGGGCAGATGCTGGCCGGCCAGTAGCTCCCACAAGTGGGAGAGGGGGCCGGGCCGATCAGCTGCGCGGGGCCTGCAGGCCTTGCAGTTCTTCCGGTGTGTTGGCGTTGAAGAAGGCATTGCCGTCTTCAAACACCACCTGCACGCAGCGGTGCATCGCGGTCCAGCGGTCAATCTTGCGTTGACCGCTGTGCAGGTAGCTCACCAGGCTTTCCGNNGCCGCTCTTGAGCAGGCAAAACACCGGCTGCACCTGTGTCTGGCCGTCTTCCACCGTGGCGGCCATGGCCACTTCGGCGTCGGATTCCACCAGGGCGGCGGCCAGGCGCTGCACCAGGTCGGTAGGGAAGCCCGGTGTGTCGCAGGGCACGGTCAGCATGAAGGGCGTTTCGCAGTGCTCCAGCCCGGCCAGCCAGCCCGCCAGCGGGCCGGGGTAGTCGGCCATGGCATCGGGCCACACAGGCACGCCCATGGATTCATAGGCCGCCAGGTTGCGGTTGGCGTTGATCATCACGTGCCCCACCTGGGGCGAAAGGCGGAACAAGGCATGCATCGCCAAAGGCAGGCCATGGTGGTTTTGCAGGCCTTTGTCCAAGCCGCCCATGCGGCTGCCCCGGCCGCCACACAGGATGAGACCGGTGATGTCTTCGGGCGCAATGGCGTTGACTTGGGTGTTCATGCTTCCAGCATGTCAAAGGCCTGCGTCTCCACGCGCATGAAGTCGCGCGTCAGCTGGGCCACGGCGCACCAGGTGTGGGCGCGCGGGTGGGCCATGACGGTGTCGCACAGCTTGTCCACCCAGGTCTGCAAGTGGGCGCGGAAGAAGCGGCGCTGCTGCTCCAGGTTGCACACGGCGAGGTCGTCACCGGCAATGAGGTAGCGCATGACTTCAAAGCCATAGGCCACGTGGTCTTCGGTCTCCAGGGCCTGCACGTCGCGTGACAGGCCCAGCACGGCCAGGTCGGTGCGCAGGGCGGCAAGCGGTTTTTCATTCAGAAAACCCGTGAGGTAAAACGAGCCGTAGGCAAAAACCTCGGGCTTGCCCACGCCGTGAAAGAGCGCTTCGTGCTCGGCGGCGGCGGCTTCGGCAGTGGTGCCGCGCAAGGCCGCCACCAGGGCTTGCCAGGGCGCTTCCAGCAGTCCGCCGGCCTGCGGCGCCTGGGTCACGGCCACGGCAAATTGCTGCAGCAACGGGGCATCGGGCGGGGCCAGCCACAAACGGGCCAGCAGGCCGTAGAGCTCGGCGCGGGCCAGTTCTTCGCTGTCGTCGGCGCTGGCGGTGAATTGAATGGAGGTGGTGGTCATGCGGGGGCCTAGATGTCGGTGATGCGCACTTCATCGGGCGCGCTGTACAGGTCTACCACACGGCAGTCGCTGCACATCTTCAGTCGGTCGGCGGCCGCACCCTGGAAGGCCGAATGGCCGGCCAGCTTGGTGAGCATGTTCTCTATGGCGCGCAGCGTGCCAAAGGGCTTGTGGCACTTGATGCAACGGTAGGGCTCCTGCTCGGCCAGCACACGCGCTTGCTTGCGTGCCTTGCCGCCGTCGGCCAGCCACAGGCGCGGCTGCAGGGTGATGGCCGATTCGGGGCAGGTGGTGGCGCACAGGCCGCACTGCACGCAGTTTTTTTCGATGAAGCGCAACTGCGGCTTGTCGGGGTTGTCGGCCAGCGCGGCTTCGGGGCAGGCGCCAACGCAGCTCAGGCACAGCGTGCACTTGTTGCCGTCCACCACCAGGCTGCCAAACGGCGCGCCCGCAGCGGGCAGGTTGATCTCGTCCGCCGGCTGCGGCGCCTGGGCCAGCAGGTGGTCAATGGCCAGATCCAGCGTGGCGCGTTTGTCGGCCTGCGCGGCAAAGGTGGCGGCCTTGGCCACGGTGGCAGCCGGCGCGGCGCGCAAGGCAGCGTCCAGCGCGGCCAGGTCGCGTGCATCCCTGGCTTGCAGCAGGCGCAGGTGCACGCCGCTGTAACCCAGGCCCGTGAGCAGTGCCTGCGCCACGGCCATCTGCTCTGCCAGGGCCTGGCGGTACTCGGGTGCTTCTTCGGCCGTGGCCAGCACCCACACCTGGCTGGCGCCCTGCGCAACGGCGGCCAGCCACAGGTCAATGCCCATGCTGGCGGTGTGCCACACGGCCAGTGGCAGCACGCGGGCAGGCAGGCCCTGCAGGCTGCGGTCCACGCGCGCGCCGCGGCCCAGTTCGTCCAGCAGGCGGCTGCCCGCGCCTTGGCTGTGGATCAGCAGCGCAGCGTCGCGCCCTCCCGCCTGGGCGTAGGTGCCCAGCAGCGTGCGCATGCGCTTGCCCTGGTCTACCGTGCCGGGGTAGGAAAAGGACATGGCGCCGCTGGGGCACACCGTGCTGCAGGCGCCGCAGCCCACGCACAGGTGGGGCTCCACGACCACGCCGCCGGCGGGTTCGCCCTTGGTTTTGCCCTTGCGTGAGGCGTCACTGCGAATGGCGCGGGTGGAGCACACCTCGATGCATGCGTTGCAGCCGATTTGCTCGTTGCGGCTGTGTGCGCACAGCTTGGGCTGGTAGTGAAAGAACTTGGGCTTTTCAAACTCGCCCACCAGCTCACGCAGCTTGAGCACCGCTGCCACCAGCGCACGCTCGTCCTTGCCCACGTGGAAGTAGCCCTGCGGCGGCTGGTGCATGCCAAAGGCGGGCTGATCTCGCAGGTCCAGCACCAGGTCAAAGCTGTCTTCGTGGTGGATGGGTGCGCGGTTGAAGTCAATGGCGCCGGCTGCGTCACACACACGCACGCAATCGCGGTGGCTCTTGCAGGCGGCCAGGTCCACCTGGTAGTCCAGCCCGATGGCGCCTTCGGGGCAGGCGTGCACACAGGCGTTGCAGCGGGTGCAGACGTCCAGGTCAATGGGGTTGCTGCTTTGCCACTGCGCTTCAAAGTGACCCAGCCAACCGCTGAGCTGGGTCAGGCGGCCGGTGTGGGTGGCGCGCGTGTGCTGCTGGGCCAGCGCACTGCNNAGTTGGGCAGCGGCAATCAGGGCCGCGATCTTGGGTGTGGCGTTGTGGCCTTCGCGGCCCCAGCCCGCCGTTTCACGGACGTTGACAAAGCGGATGGGCCGCTCCTGCACGCCCGCCGTGCCTTCGGTTTCGTCGTTGAGTTCCAGGAACAGCCGGCTTTCTTGCGTGCACGCCACCAGCAATTCATCGCCGCTGGCGGCGGTGTCCTTGGCGGCACGCTGGAAGGCCCCGGCCTCGCGGCGGCACAGCAGGGTGTGGACGGTGTCCAGCCCGTCAGTGCTGGCGCCCGGGGTCTTGGCCAGCGCCCGGCTCAAGGCCGGTGCGTCCAGCGTCATCGACTGGTTGCAATTGCAGATCAGGGTCTTCATGGGCGGTGGCGTCTGGGGGCGCGAGAGCGTCCTGCGGTGCAGGCGGCGTGTCGGGCCCGGGTTGGGTGCTTGGGGGCNNTTGTCGGCGGCGGGCTTGTCTTCGTCTTCGTCGTCAAACAGGCCCAGCATCTTGGACTGCACCATTTGGCGCAGCATTCCCGGCGGCAGCGGGTCGGGCTTGCCGTAGTCGTCAATATAGGTGTCCAGCCCGTCCATCACGTTGTAGTGCGGGTCGCTGAACAACTGCTTGAGCGCCGCGTTGCGCACTTCGGGTTGCACGTCACGGGCCACAAAACGCGAATAGCTGGAGTCGGCGTCCAGCAGCGCCACGTCGTCCAGTGTGGGTGGGGGCAAGTGCGCATGGGCCGCAGCGGCGCCAGGTGCGGGTGGGGCATCGGCTGCGGCTGTCGCTGCGGCCGCTGCTTCCAATGCGCGTGATGCGGCAGGACCCTCCTGCGCAGCCGGGCTAGCTGGAGCCACCGGCGGCTGAACTGCGGGCACTGGCGCGGGTGCGTCTGCGGCCGGCGCTGCCACGGCCGTGGCCGTGTCGAGCTTGCGCCTGGACCAGCGCGAGAAGAAGTTGTCGGGAGCGGTGCTCACGCGGGGCTGCGATCAGCGCTGGTCCGGCGCCACAAAAGACGCAGGGCGCTTGCGCTTCTTGGGTTCGGGTTGGTAGTGCTCGTCCACATAGGCTTGCAGCCAGGCCACGGCATCGGGCTGCAGCGGCACGTTGTCGACGCGTTCTTGTGCATCAAGGCGGCGGCCCGCTTCGTTGTACGACAAGGTCACAAATTCGGGCCAGGCGCGTTTGGGGTCTTCATCGTCGGCGCGCCACATCACAAACCACACCGGCGAGCCTGAGCTCAGGTTGAGGTAGTAGCCCTCAGCTTCGTCGCGGTGCAGGCTCACCTCAAGGCCGGGAAACAAAAAGGAGGCCGTCTTGCCGTCGTCGCGCAGCATGCGGGGTTCGGAGCCAAATTGCCCCGAGTCAATCGCCACGTCAAAAAGCTCAAAACGCCAGTCTTCCCAGCGGTTGGGCTGCTGGTGGCGTATTAGATGAACGGCAACGCGGACGCGGGTGGTTTCTGGCTGGGCTTGCACGTGTGGAACGGCTTTGCATAGGCGGGCGGCGGATTGTAGGTGGGGCCATAGCCCTGCTGGCTGTGGTTTGTGCCGGTGCACAGTGGCCGCTTGCAGGGCCGGGCACGACAAGTTGGCGGGGTTTGCGACAAGCTGTCGCGGCAAGCTCGGGTGACCCCGTATTGAAGTGCTGTGTGCCTTGCGCGCTAATGCGTCAGTTGGTATGCATCTGCCTTCATAGCGGGTGCAAAGCAGGAGACACGATGACCAAGAACTTGATGACCCAGACCCCGGCCGCGTCCGCGTCCGCGCTCACGCGGCGCCATGTGTTTGTGGGCGCAGGCACTGCAGGCGCCCTGGCCGTCGCGGCCGCCGTGCTGCCGCGCAGCCAGCCTGTGGCACCTGTGGTGGCTGCGGCTGAGGCTGCAGCACCCGGCACCACACCGGGCTACCAGCTCACCGAACACGTGCAGCGCTACTACCAGACGGCCCGCATCTGATGCGCCGGCGCGCCGCCCAAATTTCTTGAACAGGCGCCCGGTGGCTTGTTGCTGCTGGGCCTGAGCCAACCACGGCCACTTTGCCAAACCCGGTGCGTGGCCCTGCCGAAGGACTCCCCATGTTGTTGACCCGCAAATCCCCCGTCGCCAGCGCCGGCCCGTCCCGTCTGGTGTCCAGCTTGGCGCGCGGCGTTTCGCGTGCCATTCCCACCATGGACCGCCGCGCCTTCCTTCGCCGTTCGGGCCTGGGTGTGGGCGCAGGCATTGCCGTGTCGCAGCTGACGCTGGTGAAAAAGGCCGACGCCGCCCAGTCCGCCCGCACCGCGCTGGTGGGTGCCGGCCAGATCGAGGTCAAGCGCACGGTGTGCGGCCACTGCTCGGTGGGCTGCGCGATTGACGCCGTGGTTGAAAACGGCGTCTGGGTGCGCCAGGAGCCGGTGTTTGACAGCCCCATCAACCTGGGCGCGCACTGTGCCAAGGGCGCGGCGGTGCGCGAGCACGGCCACGGCGAGTTCCGCCTCAAGTACCCGATGAAGCTCGTCAACGGCAAGTACCAGCGCATTAGCTGGGACGTGGCGCTGAACGAGATCAGCAAGAAGATGCTTGAACTGCGCAAAGACAGCGGGCCGGACTCGGTGTTTGTGGTGGGCTCGTCCAAGTCCAACAACGAGCAGGGTTATCTGCTGCGCAAGTTCATGAGCTTCTGGGGCAGCAACAACTGCGACCACCAGGCGCGCATCTGCCACAGCACCACGGTGGCCGGTGTGGCCAACACGTGGGGGTATGGCGCCATGACCAACTCCTACAACGACATGCAGAACTCCAAGGCGGCGCTGTACATCGGCAGCAATGCCGCTGAAGCGCACCCGGTGTCGTTGTTGCACATGCTGCATGCCAAGGAAAGTGGCTGCAAGATGATCGTGGTCGACCCACGCTTCACACGCACGGCGGCCAAGGCCGACCAGTACATCCGCATCCGTTCAGGCTCGGACATTCCCTTCCTGTTTGGCATGCTGTACCACATCTTCAAGAACGGCTGGGAAGACAAGAAGTACATCGAAGACCGGGTCTATGGCATGGACAAGGTGCGTGACGACGTGCTGGCCAAGTGGACACCCGACAAGGTGCTTGAGGCCTGCGGTGTGGACGAGCAAACCTGCTATCTGGCCGCCAAGACCATGGCCGACAACCGCCCCAGCACGCTGGTGTGGTGCATGGGCCAAACCCAGCACACCATCGGCAATGCCATGGTGCGTGCCTCGTGCATCGTGCAGCTGGCCCTGGGCAACGTGGGCAAGAGCGGTGGCGGCACCAACATCTTCCGTGGCCACGACAACGTGCAGGGCATCACCGACATCGGCCCCAACCCCGATTCTTTGCCGGGTTACTACGGCCTGGCTGAAGGCTCGTTCAAGCACTTCGCCAAGGTCTGGGGCGTGGACTTTGAGTGGGTCAAGAAGCAGTACGCGCCAGGCATGATGGCCAAGCCCGGCATGACGGTCTCGCGCTGGATAGACGGCGTGCTTGAAAAGAACGAGCTGATTGACCAGCCGAGCAACCTGCGTGGCATGTTCTTCTGGGGACACGCGCCCAACTCGCAGACCCGCGGCCTTGAAATGAAAAAGGCCATGGACAAGCTCGACTTGCTGGTAGTGGTGGACCCCTTCCCCAGCGCCACGGCGGCCATGGCTGCCATGCCCGGCAAGGCCGAAGACCAGAACCCCAACCGCGCGGTCTACCTGCTGCCGGCTTGCACGCAGTTTGAGACCACGGGTTCTTGCACGGCGTCCAACCGCTCTATCCAGTGGCGCCAGCAGGTCATAGAGCCGCTGTGGGAAAGCCGCAGTGACCACATGATCATGTACCAGCTGGCCGACAAGCTGGGCTTCGGCAAGGAGCTGGTCAAGAACTACAAGATGCAGAAGGTCAAGGGCCAGGACGAGCCCGTGCCCGAAGACATCCTGCGGGAGATCAACAAGAGCGTCTGGACCATTGGCTACACCGGCCAGAGCCCCGAGCGTCTCAAGGCCCACATGCGCAACATGAACGTCTTTGACGTCAAGACGCTGCGTGCCAAGGGTGGCATCGACAAGGAAACCGGCTACAAGTTTGACGGTGACTACTTCGGCCTGCCCTGGCCGTGTTACGGCACGCCCGAACTCAAGCACCCCGGCAGCCCCAACTTGTATGACACCTCGGTGCACGTGATGGAAGGCGGTGGCAACTTCCGCGCCAACTTCGGCACCGACCGCGAAGGCGTCAATTTGCTGGCCGCCGACGGCTCGCACAGCAAGGGCGCCGAGCTGACCACGGGCTACCCCGAGTTTGACCACGTGCTGCTCAAGAAACTGGGCTGGTGGGCCGACCTGACCGAAGCCGAGCAAAAGGCCGCTGAAGGCAAGAACTGGAAGACGGACCTGTCGGGCGGCATCCAGCGCGTGACCTTGGCGCATGGCTGCCACCCGTTTGGCAACGCCAAGGCACGGGCGGTGGTGTGGAACTTCCCTGACCCCATCCCCCAGCACCGTGAGCCGCTGTACAGCACACGCGCCGACCTCGTGGCCAAGTACCCCACGCATGACGACAAGAAAGCCTTCTGGCGCTTGCCCACCCTGTACAAGACCGTGCAGGAAAAGAACAAGGACATCGGCAAGACTTTCCCGCTGATCCTGACCAGCGGACGCCTGGTGGAATACGAAGGCGGTGGCGAAGAGACACGCTCCAACCCCTGGCTGGCCGAGCTGCAGCAGGACATGTTCATCGAGATCAACCCCAGGGCGGCCAACGACCGGGGCATACGCAACGGCGAATTCGTCTGGGTCAAGACGCCGCCCATGCAGGCCGTGCCCGACTTCAAGGGCCTGCGTGTCAAGGCCTTGGTCACCGAGCGCGTGGACGCTGAAACCGTGTTCATGCCCTACCACTTCTCGGGCCGCTGGGGCGGTGTCGACCTGGCACCTTATTACCCCGAAGGGGCCATGCCCATCGTGCGCGGTGAGGCCGCCAACACGGCCACCACCTACGGCTACGACAGCGTGACGATGATGCAAGAGACCAAGACCACGGTCTGCCAGATCGAGAAGGCCTAAGGAAACATCATGGCTCGAATGAAATTCATCTGCGACGCCGAACGCTGCATTGAATGCAACGGCTGCGTCACCGCCTGCAAGGCCGAGCACGACGTGCCCTGGGGCGTGAACCGCCGCCGCGTGGTCACGCTCAACGACGGCGTGCCCGGCGAGCGCAGCATCTCGGTGGCCTGCATGCATTGCTCTGACGCACCCTGCATGGCCGTCTGCCCCGTGGACTGCTTCTACCGCACGCCCGAAGGCGTGGTGCTGCACGACAAAGACGTGTGCATTGGCTGCGGCTACTGCAGCTACGCCTGCCCCTTTGGCGCACCGCAGTTCCCCAGCAACGGCACCTTTGGCCTGCGCGGCAAGATGGACAAGTGCACCTTCTGCGCCGGTGGCCCCGAAGCCCATGGCAGCGCCGCCGAAAACGAAAAATACGGCCGCAACCGCCTGGCCGAAGGCAAGCTACCCACCTGCGCCGAAATGTGCGCCACCAAAGCGCTTATCGGTGGTGACGGCGACGTGGTGGCCGACATCTTCCGCACCCGTGTGCTCACCCGCGGCAAGGGCAGCGAAGTCTGGGGCTGGGGCACGGCCTATGGCAAACCCGCAAGCGGTGGCGAAGCACCCAAGGCGACCAAGTCATGAGAACCCTCATCACACTGGCCTGCGTGGCCCTGGCCGCCCAACTGGCGGCCTGTTCTGAAAAACCCCAGGTGCAAGGCGCGCGCAAGGTGGGCACGGCCGCGTCTACGGGCACCGGCAGCAAGTACATGGCCGCAGGCTGGAAGGCTGGGGACCAGATCGGCTGGGACGAGCAGATGCGCTCCCGGGCCCAGTACGGGCAGAACGAGTATTCGCGTTCCACCGCGCGCTGATGTCCCGGCCCCTCGGACCCAAGGAGCACCCATGACAGGCTCTATCAAACAAGCCGTGCTGGCCGCCGCGCTGGCGCTGGGCCTGCTGGTGTCGGCCCAGGCGCAGCAGGCGGCCTCGGCACCGGCCGTAGCCGCCG
>CXWL01001252.1_pt1 | contig 11222 bp, 20 predicted proteins | sample 590931 | NCBI WGS metagenome assembly CXWL01 (sample SAMEA3498368, study PRJEB10139) | groundwater metagenome | biome: water well; material: biofilm material | place: Germany | collected 2015-04-27 | reverse complement strand
ATGGTGTGGCGGGTCAGAAGCGAGCAGTTTGGATCGTGGCATACGAGGTGTGGTGGCGGAGTGAGCACGTGGTGTGTTCGTGTCGGCTGGCGACTGCTGCGCAGGAGGGGCAGACCGTGTTTATTGAGTGATGTGTGGTGCATCGGGCGTCTCCTCCATTGATTCGTTGATGCCACAGCCTTTATAGGCGTCATAATTATACCGGCTGTGTGGCCATGTGAGACTGGGATTGAGGCAGCAGGCGGTGTTCGGACGAGCGCCCATGAGGAACGGACAGGGTTCCGTGGTGTGTCCGGCCTCTGGCGGCGTGACGAGCCGATTTGAGCGATAACAGTAGGGGCCTGGAGGAATCATAGCCGCTCGTGCGGTTTCGGAGAGTCCGAGGGCCTGTTCCCGCCGCTGTTCAGGTGTCTCTCGTGCATCAACGAGATGTATCATGTCGAACATTCCTGTATCTGGTGAACGGGGTATCTGTTGTTGAGTCGTGCGACATGGAGGATGGCCGTGTGCGGCGTGACAGGCTGTGTTCGTGCAAGACGCGGCGGGTGATGAGGCCGACGACGAGGACTTCTTGCTCGTAGGGGGTGAGCGCATCGTAGAGTGCGCCGATCCAGTGGTCGGCCTGTCCGAGATCAAGCCCATAGCCCCAGGTATAGTGACTCGGAGGTCCGTCGAGCGGCTGGCCGTGGGTGTAGACGGCCAAACGTTGGTAGAGGCCGCCTTGTCGCGCTTCAAACGAGAACGATTCTTCTTCGACCTGTTCCCCTTGTTCCAATACGCGGAGCACGGTCGATCCGATCGTCACGATCTCCCCACGTTGCAGCGTGCGAGTGAGAATGGCCAATGCTTGTGCACGAGGCGTGGTGACGCGTAGACGGGCATGGGGTTGGGAGTCTGCCGAAATTGGGAGCTCGACAGAGGCGTGGTCGGGTGAGGATGTGGGTATCGACTGCGGGACAGGTTTGACGATGGGCATAGCGGATTCCCATGAAGGGAGAGGGTGGTGACGGAGTGACGTGCCATGGTCACAAGAGATTCGATGTGCCCGCGGAGCGGGCCAGATTAGTCGTAGTAGGAGCAGGTACAGTCCTCATCGCAGAAGGCTTGGTATCGTTCAGTGGGTGTGAAGTCACGTCCACAATGACGACACTCTCGTGTGTGATCCATCCAGGCGTCCGGGCAGCCTGTTTCATGGCAGGGCACGCCGCTGATAGAGAGCATCTGACAGGAATCACAATAGTACTGGCGGGCGAATCGGCCTTGGGTTGTGCGGACACGGATCGTGGGCATGAGCGACCTCTGAGTCGTGTGAGTGATGAGCGGGTGGCAGAACGCGTGGATCTCAGACGAGGAGGAGAATTATTGGTCTGTTATCTGCACCTAAAGCAGATGTATGTTCAGGCTATTAAAATCGCTCTTGATCTAATTTCTTTTCATAGGATGTCAGAAATAGCTGACCCGCTGTACTGTTAGGATCGAGGCCTCGGTTTGCGAGTACAGACACCAGATGTGCGCACATTTCATTGTCTGTATAGCCATCTTCATAGGAGGGGTCTCTAGTGAGAGTTCTATAGCATTCTAATAACCAGTAAAGAAGACGTTGGTTATCGTTTGCCAGCTCGTCTTTGGTTGTTCGAGTATTGGGGGATGAAGCATGGATTTGCTGATGGGATAGCATAAGACCTCTACATGGACAGTGAATCGAGAGTCGTTGATTCGTCAGGAATAATGGGATGTGGAGGAGACTGCATGACTTCCACGAACAACCGACGTTCGACGTTATTAGGTCTTGATGAGTCCTCTTTCGATCGCCGTCGAGCAGAGCGTGCGGTACATGGCTCGATTGAAGCAAGGATAGCGCTCAATCAGTGCGGCAGGGTGTGGTTCGATTGGGAGCCATTCGCTGAGCGCAATCGCGACCGCCGGACTGCGGGCGATGCCGGCATGACAATAGAGCACCAGTTTCGACATCGTATTGCGGTGAGTGAGGACGAAATCGAGGAGTGGGGTGGCGTCCTGTAGAGTTATGGGTCCGATGTGACCATAGGTGGCATGGTCAATGTGATAGGGCAGATCCCACGCGCCGAGGTGATAGGTGGCGGCAAACGTGCCGAGTGGGGTGATAGGGGTGCGTCCGGGTTCGGTGATGGCGATGAGGATATCGCCGGGTTGAGGGCGGTAGCGTTCCTGGATGGCGATCTCCATATGAATCTCGAGGGGAATGGTGGTGCGTGGACGAGGCACACGGGATTCGGCCCAGGCGTAGGCGTCAAGCAAATGCTCGAACTGTGGTGACGTGTGATCCGGGCAAGGGGTGATCTCGAGCGATCGGAGGAGGGCATGGTAGGCCGTGTGGTCAGGATCGTCGGTATCGAGTTGGATAATCCACGCCGAGGCGTACTTAAGATGTCCAGAGGGGACGTCGAGATACGCACAGGGTTCGCCAGGGATGGCGCCGGGATCATAATACCAGCGGGTGTCAGTCATGGGGGCTCCTGGGTCAGCATCAGATCCGCGACGGGCGTGATCTGTGTCGGTGGGGGGTGTGAGTATTTACGGTGAGGGTTGTGCGAGCAACGCGAGCCTCATGACATGTGGCCGAGACGGCTAGGGGTGCGACGACTGTTGGTGCGGTGGGTTCGACGGAGGATGTGTGTGAGAGAGGTCTTGAGGATGTGAGCTTTGTAGAGGAATTTGATCAGATGAGCTGGGGATACGTGCGGCATGGTGGGAGACTGTGCCAGTGTAAGTGTCTCAGCAAGGGTCTTGAGGAGCGTGTTGTGGCGAGTCGTCATGGGAGTTTTTTGCGAGAAATGGAGAGGGAGACCCTGACATCCAATGTCCGAGGGCTAATGTGTGAGAGATGAGCGGGACAGGGATGGAGTCTGATTCGGCGTTGCCGAACCAGACGCCGGAGGATTCGATACCAGCCGTCTGGCACGCGTCCTTCAGGCTGGGCGCTATACCGGGCGTTGGTGAGTGGCGCACCGAGTATGGCGTAGCAATCGAAATCGCAGTGGGAGACGAGGAGGAGAAGTGTGCGGAGTGTGAGGGCGTCAGGAGTGGCCGGAGGCAGGAGTTGTCCTCGTGTGTGACGGGTGAGAATGAGGAGAATGAGCGCGCGGAGTTTGGTGGAGGAACGAATGGGCATAAGGACTCCGTAGGAAGGGATGGGATTGATCGGAGCGAGGCCATCGACGGATGGGGCAGAGGGAATTAGTGCGCCATGGCTACGGCGTGTGGGAAATGCTTGGCGAGCACCAGATTCATTTTCGTGACGAGTGCAGGTTGGAGAAAGGTCACATGCCCGGTGCCTTTCTTATACCATTTGACCGTGAAGTAGGGTCCCGTCCATTCGGTGGCGTGATTCGCACAGGCGGTGCGCATCTGGCTCGCGATGCCGTCACGATGATCCGGTTCTGGTTGTCCATCGAGCACACAAAAAACGCGGTGTAAGTCTTCGAGCTCGTCGAGGGCACGATAGTTCAGATGCCCCCAGTCGTCTGCCAGATATTGGATGATGATCCGTGTGCCGAATTTGAACGGTTGATTGGTCGTGAAGTCCCACGAGAGGCGGCGGAAGGTCGCAATCACGCCACGGTCAAACATCTCGGCACGGCTCAGATGGAGGGTGCCAAACGTCTCGGTCACCGTGTCTTTGGTGAAGTCGGGATACGCACCGGTATGAATGTTCTCATCCCAGGTCTGACGGGCCGTCCGGTCCATAAACGTGCGATTTCCGGATTCATGCATGAGATAGGTCCAGGCGGGGCCATCGAGCACGTGCAAGGCCTTCGATAGTCCGTCGTCATCAAGCAGGTTGATGTCATAGGGATGATGCCGGCGCGGGCTGAAGAGATCGCGGATCGAGCCTAAGTGGGCGGCGGCCGCCAGGAGGTCGGCTTCGAGGAGGATCTGGCGTGCCTGCTGCAGTCGCTCGGCGACTGCCTGCCGTTGATTGAGCATATTCTCAATGCCGACGCTTTTAATGAGTTCATCCATCTAGCAGGTCTTTCGATGAGCAGTCAGCGTGGTGAACTGAGGAGGGCGGACCCTGTTCGCCGCATCACGGAATCTGAGGGCGCGTCGTGCCTCTTGGTACGCAGCGGTCTGTTGATTGGCACGAATGGCGAACGTGAGGCGGTCGATGGTGGGACGATCATTGGTGTAGATCGAAAAGACCTGTGACCAGTGCAGGAAGTTTCCGAGAACATGCACAACGGGTTCAACGGTAAAAAGTCGAGGGCCGGCGATCCACTGGGGGACGGTCGTGCATCCAGGCCACGAGGGCACGGAGGCAGGATTGCGAATGCCGAGACAGGGATTGAGCGTGATGAAGTCGCCATATGCTTCAAAGCGTGGATCTAACGGGGTGTCACTGAGTCGGTCGAAGAGGGTTTGCAGGGGGGAGGTGTATTCCCCTGGCCGTGGGGCCTCGTATCCGCTGAGATAGAGAAACGGCTGATGTTGAACGGCCAGTACCTTGTCCCATGTGTGAATCGGTGCGCCGGTGAGGACATGCAGTGAGGGTTGTTCACTGGCATGAAGGGCATGGGTTGGTGTGGTGGTCATGATTTCCGGCCTTTCTGGAGCGTTCGGGCTTGCCTGACCAGTCCGCTCAAGGACTCGACCGCATCATCGCCGCTCATGCCGTCTTCCCCGTACTCTTCGTCGGTTTTCATGCCGGCAACCAGGTCGATGAACCGGGTCAGTGTCTTGTCGCTGGATTCCCGCTGCTCATCCTCTGCCACGGCACGCGTGAGGTCCGGCCAGTAGGTGCATAACCGTTCAACAGCCTCGCTCCCAGCGAGCGGTGCATCCTCGTCGTTCATTTCAGGAAAGGCCATGATGAAGGATCTGAGGATGCAGAGGCTCTGGCTGGGCTTTGGGTGCTCTTTCAGCACCACGCGATCCTCAATGGACTCGATATCTGCGATCTTCGCCTGCATCTCTTTGCGGTCTGCGCTGGTGTAGTGCTGGCGTTCCTCTCCCTTCATCTTGTTCAGATCGTCCCGCAGCGTGTCGAGGAGTTCGCGGGTGAGGTAGGTCAGCACGGCGGGTTCATCGTCGAAAAATCTCAGTGTGCGTTTCTTGCTCATAGCGAATCCTTCTCGTGAGCGGCGGCGATGGCGGATGTACGATTTCGGCATGCTTGGGAATGTGTGAGGGCCGCGCGGGCTTGATCGAGTGCACAGCCTTGGACGTGCGATCCGCCACGATAGTAGTGACCAAAGGCTTCTTCCATAGCGTGCAGCGCGTCAAACAGCGACGGGGCTGTCGTGTGCGTCGAGGGTAGGTGTGCAAGAGCCTGGGCGATCGTGGCGCGTCTGCGCGTCAGAAGATCTGGGCAGTCTTCATGTTCATGGTAGTACGAGACCGCATCACGTGCGTCCAGGAGGTTCTGCAGCAGAGCGGGCGCGGCACGAAGGAGTGTCGCGGCCTTACGGATTTCCGACTCGGTGAGACCGGTCACGGCGTGGATGTCGGGATGATTGGCCAGGCAAAAGTCGACGAGGGTGTGGATGTGCGCGTGTGGTGTGGGGCTCATGCGTCGGGTCTCCGTTCGGGTGTCCTGACTGCAGCGATCTGTAGCAATTCCTCGATCCCGGTGGTGAGAAACTGTCGGGTGCTGTCGTCTAGGTGTGAGAGGGAAGAACTGCGTGCGACGAAATCTCGCATGGCACAGCTCACGGAGCAGAATCCTTCCTGCTGCCAATAGGTGGTGGCGGGGCATGTCTGGATGATAGGGCAGGCGCGACAGGGCCATGAGTTGTCGATCTCATCGGATCGTGTGATCGATGGATCGGTGGCGTGACGCAGGACGGAGAGGTCAGGGATACTCGTATGCGGCCCTTCGAGTCGTGTCCAGCCTTGAGGCTTCAACCATTGGTAGGCCTGTGCCCAGATCTGGCCATGAGCATCGATCGCATAAAGGGTGCGGTCGTGGGACTCATCTTCGGGGATGACAAGAATCTGTGTGATCGCTGGAGGGCTGTCGATGGGTTCCCATGGTTTCGTGAATGGAACGAGGTCTTTTTTCCAGATCTGGCCTTCGGTGTCGAGGGCATAGAGGCTCGTGTGAGCGTGGTCTGGTTCGAACAGATATGCGAGCTGCGTGAGGCGTGGCGGTATGGTCATGATTCGTCCTGTTCGGGGGTGATGCCGTCTAGAGGCAGGTTGAGCCGCGCGGCATGTCCGAAATGGAACGATGACCGGGAAGGACGTGGTAGGTCGTGGTCCGGCCTCGCATTGGAGCCATGCCGACCGATAGTGTCGGCGGAGAAAATTGCAGGCCTTGTCATGGGTGGTGGCGTGGCCGACGATCATAGAGATGTGTCCGGAAATGGGGTGTCTGATGCAGGGATGGAAGCGCATACCATTCTTTCGGCGATGTGGGCTTAGCGGCCTTCGGTGAAGAGATTGCGAGGTGGTCCTTCAGAATCAACCGACAGCAAGCCGGCGTCAGTGAGCAAGTGTTTGAGGGCACGTTTGGTGGGCGCGCGATACAGGATCCAGCCACCATGTGTGGCCTGATATTCCCGTGGTCCCTTGAAGAGACCGGTCGTGATGCGCGGGCGCTGGATGACATAGATGGGAGGCATCGTGGAGTGGTCCTTCATGGAAGGTAGTGGCGTTGAAGGGAATCGAGACCGTTGGCTCAGTGATCTGTGAAGGACCTGTGGTGAGTCGGAATCGGTGTGTTTAGAGGTGAGGCGGTGTCAGGATGATGAATCGATCGTCCCACAGAGGCTGCAGCACCGGCTGAACGACAGACCAGTCGAGCCGTCCAAGTCCGCATCCCAATCTGACGGTGTAGAGTTCGTGGAGTGCATAGTGCGCCAGATACTGAACGCATTCTTCAGCCGACCGTGTAATTAATGTCGGATCAGAATCCTCAAACGGTTGGTGTTTGGTCGGGATTGTGAAGAGACGGTAGTCTGGAAAGACGTAGACATGGTTGCCGGTTTGTGTGAGGAGGGCACCGAGTTGGTCTCGGAGTCCTGGAAAACGGAGTGCGGCGATTTTGGCAAGCCCGGCGCCCATGATAGCTTGGCCAGTCTTCGACACGGCTCCATTCGTCGTGATCCCGACATAGTGGCCTTGGCCATGGACCTCCCAGAGATCCCCGATATGTTCTCGCATGACCTGTCTCCTCTGTCTGTGATGCTGTTCTAGCTGGTGTGTATCAGTGAGCAGTGGCGATTGGCAAGGGGCCTGTGGTGCCCGGTCCAAGGACGACGTCGAGTCTGGTCCCGATCCGGTTGAGATCGTTGTGGCAACATCCTTCGATGTGAACCACCTGGACCACGTGACCGTCGAGGAGGACGTGCGTGCGGGTAGAGATCGTGAGGGTGGGGTGAGCGATCGATGAGGTAATTCTGACCGGGACTCCGGATGTCAGTGTGTGCGAAGACGACGTTCATAAAAGCGGGCCATGTCAGCCAGTTCCTGGCTGGAACTGATTCGGGGTGGGGCAGTCGACGAGAATCACGTCGCCTTCAGCAAACGTGACAATCAGCCGTTCTTCATGATGCACCCAGCATCCAAAATAGCTGGCGTCTTGCGGGGTATCGTATTGGCACCACCCTCTGTCTGTCGCGCAATGGATTAGATCATAGGCATAGCGGGTCGCCTCAGGATTCATGTCGCGCCAACGACGCACGCGATTGCCACGATCATTGAGTGCTGATGAAGAAGAACGCATGGAGACTCCTATAGGGTTTCGAGATGCCTGTTGAGGGCATTGAGCGCGTCAGGAAGCGGGAGATCGAAACAGATCGCGGTTTGGTTGTCTGAAATGGTGTAGAGGTCGACCATGTGATCATCTTCGCGCTTCTTCCACACGTGCATGTTGATGGAGAGGTCATGGTCGTTGGGCATAGCGGCTCCGAGTGGTGAGGACGATACTGTGGGATTGAACGGTATGGGAGGTCGGTCATCGGAACAGATGAGGGAACGAACCCGAGCTGGGGTGTTTCACGCCCAGTCGAAGGGGAACCGTCCTCGACGGTAGTCGTTTAGGAGGACGCCGATGTGCACGAACCGATAGTGCTGGACGCGGGGGTCGGTCTGATTGAGGAGGTCGATCTTCGTCAGAATCTCGTCTGAGTCAAAACGATCATGTCCGCCTCGTTCAAACAGGATGCTGTAGCCGATGATCTGTGGTCCTCTGGCGTAGATTTCATAGACGAACCCTCGTTCACCGGCGTGACAGATGGCGGTCGCCACTGTGGCGCGTACGCGGGACCCTACGACGATTTGTTGGCTGCGAAAGGTTGTTGAGGGCATGGATGTTGGGTGTCTCTCGATGACGGTGCGTAGTCGTAGTATAGCAAGCGCGTGCGAAATGTCGAGGGAGCTGGTGCTCATGATGAGTGGTGTGGGGTCAGAATCATCACGTCGTTGCGGCCGTTCATGGGGAGCTGCTCCCATCGGACCTGTAACTGGGCGGCTTGGGCCAGACGCTCCAAGTGGGCACACCAATTGTCGTAAGTGGCGCGGTCCCAGAAGGCGCGCGCTGAGGGCCGGACACAGCACGGACAAATCACGGCGGGGATCTGATGGCGTCCCGCAAACAGAATACAGTGGTCCGTACTCTCGTCCGGATGCATGGCGACGATTGCGTCATAGGTATCAGGAATCTCGACACTAAAATATCCCCAGCGATGTCCCGTCCGGTTGTACGACGTGCGTCGTCGGCGATCCCACGAGGTGATGTCTGAGAACCCGCGTTCTCTGAGCGCGGATTGGAGGATGCCGCGACCGCCTGCGACGTCAGCGACACGGGAGGTGCGTGGGAGGAGGTCCGCAATGACGTTGGCGAACAAGTGGAAGCGCCTGGGGTCCCCCATGATGACTCCTTGGGCGGGCGAATGCAGTCGTCTGTGCTATCTGGGTGTCGAGGTGCCCGCGTTGCGGGCCTCGGTGGTCAGGGTCAGAGCGGGAGGCGGTCGCTGAGGAGGTTTTGGAAAAAGACGGTAAAGAACAGCTGATAGTGGGTGGTGAGCTCGGCAGGTGTGGCATCAGGTGGGACTGATTGTGGTGGGATCGTCGCGACGCAATGGGCGGTGAGACCGTGAGGGTCCTTGGCGTCGATGAGCGTTGCGCAGGTGGCACAGGCGAGCCAGTCGGGATCGATCATATGTCCCGTCCCGCGTACCGGATGGACATCGTCGGTGGCGACATAGGGAATGTTGTCCAGAAGATGGATGGGCGTGTCAGGAAAGACGTCGTCCTCTGTGGTGAGGCCAAAGGATCGGGTGCGATAGCGGAAGATCGGGTGCGATCCTGAGCAGAAATCACATTGCATCGGGGGCTCCGTATGGGATTGTGGGAGAGCGGTTACCGCGGATAGGGGGTCGCATGCCCGGCATGGATTGCCCAATTGTCGAGATACTGCGCGGCGAGGGTCGGATTCTGGATCACCAGGAGGTTTTCACTGTTCCTGTCTTCGGCCGCTCGGGTGAAGTTGAAACTACCGGTGATGATACGGTCGGTCCCAAGGATCATATATTTGGAATGGGCAATGGCATGCGCCGAATCGATGAGAACGGGAATGCCGGCATGGGCTAAGAACGTGGCTGAAGTATAGCGTTCCGTGAGCTGACTAGAGTCCAGGATGACCTGGATCGAGACGCCACGGCGATGCGCGGCGAGAAGGGCTTGGGCAATCGGGGCGGAGGTAAACGAATAGGCGGCGACCCGGATCTGATGAGATTCGTGTTCAATGGCGCTGACGATGGCGGCGGTGGCGCCGCCACGGGGAGAGAAGTAGACCTGGATGGTATCGAGGGCGTGGGCGAGCGGGGGAGCGATAAGGACCACGAGCAGACAAAGGATGCGGAAGGCGGTTCGCATGAGGAGTGTCTCCGGTAATCAAGGTCGGTGTCGCATCGGGTCTTCTGGGGTGTGGTACTACGTCCAGCGGGTCTGATGCAATGGTTCTGTGGACAGCAGGATGGAGATCATCGTCCTGCTAGGGGGGAATGGATCAGGTGGACACGAGAAAATGGAGACGGTACGGATGCGCGGGGCACGGTTTGGTCATCGGGATCTTCCCGCAGTTTCGACGGACTGATTGCCAGGTTGATCCAGAGGGTCGTGGGTTCTGCGTATTGCAGACGGTGAGAATCTCGTCATCGGCGGCAGCGGGGTCGATGCACACCTGCATATGTATAGGTCCCAATTGTCGGCGAGTGACCAGGATGCGATCCATAGAGGCTCCGGTGTGTAGGGGTTAGATTGGGGTAAGTTCTCGAGTATCCGGTGCAGGAGTGGCATCTGAGTCCTGGGAGTCCGACGATTCTGTACCATGCTGTGTCTGAGCGCCAATCCAATGGCGCCCTTTGGCGGCGGATGTATTGAAGGCGGCTAAGAGATCACGTCGTTTCCAGGTGAGGTGGACGGTGCCTTTTTTGAAGTATCGAATATGGAAGTAAGTGCTGTCACAGGTGCCGGGGTGCTGTCGATTCGTGTCGAAGGCGTGTGTGAGGGCCCTTCCGATCGTGATGATCTCTTCATAGCGTTGTCCATCGAGGACGGCAAGAATGCGGTCGAGGTCATTGTACAGGATCTCGCTTGTGTGGCGGCTCCAAATATCGAATCGCTCGTAGGAGAAGTGACATCCATACGGGAAGACGAGGCGTGTGTTCACTTTATACGAATCGTTCGTTTTCCACCCTCGTTGGCCGTCTCCACTTCCGATATCCCCTGTGGTATTGCCTTTGTAATGGCTGGTGAGGTTGAGGAACACATTCCAGACAGATTTCTCGAAGAGTTGCGTGCGTTGGAGAAAGACGTTGGTGAGCGTGCCCTTGATGTTGACCTTATTGAAGGGAATGGTGCTGTGTCGTTCCAGATCGCGTAAGAGTTCTTCCGTCTGTGTCGAGTCCAGCCATTTTCTGAATTCCGTTTGTTCGAACACGTGGAGCCAAGCGCTACGCCGAAGGCTTTTCGCAAATTCCGCACGGGCTGCGGTGGTATTGGTTTGGGCGAGTTCCAGGATCGTACTGAGTTTACTTTTGCCTCGTGCATCGCGATCGTCTCGAATGGTCGTGCCTAAGGCCTCCATGAACAGCGAGGCTTTGCGAACGTGTGAAAACGCTTTGAACATTTCTTCTAAGGCATGTGTGTAGAAATGTTCGAGGTTGCCAAGCCGATCTTTGAGAGCCGGTAAGGATTCAGGTGATCCAATATGATCGTCGATGATTCGTTCCTGGCCG
>CXWL01110717.1_pt1 | contig 11223 bp, 11 predicted proteins | sample 590931 | NCBI WGS metagenome assembly CXWL01 (sample SAMEA3498368, study PRJEB10139) | groundwater metagenome | biome: water well; material: biofilm material | place: Germany | collected 2015-04-27 | reverse complement strand
GGCCATGGTCGAGCCAGGGGCGACGGTCGCTCGCCGTGTCGGCGTGCAGGCCACCGAGGTCGGCGAGGCTTCGCTGCAGCCGCGTCGCGCAGGCGAAGCTGGCCGAGAGATCGGGATAAGGCTCGTCGGCGTTGGCCAGCGGCAGCTCGGCCCACACCAGGCCTTCCGAGGTGGCGAAGGCGGCGCAGGCCGATGGCCCGCCCTCGGCACCGTGGCGTCCCCACACCGACACCAGCCGCCCGCGCGTTTCGGCCGCATGCCGGGCCAGCGCGGCCCAGCCCGAGCGATCGACACGCGCGTGCCAGATCGGCAGCGGTGCCGGCAGGCGCCGAAGCTCGAGGCGGAGGTCGGCCAGCATCGTCATGTCAATGCCCCAGCATGGCCGCGGCCTGCCGGTACCAGGCGTCGAGGTAGGGCGGGATGTACAGCCCCAGCATCAGGCCCAGGGCGAGGTGCAGGAACACCGGGATCAGCGCCGGCGGGTGCGCCAGCGGCTGGTGCAGCGTCTCGCCGAACACCATCGGCTGCACGCGGCTGAACACCGAGGCGAAGGCCAGGCCCAGCGCGACGAGCAGGAACGGCGTCGCCCAGGGCTGCTCGCGCATCGCCGTGGTGACGATGAGGAACTCGCTGGCGAACACGCCGAACGGCGGCATGCCCAGGATGGCCAGCGCGCCGAGCATCAGGCCCCACCCAACCGTCGGGCTGACGCGGATGAGGCCGCGGATCTCGTCCATGATCTGCGTGCCGGCCTTCTGCGTGGCGTGGCCGACGGCGAAGAAGATCGCCGACTTGATCAGCGAGTGCACCGTCATGTGCAGCAGCCCGGCGAAGCTGGCCACCGGCCCGCCCATGCCGAAGGCAAACGTCATCATGCCCATGTGCTCGATGGACGAGTAGGCGAACATGCGCTTCACGTCCCGCTGGCGGATGATGAAGAACACCGAGGCCACCACCGACAGCAGCCCGAAGCCCATCATCAGCCGGCCCGAGAGCTGGCTGCTGCCCAGCGCGCCGTCGGTCAGCACCTTGCAGCGCAGCACCGCGTAGAGCGCCACGTTGAGCAGCAGCCCGGAGAGCACCGCCGACACCGGCGTCGGGCCTTCGGCGTGCGCGTCGGGCAGCCAGTTGTGCACCGGCACCAGGCCGACCTTGGTGCCGTAGCCGATGAACAGGAAGGCGAAGGCCAGCGTGATGATGTTCGGGTCGAGCTGGCCTTTCACCGCGTCGAGGTGCGTCCACAGCAGCGCGCCGCCCTCGGCGCCGATGACCTTCTCGGCCGCCATGTAGAGCAGCACGGTGCCGAACAGCGCCTGCGCGATGCCCACGCCGCACAGGATGAAGTACTTCCACGCCGCCTCCAGGCTGGCGGCGGTGCGGTAGACGCTGACCAGCAGCACGGTGGTCAGCGTGGCCGCCTCCATGGCCACCCAGACGATGCCGAGGTTGTTGGTCGTCAGCGCCAGCAGCATGGTGAAGCTGAACAGCTGGTACATGCTGTGGTACAGGCGCAGCCGCGGCGGCGTCATCTTGCCGCGGTCGCGCTCCACGCGCATGTAGGGGCGCGAGAAGATCGAGGTGGTCAGCCCGACGAAAGCCGTCAGCGCGACGAGGAAGACGTTGAGCGCGTCGATGTAGAACTCGCTGTCCCACACCAGCAGCGGGCCGCGGTCGATCACCTGCACCGTCAGCACGCAGGCGGCGATGAAGGTGCCCGCGCTGAAGGCGACATTGACGTCGCGCGCGTTGTCGCGGTGGCCCACCAGGCCGAGCACGGCGCCGCCGGCCAGCGGGATGCCGAGCAGGAAGGCGAGCGCGGGCGCGTCAATCATCCTTGAGCTTCTCGAGGTGGCTGATGTCCAGGCTGTCGAACTGCTCGCGGATCTGGAACATGAACACGCCCAGGATCAGCACGCCGATCAGCACGTCCAGTGCGATGCCGAGTTCCACCACCATCGGCATGCCGTAGGTGGCCGAGGTGGCGGCGAAGAACAGGCCGTTCTCCATGGCCAGGAAGCCGATCACCTGCGGCACCGCCTTGGCCCGCGTGATCATCATCAGGAACGACAGCAGCACGCAGGCCAGCGCGATGCCCAGCGTGCCGCTGGCCAGCGTGGACGACAGCTTGGAGATCGGGATGGCCAGGTTGAAGGCGAAGATCACCACCACGATGCCCACCAGCATGATGGTGGGAATGTTGATCAGCGTCTCCACGTCCCAGCGGATCTGCAGCCGGTCGGCCACGCGGTGCAGCAGCCAGGGGATCAGCAGCACCTTGAGCGCGAAGGTGACGCCGGCCGACACGTACAGGTGCGGCTGGTCGGTGACGTAGCCGACGACGCCGGTGGCCAGCACCAGCGTGGCGCCCTGCATCGTGAACAGGTTGATCAGCGAGAGCACGCGGCGCTGCGAGATCATCGCGAAGGCGAGGATCAATAACAATGCGCCGAGCAGGTTGACGAATTGGGTGAGCAAGGCGGTCATGCTGAATGACTCCGCCGTGTTGGGAGCGAGAACAGGCCGCCGGGGCGCTCTGCGCCGCTCATGCCCGGGGACAGAGCCCCGGGCGTGCGCCAGGCACGAACAGTCCACTGGACTGTTCGTGTCCGGGCGCACTCCCCCGGCCTGGGCTGCGCCCAGCCCTCCTCCTTTACTTCGCTATGCAGAACGCCCCACCGGCCTGTTCCGATACGCCGCGAGTCTTCGGAGCGAGCGTGCCATCGGCGCTGGCGAGCACTCAGTGGAGTGGGTCTCATCCTAGTGACTCAGCAGCAGGTGAACCAGCAGCCCGATCACCGCCAGCAGGAAGGCCGAAGCCAGGAACTCCGGCACGCGGAAGATGCGCATCTTGGCCGACAGGGTTTCGAGCACGGCCAGCAGGAAGCCGCCGATGGCCAGCTTGAACAGCAGCGCCGGCAGCGCCAGCAGCATCGCCAGCGGGGCTTGCGCCTCGGCCACGCCCCAGGGGAAGAACAGCGCCAGCCCGATGCAGGAGTAGGCGAACAGCTTCAGGCTCGCCGCCCATTCGAGCAGCGCCAGGTGCCGGCCCGAGTACTCGAGGATCAGCGCCTCGTGGATCATCGTCAGCTCCAGGTGCGTGGCCGGGTTGTCCACCGGCACGCGCGCGTTCTCGGCCAGCGAGACCATCGTGAAGGCCACGCCCGCGAAGGCCAGGCCCGGGTAGATGGCCAGCTCACGGTGGGCGAGCGTCTCGACGATGGTGGTCAGCGAGGTCGACTTGGAGATCAGCGAGGCCGAGAACATCACCATCAGCAGCGCCGGCTCGGCGAGGAAGCCGATCAGCATCTCGCGCCGCGCGCCCATGCTCCCGAAGGCGGTGCCCACGTCCATCGCCGCCAGCGAGATGAACACCCGCGCCAGCGCGAACAGGCCGACCAGCGCGATGGCGTCGGCGGCCGGCGCCAGCGGCAGGTCGGTCGACAGCGTGGGGATGATGGCGCAGGCCAGCAGCATGCAGCCGAACACCACGTAGGGCGCGGTGCGGAACAGCGCAGAGGCGTTGTCCGCCACCACCGACTCCTTGTTGAACAGCTTGTGCAGCACGCGGTACGGCTGCCACAGGCTGGGTGCCGAGCGGTTCTGCAGCCAGGCGCGCCACTGGTTGACCCAGCCGCTGAGCAGCGGCGCCAGCGCGATCGCCAGCACGATCTCGAGCAACTGGGACAGAAATCCGGTGAAGCTCATGCCGGCGTCCTCATCGCATCACCATCACCAGCGTGGCCAACAGCGTGAGGAAGCTGTACAGCAGGTACACGCCGATGCGCCCCTGCTGCATCAGGCCGACCCAGCGCGCGAGCCACTGCGCCAGCGTGGTGACCGGCACGTACAGCCAGCGCCAGAAGCGGTCGTGCACCGTCACGCGGTACCTCGGCTTCGCATCGAAGGGCGTCGGCAGTTCGCGCTCCATCTGGAAGAAGGGCTCGAAGATCTGCCGGATCGGCTGGCCGAAACCTTCGGCGGTGTCCTGCATGCGCGGCGTGCCCCACGGGAAGCCGCAGGCCCAGGGCAGGCCGCGCCGCACGCGGCCGTGGTACAGCCGGCGCACCAGCACGAAGGCCAGCGCGAAGCTGGCCAGGATGCCGAGCAGGAAGATCACCGGGCCGTAGCTCGCCTGCTCCAGGCCGTTGGGCGCGAGCAGCCAGCCGCTGGCCGACACGCGCTCGGCCAGGCCGGCGCCGACGAGCTGGCGCGTCACCGGGTCGAGCAGGCCGATGAACTGCACCGGCAGCAACCCGAGCAGGACACAGCCCGCGGCCAGCCACAGCATGCCGGCGCGCTCCCAGCGGCCCGCGTCGTGTGCCTTGGCCAGGCGCTCTTCGCGCGGCTGGCCGAGGAAGATCACGCCGAAGAACTTGACCATGGTGTAGCCGGCCAGCGCGGCGATCAGCGCGATCAGCGCGGCCACCACCGGGATCAGCATGGTCAACAGCGGCATCGGCAGGCCGGGGCTGAACAGGAAGCTCTGCAGCAGCAGCCATTCCGACACGAAGCCACCCAGCGGCGGCAGGCCGGCGCTGGCCAGCACACCCAGCAGCGTGAGCCATCCGACCCACGGCATGCTGCGGATCAGGCCGCCGAGCTTGCCCAGGCTGCGCTCGGCGGTGGCGTGCAGCACGCTGCCGGTGCCCAGGAACAGCAGGCTCTTGAAGAAGGCATGGCTGGCGACGTGGTACAGCGAGGCGGTCAGCGCCAGCGCGGCCATCGGCAGCATGCCGTAGCCGAAGAAGACCAGCGCCAGGCCCATGCCGACGAACAGCAGCCCCATGTTCTCGATCGACGAGTAGGCGAGCAGCCGCTTCATGTCGGTCTGCACCGCCGCGAAGACCACGCCGAACAGCGCGGTGGCCAGGCCCAGCGCGAGCAGCAGCGCGCCCCACCACCACAGCTGCAGCTGCAGCAGGTCGAAGGCGACGCGCAGCAAACCGTAGATGGCGGTGTTGAGCATCACCCCGCTCATCAGCGCCGACACCGGCGACGGCGCCGCCGGNNACACCGCGAGCAGGAAGCCCGTCGAGGCCCAGAACGGCGACAGCGACTGCGCGCGCATGTTGGCGAAGCTGTAGTCGCCGGTGTTGGCCTGCAGCACGCCGAAGCACAGCAGGATGGCGATGGCACCCACGCGCGCCATGGTGATGTAGAGGTAGCCCGCGCTGCGCACCTCGGCGATGCGGTGGTTGGCGGTGACGAGGAAGTAGGACGACAGCGCCATCGTCTCCCACATCACCATGAAGGCATAGGCGTCGTCGGCCAGGATCACGCCCACCATGCTGGCCAGGAACACGTGGTACTCCAGGCACAACAGGCCCGGCGGCGTGCCCTCGCCCTTGCGGAAGTAGCCGGCCGCGAAGGCGGAAATGCCCGCCGAGGCGGCACCGATCACCATCAGGAAGAAGGCCGCCAGGCTGTCCAGCCGCAGGTGGAAGGGCAGGCCGGGCAGGCCGATGGGCAGCACCGCGACCTCGGGCGTGCCGAGCAGCGCATCCAGCGACAGCCCGAACAGCGCCAGGCCGGCCAGGCCGCCGAGCGGGAACAGCACGTGGGCCACGAAGGCCAGCCGGTGCAAGGCCAGCACGCCGACCACCCCCACCGCCAGCCAGCCCAGTTCGACCGCCAGCAACCAGTCGATGTGCAGCCATTCGGCCAGGGGCGTGAGGCCGGCCATGCTCAGGTCTTGCGGCGGGCCTTCGACGCCTTGGCGGGAGCCGTGGCCGGCGGTGCCTCCTCCCCGGCCGGCGTGTAGCTCACACTGTGCTGATCGAGGTAGTCGCGGATCAGTTGCCGCACCACCTGCGATGCCGTCAGGTCACGCTGGGCGCACAGGCGCTCGAACGCAGCCTTCTTGTTCGGGTCGATGAGCAGCGTCAACCGCGCGGTCTTGAGCTCCATGCATCCATCCCGTCATGAACATCGGATGATCACCTGCGACACATCGTACCTGACGCAGCTGTGCGGGAGCAGGGCTGCGTCAAGCGCGGCCGCGATCCCTCAGCGCCCGGCTGACCCGCGCGAACGCGCCCACCAGCTGCGGCATGCCGGCCGCGTGCAGGCCCCGGGGCCGCCGCACGGCGCCGGGCACGAGCCTGTCCAGGGCCGCGCCCTTGCAGGCGAACACGATGCCGTTGCTCAGGTCGGTGTCCTCGACGACGAGCACCGCGCCGTCGAAGGCGCGGCGCAAACGCTCCACCCAGGTCGGGTAGTGGCGGTGGCCGCAGTGCAGGTTGACGACCAGCACGCCATCGGCAGCGAGCATCTGCTCGCAGTCGTCGTAGAAGCGCTGCGAGCACAGGCGCGCCGGCAGGCCGTCGCTGGTGAAGCCGTCGACCACCAGCACGTCGGCGCCCGGTGCGGCGTCGCGCACGAACTTCGCGCCGTCGGCATGCAGCACCTCGAATCGGGCGCCGTCGCCCGGCACATGGAACTCGTCGCGCAGCGCGATGACGTGCGGGTTGATCTCCGCCACCTGGATGCTCGCATCGGGCAGGTGGCGGTGGCAGTACTTGGCCAGCGAGCCGCCGCCCAGGCCCACCATGGCGATGCGCTTCGGCGCGGGCTGCAGCAGCAGGAAGCCCATCATCGTGCGCGTGTACTCGAGGTCCAGCGCGTAGGGATCGTGCAGCGCCATGCGGCTCTGGATCTCGTGCATCGAGAAGTGCAGCGCCTTGGAGGTCGCGCTCTCATAGACGAAGGGCTTGACGTGGTTGGCGGGGTTGAGCATGTCGGTCAGCGGGCGCAAGGCAGGGGATCAGCTCTCGATGCCCAGCAGGTCGAGGATGCCGCTGATGAAGGTCAGCGGATGCGGCGGGCAGCCGGGCACGTACAGCGAGGGTCTGAAACGCTCGAGGAAACCCCGGTCGAGCGTGTCCGCGCCCTCGAAGGGGCTGCCCGAGATGGCGCAGGCGCCCACCGCGATCACCAGCTTCGGCTCGGGCATGCCGTCCCAGCACAACTGCAGGGCCTGCGCCATGTTGCGCGAGATCGGACCGGTGAGCACCAGGGCGTCGGCATGGCGCGGCGAAGCGACGATGTCGATGCCGTAGCGGCCGATGTCGAAGTTGACGTTGGTCAGCGCGTTGACCTCGAGCTCGCAGGCATTGCAGCCGCCGGCCGACACCGAGCGCAGCTTGAGCGAACGTCCGAAGCGCTGGTGCAGTGCGGCCGACACCTTCACCGGGTCGAGCGAGGGCCGCGCGGCGCTGACGATCAGCGCGGAGCGCTCGGTGGCGGCGATCCGGAAGTCGTTGTCGAACGACAGCTTGCGGCTGGTGCAGGCCGGCTCGCAGTCGCCGCACATGACGCAGCGGCCGAGGTCGATGCGCACCGGGTCGAGCGCGATGGCGCGCGTCGGGCAGGCATCGACACAGGCGCCGCAGGCCGGCTCGCAGGCCTGGTCGGCGATGACGGGCCGCGCGCGAAACCCGGCCGGCTCGGCGCGGCGCGGATCGGGGATGGTCTGGGTGCCCTGCGAGACCCTGACGGCGATCGACTTCAGCATGGGGTCCTACAGATCATTGCCGCAATAGGAGAGGTCGAAGCTCTTGTTGCAGATCGGGAAGTCGGAGATCTCGTTGTCGCGCACCGCCAGCGCCAGGCCGAACCAGTTGAGCAGCGACGGGTCCTGCACCTTGTAGTGCAGCAACCGGCCTTCGGCACCGGTCTCCAGCGCCTGCACCACCGGGCCGCGGAAACCCTCGCGCACGCTGACGCAGAGCATGTGCGGCTGCAGCGGGCCGAGTGCGACGGGCGCCTCGGTCGCCGGCTCCGACGCCGTGTCGCCCAGCAGCTGCTGCAGCCAGCGCAGCGACTCGTCGATCTCGCGCATGCGCAGGCGCAAACGGGCCAAACAATCGCCGTCGTCCTCGGTGAGCAGCGCCAGCGGGTGATCGCGGTACAGGCGGCCCGGCAGCTCGTGGCGGCTGTCGACCGCCACGCCGCTGGCGNNCCTGCGTGGCGACGCTGCCGGTGCCCTGCAAGCGCGCGCGCACGCTGCGAGCCGCGAGCATCAGCGCATTCACCTCGGCGAAGTCGCGAGCGAAGTCCGCCAGCGTGTCGGCCAGATCCTGGCGACGCGGCGCATCGAGCCCGTGGCGCACGCCGCCCGGGCGCAGCCAGCCGCGGCCGAAACGGTTGCCGCACATGCGCTGCGTGGCATTGATGATCGCCGTGCGCAGCCGGCCATAGGTGGCACCGCCCTGCAGGAAGGCGATGTCGGTGGCCAGGCCGGTGAGGGCCACCAGGTGCATGGCGATGCGCTCGAGCTCCAGCGCCACCGCGCGCACCCGTTCGACCGGCGGCGCCAGCACGACGCCGCTGAGTGCCTCGATCGCCGCACAGTAGCCCCAGGCATAGGCGATGCTCGTGTCGCCGGCGATGGACTCGACCAGCGGGGTCAGCGCCAGCGGCGGCCGCTGCAGCAGCAAGGCCTCGACGCCGCGGTGCTGGTAGCCGAGCTGGATCTCCAGGTGCTGCACCCGCTCGCCATGGCACATGAAGCGGAAGTGGCCGGGCTCGATGACGCTGGCATGGATCGGGCCGACACCGACCTCGTGGACTTCCTGGCCGCGCACCACGAAGAACGGGTACTCGTCCAGGCGCTGCTGCCGCGCGCCCTCGAAACGCACCGGCTTGAGCCAGGGGTGACCTTCGGGCAGCAGGCCGGTCTGCTCCCACAGCTCACGCTCGGCCATCTGCGCCGCCGGATAGCGCAGCGTGAGCGAGGGGTAGCGGGCGTCCCGCGCGGCACTGCCGCGCAGCACGCGCAGGCCGGTCGCCGGCGACTGCAGCACGGCAGTGACGAGCACGCTGCCGCTGTCCGGTGCGCCGGGCCGGCCGAACAGGGTCACCAGACGCTCGCCCGCAGCCAGCGCAGCGTCGCAGGCCGCGGCCCAGTCGTGCAGGCGCGCCGGTGTGAGGTCCTGCAGCGGCACGCGCAGCGTCGACTCGAGCGGCCCCATCACTGCCCCCCGATCGATCGCGCCACCTGCTGCAGCAGCGCGTGAATGGGCGCCGGCGTGTACACGCCCAGCAGCACCAGCGCGAGCACGAAGCCGAGCTTGGGCAGCGCGGTGACCCAGGACTCGCGCACCGGCGGGCGGTGCTGCTCGGGCCGGCCCCACAGCATCGGGAAGATCGAGCGGCCGGTGGCGACGAAGATGATCGTCAGCATCGTGCACATCAGCGTGAAGGCGATCAGGTTGCCGGCCTGCACGATGCCCGACAGGATCAGCATCTCGGCCATGAAGCTGCCGAAGGGCGGGAAGCCCAGCAGCGCGAAGGTGCCCACCGCGAACAGCGCGCCGGAGAACGGCAGCACGCGCACGGCGCCGGCCAGCGCCGCGCTCTCGTTGGTGCGGTAGACGGCGCGCAGCCGCCCGGCGGTGAGGAACAGCAGCGCCTTCACGAAGGCGGCACTCACCACGTACAGCAGCACACCGTAGGCTGCGGCCTTGCCCACCGACAGGCCGATCGCGATGACGCCCGACGAGCTGACGCAGGCGTAGGCGATCAGCCGCTTGTAGTTGCGCGCCGCCATCACCTGCACCGCCGCCACGGTGAGCGACAGGCAGCCCATGATGAGCAGTTCGTGCAGCACGAAGCCGGTGTCCTGGCCGCGGAACACCTGCAGCACGCGCAGCACGGCGACGATGCTGATGTTGAACTGCACCGCGGCGAGCAGCGCGCTGGTGCTGGTGGGCGCGGCCTCGTAGGTCTCGGGCAACCAGCTGTACAGCGGCGCCAGGCCGAGCTTGCTGCCCAGGCCGAACAGCATCAGCGCCAGGCCCAGGCGCTGCCAGCCGTCGTTCGACGAAGGCACGGTGCGGGCCATGGCGTCGAAGGCGAAGTCGATGGCCAGGCCCTGCAGCTGCGCCGAGCGGGTCAGGCACATGATGCCCAGGAAGGTGAGCGCCAGCGAGATGCTCGAGTACAGCAGGTAGTGCCAGGCCACGCGGCGCGGCGACAGCGCGTCCCCCTGCGCCACCAGCGGCGCCGCGCACAGGGCCGTCAGCTCGATAAAGGCCCACAGCAGCAGCAGGTGGTTGGCCATCACCCCGAGGTTCATCGCCACCATGAAGGCCAGCGTCAGCGCCGAGCGGGACAGCATGTTCTCGGCGAGCACGCGCGAGCTGCTCACGCGCGAGGACATGTACACGCTGATGCCGAGGAACACGCTGTTGATGACCAGCAGGAACAGCATCGAGGTGGCATCGAGCACGAAGTAGCGGTTCGCGAAGTACAGCGGCAGCTCCGCCAGCGGCGTGCGCACGAACACCAGCACCCACAGCGCAAACGCCGCCAGCGCCAGCGCGACCAGGGCCGGGCCGGCCCACTGCCCGCGCGGCGGCGCCGCGTCGGCGGGCGCGGCGACGGTGCGGGTGTCCGCCGGCACGGCGGCTGCCGGGTTCATGCCTCGGCTCCTTCCGGCACGCCGATCAGCCAGCCACCCACACCCACGGTGAGCAGGTAGATGGTGCTCAGCGCCGCGTGCACCGGCAGCGGCCAGGGCGCGGGCTGCAGCGACTCGAACAGCGCGATGGCGTTCTCCATGAACAGCACGGCCACGAGCTGCGCGGCAGGCGAGTCGTTCGAGGCCAGCAGCAGCAGCGCCACCGCCACGGTGGCGGCCACCGCGCCGAGCGTGAGGGCCTGCTGGCCGCCCATGTCGGGCGCGCCGAATTCGAAGGCCAGCACGATCAGCGCCACGGCGATGGCCCAGGCGAACAGGTTGGACGGCATCAGGTCGCCGTTGGGCTCGGCGCGGCGATGGATCGCCCGGCGCAGCAGCTGCGGCGCCACCACGGCGCGCACCAGCAGCACCTCGGCCAGCGCCGCCAAGCGCATGCCAGGAGCCGTCGCCGTGCTGCGCCATGCCGACCCAGCCCAGCGCGACGGCCTGCACCACCAGCCAGAACGGCGCCGAGCGGATGCGGCCGAAGAACACCGGCACCACGGCAGCGGCGAGGAAGAGCAGCAGCGCTGCCGTCATGCCACCCTCCCCAGCCAGCCGGCGGCACCGAGGCCGAGCGCGGCGATCAGCGAGGCCAGCATCAGGTAAGGCGGCACGTGGCGCATGCGCAGGCGCGCCACCAGCGACTCGACGCAGCCCACCGCCGCCGCCACCGCGGCCATGATGGCGAGCGCCGCCACCACCGCCGGCGCCGGCTGCGAGCCCAGGTCGAAGGGATTCAGCAGCGCGGCGATCAGGCC
>CXWL01014962.1_pt1 | contig 11224 bp, 6 predicted proteins | sample 590931 | NCBI WGS metagenome assembly CXWL01 (sample SAMEA3498368, study PRJEB10139) | groundwater metagenome | biome: water well; material: biofilm material | place: Germany | collected 2015-04-27 | reverse complement strand
CCTTTCAGGGCATTCGCACCCAGACTCCCAAAGACATCGCCGCGGTGTTGGGGCTCGAGCGCCAGCAAAAGCTACTCGGCTGCGCTGACGGCCAGTGCACCGCCGAGCTCGGCAAGGCGTTGGGCGTCGACGCGATATTGCTAGGCAGCGTCACCCGCATCGAAAAAACCTACCAAGTGAACGTGCGCATCATTTCCGCCATCGATGCGCAGTTGCTCGCGAGCGTGAGCACCAGCTCTGACGACAACGACCGGCTGGTGGGCTCGTTCTCGGTGGTGGCGCAGCAATTGGCGAAGCAGCTCTCTTCCAAGCTCAACCGCAAAATCACCGCCGATTCTTCGGTGGCGGTCGCCACCAGCGCCACTACGGTGAAGCGCTTTTCGTGGGCGCCTCTGGCCGCGGGCGCAGCGGGAGCAGTGGTGGGAGGCGTCTTCTTCGCGCAGGGCGCCGCCACCCACCAACGGCTCGTCAGCCGAACCGGCACCGCGCTGTCAGATGTCGAATCGGCGGAACTGGTGCGCAAAGGCCAGAGCCAGCAGCTCATCGGCTGGGTCGGCACCGGCATCGGCATCGCCGGCGTGGCGGCGGCGGCGAGCATGTTCTTCTTGGGTGGTAACGAAGAGATTCGGGCCGCGGTCGCCGTGGGCCCGGCCTCGATGTCATTGGGAATTTCAGGGGTGTTGCCATGAAACGTTACGTTCTCGCCTCGTTGATCTCGCTGGCCTTGAGCAGTTGCTGGAACTTCACCGACGACCAGAGAGTCTGTCAGACCAGCGGAGACTGTCTCACCGCTGCTCCTCCCGCGCTGATCGCCACCCACCCCGAGCACGACGCCGCTGACGTGCCGGTCACCACCGACCTCACGCTCCTTTTTTCGAAAAGCATGCGCACCGGCTCAGTGGTGTTGACGATGAGCCCGCCGGTGGCACTCAAGCCCGGCGTGTTCGAAGAAGACGGCCAAAGCGGCACCTTCGAGCCGCTGGCGGCGCTCGCGTTTTCACAGCTCTACACGGTCTCGGTTTCGGGCAAAGACATCGACGGCAACGATATGTCGCCGGCCAGCTTTTCCTTCACCACCCAGGTCGCGCCTGACACCGTGGCGCCGACTCTCGTCAGCACCGTGCCCACCAACGGGCTCAACAACGTCGCCACCACCGCGAAGCTGATTCTCACCTTCTCCGAAGCGATGGACCCGTCGTCGCTACAGCTCACCAGCTCACCCGATTTCGACTGGGGCGTGGCCGCCTGGTCGATGGATTCACGCTCGGTCACGATGACGCCCTCGATGCCGCTGAGCGGCGAAACGATGTACGTGGTGGCCGTGGCCGCGCGCGACCTCACCCAGAATGCGTTGCTCGGCACCAACAGCGTCGCTTTCACCACCGCCAAGCCGCCCGACATGGTGCCGCCCGAAGTGGTGGCCACCGCTCCGCTCGCAGACGCGATGCTGGTGAGCCCGAACGCGGCGCCTTCGGTGAGCTTCTCTGAACCGATGGACCCGATGGTGATGGCGAGCACCTACTTCACCATCAACCCCGCTGTGCCCTGTAACTTCGCCTTCGACCCTTCCACCACCACCCTCACCTGCAACCACCCCAGTCAACCCAACCTCGCGTCGAACACGCTCTACACGGTGACCATCGGCGTGGGCGCCAAAGACAAGTCGGGGCTGCCGATGGCGGTGCCGTTCAGTTTTTCTTTCACCACCGGAATGATGCCAGACACCACCGCGCCGACCGTCAGTTCCACCAACCCCGCGAACGCGGGAACGGGCGCTCCAGTTTGCACCCACATTGCAGCCACCTTTTCCGAGTCGATGGACAAGGCGGCCACCCAAAGCGCCTTTTCCATTTCCAACCCGCCCGGCATCACCGGCACGTTCTCATGGTCTTCAAATACGATGACCTTCAACCCCACCACCGACTTGAACGCGGGGGCCACCATCAGCTGGCAAGTCAGTGGGGGCATGAACGGCGCGAGAGACTTGGCCAACAACCCCATGGCCGGCACCGCTTCGCACACTTTCCAGGTCGCGAAAAACGCAGGGCCCACCAACCTGTACGCGCATAACGGCCACAGCGGTTACGTGCGCCGTACCACCAGCGGCGGCGCGCTCTATGTTTCGACGAGCAGCAGCTACCTGTACGCGGGAGACATCGGCAACACCTATACTTACCGAAGCCTGTTGGAGTTCGACTTGGCGTCGATACCGGCGACTGCGGCCATTACTTCGGCCTCGCTCTACGTCTACCAATATGGAACCACCAATACTCCGTACGGCGCGGGAGGCTTGGGTTCCCTGATATTGGACCGGCTCGATTACGGCGCGTCACTGGCGGGCACCGCCTATGCGCAAGCCGACATCGCGGTGTCCGGCTATTGCCCGCCCTGTTCGAAGTTCATCTGCCAACGTTTCTTCGGCGCCACCGTCTTGAGCACCACCAGTAGCGCAGGCTGGAAGAGCACCGGCATCAGAGACGAGCTCGCTGCAGCCTTGGCCGCCCGTAAGCTGCAACTGCGCCTTCGCTTCGGCACCAAAGACAGCGACAGCGACACCACATCTGATTACGCATCGTTCACTTCGGCGGCGAATACCAACACCACCTGCACCGGCCAGCCGACCGAAAACCCGTCGAACCAGTGCAAGCCGTTCATGCGGGTCTCCTACACCTACCCGTAAGGGCGCGGGCGCTCACTCGTCCATCGAGCCATCGGGCATGTAGGGGCTGCCGCCCAACGCCGGCAGCAAGAAAGCACCCAAGAACAAGAGAACGGCAATCAACACCACCGCGTAAATGAGCGGCCGCGAGGGCCGGGCGCGCCACGCCCACAGCCGCTCTTTTCGGCGCACGAACCGGGGAGCGGAAACGAATTCGTCCCACGCTTGGTCCTTGAGCAGCGCCGCGGTGCCATCTTCTCCCGTGGCGGTCAACGCCTGAGCGAGCAACACCTTGGCTTCAACGCTGCCTTTTCGCACCATCACCAACGACTCGAAGGCGCGCTTGGCTCCCACGGCGTCACCGCGTTTGAGCCGCCAGAGGCCGCGCACCCGCTCGATTTCGCCCAAGCGAAACCCGGGGTCGATTTCTTCGATATGCACAAGCAGCTTCTCGCCCTGCTCGTGATGCCCCGCGCCCAGGCAGGCGCTGGCCATCACGAAGACGGTGTTCTTGTCGTCTTCGCCGGCTTCGATGTTGGGCTTCAAGGTGTGCATCGCCTGCGCGTACTGCTTGCGGTCGAGCAGCGTTTCCGAAAGTTGGTAGCGCGCCTGCCGGTCATGCGGGTTCACTTTGAGAATGCGTTCCCAGTGCCACTGCCGCCGCCAGCGGGTGATGAACTTCAGCGGGTCAGGCAGCACTCCCAGCGTGAAGCGGTCGACCGCGAACCAGAACGCGACAATCAGCACCAGCGACAAAATTGGCCGGCCGGTGATGGCTGAGAGAACCCACCACTGAAAAAAGGTGCTCATCGCGAAAAGCTACGGCCAGGCGGCGCCAAACCCCTTGGCGCTCATGCCGCGTGAAGCGAACGTCTTCTCCCACTGCTCGGGCGAGTACGCATTGGCGATGCCGGGGTACGCCTGCTCGAGCAGCTTCAAGCGCTCAGCGGCGATGGCGCCTTGCGTGGCCAGCACTTCATTCTCGAAGGCGGCGCGCACGTGGCCGGGCACGCCCTGGGCGAGCACAGTCTTCACGAAGAAGCGGTACTCTTTGCCGACCGGGTTGTTGTCGATGGACATGTTCTCGTCTTCGAACAGCGCGTCGTAAATGAAGTCGAGGGTCGGCTTCCAAACGTAGTCGGGGGTGGCGTCTGACTCGTGCACCGGCAGGCCGCGCACGTTTGCAATGGCGGGGTCGTCGGCGAAATAGGCCTTGAGCACTTCACCGTTGGCGGCGGTGACCGCGTACATGTTCCACACCTTGTGCTGCGAGTTCTTGAGCTTGTCTTCGAAGTCTTCGCCCACTTCAACCGCGTATTCGCCACGCACTTTGACCACTTTCACCTGGGTAGCACCCACGACGCCGTCCGCTTGCGCGAATTCGAGCATCGCGGTCGTGGCCCGGCTCTCGAGCGTCTCGGTGATGACCTCGGCGCCGCTGAAAGGCTGATTCCACACTTCTTTCTTACGTTCGCGCTTGTCGTTCCACACTTCGGCGACCAAGCCACCACCGTTGTTGTCCAAGAACGCCAGGGCGCTTTTCAAAATCGATTCGGGCCGCGGCTCTTCTTCGAAGAAGATGCCGTTCTCTCTGACGGCGATGGTGTCGGCGAGCGCCATCATCCAACAGCCTAAATCGGCGCGGCTAATCCACTGGCCACCCGACCAGAGGCCACGTTGATCGACCGGCCCGCCCACATCAACCCGCTCATTTACCCACCGGCTTAAGGAAGACCACGACCATGCATCACAGGTACCCCACCAATGCGGCGCCTTGGGGTTGCTGTACCACTCTGACGTGGCCATCTTTTCGAAGCCGCTCACTTTGGCCCCAAAAACCTCAGCAATACGGTCGAGGCGCTGCCCAGGTGACGCGCGGTGGGCGTCGTTTTCGCCCCTCGCCACGATGCTCCGGGCGGGCTCAGAGCCATGATTCTTCTTCAAGGGCTCGAGCGACTTCTGGTTGTACCCGCGCACGTAGGGGTTGATGGCGGCGGTAGCGGACATGGTTCCGTCAGCGCCGAGAATGACCTTGTCGTCGTCGAGCGAACGGGCGATGCCGCCCCGCACCAATTTCGCGGTGACGCCAGCGGCCAGCACCGGCCGCGCCGCCACTCCAACCAGCTCGGCGATCTTCTTGTAAGCAACGTCATCGAAGAACTCGCCTTTGCGCGCGAGCAGGTCGCGCATGAACGCCTGGGCCTCAGGGTTCAGCTCGGCTTGGGCGGCCTTGACGAGTGCATCGACGTCAGCCGCTTTGGCGACGCCCTTGCCAGAAGTCATCTGCTTTTGCAGCCGATGCAGCTCTTTGATGGTCATGAGGTTTGAGTCCGTACTTTAGTGACCGCCGTCGGCCATGCGCAAATCTGTGCGCGTCAGCTCATTCGGAAGCTGGGAACCATGAGGTCGCGCGCTTCTAAACCAGTCGCGCCGCGATGGCGCTGTGCAGATCGAAACCCTGCGGCGTCAGCTGCAGCCGACCCTGGTGCTCCACCGCCAACTGATTGGAGACCAGCGCGTGGAGCAACTGCCCGCGTGGCTCGACCTCGCGCTCATACGCCGCGAAGACCTTCGCCACATCGACGCCCGAGCGCAGCCGCAACCCCATCGCCAGGCGTTCAGTGAAAAGCGCCTCCACACCGAGCGGCTCCGTGGCACCGTTAGGCGAAGCACCGGCCTCGACCGCCGCCAGATATTTCTCGGCGCTGCGGTGATTGCTGTAGCGCTCGCCCGCTTGGGCGCCTTGGAGCAGAAAGCCGGTGGCCCCCGTGCCGATGGACAAGTACTCGCCGCCCGTCCAGTACAGACAGTTGTGCCGCGAATGAAAACCTTCGCGCGCATAGTTTGAAATTTCGTAGCGGTGCAGCCCCGCGCGCTCATACGCCTCGCTCACCGCGCGCTGCATCGCCACCACTGTGTCATCAGCGGGCAGCTCCAATTCACCTCGGGCGTACTGCTTGGCCAGCGGCACCTCTTCCGCCAGCGACTGCGCGTCGAGGGTCAGCGCATACGCCGACAAATGCTCGGCGCCCATTGCCGCAGCCATCGTGGCATCGAGCGTCGCTTCTTCCAGCGTCTGCCCGTGCACGCCGTAGATGAAGTCCATCGAGATGTTGCCAAAGCCCGCCGCGCGCGCGGCTTTGAAGGCCGCCGCCGCCTGCGCTCCATCATGCTCGCGGCCCAGCGCCTTTAAGGTGCGCGCTTGAAACGACTGTACTCCGATAGACAAGCGATTGATGCCTGCCTTCGCATAGCCCGCGAAGCGCGTGGCATCGGCGGCGCCGGGGTTCGCTTCCAGCGTCACTTCCGCTCCGAAAGCGATTTGAAACAACCGCGCGGCCTCGTCCAACACCTGCTCGACGTAGCGGGGGTCCCACAGTGAAGGAGTACCTCCACCAAAATAAATCGAGTCGAGCTGCCGGCCAGAAAGCCCCTGCGCGCGGCGCTGCAATTCAGTCAGCAGCGCCCGGGTGTAACGCTCTTGCGGCACCACCTTGGCGGCCGTCGACGCGAAATCGCAGTACGGACACTTCGACAGACAGTACGGAAAGTGCACGTACAACCCGAAGCGCGCGGCGCTGATGCCGGTGAGACCATCGAGAGGTGCGCGGGGAGCCACGGATGCCGGGGACTGCATGGGAGGCACAGGGACTACTTGCCCTTCAACTGCGCTTCAAGCCGGGCCACCTTGGAGCGTAAGAGCGCGGCCTGTTCCACCGCGGTTTCGGCAGCCACGGCCTTCTTCTTCATCTGGGCATTGTCGGCTTTCAGCTTTTCAAGCTCGAGCTTCAACGCCGCCACATCGCCGGTGGGCGCGGGGCCGCCTGAAGGTTTCGCCGCCGCCTGGGCCTTGAGCGCTTCGACCTGGTCTTCCATGCGCTTCACCGCCGCCTCAGCCGCTTTGAGCTTGCCCTCGAGCTCGCCCTTGCCGCTGCTCTGGCTCTTCACGCCCGCCTCGGCCTTGGCCACCGCGTCTTTGGCGCGCTCTTGTGCATCTTTGAGCCGCGACTCGAGCTCTTGGTTGCGTTCTTCGAGTTCCTCGGTCTTCAACGCCAGCTGCGCGTCTCTGGCCAGCGACTGCTTGAGCTTGTTCTCGAGGTCGCGCAGCTTGCCTTCGCTCTGCTGATAATCAGACGCCGCGTTCTTGAGCTTGCCTGACGCTTCTTCGGCCCGCCCGCTCACTTCTTTGAGCTTGCCTTCCACGCTCTCTCGGTCGGAGCGCTCTTTGCGAAGCTGGGTCGCCGTTTCCATCGCGCGCTTGTTGGCTTCTTGCAGCTCGGCCCGAATTTTCTTCAGCGCCTGGGTCTCGACTTCTTGCCGCGCCGCTTCGGCGGCCTGCGCTTGCTCGGCCGAGTCGGCCTTGAGCGCTTCGATTTCCCCGCGGGCTTCGGCGAGCGCTTGCTCGAGCTCACCTTTGAGCGTCTCGAACTGCGCCGCTTGTTGGGCCCGCTGTTCGCTGCCGGCTTGCGCCGCTTGCTTGATGCCTTCGCGACCGGCCTTCACCGCCTCGGCATGATGGGCGCGCGCCTTCTGCACGTCTTCTTCCAGACCCTGGTTCGAAGCCTGTACCGCCTCGAGCGTGCCGTTGACCTGGTCGAGCTGAGCGGTGAGCGCCTCTCTTTCGCCCTTCAGGGTGGCGAGCTCTTCTTCCATCTGCCCGACTCGCGCCTGGGCTTGTTCCAAGGTGCTGCGCTGCCACTCTTGCTCGCCCTGCAAGGTCTGCAGCTGCGTCTTGTATTCCTTCACCTCTTCTTCGACGTAGTCGCGGCGGTCGAGCAGAGCGTTGCGTTCGCTTTCCAGCGACTGCAGCTGCTGGCGAATCTGATGCTGCTCAGCGGCGGCGGCGTCGCGCTGTTCGACGGCGGCGGTGATTTCTTGCCGGGTGCGCTCGAGCTCAGCCCCCATCGCCTCGAGCTCGCTGACGGTCTGTTGGTACTGCTCGTTGGTGGCTTCGAGGTTGCCCAGCGCTTCGGAAGATTGGGCGGCCAGCTCCGAGACGCGGTCTTGCGCGAGCGAGAGGGCTTCTTTGGCGCCGATGAGCTCGTCAGCGAGCTGCTCGCGCGTCACTCGTTCGTTCTCGAGCAGGCCCTTTTGCTCGGTAAATTCGGCCTCGATTTCTGCCAGAGACCGCGTCAAATCTTGGCGCTCGGTGTCTGATTCCGACAGGCGCGCGGCCAGGTCTTGAATGCGCCGTTCGGCCTCTTCGGCCCGAATGGTGTCGGTCTCGAGCAGGTCTTTGAGGGCTTGAATCCGCTGCGGGTAATCGGCCGCCCGTTGCAAGTGGGCGAGCGCATCGTCGAGCTGCGCCTTCATCTGCGCCGCGGCCACGCGCAGGCTCTGCGCTTCTTGGTCCACCGCCGCGTAGAGAGACCGGCCTCGACCGAGGGCTTCTTCTTTGCCCTTCATGATGGCCCGGAACGTCTTCAGCTTCTCTTCAGGGTCGGCGCCGTGGGGTAACCGCGGCTCCGGGGGTTCTTGAAATGGGTCTTGCCCCGGAGGCGGGCGCACCACCGACGGCGGCAACGACATGCCCTGTCCACCGGTGGGCAGCGTGGGAGGCAGGGGGCCGGTGGCACGAGGCGGTTGCACCACCGTGTGATTGGGAATGCGGCCCAGCGGACCTGAAGGTTGCGCGGGACCCACGGAGCTATTGCCACGCTTGCCTGGCAGAGGCGGCGGAGCGGGCGTGTCTTTGACGGGAAAACGGGGCGGGGGCGCGGTGGGCCGGCCTACGGGCGTAGCCNNGCCTAGGCGCCACGAAGAGCGGTTCATCTTCGTCGTCTATGCTTTCTTTGAGCTCCAGGAGCGGATCAGAATCATCATTCGGCGGGAGCATGTCGTTCCAGACCTGAGCCTACACGCCCTATCTCCAAAAATCCTTTTTGCGGCCAGAAGGTATCGGTCTTCACAAACTCCTTTGACGGTGCCAGTTTAGGCCCCCTCATGGGCAGCCGCTTTCGTTTGGCCAATGGCCTGACCGTCGTCTACGAGCCGGTGCACGCCGCGCCCGTTGCGGCATTTCAAATCTGGGTGAAGGTCGGCAGCGCCGACGAGCAGCCGCACGAAGAAGGGCTCGCCCACCTGCACGAGCACATGCTCTTCAAGGGCACCGAGCGCCGGGGCTTGGGTGAAATCGCGCGCAGTGTCGAAGCGGCGGGCGGCGAAATCAACGCCTGGACGTCGTTCGACCAAACCGTCTACCACGTGGTGATGGCGCGCCGGCACGCGCGGGCCGGGTTGGACGTGCTCGCCGACGCGGTGCGGTTTTCATCTTTCGATGCCGGTGAACTGTCGCGCGAAATCGAAGTGGTGTGCGAAGAAATCAAGCGCAGCTTGGACTCGCCGAGCCGGCGTGCCTCGAAAGACCTTTTCGCCACCCTGTTCAAGGTGCACCCCTACGGCAGGCCGGTGATTGGCTCCGAGGCCTCGGTGCGCGCGCACACCCGCGACAAAGTGGTCGCCTTTTACCGCCGCTACTACACACCGCAGAACATGGTGCTCGCCGCGGCGGGTGATTTCACCGAAGCCGAGCTGCATGCCTGGGCCGAAGAGCTGCTCGGAGGCGATTGGGGCCGGCCGTTCGCGGCTCCCCCTGCGCGCACGGTGGAGCCAGCGCTCTCGGGCATTCGCACCCTGCTCAAAGAAGACGCGGTGCAAGAGTCATGGCTGAACGTGGCCTTCCCCATTCCCGGTTCGAGCCACCCCGACGCGCCCGCGCTCGACGTGTTAGCGATGATCACCGGCCAGGGTGATTCATCGCGCCTGTCGCTTGAAGTGAAGCGACGCCGCGAGTTGGTGAATGACGTGCACGCGTTCGCTTACACGCCCAAAGACGCGGGCATGTTCGCGGTGACGATGACCGTGGCCAAAGGCGACCCTTGGGAAGCAATGCTCGCTTCGACCCAGGTGCTGGTGCAATTGCAGCAGCACCCAGTCGATGAAGACGAGCTCGCCACGGTGAAAGCGCTCATCGAGTCTGACGCAATTTATCAGCGCGAGTCGATGCCGGGGTTGGCTCGCAAGTTGGGCTCTTATGAGACCGATACCGGTATCGAGCGCGAGGCCGTCTATTACGAGCAGATTGCACAGGTGACGCCGGCGCAGCTGCAAGAAGCGGCGCGGCGCTATTTAAAATGGGACAACGCGGCCATCACTGGGTTGCTGCCCGCGGGAGTGACCTTCACCGAAGCGCAGGCGCGCGAGATTTTGAAGCGCACCGCGCATGCGCAGACCACTGCCTTTGTTTCCGACCACCGCGGCGATGCTTTCCCCACCACGGCCTTGCGCATTCGCCCCGCGGGTTCAGCGCGGCCTAGCGTCACCCGGGTGGAAAAGCTGCCCTCGGGCGCAACGGTGGTGGTGCGTGAAGAGCACCACGTACCGCTGTTCGCGATGCGGGCCGCGTTCTTGGGCGGGCTGCGTTACGAGACTGCAAACGACAATGGGCTCACCGCGCTGCTCTCTCGCATGATGGTGCGGGGCACCCAGACTTTGAACGCCGAAGCCGTTTCACACCGGGTCGACCGCTTGGCGGGCTCGCTGTCGTCGGTGGCGGGGCGTAACTCGATTTCGGTGCGCGGCGAGTTTCTTTCCAAGCACTTCGACCCTTCTTTCGCCTTGGTGCGCGAGGTGATGAATGCGCCGGCCTTTGCGGAACAAGAGGTGAAGCGCGAGCGCGAGCAACTGCTTCAAGACGTGCTCACCCGCGAAGACAAACCTTCGGCAGTGGCCTTCGAGCTCTTCGCTGACGCGCTCTATTCACTGCACCCGTGGCGCTTGCCGGCCACCGGCAAGAAAGAGTCGGTGGTGCGGCTCAATCGACAGATGCTGGTTGAGCACCACCAGCGCTATATGGACCCTTCGCAGCTGGTGCTGTCGGTGGTGGGTGACGTCGATACCGACCATGTGCTCGCGCTGGCCAGTGAGGCTTTTGGAAAGAGCCGAGGCGGTGCAGTGGCGGCTCCGACGATTGCCGTCGAGCCCGGGTGGAAGGGGCGCCGCGAACGCAAGCGCGTGTTGGCCAAGGCGCAATCGCATCTGGTTTTGGGTTTTCCCGGAGCGAAAATTACCGACGACTGGCGCCGCCCGTTGGAAGTGATGTCCACTTTGCTTTCAGGCCAGAGCGGACGCTTGTTCATGGAGCTGCGCGACAAACGCTCGCTCGCTTACAGCGTCTCGGCCATGACCGCCGAAGGTGTCGACCCCGGTTATTTCGCCGTCTACATCGGCACCAGCCCCGAAAAGTTGACGCAGGCGCTGGAAGGCATCGAGGCCGAGCTGTCGAAGCTGCGTGAAGCGAAAGTGCGCGACGAAGAACTGGACCGCGCGAAGGAATACCTCATCGGCTCGCACGAAATCGGGCTACAGCGAAACGGAGCCCGCGCGGCGGTGATGGCGCTCGATGAGCTCTACGGTCTGGGCGCTGAACACTACCAGACCTACGCGCAGGAAATCGCCGCGGTGACTCACGAGGACATCTTGCGCGTCGCGCAGAGGGTCATCAATTTCGAACAGTCAGCGCTGGCGACAGTCGGCCCGTAGCTACGGCCGTTCATTGTCAAATTG
>CXWL01037826.1_pt1 | contig 11225 bp, 10 predicted proteins | sample 590931 | NCBI WGS metagenome assembly CXWL01 (sample SAMEA3498368, study PRJEB10139) | groundwater metagenome | biome: water well; material: biofilm material | place: Germany | collected 2015-04-27 | reverse complement strand
CTTCAAGTACCTGCGCCACGCCACCCGCCCGATGCCCCTGAAAGACATCAAAGCCTCCCACAAGTTCGACGACTGGGCCCTCGTCCGCATCGGCCGCCTCAGCACCATGTCCGCCCCCGCCGCCTTCTGGACCTGGCTAGAAAAGCAAGGCGTCTTCTAGCGGGACGACAGCCTCGTAGCGCGGGCCTTAAGCCCGCGCGGTCGCCCATGCGGCAGCGCCACATGCCCACCGGTGTCACACGTGAAACGACCCGTGCCCGCTTCGGCGGGTGCGGGTCGTTTGCTCCCCCCATGATGACCAGGTGTCCGGCAGCGTCGGCCACGACCCTGAGCAGCGCGCCACCGATGCAGCGGTCGCCGAAAGTATCGGCGTTATGCATGCGGATCTGTCGCGCAATGGAGCACAGGCGCCCTCGCCCGTGAAGCTTCTCCTCCGCGGGTTGCTTGGGTCTGTCAGCGCCGGACGATTCGCGCGGCCGTCACTCGATCCGCCTTCCAGCTCCAGCCCCGCGATTAGTCAATCCGCGATCCATCTGTATCACCTGTTGACCCAGTAGCCCATGTCCAGACCGTCTCCGCCACCAGCGGCTGCCCCGGCTCCACGACCACCAGCCCGGTGCCCTCCAGCCCCCGCGAAGCCAGGTTAAACGCATCCGGCACGCAGGTCTGCGGTTCCACGCAGAACCCCCGAGGCGACCGCGTATACACGACCGCATGCCCCATATTCGCGCTCGACCGCATTGTTAGCACCAGATCACCCCAAACGACCGTCATCGGCTCGGCGACGCCCCCATAGAAATCGTCGAGCCGGCGCGCTCCCAGTTGCGGGCCTTCTCGTAGATCAGCCTCGCCCTCCGGCACCATCGTCGCGCCCGTAGGAACGAGGTCGGCGCGGCTTACATAGTGCAAGTCCGCGGCCACACGCACCCGAGGGTCGACCCCCGGTCGCACATCACGCCGGAACCACGGATGCCACCCCACGCCCGCGGGAAACTCGCCTTGATCCAGGGCGCGGACTTCCATTTGGAGCTTGATGGCGTCATCGACGACCGCAATGTCCTGCGTTACGACAGCGGGAAACGGCCAACCGTCGGAAGATCCCAGATCGAGCTCAAGCCGGCACGATGTCGCGGTAACCTCGCGCACCTCCCACGGCCGATACACCCCGCTGCCGTGGATCGAATGCGGCCCGTCGTTACGCGGCAGCTCAAACGAGTCGCCCCTCCATGAGAAGCGACTATGGTCCACGCGCCCCGGCCACGGCACCATCGGATAGCAACCCCCGCGCAGCGGCTCGTCCAGCAGCGACTGTAGCTTAGTCGGCGCCACCAGCAGAGGCAGCCAGACGCCGCCCTCAAGAATCTCGATCTGCACCAGCCGCCCACCCGCCTCGGGCGCCACCGTTGCCCGAGTATGGGCGCTCGCCAGTTCGATAAGGCGCATCCGGCAGTGTGGCTGTTTTGGCGGGGTACGGGGAGTGGCTGGCGGACTAGGATTCGAACCTAGATTCACGGCTTCAAAGGCCGCTGTCCTACCATTGAACGATCCGCCAACACGACGGTCATGGTAGCGCACGCACACGCCGACTCGAATTGCCCGAAGCTGGCTGGCGATCCATAGTGTTCCGGCGTGCCCGATGCAGAGGTGGGCCGCCGAGACTCACATAACGATAATTCAGGAGGGGTTATGCCATCATTCGCGCTCACGGTCGAGACGGTCTTCGGTGAAGGCTGTATCGCCGAGTTGGGCCAGCGTGCCAAGGCCAAGGGCTACAAGCACGCGCTCATCGTCACCGACCCGGGGATCAAGGCCGCGGGCATTCTCGACTCGGTCATGGCCTCGCTGGACGAGCAGGGCGTGGCGCACTCGGTATATGACGCTGTGAACCCAAACCCGTCGATCCCTGAGGTCGATGGCGGGGTCAAGGCGATGAAGGACAGCGGCGCTGACTTCGTCATCGGTGTCGGTGGGGGAAGTGCGATAGATGCGGCTAAGGGCATCGCCGTTACGTTCGCGATGGGAGGCGAGTCCTCCAAGATGTTTCTGTTCGGGCCGGGCACGAACCCGTTCCCGAACCAGATGGCCCCTCTGTTCGCGATACCGACCACTTGTGGCACAGGTTCCGAGATCTCGCCCGCGGCGGTCATCACCGATCCGGACACGCACTACAAGCACTTACTACTGAACTGCACGCCGAACGTCGCCATCCTCGACCCTAACCTGGTGGCGAAGATGCCGGCCGCGATCACGGCCGCGACCGGTATGGACGCCCTGACGCACGCGATCGAGGCCTACGTGAACCCTGGGAACACGCCCTTCACCCGCATGTTCGCGACGCGGGCGATCCAACAGATTAGTGCGAACCTGCGGCAAGCGGTGAACGGGCCCGATCGCCCGACCGCGATCAAGAACATGCTGTACGCCGCCGATATCGCCGGCCAGTCGATGTCGCAGGGTCTCGGTCAGGTGCACGGCCTGTCGCACGTCGTTAGTGGTCGTCTGGGCGCGGCGCACGGCGTGGCCAATGCCATCCTGCTCTCGCAAGTGCTGGAGTTTCACAACGAGTTTCTCGCCGACCAGCTGCTGGAGATTGCCCCGCTGATGGGCATCAACTCGCACGGCATGGAAGCGAAGAAGGCGGCGAAGGAAGTGGTCGCACAGGTGCGAGCGCTGCGGGACGAGATCAAGGTGCCCGCAAAGCTGAGCGACCCGAGCATTGGGATGACCGAAGCGCACATCGCGCAGTTTGTGGAAGACGCGCAGAAATCGCAGGCCATCTTCATCGCTGCTCCTCGCGCCGCTTCGGCCGAAGACCTCGCCGCCATTTACAAGAGCGCGCTGTAGGTTGAAGCGCAGCGCCGAAACGTTGTACGTTGTAGGGCGGGTCGGATCGCGAGTCATCGTGATTCCGGCCCTTCCCTTTGTGGTTCGAGATCCAGCAGCCTGTTGAGGGAAACCCACGGTCGCTGCGTGGCCAGTTCATGGAACCACATCGACGAAGCTACAACGCGCGGGCTAAAAGCCCGCGCTGCGAGAAGGTCAGATATTTCGCACCCTGCCAGGAGCGGCGGGCGGCGCATTCAGGGAGGTACGGGAGTTGGCACGGAGTTTGATCGAGGTACGGGACTCGGCGATTCACGGGCGCGGGGTGTTTGCCACCCGGCCCATCGCGCGAGGTACGCGGATCGTTGAATATACAGGACAGCGGATCTCGTGGGAGGAAGCGGATCGCCGCGAAGCACTCAAAGATGAAGACGATACGCACACAATGTTGTTTACCGTCGACAAAAAGACCGTGATCGACGCGACGAACCGCGGGAGCGTTGCGCGGTTCATCAATCACTCCTGCCTAGGCAATTGCAAGTCCTACAACGAAGAGGATCGCATTTTCATCGAGGCTCGGCGGGCTATTTCACCCGGTGAAGAGCTGGCCTACGACTACAAGTTGTCGATGGACGGCCAGAAAATCACTCGTGCCCTGAAGAAGCAGTACGCCTGCCGCTGTGGCACGGGCAAGTGCCGAGGCACCCTGCTCTTCGAGCCGAAGAAACGGGTGGCGACAGCCTCCAGCGGAACCAGCAAGAAGGCGGCGGCAAAGCCCGCCTGAACGTCGTCCGCGGCGCGGGTAGGTACGTCCGCGCTTGTTCGGCTCTGTGTTCGAATCTACACTGACGGCGTGGATGTGGATTATGGTATCGATCTCGATGAAGTACGGCGCGTCATCGATAGCGCCGAGGTGCTTGTTGTCAGATTCTCCGTGACGGATCGCCGCCTTCTCATCGATACGAGATCGAACGAACACGCAGGACCGATGATCAAGGTCGTTCCACCAGCGCGTTCGGCGGAGGAGCGCTTCAAAGCGATCAAGATGCTGCGCCCGCGGTTCCGGGTGCCAGAGCGTGTCGTCACGTTTCACTGGCCTCGCCACGCCCGGGCGCTCGAAGAATGCGGCGTCTGGGATCACATCACGAGGCGGGTGCTGGGTAGCGGCGCCCCCGATGCGGATGCGTGCGCGGAGGCGTACCGCCAGATCGTGGCGGAAGAGGCGCGGGTCGAGCGGATGGCGGTTCGCGGAGGCGAAGGCTTCCAGACGGTGTGGCCGGCAGGGATCGCGTCTGATGAGTGACACCCGGATCATCGATCTGCGGAGCGATACCGTTACCATGCCGTCGCCCGAGATGCGGCGGGCCATGTTCGAGGCGGCGGTTGGCGATGATGTTTTTGGTGAGGACCCCACGGTGCGTCGTCTCGAGGAGATGTCGGCCGCCGTGACCGCCAAGGAGGCCGCGGTCTTCGTGGCGAGCGGCACGATGAGCAATCTGGTCGCGATCATGGCCCATTGCGGCCGCGGCGACGAAGCGATTGTCGGCAGCGAGTCGCACATCCTGCAGTACGAGGTCGCTGGGGCGGCTGGCGTCGCGGGGGTGCAGTTACGAAGCGTCAAGAATGATTCTCGCGGCGCCATCGACCCGGGCGAGGTAGAGGCGACGATTCGCGGTGAGAACGTCCATCATCCTTCGACATCGTTACTTTGCATTGAGAACTCGCACAACCGCTGCGGCGGCGCCGTGATCGGCGTCGAGCAGACGCAGGAACTGGCGACGGTGGCGCACAAACATGGCGTTCGTCTTCACATCGACGGCGCACGCATCTTCAACGCAGCACTGGCCGCAAGCGTGACCGTTGCCGACCTTTGCGAACCGGCGGATTCCATCGGCTTCTGCCTCTCGAAGGGGCTGGGGGCGCCCGTCGGATCGGTGCTGTGCGGCTCTGGTGACTTTATCGCGCGTGCGCGCAAGATGCGGAAGATGGTGGGAGGCGGGATGCGCCAGGTGGGCGTCATCGCCGCTGCCGGCGTGTACGCGCTCGATCACATGGTCGAACGCATGGCTGACGATCACGCGAATGCGAAGGTATTGGCTCGCGGACTGGCTGAGTTGCCGGCGGTTGAATTTGATCCTGAGACGGTCGACACGAACATCGTGATCTTCCCCGTGCGCGATGCCGTCGGCTTCGCTCGGACGTTGAAGCGGGTAGGCGTGCTCTGCACGATGCCTGGCCCGGATCGGCTTAGGATGGTCACGCACTACGGTATCGAGCGCGCGGACATCGATGAAGTCCTGGACCGGGCACGTCACGCCGCACTGGCGCCGGCGTGAGAGTTATTCGCGTACAAAGGATTCCCTGATGATGAACGAAGCCCGGCGGCGGGCCACCCTGCTGGTGCTCGCTGCCGTCCTGTGCGGAAGCGCTACGGCGGCGGCCTGTCAAACGCTGGAAGCACCCGAGACGAGCGATATCGTCGCGGGCATCCCCTGGGCGGACCGGGAGGAGTACACGTACGTCCTTCGTGATGACAACAAGGTCATCGGGAGCACTGTGCTGTCGGTCGAGAGAGACGGCGACAACTTTCTGCTCACGCAGCGCTCGGCCGATCCTAAGGGGAATATAGACCAGGCGACGATCGTCGTTGCCGCGGAGACGCTGAAGCCGCTGACGGGGACGCGTTCGATTACGGACGAGGAACACCGAGAGGTAGCCGCTTCCTGCTACGACATCGAGGGCCAGGACAGGTGCCCGGAGGTGGACGGCGCCGACTGTGATAGCGGCATCATCGTCCGTATCGAGGAGCAGATCTTCGATCCGACCGATGAGGCTACGCCGGACGTGCCGCGTCGCGCTCCTCTGTGCGTGCCGGAACACTCATATGACAACGACACATCGCTGTTTCTCTGGCGGACAATTGCCTTCGAGAAGGGATACCTGCAGAACTACACGACGATCCTCACTGGCACACGGCGCAAGCAGACCGTACGCATCGAGGTGGTCGATCGCGTGACGGACACGCCGGCGGGGGAGTACGATGCCTGGGTGATCGTGATCGCCGCGGATGGTAAGCAGCAGCGGGCGTGGTACTCGGCGGACGACGATCATCGGTTGCTGGCGTATCAGAACGAAAGCTTCTCCTTCACACTGGAGGAGTAACGGTTCTCAAGAGCTGCTCACCCGAGCTTGATGGCCAGGCAAGTGGTCGTGCGCTGGACGCCTTCAGCTCGCTGGATGCCTTCGGTGATAGCGTTGCCCAGCTTGTCGAGATCGTCGGCTTCAAGTTGGACGATGACGTCGAACGGCCCGGTGACCGTGTCAACGGCCGTCACGCGCGCATCCCCGTGCGCCATCTTCTTGATGGCCTCGCCGACGGCCCTCGCCTTGCCAACTTCTGCTTCGATGAGCACATATCCGCGGACTGCCATGGTGCTTCTCCTCAATTGGGACGATGGATCGTGTGACAATGTATCGCGTCTGGCTCGATGCTCAAGGTGGCGGTCGCCTGAAACGTCACGCTCGGTGCGGGACATAGAAGAGACCCTCTCACAGAGGGCCTCTTCTTTCTTCTCGTAGTGCCGTGACCTAGGTAAGTGCCGGTTCCGCCGGTTCCGCCAACTCTGCGGGCTTCTTCTCCATGACGACGTCTTCGCCCTGGACGTCGATGGTGACGGTGTCGCCGGGGCCGAAGCGCTCCTGCAGCAGCGCCTCGGACAGGCGATCCTCTAGTTCGTTCTGGATGACCCGGCGCAGCGGACGGGCGCCGAAGACCATGTCGTAGCCCTTTTCGCCCAGCCAATCCTTGGCGGCGTCCGAGAGCTCCAGCAGGATGCCTTTCAGCAGCAGCTGCTTCTCCAACTCGCGCAGTTGAAGGTCGACGATCTTGCGGATGTGCTCCTTACTCAGGGTGTGGAACACGACCTGGCTGTCGATCCGGTTGAGGAACTCCGGCCGGAAGACGCGCTTCAGCTCCTCCGTCACCTTGTCCTTCATTTTCACGTACAGGTCGTCGGCCGTCTTGACTTCGTCCTTCTTCACCGAGAATCCCAGGCCCGAGTCCTTGCGAATCAGGTCGGAGCCGACGTTGCTCGTCATGATGATGATCGTGTTGCGGAAGTCCACCTTGCGGCCCTTCGCGTCGGTCAGGTGGCCGTCGTCGAAGATTTGCAGCAGCAGGTTGAAGACATCCGGGTGGGCCTTTTCGATCTCGTCGAGCAGGATCAGGCAGTACGACTTACGCCGCACGGTATCGGTAAGCTGCCCGCCGTCGTCGTACCCGATGTATCCGGGAGGAGCGCCGACGAGCCGCGAGACGTTGTGCTTCTCCATGAACTCACTCATGTCGAGCTTGATCATGTTGTCTTCGCTGCCGAACATGAATTCGGCCAGCACACGGGGCAGGTAGGTCTTGCCGACACCGGTGGGGCCAAGGAACATGAACACCCCGATCGGGCGCTTCGGATCCTTCAAGCCCGCGCGGCTGCGGCGGACGGATTTCGCGATGGCGACCACGGCGTCGTCCTGACCGATGACCTTGCCGTGCAGCACCTCTTCCATCTGGAGCAGGCGCGCAGACTCTTCGCTGGCGATGCGGGCCACCGGAATGCCGGTCCACATGCTCACGACGTCGGCGATGTCGTCCTCGGTCACAACCGGCTTGTCGCCTTCGCGCTCGACTTCGATGCCTTGCTCGAGGGACTCGATCTTCTCCTGCAGCTTCACTTCGCGGTCGCGAAGTTCGGCTGCGTACTCATATTGTTGCGAGGAGATGGCGGCGTCCTTCTCCCGGCGGAGGGACTCCAGGCCGCGCGCCGCTTCCTTGAGAGAAGGGGGCGTGGCCGAGCGGCGGATACGCACGCGGCTGGACGCCTCGTCGATGAGGTCAATCGCCTTGTCGGGCAGGAACCGGTCGGCGACGTAGCGCGCGGCCAATTCGGCGGCAGCGGTCAATGCTTCGTCGCTGATGAGCAGCTTGTGGTGCTCCTCGTAGCGCTCCTTGATGCCCTTGAGGATCTCGATCGTCTCCTCGACGGTTGGCTCCTCGACGACGATCGGCTGGAAACGGCGCTCGAGGGCGGCGTCGCGCTCGATGTGCTTGCGGAACTCATCGAGCGTGGTGGCGCCGATGCACTGGAGTTCACCGCGCGCGAGGGACGGCTTCAGGATGTTGGCGGCGTCGACCGCGCCTTCGGCCGCGCCGGCGCCAACCAGCATGTGCAGTTCGTCGATGAACAGCACGCAGTTGCCGCTGCCCTTGATTTCTTCGATGACCTTCTTCAGCCTCTCTTCGAACTCACCGCGGTACTTGGTGCCGGCGACGAGCGAGCCGATGTCCAGCGTGAGCAGGCGCTTGCCCTGAAGCGTCTCCGGCACGTCTCCGCTGACGATGCGCTGCGCCAAGCCTTCGGCGATGGCGGTCTTGCCGACACCGGGCTCACCGATGAGCACAGGGTTGTTCTTCGTCCGGCGGGAGAGGATCTGCACGACGCGCTCGATTTCTTTGGAGCGTCCAATTACCGGATCCAGTTTGCCGGCCCGCGCCGCCTGCGTCAGGTCCATACCAAGCTGGTCGACGGTCGGTGTGCGGGTCGAGGAGCGCGCACCGGCGCCAGCACCCGCGCCCGCACCCTGCGGCATGCTCTGTGAGAGAATGCGGGTCGTTTCCGCGCGCACTCGCTCGAGGTTCACGCCGAGGCTCTCCAGCACACCTGCGGCAATGCCTTCCCCTTCGCGGACGAGACCGAGCAGGAGGTGCTCTGTGCCGATGTAGTGGTGGTTCAGGCGGCGCGCCTCGTCGACGGCGAGCTCGATGACCTTCTTGGCCCGCGGGGTCAGCCCGATCTCGCCCAGCACGGCCCGGTCTCCGCGGCCGATGATGAACTCCACGGCCGAGCGAACCTTGTTCAGCTCGACGCCCAGGTTCGCCAACACTTTCGCGGCGACGCCGTCACCTTCGCGGACCAAGCCGAGCAGGAGGTGTTCGGTGCCGATGTAGTTGTGGTTGAACCGCTGCGCCTCTTCCTGGGCGAGGGTAAGCACGCGGCGAGCCCGCTCTGTGAACTTGTCGAATCTGTCAGCCATCATCGCGCTCCAACCTAATCAAATGCTAACCTTGTATAACCAATGTAGCACAACGAGGGCTTCGAAGTCCAGTCGGGCCCCTGCGTTGTTAGACGCCAGGGGCCCGTTGTTACTGTCTTCGGGTGCGCTTCCGTGCGACTCGACCGGCAATCCCCCTGATCTTTATACGCAGGTCTTCCTGACCCGGACTTCTCGCTGCGCGTGCGTCATGTACGCGCACGATTACGCTTCGGTTGTCTCTTCTTCGTCGGTGTTTTCGGCGACTCCTTCGTCGGCGCGTACTTCGGTCGGCGCAGCGGCGGCAATATCGTCGCCTGCGTCGGCAGTTGGCTCGTCGGTTGCTACGGCGGCATCTTCGTTGGTGGCTTCGCTCGTAGTTACCGTCTCAGTCGCATCAGTGATGGTCGCTGGTTCACCGCTTGCAACGGCCGCATCTGCCGGTGCCGCAATCTCGGATGACGATCCCAGGCCGGCGGCGGCGAACGCTTGAGCCATCGCCGAGGGAGGCTCGGGCTCTTGCTTGCGAGGCGGCGCCGGCGCGGCAGTTGGCACCGTGACCGTTGCGGTGGCTCCGTCTGTCGTCTCGATCGATGGTTCCGGATTCTCGTCCGCCGGCGGTGCTGGTGGTGGAGCCTCATACGTGTTTACCGTAAGGCCTTCGCGCTCTTCGAATTCCTTCTTGACGTCGTCCGGAATCGCAATGATCTCGCCGGTGTCGCTGAAGGCGAAGCCCATCTTCGTGCCTTCGTCCCGAGCCTCGCGCAGGCTTAGTCCGAGGCGGTGCCGGTCGCGCTCTATGCGGACAATCTTGAGTGGCAGCAGGTCGCCCTCGCGCACGACTTCCTTGGGGTGGGCGATGCGGCGGTCGACCAGTTCCGAGACGTGAATCAGGCCTTCGACAGGCCCCTCGATGCGGGCAAACGCCCCGAAGGTGACGAGCTTCGTGACCATCCCGGCGACGACGCGGCCGACCTGGTATTTGTCGACGATGAGATCCCATTCCTCGGGCTGAGCGCGCCGCAGTGAGAGGGCGATTTTCTTTGTATCCGAATCCACCTTCATCACGTACACGTCGACTTCATCGCCGATCTTGTACATCTCTTCCGGCGACTTGTTGCGATCCCACGAGACTTCGCTGAGGTGCGCGAGACCGTCGGCGCCACCCAGGTCGATGAAGACACCGAAACTGCGCACGCTGGAGACGCGGCCCTTGCGGATCTCGCCTTCCTTAAGTTCGGCGAGCAGGCGATCCTTCTGCTGCGAGCGCCACTCTTGCAGTGCCGCGCGTTCCGAAAGAATGACGCGGTTTCGTCGGCGGTTGATCTCGATGACCTTCAAGCGCAATGACTTGCCAACGGCCGCCGCGAGACCGCCTTCACCTTCTTGCTCAGGTCGCACGCCGACGACCTGAGACAGCGGCACGAAGGCGCTCACGCCCTCAACGTTTACCAGCAGGCCGCCCTTGTTGTAGCCGGTGACTTCCGCTTCAAACGCTTCCTGTTCTTCAAACCGTGTTTGCAGCACACGCCAGCCGCGTTCGCCGCGTGCGCGATCAACGGAGAGGAAGACCTGGCCGTCCTCGTTCTCCGGCTGCATCACATAGACGAGAATCTTCTCGCCGACAGCGATCTTGCTGGTGGGGTCGGCGCCCATGGAGTGCATCTCGTTCAGAGGGATCACGCCCTCCGACTTCGAGCCTACGTCCACTATGACGCCGTCGCGCTGGATCCCCATAATCGTACCCTCAAGTACTTCGCCACGGCGAAGGTTCTTGAAGTCCGTGCCAGAGTCCAGCCAGTCCTGCATGCTATAGGCGTCGTCGTCCTTGACTTCGGTTTCGACGCCACTACTACTACTAATTTCCGTCAACGGTGTGGGTCCTCCTGCAATAAAATAAAGCCACCCCGATCATTGGTCAGACCCGCGGTCTGTTGCCACGACCGGTCCGGCTTCAGCGCTGAGTCTATCACAGCTTTGACGATGCAAGGAAGTATTTGCCCTATGATCTCGTGCAGCGGAAAAGTCTCCGGTATACTCTCCGCTGCCCGGACTGATGGCCGGAGAAGACAAGCGTTCTACTGCCGCGTCGCTCATCTGCGCCGCGCCGCGGATGTTTGGCGAGAGGAGGGACGCGTATGAGCTCAGTGGTGAAGAAGCGCAAGAAGAAGATGCGCAAGCATAAGCACCGCAAGATGCTGAAGAAGACGCGCTGGCAGCGGAAGCACAAGTAGCCGCGCCGCGCTCTATTAGACTCACATGGAACGGGCTTCGACACTGTCGAAGCCCGTTCCGGTGCTCGGGCGGCGCGATGAGGCTCG
>CXWL01012642.1_pt1 | contig 11225 bp, 11 predicted proteins | sample 590931 | NCBI WGS metagenome assembly CXWL01 (sample SAMEA3498368, study PRJEB10139) | groundwater metagenome | biome: water well; material: biofilm material | place: Germany | collected 2015-04-27 | reverse complement strand
TTCCTTGACACTGGAAATGCCTCTTCGAGCCACACAAGAGGATAATGGTTTCATTAAAGTAGATGGCACTCCCACCGACTGCGTGCATCTGGCAATAACGGGATTACTGGAAATGGAACCCGATATGGTTTTTGCCGGCATTAATCATGGCGCAAACCTGGGTGACGATGTACTTTATTCAGGCACCGTTGCTGCTGCAACCGAAGGCCGCTTTCTAGGCCTGCCCGCCATTGCAATTTCACTGGCATCCATTGAAGATCCTGTGCATTTTGAAACCGCTGCTCATGTCGCTGTGATCCTGCTACAGACATTAATCCGGAACCCTTTACCGCGTGATACCATTCTTAATGTCAATGTGCCCGATATTCCGATCAAGGATTTGAAAGGCTTTCAGGCGACCCGGCTTGGCCAGCGCCACAAGTCAGAGCCCATGATCAAAAGCCGGGATCCACGTGGCCGCAGCATTTACTGGGTTGGCCCACCTGGTGCCGAGCAGGACGCCGGACCAGGAACAGACTTTTATGCCATTAACTCTGGCTACGTGTCCGTGACACCCTTACAGATCGATTTAACCTGGTATGATCGTATTGACACTTTAAAGGCTTGGTTACCTAAGGAACAAAAACTATGAATATTAGTTTGCAGGGAATAGGCATGACTTCACGCCGGACGCGTGAGCGTATGATCACGCGCTTATTGGAGCAGGGCATTACCAGCAATAAAATTCTGGACGTCATGCGGGAAACCCCACGGCACATTTTTATGGATGAAGCACTGTCTAGCCGCGCTTATGAGGATACGGCCTTACCGATTGGCTACAACCAAACTATTTCCCAACCGTATATCGTGGCAAGAATGACTGAACTGTTGCTGGAATTCGGCCGCTTAAAGAAGGTGCTTGAAATAGGAACCGGTTGCGGTTACCAGACAGCTGTACTTTCGCAATTAGTCGACCACGTGTATTCCGTCGAAAGAATTCTACCGCTGCAAAAAAAAGCCAAAGCCCACTTACTGGATTTAAAAATCAAGAACGTCAGTTATTTGCATAGCGATGGTGGCTGGGGATGGCCCGATTATGCGCCGTATGACGGCATTCTGGTATCCGCCGCACCTTCTGAAATTCCGGAAATGCTACTCGATCAAATGGCTATTGGCGCCATTATGGTCATCCCGATAGGTAAAATCGGTAACCAGGAATTGCAACGAGTGATCTTAACCGAATCCGGATACGAAGTTGAGCGACTCGAACCGGTAAGTTTTGTGCCATTTTTGTCCGGAAAAGACTAGCACTTTCATCACGGAGCATTCTCATCAGCAAGGGGTGGAGCTGATTATTTTTGCTCATCATCCTGTTCAGACTTCAGAAACGGGGATAAGTCACAGACGGCAGGTTTCGACTCTATTCTATAGATCATAAACCGGGCATCAATGACTTTTTAGCCGTAAATCAAAGCAATCAGACCATGCCCCACCCTTAAGCTATTCTCAATACGCTATTTTCGCAACTGTGAAAAAACGTAGTCACTCTTCTTGGCCGGCGCATGGCAAGCAAAGCAGGATGCGCCGGCATCTTTTACCAATCGCTCTGTTTTACTATCGCCGGAAAATGCTTCAAAGCCCCAACCTCCGGTTGCGACATATTTCCGGGAGTCCTTATGCATAATTCCAAGCAATTTCCTGGCTCCTTCCTGGATTGTCAAGTCTTTATCAGAATAATTGAGCAAATCAAACACCAAAACAGCACCATCGGCATAGGTCCCGTTTTTCAGCCCGCTCACCGCTTTCGAATTTGCGTAGACATGATGAATCCCTTGAAAGGGATTTTCGAGTTGATGCCCTGGCTTTATTAGCATAGTTTTGACATGAAACCAGTTTCTATAGCTTTCAGGATAAGCTATTTTAGAATCATCGGCATAGACAGAAGCCGAGAATACCAACATTAAAATGTTCAATGATAATGAAATAAAAATTTTCATTGTTTAATCTCCATAAAGAAAAAAAAATGCCGCTATAGTTTCGATTCGAAACTATAGCGGCATTTGTACGCCTCTTTTTGGCTTCTGTCAATTTAGTATTGATTCGCTATCACTAGCAATCTATTTTTAATTCTTCTCCGCTTAATCGCCAGTCTGTGTTATCAAAAAATTGGCTTGCGCTAATTCTCAATCTTGAAAAACCCTTATTTAAAGGATTTTTTTAGGTTCATCCTATAATTTAACTTGTTAATCTTTCTCGTGATTGCTAAAGATTTCAAATTTTTTGTCACGGTCAAAACTGACGACATCATAGGGATCTTTAGCGCCGCCCATTTCCATTCCGGGCGTTCCTTTCGGCATGCCGGGTACGGAAACGCCTATAACTTTGGGCTTTGCTTTTAACAACGATAAAATGTCTTTCGCCGGCACATGACCTTCCACAACATAGCCATCAACTATCGCGGTATGACAAGAAGCCATTTCTTGTGGAACACCGTATTTATCTTTAATCGCCTGAACATTTTCGGTAACAATATCCTGAATATTGAAATTACTCTCTTTTAAATGGGCTAGCCATTTTTCACAACAACCGCATGTTGGACTTCTGTAAACTACAATATCAATCGGTTTGCTCGCCTCGGCTTTTTTAGCCCAGATGGACGGACTGATCATGAACATACTAATGACAAGTAAACTGTGAATGAACTTCATATAATAAAAACCTCTTTTAGATTTGATGATACGCTGGACTGTATTGATGCACTGCATCAACCATCGCTTTAACGTGATCAGGATTAATATCCGGCAGTATGCCATGTCCAAGATTAAAGACATGACCTGAACCGGAGCCGAATTTATGTAAAATTGTTTTTACTTTTTCAGTGATTATTTCCGGTTGGGCATATAACGCGACCGGATCCATATTTCCCTGTAGTGCAACTCGATTACCCACCCGGTCACGCGCTTGTTGTATATCAGTCTGCCAATCCAGGCCTAAGGCGTCATAACCCGCATCAGCCATTGTCTCAAGCCATTGCCCGCCACCTTTTGTAAAAAGAATGGTCGGAATTTTTTGGCCTGCCACCTCTGTTTTCAACAGGGCCCGGACTTGTTTAGCATAATATAAAGAAAACTCATTATAATCTTCAGTAGTGAGCATGCCGCCCCACGTATCAAACAACATGACCGCTTGAGCCCCTGCTTCAATTTGTGCATTCAAATAGGCAGCAACCGCTTGTGCAAGTTTATCCAGCATCGTGTGCAGCAAGGCTGGCTGGTTAAACATCAGGCTTTTAATTTTCTGAAAACTTTTACTACTGCTGCCTTCCACCATATAGGTTGCCAAGGTCCAAGGGCTCCCCGAAAAACCAATCAGTGGTACACTTCCCTGCAAAGCCTTTCTAATTAACCGTACTGCATCAACTACATAACGCAGATCGGTATTAGGGTCTGGAATTGGTAGTTTCTTAATATCGGCCTCCGTTCTAACCGGATTTTTAAACTTAGGGCCTTCACCTTCCGTAAAATATAGACCCAGTCCCATAGCATCGGGAATGGTTAAAATATCCGAAAATAAAATAGCCGCATCAAAGTCAAAGCGCCGCAAGGGTTGTAATGTCACCTCGCAAGCCAATTCGGGATTGGTACATAGATTCATAAAACTACCCGCTTGTTCCCGGATTTCTCTATACTCCGGCAAATATCTTCCGGCCTGCCGCATCATCCAGATAGGCGTTCGTTCAACAGGTTGTTTTAAAAGGGTTCTGATAAAGGTATCGTTTTTAAGAGGTGTCATGTGTTTTTTAATTTAAGTTCAGCGGATGGAACCGGACTGATTTTTAATTGAACCGAATTTTCGAGCATAGGATTGACGAAACTCAAGCGGCAGGGATTGTTTAGCCTTGTTTGCCAGACTGGCACTGGCGTACGAACCATAGAGTAATAGATATTTTGCGCTACCGTTGGGCGATACGGTTTTAATATACCGAACAGTGCGGCCCTGCGCCTGTTGTTTTTTGATAATATCCTTGATGGCTTGTTCTTTGCTTAAAACCATAACTTGTAACGTAAAACTTTCTGCAGGCTGGTTACTGACCCAATTGGACCCCTCATCTTCGGCAGCGCCACTTTGAAGCCCTTCCTCGTCAGAAACCAAAGCGTTTTCTGATTCTTCTTTTGTTTCCGGGTGTTGAACCAATGCCGGCGCTGTAGAGGGAGATATTTCAATTTGAGCTTTAGCAGGAACGATCACTTCCTGCCGAGCCGTTTGCAGTGGGTTTATCTCTGTTTTGAAATCGCCATTTACACCTTCCGCCGGTTCAATTGCCACCGCGTCCTTGTTAATCTTTTCTGCTTGATTCTGTTCTAAAAAGGTTTGATTTGATGTTTGCTGCTCAGACGATATGGCCGCATTGCTTAACTGATCAAATTGTTTGTTTAGTAAAACAGGCTCATTTTTTAATGTTTGTGTGAGTTTAGGCTGTAAAGTGACCGGTTCTAGTTTAGTGCTTTTCTGAACACTTTTTATAGCTGGCTTTTCAGCACTATCTTTATTTGAGGCACTAAACCACTGAATAAAAAATGCAATCGCTATTAACGCAGTAACGGCTAAAACCAACATCAGAGTTGGATTTTGACCCTGCTTGGAACTAGCATTATCCGGTAAATCAGCAATAATTCTCCCCGGTATTCCATGTGTTTCACGGTAGATTTTTTCAATGAAGGTTTCATTGATTGAATTGAATGCTATCTTTGCAAAGGGTTTTGCAGCCAAATTCTGCAGGAATACGCCACACTGCTTTTCAGATAACGGCGGGATTTCAACAAAATGGCACTCTTCTATAACCCGGTCGGTTCCATTCTTCAAATACAGATCATCATGCGTTAAGACCAAAATCAGTCTTAATACCGGATTGGCGGCCGCATATTGAATCAGTGCCGTGATTAGACCTGGAACCAAAACGCCCGCATCATCAATCATTAAAATGATTTTTTTATTCTGGCTTTCATACAGTTCTAACAGAGCCGATAATGGCCTATCCGATTTGTGCTTTTCCTCATTTATGCCGCTGGCTATTAGCCCAAGAATTTTTTCAAAACTCAACTCTGAATTGCCCTGTACAAGGCAATAAGACCATGAACTAACCTTCCTTTCCTGTAAAACCTTTAACAATGTGGTTTTACCAATACCTTCCGGACCGCAGACGACTAGCGCCTGAGTCAAATTGGCAAGCAGATGCATCAGTAAGTCAAGTTTCTGGATTCTCTCCGGTGTAATTAAGAATTGCTCATCCACTTTTTCCTGACTGGGAGCAACTCTTCTCACATGATAAGTTAAGGTATCAATTTCTTCCATAGCTTTTAAGCGTCATTTCCAGTAACTCTTGATTAACATTAATCGGTAATGTTGCCCTGCCGATTTGTTCCAACAAAATAAGTCTTATCGTGCCGTCAGTATTTTTTTTATCGACTGACATCAATTCAAGGAATCGCTCAGTATTAATCTCAGCAGGCGGACTTACCGGCAATTTCGCTTTAATAAATAATGAAATAATCCTGGTCACATCTTGATCAGTTAGCCAGCCTAGTCTTCTGGATAAGTCGGCAGCCTGACAAGTGCCGATGGCAACAGCTTCACCATGTAAATAAGCGCCGTAACCTACGCCGGTCTCAATAGCATGGCCAAAAGTATGGCCTAAGTTTAGCGTAGCCCTGACTCCGTTTTCATTTTCATCTTCTGCGACCACTTCGGCCTTATTGAGGCAGGAGCGCTCAATAGCATAAGCCAAGGCCTGTTTATTTCTGTTTAGCAGGGCTTCAATATTGTTTTCCAGCCAGACCAAAAACTCGGGATCCCGAATGAGTCCGTATTTTATAACTTCGGCCAGACCCGCCGATAATTGCCGGTCATCAAGCGTATCGAGAACATCGGTGTCAGCAATAACACACTGCGGTTGATAAAAAGCCCCAATCATGTTTTTGCCCAACGGATGATTGACACCGGTCTTCCCACCAACCGAAGAATCTACCTGAGCCAGCAATGTGGTAGGTATTTGCAGAAAAGGGATTCCACGCTGATAACACGCTGCTGCAAAGCCACCCATATCGCCAATGACTCCGCCTCCCAAAGCGACTAGCGTTGCCTTGCGTCCGAATTTACTCGACAACAATTTGTCAAAGATTTGAGTAAGGACATCCAAGGTCTTGAATTGTTCGCCATCGGGTAATATAACTTGTTCGGTTTTGAATCCCTGCAGGCTTTGTAAAACAGAAGTCAGATATAAGGGGGCAATCGTTTCATTGGTAACAACGATGACCTGACTGGATTTTATATGCTGCCTGAATAGATCGGCCTGACTCAGCAAATCACTGCCGATATATATAGGGTAACTACGATCACCCAACGCTACCTGTAATTTTTTCATAACTGTTAGCGCGATAACGATCTAAATTCATTCAATATATGATTTGCCACTATTTTGCTGGGCAGGGTACCGGTATCGATTTGGTAATCGGCACACGCCAAATAAAGCGGTTCTCGTTGATCAAATAAATCTTCGATTTTTCCTCTCGGATTATCCGTTTTCAATAAAGGCCGTTGAGTATCTCTTCGTGTTCGCTCCAGTATCCGGTCAACTGAGCATTTCAAATAAACCACAAAACCATTTTCCTGTAAAAGCTTGCGATTCTCCTCCCGCAATATTGCACCGCCGCCGGTTGCCATAACGATGCCGTCAATTTTTGTCAATTGCCGAATCATTTTCTGTTCACGATCTCTGAAACCGTCTTCGCCTTCAAATTCAAATATGGTGGGGATATCCACACCGGTATTTTCTTCTATGGCTTTGTCGCTGTCATAAAAAGGCACCGCTAGAGATTTTGCCAACAGCCGCCCAATCGTAGTTTTACCGGCGCCCATGAGGCCAATTAAATAAATATTCTCTGATTGTGTCACGTAGTGTTCTGTCTAAATAAAAACATTAAAAAAGGGGGCATTATGCCCCCTTTTCGGCTCAAGTAGAAGTCATCAATTACTGGCCAGATTATCCTTGACAACTTTTGGCGTTATAAAAATCAGCAATTCCTTTTTTATGTCCGCTACGATTGTTCGTTTAAACAAAAAACCAATACCGGGTAAATCAGAAAAAAACGGTACCTTATTTGTGTTGTTTGTTTGGGTGCCTTCAAAAATGCCCCCCAGAACCACCGTCTCACCATCCATCACATGCACATTGGTTTCGAGTTGGCGAGTATCAATGGCTACACCAGAATCACCTAATTGAGCCCCAGGCGCATCTTTACTTACTTTTAAAGCCATGACCACGCTTCCACTAGGTGTAATTTGCGGCGTAACATCCAAAGTCAAAGTTGCGTCCTTAAACTCAACTGTGTATGCTCCTGCAGTACCGCCTGCGCCGCCACCGCCAGCTTGAGCTACTCGATACGGAATCTGAGTACCTTGCTTGATTGATGCCCGGCAGCGATCTGAAGTCATCACTCGCGGATTCGAAAGCAGTTCACCCAAACCCTGATCCTGCAGAGCCGATATCTCTAGGTTTAGCACATAGTCCGCACCTCTAGCAAGTGTCATACCTAATGCACCATAGGGGTTAGTAGCGGCGAGGTCAACCAGTGCATCATTTAAAACGGCTGTTCCATTGATACTCCCCGTTGCACCACCCAGATTATTAACTGACCCCACAGGTCCTGTTCCGTTGTTAACATGGACAGTCTTCCCGGCAACACCAAACCTTACTCCCAATGTTCTTGCAAAATCATTATTAGCAATAACGATTCTTGACTCTATCATAACTTGACGCACCTGAACATCCAGTTTACGAATCAGCTGTTTCATTTCTTCCAGCCGTTTTGCGGTTTCACGAATGATCAATGTATTAGTTCTTGCATCTACCAATGCAGAGCCACGCATAGAAAGCAGTCTGAACTTGTCGTTATTGTTAGTTGAGCCATTAGCGGAGTTTGTTTGATATTGACCTGAACTTTGATTCATCCCCTGGCCCTGATTCTGACCAAATCCCTGACTCGACTGTGACTGCCCGCCTGATGAGGAACCAGACGAGTTTGGAGCACCACACGTCCCAAATGCGCCAGTATCCTGGCCATTAAACAAATTTCTGAAATTCTCGGCCCGCGCATAGTTAATCTTTATATATTCTGTGACCAGCGGCTCCAGTTGCTCAACCACGGCTTCTGTTGCTTGCTGTTTTTCCTTATATTCCTTGATCTTGCCAACCGGCGCAATCATCGTGATATTATCCGATTCATACTTCTCCAGACCCTTGGACATCATAATAAAGTTTAAAGCTTCATCCCAAGGCACATCATCCAGTTTCAAGGTAACATTTCCCGTTACTTCATCGCCGGCAACAATGTTTTGTCCGGTAAACTCGGCCAAAATTGCAATAACACTGCGTATCTCGATATCCTGAAAATTCAAAGATAATCTATCCTGAGTGCTGGGCCGTTTACTTTCGAGAATTTCTTTTTCCAAAGGCGTCAAGGCACGAAACTCGACGGTCAACAAGCCATCCGATTGAAACAGCGAGTAATCGTACAGATTATTTTGCATTTCAACGGTAACCATTGCTCCTTGACTGCTGGAAGAAGTATCAATAAATTTGACGGGCGTTGCAAACTCGGACACATCGAGCCTTTTGGAAAGATTTTCCGGCAAACGGGTATTCAAAAAACTGATGACAACTTTACCCCCCTCTTCCCTTGAATTGACTATCGTATTGGGATTTGCAAGTGAAACCAAAATTCGGCCTTCACCATTATCACCACGCTTAAAATCAAAACCACTGATGGCTTGTTCAGGCATTAATGAAGCGGAAGGCACTGATAGTGGTTTTCTTGCAGCAACAGGAAGCGTCGCCATTTTTGCTGGTGGCGTAAACGATTTTTCGCTGTTCAAAGTCAAAAGAACTTTATTATCGACAACTTTTGTTTGGTATGGTGTGGATTCCAGAAGATTGATAATAACTCTCACTCTATCAGCCGTTTCAGCCACAAAAACACTGCTAACTGCACCTTGATTTACTGGAAAAACCTTTTTAGCCATGGCATTTTTGGTGCCTGGAAAATCGAGCGCAATTCGAGCAGGATTATCGGTATGAAAAACTTTCGGCACCTGAGGGACGCCATTCATATCCATTTGAATTTGCAATTTACCGCCCGCAAGCGCAGCTACATCAATTCCCGTTAACGCCAAGTCACTGGCTTTGACAGTTACTGACTGGAATATAAAAACCAGTAAGCCTAAACCGATTCGTGAAAAGAGAGACAGTCCCATTTTATTCAACATCATGCAACCTTGTTTGTTAATCATTTTTATCCCCACAATCACTCTGTCAAAGCTAATGAAGTTTGCTGTTCCCGCCATGTGCCTGGCTTATCAGGAATTATTTCCATTAACTCAATTTTATCGGTAACGATCCGAATAATTTTTCCGTGGTTTTTACCCATGTAATTGCCTACCTGAACGCGATGAATTGTGCCGTCACTGGCCTTAATTAATCCCCATAAGCTTGATTTCATAACTACGGTTCCAACCATTTTTAATCCATCTAATGGAAAAGCTTCCAGCTCTTCCTTTCGTCGGGAAGGATCCGGTTTTATACCGTTAGTTTTTGAAATATCGATACCGCTGTCCTGCTCAGGAAGCTCCAGCGGCTTAAACGGATCACGCAATCCCTCCGGTTTAAAAACAAAGGGCTCAATCACTTTTATTTCCGGTAAAGGCTGTATTGGTCCTTTCGGCCTGGCTTTAACTTGTGAAATATATTGATTTAAATCTGAAAAATCGTCGTTGCTACAACCTGTCATCAAAACCAGGAGCAGCAAACTGCTTAGTTGCCCAAAAGAATGCCCAATGTATAAGCGCCGCAATAGAAAGTGCATCATGATTTTCTGCTCCTTTTCTTTTTGCTTTCGGCGCTCCCTGCTCCAGCACTCACACCTTCGTTATAGGTCTTTACCATTGCATTCATCTGCATGGTTCCAGACTTATCTTTTCCTAGCGGAACGATATTAATGTCATGCACAGTTACAATCCTGGGTAAAGAAGCAAGTCCACTAACAAACAAACCAAGTTCTTCATATTTACCTCTGACCTGAATATTAATCGGCAACTCCGAGTAGAAGTCCTTAACGATAGGCGCTCCTGGCTTGAACAACTTAAACTCTAGACCACTTGCCAATCCAGTTTGTGAAATATCAACCAGTAAGCTTGCAACTTCTTCTTCCGTTGGCATTTGCCTGATCATTTCCTCCAATGAAGCTTCAATTAACGTCAATTGATCCTTGTAATCTTGAAGGTTGGCTGCTTTTTTTTGTTTTGTTTCAAAAAATGTTTTTAATTCCGGCTCTTTTTTCTCAATGGCTTCGAGCTCATCTAATTGCGGCATTGTATCCAAATAAATTCCCGCACCAGCAATAACACAACACACAATGCTTATGACAATCACTTTGACCGGTAATGGCCAAGTCCCTGATGCGTTGATATCCCAATTAATTTCCGACAGATTCATGAGTCTCTCCATTTTCAGCTTCAGGCGTGTCTTTGCCTTGCTTTGCATGCAAAGTAAAATCACTTAATTCATCGGGGTCGGTTTTTTCTGGGGACTGAATGACATTTAAGGTGGGCAATTCCAGCCAAGGCGATGTCTCAATAGCTCTCATAAAAGCGGATACTCGAGCATTGGATTGAGATTTCCCATCAAAGATTAGATCAGCACCGGTTTGTGTAATCTTTGTCAAAAAAACGCCGTCAGGTGTCGACTTTGGAATCTCATCAAATAAATGAACTATTTCTGGTCTGCTTTCCTGTAGTTTTTGAATCAAATCGATCTTTGCTAATAACTTTCGTTTCTTATCTTCAATCGATTTAATCTCCACGATTTTAAGATCTAACAATGCAATTTCATCTTGCAGCATTTTATTTCGATGTTCTTGATATTCCTTTTGTCCATTAATGTTGGCATGGACCAATCCAAGTATGCCTAAAGTGGCGATCGCTGATAAACCAAGTGCTGTTAAAAAACTTTGTTTCTTCTGTTTACGTTGCTCTTCTCGCCATGGCAGTAAGTTTATTTTAGCCATTAGTCAAAGCTCCTTAGTGCCAATCCACAAGCAATCATCATTGCCGGGGCATCATTACTCAAGGCTTGCGGTTTTACTTTATTGGAGAGAGACATACTGACAAAGGGGTTAGCGATGTAAACCGGAACA
>CXWL01012704.1_pt1 | contig 11226 bp, 11 predicted proteins | sample 590931 | NCBI WGS metagenome assembly CXWL01 (sample SAMEA3498368, study PRJEB10139) | groundwater metagenome | biome: water well; material: biofilm material | place: Germany | collected 2015-04-27 | reverse complement strand
CAGCAACACTTCGCCAGTTTGAATAACAACACGTTGCATGACGCCTATCGCAGCACCGCGGCCAATCTCGGGGTATCCGCACAAACGGCCGATCGCGAACAAACCGCACAGGAAATCCTCCGCGATCAAATCGACACCTTCCGCGCGCAGGTCTCAGGCGTCTCGATCGATGAGGAACTCGTCAATCTCGTCAAGTTTCAACGAGGATTTGAAGCAGCTGCGCGCTTGATCCGTGTCACCGACGAGATGTTCGATACCTTGTTGAGCCTGAAACGCTAGAAGGGATGAGTTTCCATGCGTGTCACTGAGCAACAAACGTTCGGCGTATTGGTCAATAATCTGGAACGCTCTCGCGCACGGTCCTTGGAACTCCAACAGCAGGTGTCGACGGGAAAGAAAGTGCGCAAACCGTCCGACGATCCCAGTGCCTTCAACCATATCAGTCTCGATAAGGCTTCAGTCGCGTCGATTGAGCAACGCCTACGCAATATTTCCTTCGGCAGGACGCGCCTCGATCTGAGCGACAAGCTCCTGAGCAGTACGACGGACACCCTCAGCCGGGTCCAAGAACTTGCAGTCCAGTTCGGCAGTGATACGAACGGCCCGGCGGAACGCGTCATCGGCTCCAGCGAAGTCCGGCAGCTCTATTCATTGGTTCAGCAATATGCCAATGCCGAGTTGAACGGACAGGCGGTATTTACCGGCACCAGCACCCACGGCCGGACAACGGGGCTTGCGATTACCACGCCTGTTACGCTGACCAACGGCACCAATGATAGTCTCGTGGTCTCGGTCGATGGAGTGACATCCGGCACAATCGATCTGACCTCAGCGACCGGAAGTTTGACCGGGGCCGCCCTCGCAGCGCGTGTCCAAACCCAGATCAATGCCGATACCGCACTGACTGCAGCCGGCAAACATGTCACCGTGACGTTTGAGACGGATCATCTTGTCATTGCGTCCGATGCGCATGGATCGGACTCAACTGTGACGGTAACCGGAGGCACGTCTCGCGCCACATTGGGGCTTGTGGGGGGAAGCCGGACTACCGGAGATAAACCCTTTGCCCTCACGGCCACTACCAGCCCGGGATCGACCAATACGGGTGGCGCGGTGATCAACCAAGGAACCGTCGTAGATGATAATCTCGTCACGCTGGATGATTACGTAGTCCGATTTTCGTCGGCGACACAGTACGACGTTTTCGATGTGACGGTTCCTGTGAATGTGACGAAGAACGGCGCCAATACAGGGGGAGCCGCCGCGTTTGATGCCGGGATTATTGGACCGGCCAATTTGACTCTCAATTCCTATGCGATCCAGTTCACCTCAAGTACGCAGTACAACATCGTCAACACCACGACGAGTGCCACGGTGTCTTCCGGAAACACCTACGTGTCAGGTAACGCCATTGAGTTTGACGGGCTCCGGATTGTCCTCACCAATAGCGATCGCGGCGGACCGCAAAGCGGTGATGCCTATGCGGTGAGTCTCACTCCACGAACAGTGTTGGCCAATCAAACATACAGCACGGGAAGCGATATCAGCTTCGACGGAATCCGGCTGCAGCTCTCCACGGGAAGTGGCGCTCCGGCAACGGGTGATCGGTTTGCCGTGGTCACAGGGTTGCAATATCAAGGCGATGCCGGCGTCCATCAGGTGGAGGTGGGCAATAATCAAGTGGTCCCCACCAACGTGTCCGGGGATCGCGTGTTTAGCGGTCCCAATATCGACTTATTTGCCTCGATCAAGACTCTCATGACCTCGCTCAGAACAAACTACCGCGGAGGGATTCGCGACACGATCGGGGATGTCGGCACGGGGCTCAGCCAAGCCGGCGCCGTCCTGGGAGAAGTCGGGGCCTTGTCGAATCGGTTGACGGGCAGCGCCGGCCGACTCGATGAATTCAAGACCTTCTTTACCCAAACGCTCTCGGAAACTGAGGATGTGGATCTCGCCAAAGCGATTTCCGACCTCACGTTGCAGCAATACGCGATCGAAGCCGCCAGTCGAACCCTGAATCAACTGTTCGGAAACTCCCTCCTGAAATATCTGCAATAAGTACGGGCAGGGGACTTAAGGTTTCAGCAGAAAGACCGATAGACTCGTAGGGAGTATCGGTTCAACAGCCACGGAAGGCGTTCATGCTGGTCCTGACACGAAGACGCGGTGAAGGTGTGACCATCGGTCCGGATATCCGGGTCATCGTCCTCGGGATGAAGGGCGGGCAGGTTCGCCTGGGGATCGAAGCCCCTCACACGATCGAGGTGCATCGTGATGAAGTGTATGCGCGCATTCAGGACGAGAATCAGCTGGCGTCTAAGACGCAAGTCATTCCGCTCGACGCCTTTCGCCATTTAGTGCTGCCGAAACGGCGGATCGCTCCATAAGGATAGATGATGCAATGTCGTTCAACCCGATTCGGTACCTGTGATGTTCTACCTGACGCCGTGCTGACATTTCCGAGCGGCATCCTGGGGTTCCCCGACTGTCGCCGCTATGTCATTCTCGATCACGATACGGACGCGCCGTTCAAATGGCTGCAGTCACTCGACGAACCGGGATTGGCCTTTGTCATTCTCGATCCGGCCACGTTCCACCCTGAATATGACGTCCAGGTTCCCCATGAAGCTCTCCTTGAGGTGGACGGCAAGGATGACGACGAGTTGATCCTGTCCGTGCTGCTCACCATTCCTTCCAACGACCCGACAGGCATCACGGCAAATCTGCGGGGGCCGCTCCTTATGAACCCTCGCACAAAGCTCTGCAAACAGCTGATCCTCTCCGACAGCTATCCCACGCGTTTCCCGCTGTTCTCACACAAGCCCTCATCTGAGACTCTTGCCCACAAGCCAGTGATAGCGGCGGTCTGCTCCGCCTGATCATTTGTTAAGACAGCATCACGCTGAAACAATACAGATGTCAGGCGGCAACCTGTGTCATGACACCGCTCGCTCCACGATACTCTCTGAGAACTTGGACCAAGCGAAGCATCTCCATTTCGAGGTGTGCATAGACGGCCGGAGCATCGTGCAGCGTTCCCAGCCGGCCGACGGCTTCTAGGCGCCCAGCTGCCAGTGCTACCTCCGGAGCGCAGAGATTGCCGGCCGTTCCCTTGAGCGTATGAGCCGCGCGCTCGACCGTCAGGGCATCTCCAAGAGACAATGATTGCCGAATCTGACTCATCATGTCGGCCTGGCGTTCAAGGAAGAGGTCAACGAGTTGGAGCAAGAGATCCTGATCGCCTCCGATATTCTGGAGCATTTGGGACGGATCGAAAATCGCCCGTCCCTCGGACACCGGCCCCAAGCTCTTCACCCCGCCTTTGTCCGTTTCTTCTGAAGCAGGGAGCATGACCCACCGTGCCAGCGTGGTCCGCATATCTTCCAGCTTAATAGGCTTGGCAAGGTAGGCATCCATGCCGGCGGCCAGGCAGCGCTCACGGTCACCTTGCATCGCATTGGCCGTCACCGCGATGATCGGCAAATGACCGGCGCTGACATAGCGCTTTCCCGCCGCTTCCTGCCGACGAATCGCCGCCGTGGCCTCAAATCCATCCATGACCGGCATCTGGCAATCCATGAGGACCGCGTCATACCCCCCCGCGTCGAGGGCGGCTAATGCTTCCTGCCCATTCTCGACGAGATCGGGCCGGTACCCGAGTTTCTCCAGCATCCGTATAGCGAGCTTCTGATTGACGCTGTTATCTTCAACGACCAACACCTTTCGGCGCGTGGCATGTTCTGCCAATGTGTGTCGCGTAACCAAACGGGGCGTCGTAGGATCGTCCGTCTCCGGCGTCTCAGCCGAAGCATGCGCCATACCGAGCACCGTACGCAGGCAATCACGCAATTCATCATGTCGGACGGGCTTGGTGAGATAGCCCTTGGCTCCGACCTTGCGGGCACGCTCGGCATGTCCCCGTTGCAAGAGAGAGGTCATGACGACGATACGCAGTGAGGCGGCACAGGAAAGCCTTTGGAGTTCAGCCGCCAACTGCAGACCATCTTTACCGGGCATCACCACATCGACAATCGCGCAATCGAATGGAGTCCCACGACGGGATGCTTCCTCAATGTGTGCGACAGCACTTGCCGCATCTTCTGCAAGCACATCCTGCATACCCCAGCCGGAGACCAGATGATGCAAAATGAGCCGGTTGGACTCATTGTCATCCACGATGAGCACACGGTGACTTTGAAGATCCGCCATAGGAAGAATAGCCGAGACCGACGAAGGCTGNNAATTCAATCAATTGCTTGGATATCGACAAGCCGAGTCCTGTTCCTCCATACCGCCTGGTCATGGTCGAGTCCGCTTGGACAAACGGCTGAAAGAGCTTACCCTGAGTATCCTGGCTGATGCCGATGCCACTGTCCGTCACGTCAAATCGGAGCAGAGCGTCTCCTTCGGTCTCCTCTTCGAGATATACCTGTAGGGTGACATCTCCATGTTGGGTAAACTTAATGGCGTTCCCGACGAGATTCGTCAGGACCTGGCGGAGCCGGCCGGGGTCGCCTCGCAATCCGGTCGGCACGGCCGCATGAATGAGGCCGGTCAATTCCAAACCTTTCGACTCTGCGCGTTCGGCGAACTGCTTGAGCACATCCTCCACGGTGGTCCGAAGATTAAATTCGATCGATTCCAGTTCGAGCTTGCCCGCTTCAATCTTGCTGCACTCCAGGACATCGTTGATCAAATGCAAGAGCGCTTCCCCACATTGGCGAATGGTCTCGGCATACGAACGCTGTTCGGGAGCGAGTGGGGTGTCCATTAACAAGCTCGTCATTCCGATGACCCCATTCATAGGGGTGCGCAGTTCATGACTGATTGTGGCGAGAAACGCCGCCTTAGTATGAGTGGCGGCTTGCGCCTCCTGAAGCGCCCGATCCAACCGGAGGTTCTGCGCGGTCAGTTCCTCAGCCGAGGCGTGGAGCGCCTCTTTCGCGCGCTGAGTTTCTGTCAGATCTACGGCATACCCGCGGACGTGGCGATCGGCCTTCACCGGACAAAACACCCACGCATAGCGTGCGTCGGGAAGGCGGGAAGCGATTTCCTGGACAGGCGCGTCCGAATCCAAACAACGCCGCACCAGATCCGGCAAGTTCTGTGGAGCCACTTGTGGGAATCCGTCAGGTCCATAGCCGAATCGAGTCAAGAGTCCGCTCATCACCGGGTTGGCATAGATCAGGCTNNGCAATCGATGCCAGACGATTACGATCGTGCGTGAGTTCCTGCTCCCGAGACGTATCTTTGAGGCTAACGGAGACTCCGAGTTGTTGATCAAAGCTGGCCGGCATACAGGTCCACTCAACCGGAGTCGCACAGTCCGGGCCTTGCCGTATGATCACCTGAGCTGGTTGCCTGGGTTGCTTCTCGCGGTGAACCTGCTGAATGAGCTGTCTGGTGACGTGACACTTCCGCCCCGTCAATTGCTCCCACAGCTCCGGAAAGGAAGCCCCGATATATCCAGCCGCAGCCCCCCCGCACAACCGGGCGCCTTCGGCATTCATCGCGGAGATGACCCCGTCCGGACTCAACAGGAGGACGCCAATCGGCAGTCCGTCCAAGAGTCCTTCGTATGACTGCGGCGACCACTTCTTGGTAGGCCGAGTCGCCGCCGAGCGCCGCCGTTGGGGAACCTGCTTCATTAGGCTGCCTGATCCATGCCATCGCCCAGGTACATGGCAATATTGACGCGCTCTTGGACGGGATCCAACACGCGTAAGACCGTGCGTGACACCTTATCCTGCGAAGGAAGAGAGAGGTCGACTTGTTCAGGGTTGGGATAGGACTCTCCGTGCGGCCCTCCGGTAATCTTTACTTGAGGTTTTAAGCGCTGTTCCGGATTGACACCGACCACCACCGCCTGCTCTCCGGTATTCAAACGAACCAAGCTTCCGACGGGGTACACGCCGATACTTCGGATGACGGCCTCAACTAACGGTTTGGGATATTGCCCGCGTTCTCCAACCAAAAACAATTGACGGACCGCATCATGAGGAATCATCGCCGGTCGGCCCCCACGGCGGCTGACCATCTTGTCGTAGAGATCCACGATCCCGACAATTTGGGCAAGCGGGGAGATCTCTTGGGCCTTCACCTTCCTCGGATACCCGCTTCCATCGCAACGCTCGTGATGCTCCACAACAACTTGACAGACCTCCTGGTGAAAACCGGATTGCTCCCCCAGCACGGTGACGCCCAATTGAGCATGCTGCTCTAAGAGGCGTTGTTCAGAATCAGTGCACTCATCTCGTTTGCGGACAAGATTGCGGGGGAGGCGGACGTACCCGACATCATGCAGAAGCGCTCCCATCCCGAGATGTTCGTAGAGGGACGGATCGACGCCGCTCTCGACTGCGACGACCAGCGACAAAATAGCCGTATCCAGCGCATGGGCGCCCAGTGAACGATCGAACTGTTTCACCTTGAGAAAAGTACTGTGCAGCAGGAGTGCGCTGCGGTCCTGCAACACCTGGTTGATGACACCCCCGACGATCACCTTGGTCGCGGCCGGCGTCGGCGGCACTCCGCGTTCTAGATCGGCAAAGATGCGCTCCACGGCCTCTTGCGCTTCTCCATACACAGCTGCAACCTGGGACTCACCTCCGTCCATAGGTAGTGAACCTGGTTTCTGCGGGGCCTCATCGGCCGCTTCTTTAGCGTCCGACGCGCCTGCAGAAGTCTCCGAATTCACGGGCGGCGTGTGTGCAGGCGCCTGCACGTCCAGTCCCTTGGTCGTATCAATGGTGACGTGTTGGACACCATGCTGTTTCATCACGCCAATCGTTTCCACATCACGAATCAGACGCTTATGGAAAAGAAAGGGCGTGCGATACCAAGGAAGGTCCATCTCCACGACGAACATGCCCGGTATCAGTTGCTCAATGGAAATCTGCTTCGTCCCACTCATGAATTCGTATCTCCTCGATTGCCAAGCTCCGAATACTCATATCCACTTCGAGAGGATCNNCTTTTTCCGATACAGAAGCAAGCGTCGATCTGCGCGCCACTCGACCGGATACCCGCAGCCGTCATTCATGGCCACACGCATTCACATCACCCAGCTTCGTCCCGGCATGCGCATCGAGAAACTCGATTGTTCCTGGTTTGCAACGCCCTTTTTCCGTCACCGCATGGCGGTGACATCGATGGAGCAGGTGGAGCAACTCAAAGCCTGCGGCGTGGAAACGCTCGACATTTCAGGAGAGCTGGAAACTGACGCCCCCGCAACCGGGGAGGGCATCCGAGAGTCTTCCGAAACCAACGTTACCCCTCCCATCCTCACCGGCCCCCCAGTAGTGACCGATATGTCCTTTGAAGAGGAACTGCCGGCCGCAAAGCTCGTGTATACGGCGGCCAAAAATGTGATCGAACAGGCCATGCTCGATGTCCGTATGGGCCGCGACATCAATATGGATGCGGTCAATCAGGTGGTATCGGAGATGGCTGACAGCGTCCTCCGGAATCCCGACGCGCTCACGAGTCTCTCTCGCTTAAAGCATTTTGACGAATATACGTTCTTTCATTCGGTCAACACCTCGCTGCTGGCCTTATCGCTCGGGCGTAATCTGGGGGTCGACGAAGCCTTGCTGCATCAACTCGGTGTCGGCACCTTGCTCCATGATATCGGGAAGACGAAAGTCCCTTTGGAGATTTTGAATAAGCCGGGCAAATACGAAGCCCATGAATTTGAAATCATGAAGCAACATGTGATGCGGGGCGCCGAAGTCTTGTCAGGCACGACCGGGTTGACAGACAACTATCTGAAGCCGGCGCTGGAACATCACGAACGGGTAGACGGGACCGGCTACCCCTATCAGCGTCAGAAGTGCGACCTCAGCCAGTTCGGGATGATGGCTGCCGTCGTGGATATCTACGATGCCATCACGAGCGATCGCTGCTATCACAAAGCCAAACCGGCGCATGAAGCTCTGCAATTCCTTTATCTCATCTCGCAAAAGGGGCATCTTGAACATACCCTCGTCCAACGGTTTATCCAGGTCGTCGGAGTCTATCCGGTCGGCTCAGTCGTCCGGCTCAATACAGGGGAGGTAGCGGTCGTCAGCCGTATCAATCGGCCCACGCCCCTTGAGCCCGAGGTCATTGTGGTCAAAAGCGCCGGAAGTACGCTGGTGTCGCATCCCGAGACGGTTGATCTTGCTCAAACTCAAGGGCCGACGCGACGAGCCATTGTAGCGGTCACAGATCCCGTGAGCACCGGTATCAATCCCACTGTCTATCTCGACCAGGAGCCCTCATGAACGATGTGACCACGATACTACCCACGCCGACATCCTTTCTCACGGTTGGCCTCTCTCTCAAACTGTCCTTCACGCTCAACGGGCAGAAGGGAATGTACGGGTCAACACTCCTAGGCTGGAAAGACTATGCATGGCTGGTCTGTGAATGGCCATTGCAGGTCGGCCATGGGACGGAGATTCCACGGGGAACCCCCTGTACGGTCAGCTATCTCCATGACGGAAAGCTGGTCGGGTATCGAACCGAAATTCGCGACATGTTGAGCGCGCCGGTCCCGCTCCTCTTCATTGCATTTCCGCAAACCGTGGAGGAAATGCATTTGCGTAAACATGCCCGCGTGTCCTCCTGTGAGCCGATCGTCCTTGAGCGGGCGGATCGCGCCGCGGTGGGCGGAGCGCCCTCGGCGGCGATCGTCGGCGGGCTTCTTCAAAATCTGAGTATCGGCGGCTGTAGTGTGATCGTCCCGCACGCTCCGGCATGGCTGCGGGCAGGAACCGCACTGCGCATGGAGTTTGAGCTGGCCNNGGATCCGTTCATCAGGCCATCGAACAATGGACCACGCAGAAAGTACACGATTCGATTCCACTGCAATAGTCTCGCTTTTCACGCGTTCTCCTTCAGCGTCTTCTCCTGTCCTTTCTTTCCTCCTTGCACGGCACATCTTGCCGAGTGAATCACACGCCCTTCCGCTGTGTCGTGACAAGTCGTCAGATCCCATGACGAAACCAATGGCATATAACTTGTACTAACCTCTTCCGCCGGACTAAACCCATCGAGATTACGATCGAGGAGAGTAGCCATGGAAGGCCGTCATTCAGTGCAGCAGACTATAAACCCGCGATGGTGTCTTGCGTACGACACGATCGATCGCCAGGACATCAATCGATTGGTGGAATGGCTGCAGACTTATCCTCGCTTGACGAAAGGCCCCATCACCGTCGACTTCGAGTCGCGTTGGTCACAATGGCTGGGGGCCTCCCACTCCGTCTTTTGTAATTCGGGATCGTCGGCCAATTTACTCATGTATTACGCCCTCCTGGCTTCCGGACGCCTGAGGAATAAGAAGGTCATTGTCCCCAGTGTGGGCTGGGTGACGTCGATCGCGCCGGCCATTCAATTCGGCTTTGAACCCATCATGTGTGAGGCCGATCCGGATACATTTGGTCTTGATCTGAATCACCTTGAAGCGCTCTTGAAGCAGCATCAACCTCAGACGGTCATGCTCGTTCAGGTCTTGGGTGTCCCGCATAAGATGCGGGAAATGATGGCCCTGAAAGAACGCTATGGATTCGTCCTACTCGAAGACGCCTGTGCCGCGATCGGCGCGAGCTACGAAGGGCGGAAAGTCGGCTCATTCGGAGATATGGCCAGTTTCTCCTTCTATTTCGGCCATCAGATGTCGACCATCGAAGGCGGCATGGTCTCCACGAACGACAAAGGCCTCGCGGATCTCCTTCTGATGCTCCGGAGTCACGGATGGAGCAAAGATCTGGACACTGAGACCCATCGTGCGCTGGTCACCCAACACCTGATCGATGACTTTCACTCTCCGTTCGTCTTCTACGAACCGGGATTCAATCTTCGATCGACCGATCTGAATGCCTTCATTGGAATTGGGCAAGTGGAGAAGCTGGATTGGATGACCGAACAGCGTCGGGCAAACCATGGGCGTTATCTGGATCGCCTGAGTTCCAGCTTCTATGTCCAACGTCCCCCGAAGAACAGTCAGGTTGCCAGTATTTCGGTCGGCTTGTTAGCGGAGTCGCGCCAACAGCGCCAGCGGATCGTTCAGGCACTCGTGGCGCGAGGGATTGAAACCCGCATTTTCTCAGCCGGCAACCTGGGGCTCCATCCATTCTGGACAAACCGGTATGGCACGACGAGTTTCCCGGTGGCCGATCGTATTCACCACTGCGGCTTCTTCCTGCCAAACCATGCAGCGCTGACACCGGACGATGTCGCCGCCATTTCACAGGTCGTTCTGGAGGCCGCATGACAGGCCCACTGCTGGTAACTGGTGGAACCGGGTTGCTGGGATCGGCCGTTCGGAAGATTCGGCCTGACGCGATCTTCCTATCGCGCGCAGACGGAGACCTCCGTGACCGCAGTGTTGCGCAACGGCTGCTAGAAGACATTCGGCCAGGGCAAATCCTTCATCTGGCCGGTTTGGTCGGGGGTGTGAAGGCCAATGCCGCCTGCAACAGCCGTTTCTTTGAGGATAATGCGCTCATCAACACGGCGGTACTATCCGCTGCTCGTTCCCTTGGAATACAAAGACTTGTATCGCTTCTCTCAAGTTGTGCCTTTCCTCTCTTCTCTGATCGACCGACGACTGAAAACGATCTCCAGGCCGCACTTCCATATGACGGCAATGCGGGGTACGGCTATGCCAAGCGGATGCTGGACCTTCACACTTGCCTCGTGGCGAAAGAAGAGGGCTGGAAGTGGACCACGCTGACACCGGTCACGATCTATGGTCCCCAGGATTCGTTTGACCCCGAGAGTGGTCATGTGGTGGGTTCGCTAATCAGCCGTTGCTGGGCAGCCAAAACAACCGGCACTCCGTTTGTCGTATGGGGAAGCGGACGTGCGGTGCGCCAATTCGTTTTTGTCGACGATGTGGCCAAGATTGCCGTCGAGGCTACACACCGTGATCTTAATGCAACCACGACCATCATTACCCCGGACGCCGGCATCACCATTCAAACCTTGGCCGAAACCATCGCGGCAGTCATGGGCTATGCGGGTCCGATTGTATTTGACCGTACTCAACCGGAAGGCGTGCTGGTCAAGCGCTTGCGCAGCCTGACGTTCTCCGAGCGGTTTCCTGATTGCCGGTTCACTAGCCTGAGAAGCGGTCTCGAAGCGACAGTGCGTTGGTTCATCGATCACTCATTGGCAGGGAAAGGGATACCGAGCCGGTCCCTTCCACTTTGTCATCAGTCCTAAGGAGTCGCCATC
>CXWL01001377.1_pt1 | contig 11229 bp, 9 predicted proteins | sample 590931 | NCBI WGS metagenome assembly CXWL01 (sample SAMEA3498368, study PRJEB10139) | groundwater metagenome | biome: water well; material: biofilm material | place: Germany | collected 2015-04-27 | reverse complement strand
CTCTGCGCTTCTAATCCGCTGAGCACCCAAGACGAAATCGCGGCCGCGCTCGTGAAACATGACGGCATTCCGACATTCGCCATTAAGGGCGAAGACAACAAGACCTACTACAAGCACATCCAATCGGCCATCGCCCACAAGCCGCAAATCACGATGGACGACGGAGCCGATGTCGTCTCGCTCATCCATTCCAAGCGGAAGGATTTGCTCAAGTACGTGATCGGCGGCACGGAAGAGACCACCACCGGCGTCATCCGACTCCGCAGCATGGCCGAGAAGAAAGTGCTGAAGTTCCCGGTGATCTCCGTGAACGACGCCGATACGAAGCATCTGTTCGATAACCGCTACGGGACCGGCCAGAGCACGATCGACGGGATCATCCGCGCAACGAACCGCTTGATCTGCGGCACCACCTTCGTCGTCGCCGGCTATGGCTGGTGCGGGCGTGGGATCGCGATGCGCGCCAAGGGCATGGGCGCCGATGTCGTGGTCACCGAGATCGATCCGGTCAAGGCGATTGAAGCGGTCATGGACGGGTTCCGCGTCATGCCGATGGAACAGGCTGCGTTGATCGGAGACTTCTTCGTCACGGTCACCGGCAACCTCAAAGTGATCCGCAGCGAGCACTTCGCCGCGATGAAGGAAGGGGCCATCGTCTGCAACTCAGGCCATTTCAATGTCGAGCTGGATATTCCGGCCTTGGAAAAATTGAGCAAGAGAAAGCGCCTCATCAGACCGGGCGTCGAGCAATTCACACTGAAGACCGGCCATCGGGTCAGCCTCCTCGGCGAGGGACGGCTCGTGAACCTGGCAACGGCCGAGGGCCATCCTTCCAGCGTCATGGACATGAGCTTCGCGAACCAGGCACTCGGGGCTGAATACCTGGTGAAGAATTACAAGAAGCTGGAAAAGAAGGTCTATCCAGTCCCGCCGGTGATCGACAAAGAAATCGCCAGGCTCAAACTCGCGGGCATGGGGATGAAGATCGATACGCTGACGAAGGAACAGGTGAAGTATCTGGCATCCTGGGAAATGGGAACCTAATCGCGGGTCCTGTCGCTGACCAGCCCGTCCGTCCTCGCACCCCGCCCGGTGTAGGGACCCCGCTGCGGGCTGACGGGCGCCCAGATCAGCGCCACCTGTGATTAGAGCCCATTATCCAGTCTGCTCGTGGGGAGTGAAACATGAAGGCCACCTGATCAGGTGGCCTTCATGTTTCAATTACATAATTCTGTCTCGCCCTAACCCCGCTAGTATTGAATTGTCCGCTTGGCCCGCGGTTTAGAAAGCCGTTCTCACAATCCTACCGCAGCCTACTCAGACCCACTCATGCCCACTCCAGCCAAAGTTTCGCTGCGACCCGAACTTTGGCTGGAGTAGGCTGGGATGAGCTGGAGAGAGGTGGAGTTGAGCAAAATGAGCACAGGTGTGATGCTCTTCGCTTGAATTAGAAGCTTTGGACCAGAGAGTTCCTGGTCTGGATGCAGACTAGCGTCGGCCATAACCTGAACCGGTAGCCGACCGTGCGTGGCGAAGGAGGGAACTGCAAGCGACGCTTGTGGCTGTCCGGTTTGGCCATGCTAGAGCGCGGGTACGGCGCAAATGATTCGCTCTTCGTAAGGGCCAATATCTCAGTTGGGACTTTTGAGCTTTGTCTTCATCTTTTCAATGAGGTCTTGAACACCGTTTTGCATCACCTCCTGCCATTGACTGTCGGTTGCCGCCATAGCATTGATGATGCTGTAGCCCCGTACGGTTTCTTCGGTGCTACCGGCCAATACCTCGCCTTTCAATAAAACAATGCCCACAAACTCGACTGAAATTAGGAAGGCCCCTGGCGTAAACCACGACCAAAACTGCTGAATCTCAATATTGACTGGCAGCGCATTGGCAAATTCGGGAGATTCTTCAGCAACGACCGCGTAACCTTTCTCCGCGAGGGCCTTCGTCGCCGCTTCACGAACTACCTGCTCCACTGTTCGTCCTTCTGGAAGAAGAATTTCTGCGAACGCCGTTCCGAATCCTCCGCGCTTCCGAGCCACTGCGCGGGAAGTGATAGCGCGGTTATTGATCTCCATTGAGTTTTGAAGAGACGGAACAGAAGGGTCCCTTGGAAACGCTTCAAACCGACGAACATCCTTCACTTCCAGAACCTTTGCAAATTCCTTCGCTGGAACTTGCTGTGTCTTGGTAACGGACACATCGATCGTCGATCGTGTCGCCGCACAACCCGACATGAACCACGCGATCGTGATTACTAGAAGCGTTGCTCGCGAAATGCCCATATCATCCTCCTCTTCTCCGCCTTGAAAGTACCCCCAGCCAGAATGGATACTAGGCTCGTGATTCTGGTGCCTGTTCAATCACTTGTCAACGCTTCCCTTAGCATCGCGTCGTGTGAAAGAAAAAGGTGTCAGACACCCAGTTTCTGCTGAAATCTGCCGGCCCGTCGGATGGCGACGAACGATCCTCCTCTTGTTTCCCGCGCTCCGCTTTGCTCCGAGTTATAGGCTATACGCTTCCCGCAGGATGCTCAAAATGGCATCCCAGCAAGGCCGCAGGCGGAGCAAGAACCGGAGGCCTACCCTCTGGGGTACGTTGAGGATTCTTGCGAGCTGAGAACGCCGCTGGCAGCCTTTTTCAGCATCCTGCTAATGCGATCGAGGGAGCACCGCAATCACGCGCAGTGGGCCACCGGTGCCGCCGGCGATTTTCATCGGCAGGGCAATCACGTCGAATCCCTGATCCGGAAGATCGCGTAGATCGCTCAGATTTTCGAACACCGGCACGTTCTGGGAGAGGAGCGCGACATGCGTCTCAAATTTGGTAGATTGACCATAATCAATCGAGGCGGTGTCGATTCCGACGGATTTGACTTGCCGCTCGCGCACAAGCCAGGCAGCTGCCTCGGGATGCAAGCCAGGGAAATGAAGCGCTCGCACACCCTCCGGCCCTCTCAACTCTGTTCCCAGATACTGTTGCCGCGACGGCCAGTATCGGACAAAGCCCGTGTCGAGCAACACGATCGCTCTGTTTGGAATTCGCCCGTGCCCTGCCTCCCATTGCTCAAAATCTTGGATGGTGACACGGTAATCCCGATCGCGGGCGCATTGGGCTGTGACATCGATTCGGACACCGGTTCCAACCAAGCGTTCGATCGGAACCTGATCCAGCGTCTGGCCACCCTTGGCAAAGTGAATGGGCGCATCGATGTGGGTGCCACCATGCTCGGCCATCTCCAGGCGATTCGAGGCGTAGTAGTACCCGCCCGGCGTCTCTCCCGCCTGCTGGAGGACGAGCCGGAAGTCTTGTTCAGTCGGCCATACAATCGTGTCCGCCCCGAAGGAATGAGTGAGATCGATGAGCCGCGACTGCTCCCAGGCAAGACGATCAAGCCGAGAATGACCGGCAGCGCATCCCGCACCAGCCAGCACGCACAGGACAACAAGCCAGCCGGCTACCTGATGGCCCGCACCCACCCATGAACCATTCGTTGGCTCTTTCAGCATGGCATGCTCCTTCGTTCCGAAAACTTCTGGCAAATACTGTCAGTCCGATGGGGGAGAATGCAAACCAGACATTCTGATTTTCCAGTCCAGAATCGATTGGGATAAGAAAGCGAGGACATTCTGAATTTCCTGATATCGCAGGGGGCTAGCAGGAGCGGAGATCACCGGAGGCGCGGGGACTCGCCGAGGATTGGCTAGACAAAAATGACCAACGCCATTTGGCGCTACGATGAGGAATCAGGCGGAACGAGAGGTTCAAGAGTTTTGATCAGCTCAGGGATGTCACGGCTCGCAATCTTCCATACCCGGTGGACATCGACCTGGAAATAGTCATGAACTACAACATTCCGGAATCCCATGATTTTCCGCCAAGGGATCTCAGGATGGGCGTTTCGGAATTCGAGAGAAACACGCTTGGCCATTTCACCGAGCACAGTACACTAAAGTAGCACGGCGTCCTGGTCCCGGCGGCTGTTGAGAAAATCCGGCTCTTGCAGCCCACTTGTGTACTCCCGTATTTGCCTCGCAGCCTGAAGCATATCGAGCAGGAGCGAGTCATCACGCTGCATACACGGATTCCATGTGGGAAAGAATGTGCTTGCGCCGGATATAGTTGCGGCTTTCCTCTACCAATCGCTTCTCAACCAGATCAACTGCTCGCCCAAACAATGTCTCCAACTCTTCCTTCATGTCCAGTAAATGTTCAACCCCCCAATCTGAATCTTGGCTGAACGTCACCAGCACATCCACGTCGCTGTCCGGTCGGAAGTCATCACGTAAGACGGAGCCAAAGAGCGCAAACTCAGCGATCTTCCACTTCCGGCAGAACTCCGCAATCGTTTCTTTGGAGACGCTTAATTTTTCTTCCACTGTCATACGCATTCACTCCGGATGATTACCACGCAGAAGCACGAAAGAATGGTAGCACCGAGCAAATCTAAAGTCACGCCACGGGGAGAATGTTAGATCATTCAGAGTTTTGTGCGGGAACCCACCAATGGCGACGAATGATCCCGCTCGTGCTTCCCACGCTCCGTATTGCTCCGAGCCATCAGCGACACGTTATCCACCATATGCTCTTCGGAATCTTCAGCCGTTTCGTTCCGAACCATACGCCATCGGCTATCAGCCATCTGCCGTCCCGTGCGGATACGCTATTGACTGAATGGTCCTATTTGCTTATCGTTGCATCGGCATCTCTGATGCGCATGTTCTACGCGAGTCGATCCCGGAGATTTCACGATGAGTGATCAGGGAAACCACATCGAGCAGGATTACCTGAATTACAAGGTGCTCCTTGATTTATGGTCGAAAGAAAATCCGATCAAGACGACCAAGCTGCAGATGCTGCTCGCGGTCAACGGTCTGCTGGCTTCTGCGGTCAACATCAGCGGGGGCGTGAGCGGGTCGAAGTGGTATGTCTACTTGGCTGCGGCGGTCTTCTGCCTGATCTGGATGTTCTCGATCGGGAGAACGGTCTTATTTCAAGACATCTGGCAACATAAGCTGCAAGAACTCCAATCGCGATACCCGAACGACTCTCGATTTTCGATCCTCCAGACTAAACCCTATCGGGAACGTGTGTCTCCTATTTCAAGAGCCTTTGGCGCAGTTCCGTCGAAGTGGTATCTGCTGTTCTCACCATTTATCTTCGCCCTCGTGTGGCTCACGGTCCTGGTCATCTCATTGCGTTAAGCAATCGTTCTAACGCTCCGTTTTGGTCCGAGCTATCCACCATAGGGCTGTTGAATCCCACGCCCGGCCTCACCCAGTCGAACTCGTAGAGTTTCTTGATACTCTCGTGATGAAGATTCATTCTGTGGTGTGAACGTCTACGAGGAGGGGTCGGTCGTCCTGCTATCCGATTGAGATATCTCGCCAACCTGCCGGGCGACTGCATCCAGGAACTGTTGCAGCTCAAACGGCTTGTTTAGTGTCTCGTGGGCACCCAACATCTTGGCTACAGCACAGTAATCCAAATATTTGCTTCCGCCGGATATCGCGATGATTCGGACGTTCGGGAAATTCCGATGCAGCTCCCCGATCATCTCCAGACCATCCATGTCTGACATCAGGATATCGGTGATCACCACATCAATCGGCTGTGCACAGACCTGTCGCAGACCTTCATTCCCGGTCAATGCCTCCCAGACCTGGTAGCCAGCCCCTTCGAGCGTCTTGCGAAGGAGTTGCAGGATCGGCACCTCATCATCGACGACAAAGACAGAAGCCATTGGGCAGCCCCTTGGACCAGCAAAGTCAGCCGATGGTGACAGCTGGCGAAGGGCCTGGTCCAGATCCGCCGGCATAAACGGCTTCTGAAGTACCACGCTGGCGCCCAACTCACGGGCTGCACGATACTGCTCGCCTGTTTCATCCCCTGTTAAGCCGATGACAACCGCTTCAGGATCGGCGGCCCGCAGCTTCCAGAGCAGCTCAATCCCAGCAGCTTCGGCAAAATCGAGGCCCAGTATGGTGATGCCGGGATGCGTTGACTCGAACAGCATCCACCCCGCCTGTACCTCGGTTGCGAGGGTGATCGTATGCCCCAACAGGCGTAATGCGGCATCCAGCTGCTCAAGCAGTCTCCCTTCTTCGGCAATCAGAAGAATCGTCGCCATCAGCTAATGACGACTCTCTGGTTGATTTCGCCACACATGGCTCTTGCGGCCAATACCATAGATCAGATCCCCACCTCCCAGCATTATCAGCCAGAAATGAGAAACGAGGTATCGGCGGAAGGCGATGGGTCTATAGGTTTTTCGGCGGTACTCAGCTACCGCCGAATGGAGCTAGTTGGAATGCTGTTTGATGAACATGGCGGCGGCTTGCGTGCGGCTGGTGACTTGAAGCTTCTCAAAGATGTTGGAGAGATAGCTTTTGATGGTCTTGTCGCTCAGGCCGAGGGCGGCGGCAATTTCCTTGTTGGTCTTCCCGTCGGCCACCAAGGGCAAAATCCGTCGCTCTTGGGGAGACAACATTACATTTTGGCCATTGGCGTCCATCGTCGAAAGGGATCGCATACGAGCGAGTACAGACTCAGTCACGGCAGGATCGAGAATGGACTGCCCGCCGGCTATGGCGTGAATGGCCTGAACCAATGCCGTCCCTCCGATTGTTTTCAAGAGATATCCTTTCGCACCCGCAAACGTGGTCGACAACACCGCATGCTCATCCGCAAATGACGTGAGAAAGACGACATCTGTGTCAGGGCATGTCCCCAGAATCTCTCGGCACGCTTCAATGCCACTGCCGTCAGGCAAGCGGAGGTCCAGCAGGACAATGTCCGGTCGGAGACGGATCGCCTCGGTGACGGCGGACGCGACAGAGTTCGCCTCACCCACCACCTGAACCGTCCCGGCTCTACGGAACAACGTATCCAGCCCCATGCGGACAACCTCATGGTCGTCCACCAATAGCAACCGAATCGGTTTAACTGCTTGCGCGAGCATGCTGATCCTCCAACGGGAGTTCGACGAGAATCTGAGCCCCCGACCCAGGCTGTGAGATGATCTGAAAATTCGCGCCAAGCTTGTGCGCTCGCGCAGTCATATTCTGTAACCCGTGCCCCTGTCCGGAAGCCTCCTCAAGATTGAAGCCGATACCGTCGTCGCTAACCTCAAGACGGATGCGCCCGTCTTCCATCTGCAGAGAGACGAGACCGCTTCGGCTTTTTGAATGGCGAAGGCTGTTGCTCATCGCCTCTTGTACGATATGAAGGATATGAAACGCTCCCAGGGGAGTCAACCGCCGCGCGGCTTCCACCGCGAGATGGAGTGAAAAACGGATCCCCTGCGCACTTTCCATGGTCACGGCCAGCTCGGCTAACTTCGCACAGAACTGTTGCCCGCTAACCTCTTCATGCTTGTCCCACACGATATACATCCGAACATCTGAAATAACCCCGTTTAAGCAAACGACGGCATGCTCCAGCTTCTTGTCGGCTGTCCGATAATCTTCCTGAAAGAGATAGCGACATTCCTCAAGGCTCATGCCAATCGCATAGATGGTTTGAATGATGTTGTCGTGGAGGTCCTGAGAGAGCTGCTCCCGCTCTTCGAGCACTTTGCGAAGCTGTTCTTCACTCTTTCGCAAGGCCTCCTCCGCCTGTTTGCGATCGGTGATATCCTCCGAAATGCCCAATAGATATTGTGGCGTCCCGTCGGCGCCGCAAATTGGAATCTTCTTCGTGTGAAGCAACCGCAATCCATGTTCTTTGGTCTGAATGGGCTCTTCCAAAATATCCAACAAGCGGCCGCTTCGCAGGACTTCCCGATCCTTGGCTATGAAAAAGTCGGCTTCCTCTTTCGGGAAGATATCGTAGTCGTTCCTGCCCAAGAGTTCATCTCGGCGATAGCCCAACAACTCCTCCCCCGCCTTATTGAAGCGCAAAAAACGAAGGTCCTTCGCATCCTTCACGAAAATCATGCTGGGGAGATTTTCAAGCACGGAGTCGATGAAAATCTTCGAGCGGCGCAAGTTCTCCTCGATCAATTTTTGATCCGTGATATCGGTCAGGATACAGTGCGCCCTCATAAAGTTCCCCTTCAGGTCGCGCTGGACACGGCCGTTCAGGATGACGGCGATTTCCTTCCCGTCCTTTCTCCTGAGCCTGAGATGCTTAGTCTCGCCGCCGTTCCGCATGAAGCTACTGAGTTCATCGGGAAAGAACTGCCGCACGTCAGAGGGCCAGAAGTCGTCGAACCGCTTGCCCAGCAGCTCATCAGGAGAGTATCCGAGCAATCTGCACAGTCCCTTGTTGGCATCGAGGTACCGCCCCTCGATGTCCAGCGATTGATAGGCGATCGGCACCTCCTCGAACAGACTCCGAAAGCGCGCTTCGCTTTCCCGCAATGCCTCCTCCGCCCGCTTGCGCTCGGTGATGTCCAACATGATGCCCCGCAGAATTGCTGGGCCCTGCCTCGTCAATCTCTACCGTCACAATGTCCTGAAGCCACACGGTTCGTCCATCGGCGGCAATCATCCGGTATTCGAACGAGTATTTGCGTGTGTCCCGTAAAGATGCGAAGCAATACTCGATGACCCAGTCTCGATCGTCCGGGTGTATGTGAGTTTGCCAAAAGTCCGGCTCATCAAGCCAGTGCTGCACGGGATAGCCGAGCACGAGTTCGGCCTGGTGGTTGACGAACGAAAACCGCCAGGTCCGCGCGTTGCCCTCCCACACAATCCCCATGATCGCTTCGATCAAGTCACGCTGCCATGCTCGGGCGAGGCAAAGGGCGTCGTTCGCCACCACGAGTTCTTGCGTTCGCTGAGCCACCCGCTGTTCCAACTCATCGTTCGCCTGCCTCAGCGCCTGTTCCATCTGCTTGCGCTGAGTAATGTCGCGGCCCGCCACGAGGCGGAGATCCCGCTCCTTATACCGGTAGGGCTTGACGACGACTTCTCCATAGAATATCGAGCCGTCTTTACGCCGTCCCACGGATTCGTAGGGACCTTGCCCTCCCTGCCTCATATTGGCGATAACCATCTCGCGGGATTCGTCGGCCACCAGGTCCAGAACGTGTTTCCCAATAAGTTCTCCCGGGCCATACCCGAACATCCGCTCCAAACCTGAACTGGCTTCGATCATGATCCCTTGATCGTGGATGGCGATGCCGTCGAACGTGACCTCAGTGAGGAGCCGGTAACGCTCCTCGCTCTCGCGCAACGCCTCTTCGATCCGTTTGCGCTCGGTGATGTCGCGAGCGGCCGCATAAAACATCGGCGGCTCCTGTTCCGGAGCCGGAGTATTCCAGGTGAGCCATCGATAAGACCCATCATGGCACCGATATCGATTGTCGAAGTTGATGGCCGGCTCCCCGCGCGACAGCTTCTCCATGACGTCTTGCGTACGAGAACGGTCATCGGGATGAATGAACTCGATAAAGGGTTTCGAGCACAATTCTTCTCGGCTGAACCCCAGCGCTCGTTCCCATGCCGGATTGAGCCGTTTGAAATAGCCGTCGGTCCCCGCGATGCAGAGAAGGTCCATGGAGAGGTCGAAAAACTTGTCCCGTTCTTGATTCGACTCACGAGACTCTCGTGTGGCATGGGCGGCACGTTCGCCTGCCCAGCCTGCCATCATACCAAGCGCGAGGCTTGCGAACACAGCCGGCCACCGGCCAATCACCACCTCCCACCCAATCTTCCCTACTAGCGTGACGTTCATGATATTCAGCGTACTCCCGAGCAGTCCGGCGACAAGGCCAGCACGAGCCCCCAACAGCCATCCTGCCACTGCCACCGGGATTACAGCGAATACGGCCACACCATCACCCGCCATCTGATGCAGGGACGCAAATGCCAGCTCATAGGCCGTCGCCGTTCCGAGCACAATCGTGATGGGCACCCATCGACGCTGACGCTTCAGTATCTGTGTCATGGGCATGAGATCATGCCTCGCTATCGACCGGTGACCACTTGAAAGAAAGAAGACACGCATCCCGAAGGAAGGGCAAGGACTGATGGGCGATTTGGACGGAATGTTCGCATAGCGGATGAGATCCTTCTCCTGCCCAGGTCCGGAACATTGTGGACCGCAAGCCACTGAATGACTGGTGGAGGTACGTTAATACAGGCATTTTGTCAAGGTGCCCCCCCGTTCTCCATATATGACAAACAGCCTGCCAGGCCTTTCTGTGCTCAGAGGGGCCAAATGTGCCGACATCACCGGCATTCTTTGCCTGGCAACCGATGTTCAGATTCCACGCAGCAGACAAATTGAGGGACTTTTGAGAGATTCGTCCTCTGTGGTGCGCGGCACGAAAGTTGAGAAGGCTTTATCTGACGTTGAAGCACAAGGGAGCCCATCGTGCATGAACTGAGGATGCGATGATCGATACGTCCAGTCTGTGGGAGTTTTTGAGCCGTGATGCCTCCTTCTTCGGAGGGCCCCAAAGCCCGATGTTGAGCTGGCTTGGGTCGTTCGGGATCGTGCTCTTCTTCCTCTGGCAAGTCATGCGGCTACGCAGAGAAATATCCGGCGCACAGCGTCCGTTTGATCGAGTACGACCGATGCTGACCACCCTGGCAAATGAGCGTGGAGACTTGGATCGTGAGCGCTTCACGAGTCGTGCGCTGGTTGGACTCATGGTCCCAGCCGGGCAACCCGCATCAGCGCCCAAACGGATTGACTGCGACGACCTGACCGCCCTTGAAACGGCCATGCAGCAAGAGCCTATGTTTCGACAGCCCTGGGGCCAATTCCGCAAAACGCTGATCCTGGAGCATGTCCCTTGGTTCGTGGAACCACGCATTTTCAGCACACGCCGCGCGGAAGATATCTTCACGCAGGACACGCTACTGAGCCATCGCGTGAATCTGGCCTTCTACAGCCAACTGCCTTCCCTGGTGACGGGAATCGGCTTGCTGCTGACGTTCCTCGCCTTATTTATCGGTCTCAGCAAACTTCACGCGGAGGGGCAAGAGATCGCAGGCATTCAAGGGCTCATCAACGGATTGGCCGGAAAGTTCCTCACGTCCATCGTCGGACTTATCGCCGCCAATCTATTTACGCTCATCGAAAAACCGATGGTCTTCCGGCTGATGAACGCACATCATTCGTTCCTGGGCCTCATCGACAAACTCTTTCCCCGAAAGACCATGGAGCAGATGCTCGAACAACTCACGCCAATGCATCAGGCACAGGGGAAAGGCCTGCAGACTGCCGGTGGAGAACAGAGGGACCGTATCGGAGGGATGGGCACAGACAGCCTGA
>CXWL01107498.1_pt1 | contig 11233 bp, 10 predicted proteins | sample 590931 | NCBI WGS metagenome assembly CXWL01 (sample SAMEA3498368, study PRJEB10139) | groundwater metagenome | biome: water well; material: biofilm material | place: Germany | collected 2015-04-27 | reverse complement strand
GGCCTGAAGGCCGCGCGCGAATTCCTCGCGCCGGGCGTGCCGATGGTGGTGCTCGAAACGGCGCTGCCGATCAAGTTCGCCGCGACGATCGTCGAAGCACTGGGCCACGAGCCCGACCGGCCCGCAAAGTTCGAAGGCATCGAATCGCTGCCCAAGCGCGTGGTCAAGCTGCCGGCGGACGTTGAGGCCGTGAAGGCCTACATCGCGCAGAACTGTGACTGAGCGCGGTCGAGCCGGGGCATGAAGGTCGTCGGCTTCGCCGGTTACTCGGGCGCGGGCAAGACCACGCTGGTGGAAAAGCTGATCCCCGTGCTCAAGCGGCTCGGAAAGCGTGTCTCGGTGGTCAAGCATGCGCACCACAAGTTCGACATCGACCACCCGGGCAAGGACACATACCGCCACCGCGAGGCCGGCGCCTTCGAGGTGGTCGTGGCCTCCGACAAGCGCCTGGCGGTGATGCGCGAATTTGAAACGCCGGTCGAGCTCAGCGTGCACCAGTTGCTCGCCGAGGTGCATCCGGCTGCCGACTGGGTGCTGGTCGAGGGCTTTCGCCACGGCAACGTGCACAAGATCGAGGTCTGGCGCCAGCCCGAGGCGGGCGAGGCGCTGCGGCCGGTGCTCTATCCGGACGACCCCTTCGTCACCGCCATCGCCACCGATGCGCCCGGCAGCTTGCCGGAGCCCACGGCCCGGCCGCTGTTCGACCTCAACGACGCCGAGGAGATCGCGCGGTGGCTCATCGCCAATGGCGAGCGCTTCGAGTACAACCCGGAACACCATGGCTGACACACCTCCCGTTCCGTTCTCCGCGTCCAACGCGCGGCCTCCGCTGATGCCGCTGGACGAGGCCATCGCGCAGTTGCTGGCCAAGGCCGCACCGAAGCTTCCCGAGGAGAGCGTCGTCACCTTCGACGCCGATGGCCGCGTGCTCGCACAGGACCTCGTCTCCGGCCTCACGGTGCCGCCGCGCGACAACAGCGCGATGGATGGTTACGCGGTGCGCGCGGCGGATTGCGCCACGCCCGGTGCCGTGCTCCAGGTGACGCAGCGCATTCCTGCCGGCACCGTCGGCACGCCGCTGGCAGCCGGCACCGCGGCGCGCATCTTCACCGGCGCGCAGATTCCCGAGGGCGCCGACGCCGTCGTGATGCAGGAAGACACGACCGCCACGCCGCAGGAGGGCGGCCTGGGTTCGGTGCGCATCGCGATCATTCCGGCAACCGGCCAATGGGTCCGCGGCGCGGGTGAAGACGTGGCCTCCGGCGACGTCGTGCTGAAGAAGGGCGAACGCCTCACGCCCGCGGCGCTCGGCCTCGCGGCCAGCGTCGGTTTCCACAAGCTGCAGGTGACGCGCAAGCCGCGCGTGGCGATGCTCTCCACCGGCGACGAGCTGGTGATGCCCGGCGAGGTCGCGCCCGACGCGATGAAGCCCGGCGCGATCTACAACTCCAACCGCTTCTTCATGCGCGCCTTGCTGAATCGGCTGGGCTGCGAGGTGAACGACCTGGGCATCGTGCCCGACAACCGCGAGACCACCATCGCGGCACTGCGCGATGCGGCCGAAGCGAGCGACCTGATCATCACGACCGGCGGCGTCTCCGTCGGCGAAGAAGACCATATCCGCGCGGCGCTGCAGACGCTCGGCGAGCTGCAGCTCTGGTCGCTGTCGATGAAGCCCGGCAAGCCTTTCGCCTATGGGTCCATTGCGCGCAGCAACGGGCAGGGCGTGTGCCATGTCACGGGGCTGCCCGGGAATCCGGTGTCGAGCTTTCTGACTTTCTTGATGCTCGTGCGCCCGTTCTTGCTGACGCTACAGGGCGCCGAGCGCGTGACGCCCGAGGCCGTGCGGATGCGCGCCGATTTCGACTGGCTCCGCGCCGACAAGCGNNCCACCGCCCTCGCGCGCGGCAAGGCGGTGCGCATGGCGCTCGACCAGGTCATGAGCGACGAAGCCGCAGCCCTGCACGAAGGCTGCGAGGTCGCTTTCTTCCCGCCGGTTACGGGCGGCTGAGCCGCGCGTCCAGCGCCACGAGGCGCTCGCGCAGGCCGTCGGAGGCGCGCGTCATCGGCGAGCGCAACTCGTCGCGCATCGCACCGCCATTCGCCAGCAACGCCTTCAACGGGCCGGGGTTCGATTCGGCGAACAGCATCTCGATCAGTGGCTGCAACGGCTGCCATTCGGCGCGCGCTTCGGCCACGCGGTTGTCGGCCAGGAGACGCAGCATCTGCACGAATCGCTTCGTCTGCACATGGCCGCTCGCAGCGATGGCGCCCACGCCGCCTTCGGCCACGGTCGAGAAAATCTGGTGGTCTTCGCCCGACAGCACCTGCAGCCGGCCATCGGCGATCAGCGCGCGCGTCTTGGCCATGTCGCCGCCGCAGTCCTTGATGCCGGCGATGCGCGGATGCGCAGCCAGTGCGAGCAGCGTCTCGCGCGAGAGGGTGGCGCCGGTGCGGTAGGGGATGTCGTAGATCAGCACCGGCACCGCGCTCGCATCGGCAATCGCGCGGAACCATTCGAGCAGGCCGGCCTGCGACGGGCGGATGTAGTGCGGCGCGGGCACCAGCAAGCCCGCGAGCGGTCGTTCCGAAACCTTGCGCACCCAGGCCGTCGTCTTGCCCAGGTGGTAGCCCGAGAGGCCCATGACGACTGGCAGGCCGCCGGCGGCGGCCTGCACGGTGTCGAGCGAGGCCAGTTGCTCCGCTTCGTCGAGTGCGGCGGCTTCGCCGGTCGAGCCGCAGACCACGAAGCCCGCCACGCCGTCGGCGGCCAGGCGCCGCGTCAGCGCGGCGAGCGCCGCATGGTCGACCGCACCGTCGCGAAACGGTGTGACGAGCGGAATCCAGAGGCCCGAGAAATCAGGGGAGTTGGTTTGTTGTTGTGGCACGCAGGCTTCCTTTCAGGAATCGACCGATGGAAAGAACCACCGTCCGATGCGCGCACAACCATGCTGGGGATCAAAGCCTCTTGGCAGGTTCCGTCGCTCATCCGACGACGGAACCGCAGCTCCGGTCAGACGAGCTTTGGTTTTTTGGCTTTGCTGCCTTGGCGCGCGCAACGACTCTCGGGGTGCGAAGGCACCGTGAAGAGCGTGGCGAGGCAAGGCATGGACGCAGTCTATCTCGATGACACAATTCGGACATGAGCGTTGCGCGTGTTTCGATCCAGACGGGTGATTTCGACTTGAGCCAGGAGCTCGCCGCGTTGCGCGCGGGCGACAAGCGGGTGGGCGCGGTCTGCAGCTTCATCGGCACCGTGAGGGACCGCAACGACGGCCGCACCATCGCCTCGATGGAGCTGGAGCACTACCCCGGCATGACCGAGAAGGCCATCGAGGCCATGATCGACGAGGCGCACAAACGCTTCGACATCCTCGGCGCCCGCGTGATCCACCGCGTCGGCCTCTTGCAGCCGCTTGACCAGATCATGATGGTGGCGGTGGTCTCGGCCCACCGCGGCCAGAGCTTCGAGGCCTGCGAGTTCCTGATGGATTACCTGAAAACCCAGGCCCCGTTCTGGAAAAAAGAACAGACGCCCGAAGGCGCCCGCTGGGTCGATGCGCGCGTCAGCGACGACGCGGCGTTGGCGCGTTGGGGCATCTCTGCCCCGAACGCTTGAAGCGGCTTTTAACGCGGCTTAGAGCGGCTTGAACCCGCTGGCCTGGATGATCCGTTCCCAGGTCTGCGTGTACGTGCGCACGCGGCCCGCGAACTGGCCCTGCGGCTCGTAGCCGACCGTCAGCCCCATCGTCGTCAGCTTCTGCTTCACGTCGGGCATCGCCAGCACCTTCTGCAGCGCATCGCCGTACTTGTCGATGATCGGCTGCGGCGTGCCCACCGGCGCGAAGATGCCGTAGTAGGGCAGGTCTTCCAGGTTCGAGAAGCCCAGTTCGGTGAAGGTCGGCACGTTCGGAATCACCGCCTGGCGCTTGGCGCCGATGGAGGCCACGATGCGCACCTTGCCCGCCCTGTGGTTCTCGATGAAGTCCGGCACCGACGCGATGCCCGCGGTGATCTGGTTGCCCAGCATGTCGGCCACCATCGGCGCGCTGCCGCGGTAGGGCGCGGGCTGCGCGTCGATCTTGTACTTGTCCGAGATCATCTTCACGAGGAATTCGGGAATCGAGGCCGGCGCCGGAATGCCGATGGTCTCCTTGCCATCCTTCTGCGTGCGGACCCACTTGATGTACTCGTCGATGCTCTGGGCCGGCGTGCCGCCCGAGACGGCCAGCACATTGGCGAAGGTGGCGAAGCCGGCCACGGGCACGAAGTCGGTGGCGGGGTTGAAGCCCGCGTTCTTCACCACCTGCGGCAGGATCGAGATCGTGTGGTCGTGCGAGAGGAACAGCGTGTGGCCGTCGGCGGGCGAGGACTTCAGCACCGTCGCGGCGATCTGGCCACCGGCGCCGCCGCGGTTCTCGACCACCACCGGCACGCCCAGCACGTCCTTGAGCTTTTCACCCAATGTGCGCGCAATGGCGTCGGTGCCGGCACCGGCGGGGAAGCCGACCAGGATGCGGATCGGCGTGCCGCTTTGCGCCTGCGCAAGGCCGCACAGGCTCATGGCGGCTAAAAAGAGGCTGGCGCTGATCACACGGCGGACCGGCTGAACGCGCTGCATTGAAAAAACCATGATCGACTCCATTCGAGAGAGAGAAATGCCTACGGAAAGGTGCGGGGCACCGTGCAATACCCGTGCCCAAGGCGCGAGCCCGGTTTGCAACCTTGAATCGTGCCCGAACGGCCCTATTTTGGAAGCAGGAATACCACCATGCGACAAGACAAACTCACCACCAAATTTCAGGAAGCGCTGAGCGACGCGCAGACGCTGGCGCTCGGCAACGACAACGCCTACATCGAACCGGCCCACCTGCTGGTCGCGATGCTGCGCCAGGACGACGGCCCGCGTGCCCTGCTGGAGCGTGCCGGCGTCAATGTGCAGGGTCTCGCGCAGGCGGCCGAAGCCGCCATCAAGAAGCTGCCCCAGGTGCAGGGCCACGACATCGTGCAGGTCGGCCCCGAGCTGGGCAAGCTGCTGCAGGCCACCGAAAAGGAGGCCATCAAGCGCAATGACCAGTTCATTGCCGGCGAACTTTTCCTTTTGGCCGTTGCCGACAGCAAGTCCGACATCGGCAAGATTGCGAAAGAAAACGGCCTGAGCCGCAAGTCGCTCGAATCGGCCATCGATGCCGTGCGCGGCGGGCAGGGCGTGAACAGCGCCGATGCCGAAGGCCAGCGCGANNCTGCAACGCCGCACCAAGAACAACCCTGTGCTCATCGGCGAACCCGGCGTGGGCAAGACCGCCATCGTCGAGGGCCTCGCGCAGCGCATCGTCGCGGGCGAGGTGCCCGATTCGCTCAAGGGCAAGCGCGTGCTGTCGCTCGACATGGCCTCGCTGCTGGCGGGCGCCAAGTTCCGCGGCGAATTCGAAGAGCGCCTGAAGACCGTGCTCAACGAGCTCGCGAAGGACGAAGGCCAGACCATCGTCTTCATCGACGAGCTGCACACCATGGTCGGCGCCGGCAAGGCCGAAGGCGCGATGGACGCGGGCAACATGCTCAAGCCTGCGCTCGCGCGCGGCGAACTGCACTGCGTGGGCGCCACCACGCTGGACGAATACCGCAAGTACATCGAGAAGGATGCCGCGCTGGAGCGCCGCTTCCAGAAGATCATCGTGGGCGAGCCCAGCGTCGAAGCGACCATCGCCATCCTGCGCGGCCTGCAGGAGAAGTACGAAGTGCACCACGGCGTGCAGATCACCGACCCGGCCATCGTGGCCGCGGCCGAACTGAGTGACCGCTACATCACCGACCGCTTCCTGCCCGACAAGGCCATCGACCTGATCGACGAGGCTGCGGCCAAGATCAAGATCGAGATGGACTCCAAGCCCGAGGTGATGGACCGCCTCGACCGCCGCCTCATCCAGCTGCAGATCGAGCGCGAAGCCGTGCGCCGCGAGAAGGACGAGGCCTCGCAGAAGCGCTTCGGCCTCATCGAGGACGAGATCGCCAAGCTGCAGAAGGAAATCGCCGACTACGACGAGATCTGGCAGGCCGAGAAGGCCCAGGCCCAGGGCAGCGCGCACATCCGCGAAGAAATCGAGAAGCTCAAGATCGAGATCAAGGAGTGGGAGCGCAAGGGCGACTTCAACAAGTTGGCCGAACTGCAATACGGCCAGCTCCCCGCGCTCGAGAAGCGCCTGAAGGAAGCCGAGGCCAGCGAGGCGAGCAAGGGCAAGTCGAGTGCGCCCACGCTGCTGCGCACCCAGGTCGGCGCGGAAGAAATCGCCGAGGTCGTGGCGCGCGCCACCGGCATTCCGGTCGCCAAGCTGATGCAGGGCGAGCGCGACAAGCTGCTCGTGATGGAAGACAAGCTGCACGAGCGCGTGGTCGGCCAGGACGAGGCCATCGGTGCGGTCGCCAATGCGATCCGCCGCTCGCGCTCGGGCCTGTCGGACCCCAATCGGCCCACGGGCTCGTTCCTGTTCCTCGGCCCCACGGGCGTGGGCAAGACCGAGCTGTGCAAGGCGCTCGCGGGCTTCCTGTTCGACAGNNATCGGCGCGCCGCCGGGCTATGTGGGCTACGAAGAGGGCGGCTATCTCACCGAGGCCGTCCGCCGCAAGCCCTACAGCGTGGTGCTGCTCGACGAGGTCGAGAAGGCGCACCCCGACGTCTTCAACGTGCTGCTGCAGGTGCTCGACGATGGCCGCCTGACCGACGGCCAGGGCCGCACTGTGGACTTCAAGAACACGGTGATCGTGATGACCAGCAACATCGGCTCGCCGATCATCCAGGCCATGGTGGGCAAGCCTTCGGAAGAGATCAAGGAAGCGGTGTGGGACGAGTTGAAGAACTATTTCCGCCCCGAGTTCCTGAACCGCATCGACGAGACGGTCGTGTTCCATGCGCTCGACGCAAAGAACATCGAATCGATCGCCGCAATCCAGCTGAAGGTGCTCAAGGCGCGTCTCGCGAAGATGGACCTGGGCCTGGAGGTGTCGCCCGCGGCGCTGGCCGAGATCGCCAAGGTCGGTTTCGACCCGGTGTTCGGTGCGCGGCCGTTGAAGCGTGCGATCCAGCAGCGCATCGAGAACCCGCTCTCGAAGCTGTTGCTGGACGGCAGCTTCGGGCCGAAGGACACGATCGAGGTCAACACCGACCCGATCCAGTCGCCGGGCCAGTTCTCGTTCAGCAAGGGCGGGGAACCAACGGCGGCGGCCTCGGCCTAAAGTCGAATGATGAACTTCATTCTTCGCGTCATTCTTTTGCTCCTGGGGCTGGTGTTCGCGGCCAGCCTGGCCGTCGCGGTCATGCTGCTGGCGGCCGTGTGGGGCGTGCGCTACGCCTGGGGGCGTCTCACGGGCAAGCCCGTGACGCCCTGGATGACCTCGATGGGCGGGCGCTTCAATCCGCGCTCGGGCTTCGATCGATTTCGCAATGCGGCAAAGCCGGCCGAGCCCAACGCCGCCGATGTCGCCAATGCGCGTGCACGCGGCGAATCTGTGGTGCGGCCTGAGCGCATTCGCGGCAGCGCCAGCGACGTGACCGACGTTTCGCCCAAATCGGCCTCGCGCGGCTGATCTTGCGCCGCCATCGGGCATGTTCGAAGGCACACTCGCCTGCATGCTCCGCCCCCCTCTCCTGATCGATCCCGACGAAGTCGAGATCAGCGCCATCCGGGCACAGGGTGCGGGCGGGCAGAACGTCAACAAGGTGTCGAGCGCGGTGCACCTGCGCTACGACATCCCTGCAAGCTCACTGCCCGCCGACGTGAAGGAGCGGCTGCTCGCGCTGCGCGACAGCCGCATCACGCAGGAAGGCGTCTTCGTGCTCAAGGCACAGCAGCACCGCACGCAGGAGATGAACCGCGCCGACGCGCTCGCGCGCCTGCAGGCGGTGATCGACACCGTGGCCACGCCGCCGCGCGTGCGGCGCGCCACCAAGCCCACCTACGGTTCGAAGCAGCGCCGGCTCGAAGGCAAGAGCCAGCGTTCGCAGATCAAGAACCTGCGCGGACCGGTGCGGGACTGACGCGGCTTGGGTGTAGCCGTAGCCATCCAATTGTGTGAATTGCGACGAATTGAGCCTCAAAGGCCCTGCTTTACGGGAATGAAACATGTCCCAAGCAAAATCGTGGTCATGAGAAGGTTCTTTCCGCGCGTCCTGCTGTCGGCGCTTCTTCTGGCGTCGGCCGCGGCGCTGCTGACCGGCTGCGGTCCGGGGGCTGTGGCCGCAAGCGCGAACGTCGCCGCCGCCCCGGAGCTCAATTGGGACGAACTCATCCCCAAGAGCTGGGACCCGACCAAGCGCTACCGCAACATCAGCCTTGAAGCCCTGCGCGACAACGACCCCCGCGCGATCCAGATGCTCGACGAGATGCGCGCCGTCTGGGACAACGCGCCGGTCAACGTGGCACTCGACGGCACCGCGGCCAAGCTCGCGGGGTTTGTGGTGCCGCTCGACAGCACGCAGGACGGGATCCGCGAGTTCCTTCTCGTGCCGTACTTCGGCGCCTGCATCCACACCCCGCCGCCACCCGCCAACCAGATCGTGCACGTGATCGCCGACCAGGCTTTCAAGGGGCTGCACGCAATGGACACGGTGAAGGTCAGCGGCATCCTGAAGGCTGCGCGCTACGCCTCGGCGGACATGGGCGTGAGCGGGTACGAGATCAAGTCTGCGGCAGTGGAGCGCTTCGTTCCGGCCCAGCCGAAATAAGCGACCGCATTCACGTCATTCGCTGCGACAGGAAATCCAGGAACGACGTGATCCGCGCCGACAGTTGCGTGTTGCGGTAGTACACCGCGTTCACTGGCTGGCGCACATCCACTGTTTCCTTCGCGAGCACCTGCACCAGCGCACCGCTCGCGCGGTCGGCGGCGGTCATGAAATCCGCGAGACACACGATGCCCGCGCCGGCCAGCGCGAGCTGGCGCAGCGTCTCGCCGCTCGATGCGGCGAGCGTCGGCACGATGGGCCATTCGTCGCCATGCGCCCCGCGCAGCGGCCAGCGGTTGAGCGACTCGGGTTGCGTGAAGCCCAGCAGCGCGTGATCGGCCAGCTCGGCGGCGGTGCGCGGCTTGCCGTGTGCCTCGAGATACGCGGGGTTCGCAAGCACGCGCAGGCGGTGCGTGCCCAGCGGCCGCGCATGCAGCGTGGAATCGCGCAGTGGCCCGATGCGGATCGCGATGTCGGTGCGGCGCTCCAGCAGGTCGATGGGCAGGTCGTCGGTGTCCAGTTCCAGGTTGATCTGCGGATAGAGCCTGCGGAATTCGGGCACCAGCGGCACGATGGCGTGGAGCATGAAGGGCGAGGCCGCGTTCACGCGCAGCCGGCCGGCCGGCTGCTCGCGGCGCGCGGCCATCTGCTCCTCGGCATCGTCGATTGCATCGAGGATCGCGCGGGTGCGCTGCAGGAAGGCCGCGCCTTCCTCGGTGAGTTCGAGGCGCCGCGTGGTGCGGCGCATCAGCGTCGTGTCGAGCTTCTGCTCGAGCCGGCTGAGCGCACGGCTGATGCCCGAAACCGTATGGCCGAGCTGCTCGGCCGCGGCGGTGATCGAGCCGGCGTCCACCACCGTGCGAAACGCGACGAGTTCTTCGATGGTGGTTTTCATGGGGCCGCCGCTCGTGTCTTCAGCCTGCGGTTTCGGCCTCTGTGGGCACGTCGATGCGCGGCATCAGCGCCGCGAGCGCTTCGCCGTCGGTGCGGTAGCAAAAGAGCATCGGCCCCGGCGCGAGCAGGCCGGCGCGTTCGAGCACCTCCATCGCCGGCAGCTTCATGCCGCTCAGGTGCAGGCGCACGCCCTTGGACTCCATCATCCGGCGGATCGAGCCGAACACTTCGGCGCCGGTGATGTCGATGCGGTTGATGGGCTGCGCGAAGAGGCACACATCGGTGAGGTCGGGGCGCTCGGCCAGTGCGACGGTGAGCGCGCGTTCGAGCGTGGAGGCCGAGGCGAAATCGAGTTCGGCGTCCATGCGCAGTGCATAGAGCTGCGGCGCGAGCGGCGGCAGCTTCCAGAGGTTGCGGTCGCGCAGGCTCCCGTCGGGGTGCAGGCCCACTTCGATGATGCGCGGATGCAGATGACGGTACATGTAGTGCGCCATGCTCGCGAGCAGGCCGCCGAGCACGCCCCAGTAGATGCTGGGCGCGGTCGCGATGGTCAGCACGAAGGTGCTGAAGGCGATGCCCGCCTCGATGCGCGAGATGCGCCAGAGTGCCGTGAAGCTCGCGGGCTTCACCAGCCCGAGGATGGCCGTCACCACCACGGCCGCCAGCACCGCCTGTGGCACGTGATAGAGCAGCGGCATCAGCCACAGGAGCGCACCGGCCACCACCACCACGCTGAAGAGCGTCGCCCAGCCGGTCTGCGCGCCCGCATACAGCGTGATGGCCGAGCGCGAGAACGACGAGCTGGTCGGGAATGCGCCCGTGAAACCCGAAGCCAGCTTGGCGAGGCCCTGCCCGATCAAGTCCTGGTTTTCGTTCCACAGCGTACCGGCACGTGCGTTGTCGACCTTGGCGCTGGAGGCTGTCTCCAGGAAGCTCACCAGCGTGATCATCAAGGCGGGCAGCACCAGTGCGCTGAAGGTGCTCAACGGCAGCAGGCCGGGCCAGTAGAACGAGGGCAAGCCCGAAGGCAGGCTGCCGACCACCGCACCGCCGCGCAGCGCGTAGTTCATGACCCAGCTGATGGCCGCGGCGCCCGCCACCAAGGCCATCGTGGTCGGAAAGCGCGGCACGAACCGCTTGCCCAGCCACAGCACCGCGATGCTGCCCAGGCCGAAGGCGATGGCCACGAGATCGGGCAACGGCCCGCCTTGCAGCACCTGCGGAATGGTGCGCCCGGTGAAGCCGAGCAGCGACGGCAACTGCGAGATCGCGATCAGCACCGCCGCGCCCTGCGTGAAGCCGATCAGCACCGGCGAGTTGACCAGCCGCAGCAGCCAGCCGAAGCGCCCCGCGCCCAGCACGATCTGGATCGTTCCGGACATCAGCGTCAGCCACACCGCCATCGCCACCCATTCGTCGCTGCCCGCCACCGCGAGCGGCGCGAGCGAGGCGCCGACCAGCAGGCTGGTGAGCGCCGTGGGCCCGACCGACAGCCGCTGCGATGAACTGAACATCACCGCGATCAGCGCAGGGAACAGCGCCGCGTAGACGCCGGTCACCAGCGGCATGCCGGCCAGCGCCGCATACGCCACGCCTTGCGGAATGACCATCAGCGCCACG
>CXWL01010327.1_pt1 | contig 11234 bp, 5 predicted proteins | sample 590931 | NCBI WGS metagenome assembly CXWL01 (sample SAMEA3498368, study PRJEB10139) | groundwater metagenome | biome: water well; material: biofilm material | place: Germany | collected 2015-04-27 | reverse complement strand
ACACGCACGTTTGAGGGGCGTGTGGCGCAAGCCGTGCGGGTTCAAGTCCCGCCTTCGGCACCATCAGAGCCTGCGATCCGTTTCTCTCCTTTCCAGTACAGCCTCATTGCCCCTCATGCGGAAAAGATCCTTCGGGGTCCGCACCGCTCTTCAGCCTCTCGCCCTTTGGCTTCAGATGGCCCGGACCCATTTGCATCTAGACTTTTTACGGCCTTCCATAGGACACTGGCACCCTCCGAAACGACTGTGCAGAACCAACTGAATAGGGTGAACGCCATGCGGTTCTTGCAACCCGATCCGCACGCGACAGAGATGCTGCCATTGTGGCATTCAGCCGTTTTCCGTAGATCTTCACGTCGCCAGCATCGGGACTTTCTTCCGAGCCTATTCGATTCCGGCCCTTCTCATCCTATCCAAGGGATCGCGCCTCCTCGATTTCGCCATCTTCAGCTACACCCAGCCGTTTCACGTCGCCATTGCCTGAGGCAAGGAGTCGCACTATGAGCAGTACCGGTCCACTGTCAGAAGTCGAATCTCTGCGATTGCAGGTGGTAGCGCTCACGCGCACCCTCGCCGAGCGAGACCAGGCACTACAGGACGGGCCCGAACAGGCCAACCTCTTGCGAGCCATCGTCGAAGGGACGTCGGCCGACATCGGAGTGGAATTCTTCCGGTCGCTCGTCAAGCATCTCACCCAAACCCTCAATGTCCGTTATGCCTTTGTCGGCGAGTGGCGGGAGCAGATTCCAGGTAAGGTGAGCACTCTAGCGGTCTGGTCGGGAACGGATTTCGCCGATCCGTTTGACTATGACCTCAAGGGCTCACCCTGCGAGCATGTGATCGGACAACGATTGTGTCTGCACGAGTCGGGCGTGCAGGAGCGTTTCCCCGACGATCATCTCCTCGTTCAATTGGGAGTTCAGAGCTATTGTGGAATGCCGTTGTTCGACCGATCGGGAACTGCACTGGGCCTCCTCGTCGTCATGGATGATCGCCCCTTTACGCGCATCCCCCTCATCAAGGATCTGTTGCAAGTTTTCGCGATGAGAGCGGCAGCAGAACTGCAGCGCCAACGAGCCGAGACCACTCTGTGCGAACAGGGGCGGCGACTATGCTTTACGCAATTTTCGCTGGATCATGCCGCGGATGCCGTCCTCTGGGCCGACGACTCAACGAAGTTCATCTATGCGAATGAAGCCGCCTGCCAGTCGTTGGGGTACACGAACGAGGAATTACTCACCCTGAGTATTCCGGATATCGCTCCCCACCACGATCCTGTTCAATTCCACAAACGGCTCGATCAGATGAAGCGGGGCCCCGCTGTCACCTATGAATCGGTGCACCGGCGCAAAGACGGCACCGAATTTCCCATCGAGGTCTCAGTCACCTACCTGGAACACGACGGACGAGGCTATACCTGCGGCATCGTTCGGAATATCACGGAGCGCAAGCAGATAGAGCAAGAACGTCTGCAGGCATTGCACGATCTCCAGAACATCATGGAGACCGTTCCTGATTTCATGTTCACCCTCGATCTCCAAGGCAACATGGTGAAATGGAATCGCCGGGTCGAGGAGGTCACGGGATATAGCTCGAAGGAGTTGCTGAATATGTCGGCTTTGGCCTTTGTGCCTCCGGAGGCAGCAGCCCGTACCGCCGCCGCCATTCACCGGGCCTTCACGGAGGGATACGCCGAACTTGATGGAGATCTTCTGACGAAAGATCGCCGCCTCATTCCCTATCATTGGACCGGCGCCCTACTCAAAAATCTTCAGGGCGAACCCATCGGTATCACTGGAATTGGACGAGATGTGACGGAGAAGAAACGGTCGGAAGCCGCACTCCAACAGGAACGGCAACATCTTGTCGAAGCCCAGGCGCTTGCCCATCTGGGGAGCTGGGATTGGGATATCGACAGTGGGGACGTGCAAGGTTCAGATGAGCAATTCAGAATCTTTGGCCACGAGCCAGGACGTTTTGCAGTCAAGTTCGATATGTTCTTAGCCTCGCTGCACCCCGACGATCACGATCATGTCTTAGCCGCCATCAACGACGCGCTCCTGGGAACGCACCCCTACGACCTCGAATATCGCATCGTCCGTCCTAACGGCGAAGTCCGGTCCATCCATGCCCGCGGGGATGTCCATCGAGATGAGACCGGGCACCCGATCAGGATGGCCGGGACCGTCCTCGACATTACCGAACGGAAACAGGTTGAACGGGCTCTCCACGCCAGCGAAGAACGGTGGCACCTGGCTGTGCAAGGGAGTAATGACGGCATCTGGGATTGGAACATCCAAACAGGCGCCGTCTTCTTTTCCCCGCGATGGAAAGCCATGCGCGGGTTCGAGGACCATGAAATTTCAAACCATCTCGATGAGTGGCGAAGCCGTATTCATCCCGACGATCTCGACCGAGTGCTTCAGGGCGTCGACGCCTACTTGGCCAAAGAGGCTCCAGAGTTTTCGGAGGAATATCGAATCCAAAGAAAAGACGGATCCTACATGTGGATCTTGGATCGGGGCGTGGCCCTCTGGACCGACGATGGAACACCCTGTCGAATGACAGGTTCGGAGTCTGACATTAGCGAGCGCAAACAAGCCTTGCTGCTTTTGGCGCAACAGGAATCACTCCTTCGCTCGATTCTCGAGGCTGAACCGGAATGCGTCAAGCGCGTAGCTGCGGACGGCACGCTCTTGCAGATGAACGGGGCCGGGCTCTGTTTCATCGAGACCGAGTTCTTAGAACAAGTAGTGGGTCGGTCGGTATACGATCTCGTCGCCCCTGAATTTCTGGACCAATTCCGCAGTATGCACGAGGCCGTGGTCCTGGGAGCACCGCAGCAACTTGAGTTTCAGATCATCGGGCTGAAGGGCACGCGACGGTGGATGGAAACACATGCGGTGCCGTTGTGGAATCCGATCGATCACCGCGTGGAGCATTTGGCGATCACTCGCGACATCACCGAGCGCAAGCGGGCGGAAGAATCGATCCGCCAGAATCGGACGCTGCTTCAATCGTTCGTCGAGCATACCCCCGCAGCGGTCGCCATGCTGGACAGAGACCTTCAATACGTCGCGGTGAGCAAGCGATGGTATCAGGATTACCGGCTGGCCGAACGCGACATCATCGGTCTCCACCACTATGACGTATTTCCGGAAATTCGAAAGATGGAACAATGGCAGGCCATCCATCGCCGGTGTTTGTCGGGCGAGACCCTGCGAAATGAGGAAGATCGGATTTGCCGGAAAGATGGGAGAGAAGACTGGCTTCGCTGGGAAATTCGTCCCTGGGTTGATGAATCCGGCATGGTCGGCGGAATTATCATGTTCACCGAAGTCATTACCGCGCGCAAACAGGCCGAGCAGGCGTTAGCAGAAAAGACCCGTGAATTGTCGGATTTCGTTGAGCACGCCACCGTCTCCATGCATTGGGTGGGGCCAGACGGGGTGATCCTCTGGGCGAACCAGACAGAACTGAATCTCCTCGGCTATAGCCGTGAGGAGTACATCGGACGCCATATTGCCGACTTTCACGTAGACAAGTCGGTCATCCAGAACATTCTCGACCGCCTCAGCCATGACGAGCCGGTCCAGGAATATGCCGCCCGCCTTCTGAGCAAGGACGGCTCGATTAAGGACGTCATTATCGATTCGAGCGTCCTCTGGAAGGAGGGCAAATTCACGCATACCCGTTGTTTTACCCGCGACGTGACAGAGCGCAAAGAGGCGGAGGAAGCGCAACGGATCAGCGAGGAGCGCTTTCGTGCCGCATACCACAACGCTTCTGTCGGCATTTCCATCTGCGATCTGACGGGGCGATTGCAGGAAGTCAATCAGGCACTGTGCGAGATGCTCGGCTACCCCAAGGAGGAGTTGCTCGCCACAGATTTTCAGGCGCTCACACATCCCGACGATCTGGCAAGCAACCTCGACCGAATTCGCATGCTACTGGCGGGAACTGCCGTGCATCAGGTATTCGACAAGCGCTATATCAAGAAGGATGGGACCACGGTCTGGGCTCACATGGGCCTCTCGGTCATACGAAATCATAACGGCGAACCCTCTCATTTGCTGGCCATGGTCCACGACATCACTGAGCGCAAGCAGGCGGAGAGCAGGTTACGCCTCACGCAATTCACGATCGAGCACGCCGCAGACGCAGTCTACTGGATTGATCAAACGGCCAAGATTGTGAATGTTAACGAGGCGGCCAGTCTGATGTTGGGCTACTCAAAAGACGAGTTATGCGCGATGACGGTCCACGACTTGAATTCTGATTTCCAATCTGACATGTGGCCAGGTTTTTGGGCAGAAACCAGGCAACGCAAGAGCGTGACCTTTGAGACTTTTCATCGCTCCAAGACGGGCCAGCTCATCCCCGTCGAGGTGAGTGTCAATTATCTCTCCTACGAAGGGCAGGAGCTGCATTGCGCCTTCGTGCGAAATATCACGGACCGGAAAAATGCCCAGGAAGAGCTCCGCCGCTCCAAGTCCCAATTGACCCATATCCTCGAAAATAGTCCAGTCGTGGTCTATGCGCGCCAGGTCGGAGACGGCTGGCCCATCACCTTCATCACCCCGAATGCCTACGGGCTGCTCGGCTACACCAGCGTGGATCTTCTCAGCGACCCCCATCGACTGGATAGCTTGATACACCCGGACGATGAGCGCGATTTGCTGGCAAGAGGAATGTCTCAACTACTGCGCGCCGGCGCATGTACCTTTGTCTATCGTTTGCGCCACCGAGATGGCATCCATCGCTGGATCGAAAACCGGGCGAGACTGAACGACAACGGAAAAGGCGCTCTGCAGATTGCCGGAACGATGATCGACGTCACGGAGCGGAAGAAGGCAGAAGAAGCGCTGGAGGAGGAACGGCATCGGTTAGTCATGGCTCAACTGCTCGCACACCTCGGTAGTTGGGAATGGAACATCCTGACCGGAACCAAGACGTGGTCCGATGAGAGCTACAGAATCTTCGGGTATGACCCCGGAAGCATTCAACCGACCTACGAGATCTTTGCGCAGGCCATACACCCTCAGGACCTGGAGCGAGTGCTTCAAGCTGCCCGTGCCACGCTGGAAGATGATATGGCCTCTTGTGATCTTGAATGCCGGATCGTCCGGCCCAGCGGAGAAGTCCGCCACATCCACTGCCGTGGTGAAGTGACACGCAATGACGCGGGACGGCCATTGCAGATGGCAGGAACGGTGCTCGACATTACGGAACGGAAGCAAACGCAAGAGGCCCTGGCTCAGCATGAACGCCAGTTACAGACCGTCCTTGATGCGCTTCCTGTGGGTGTCTGGTTTACCGATCCATCTGGCAAACCGCTTCTTGCCAATCCCGCAGCCAAGCACATTTGGTCCGGCATCAAACAGGTCGGGATCGAGACGGCTGCCAATGCCGCCGGATGGTGGGAGGCCATCGGACCATCGAGCGAGCCCCATCGCTGGGCCTTGAGTCATGTCCTCACGAAAGGGGTTCCCTCACTGTACGAAACGCTCGATTTCGAATGCCTCGATGGGACGAAAAAGACCATCCGCAACACGGCCGTTCCGGTCCAGGACGAGACTGGCGTCGTCGTCGGTGCGATCGTGCTCAATGAAGATATTACGGCGTTACGGCGGGCGCAGGAAGCCATTAAACTGACGCAGTTCTCCATCGACCATGCCGTCGAGGCATTTCTACGGATTGGTCCAGACGCCAAAATTTTGCACGTGAACGAGGCGGCCTGCCGCATGCTGGAATATGCCAGCGCCGAACTGACGGCCATGACGGTGCACGACATTGATCCGAATTTTCCTCAGGAACAGTGGTCGGCCCATTGGGAAGAATTGAAACGAAAGGGTTCCCTGACGTTTGAATCGAAACATTGGTCGAGGACCGGCCGCGTTCTGGACACGGAGGTCACTGTCAATTATTTGCAATACGACGGTCGAGAGTACAACTGCGCCATCATGCGGGATATTGGAGAGCGCAAGCGGGCTGACGAGGCGCTACGAACTAGTGAAGAACGGTATCGAGCGCTGTACGACGAGACCCCGACGATGTACTTCACTCTGGCGACGGATGGGACCGTGCGCTCCGTCAACCGGTTCGGAGCGGATCAGCTTGGCTATCAGGTGGAGGAGTTAGTTGGGCATTCTGTGCTCAGGATCTTTCACGAAGACGACAAAGAAGCCGTGAGTACCAGCCTTTCGGAATGTCTCGCGACACCGGAGACGACGAAACATTGGGAGTTTCGGAAAGTGCGAAAAGACGGGCGCATCATTTGGGTCAGGGAAACGGCCCGGGTGGGGCAGTCATCTGCCGGAGAGATCGTTTTGTTGGTGACATGCGAGGATACCACCGCGCAGAAACTGGCCGAAGCTCAGCAGGCCAGGCAAGACGACCAATTACAAGCCATCTTCCGGATGACGCTGACCCTGTCCCGCGCGACCTCGCTTGACGACATCTATCGTGAGGCCATCGATTGTATGCAGCGGGCGCTCAAGGCGGACCGCGCTTCCATCCGCTTGTTCGACGAAGCAGGCGTGATGCGGTTCAAGGCCTCCCGTGGTCTGTCGGAGCGGTACCAGTCCGCCGTAGAAGGTCATTCCCTTTGGACCAGCAAGACGGTCGATCCCCAAACAATTCTGATAGATGACATCAGTTCGGACCCCTCTGTCGCTCAATATCGAGAGGTCTTCGACGCAGAAGGTATCAAGGCTCTCGGATTCATCCCCCTCGTCTTGCCAGAAAGACTGCTGGGCAAGTTCATGCTCTATTACGACACACCTCATCATTTTACTGAAGAAGAAGTCGGCGTCGCGAAAACGATCGCCGGCCATGTGGCCTATATGATTCAACGTACCCGTGCGGACCAGGCATTACGCGTGAGTGAAGAGCGGTACCGGTCCTTAGTCGACAATGCGCCGATCGGCATCTTTGTCAACGAGGCGGGACGGTTTACCTATGTCAATCGAGAGATGCAACGCATTCTTCGTGCGACGCATGCCGATCAGCTGATCGGCATGCCGGTCTTGGACCGGATCGCCCCGGAGTTTCATCAGATCGTGCAGGCTCGCATCCAGCAGTTGATTGAGAAGGGACAGCCGGCTCCCACCTTAGATAAGCAATATGTGGGGCTCGATGGGTCACGGGTCGACGTGGCGGTCACAGCGATTCCCACCATCTTCAACGGTACCACTGTGATGCAGGTGCTGGTGCTCGATATTACGGAGCGCAAACAGGCGGAAGAGGCGCTGCGGGAGAAACATACCCTGCTCTCGACCATCATGGATGCCACGGTGGATATCATTTTCGTGAAAGACCTGCAGGGGCGCTATTTGCACATGAATCCCGCCGGAGCCCGTGCCGTGGGGATGTCGGTCGAGGAGGTCGTCGGGAAAGACGACGACGCGATTTGGCCGGCCGACCTGGCTGCCTGCTGTCAAGAAGCTGATCGGAAGATCCTGGCTTCCGGTGCCGCCCAGACGATGGAGGAGAGCACGACGGTCGATGGACAGCGCGTCACGTATTTGACGACCAAAGCGCCATATCGCGATGCTGCAGGACGCATGATCGGCATCATCGGCGTGGCCCATGACATCTCGCAGATGAAACGATCGGAAGAAGAGCTTCGGCGGTCACATGCGTTTCTCCGGCAAGTCATCGACATCGATCCCAATTTCGTGTTTGCTAAGGACCGTGCCGGCCGTTTTACCTTAGTCAACAAGGCGGTGGCCGATGCCTACGGGACGACGGTGGAGAACTTGATTGGAAAGACCGATGCCGACTTTAATGCCGACCAGAAAGAAGTCGCATTTTCCCGCGAGACGGACTTGGAGGTGCTGAATTCGCTTCAGGATCTCTTCCTCCCCGAAGAGGTCATCACCGATTCGATGGGCAAGATGCGATGGTTGCAGACGGTGAAGCGGCCTCTTTTCAACGAACAAGGCCAGGCTATCATGGTCCTCGGGGCTGCGACGGATATCACTGAACGCAAGCGTATGGAAGAAGCTCTCCGTCAACGGGAGCGTGACCTGCGCGCCGCGATCGAGGAGCGCGAACGGATCAGCCAAGACCTCCATGACGGTATCTTGCAGTCGCTGTTTGCGGTGGGCCTCTCGCTTGAAACGACCAAATCGATGATGTCCCTCAAAGAACGCAAGACGTCGGGCCCGGCACTTAAGCAGGCCATCGATCAATTAAACCGTCTCATGCACGAGGTCAGAAATTTCATTGCGGGGCTCGGATCGGATCTCCTCCAGGGAACGGACCTTCCGACAGCGCTGCACCACATGCTCGAAACCTTAACGAAGAATCACCCCACGCATGTGCGCCTCAAGATCGAGGATCGTGCCGCGCAGGCCCTCTCCGCCGAACAGTCGTTACACCTGCTTCTCGTCATTCAAGAAGCGGTGAGCAATTGCATCCGGCACGGCCATGCGCAAGAGGCCACGGTGTCGCTCAAGTTGCTGAAACAGGGGGTCCGTTTGAGCGTGCGCGACAACGGCTGCGGCTTTGACTCAGCCGCCTCCAAGGGGATCGGACATGGATTGGCCAACATGGCCGCCCGTGCGCAGAAGATCGGAGGGCGATTTACCGTCTTGTCAAAAACGAATGAGGGAACACGTGTCGTGCTCGACCTACCGAAGGAGGCCGTCCTTGCCCACAGTTAAGGCCAAGCCGATTCGCCTGCTCCTGGTCGACGATCATGAGGTTGTCCGTGTCGGCCTGCGAACCGTCCTGCACAACAATCACGGCATTATCGTTGTCGGCGAGGCAGGCACCAAAGCCGCCGCGGTCCGGACGGTGAAGCGATTGAGACCGGACATCGTTTTGATGGACGTGCGACTTCCCGATGGATCCGGCGTCGACGCCTGCCGGGCGATTCTCGCCAGCTATCCGACGACACGCATCATCTTTCTCACGTCCTATGCGGACGAGGAGTCCGTGCTGGCGGCGGTATTGGCTGGCGCACAGGGATACGTGCTCAAGGACATCGACTCCAGCTTGTTGGTTCGATCGATTCGTACCGTGTTCAGCGGACAATCGATTCTTAATCCAACACTGACCCAACGGGCACTGAATTGGATTAAGGCCTGGCCCGAGCAGAATGGCCCGGTCCAGGGGCAATCTCTTTCTCCTCAAGAAGAGCGCGTACTGGCATTGGTGGCGGAAGGATTGACCAACAAGGAAATCGCCACCACGATGCAACTCAGCGACAAGACGGTGAAGAACTATCTCGCCAACATGTTCCAAAAACTCCATATCTCACGGCGCGCCCAAGCTGCCACCTTCTTCGTCAAGCGTCAGGCCTGACGACAGGTTGGTGCCGGTCAGAGCTAAACGGCTCTAGTCGAGCCTTTGCGTCCTGTCGGGATACATTGTTTGTTTGCCCGCTCTTCAGGGAGATGATAAAGTCAGGCGGTCCTTTCTAGAAGACACTGCGCGAGGTGAACCGAGGTTGGAGTCATTCACCGAAGTCGAGGAGTGCGATGCCATCTATTCTTGTCGTCGATGACGAAGACCAAATCCGTCAATTAATCCGCGAAACATTGGAGCAGGCCGGCTATCACGTCACGGAAGCGCGTGACGGGAAGGAAGCGCTTCAGCAATATCGGCTGGCCCCGGCCGATGTGGTTGTGATGGATATTTTGATGCCCGATCAGGATGGCCTGGAGACTACCGCCACGTTGCGGAGGGAATTTCCAAAGGTGAAAGTCATCGCGATCACCGGCGGGAGTGACATGATTGGCATTCTCAACTTTCTCGACGTCGCCAAAATGCTCGGCGCTCACCGTACCCTTCAGAAGCCCTTTGAGATGAAGACCCTCATCGAGACGATCCAGGCCGAACTGCAGTCGTAGCCCTCCGTCCCGTCTCCCAACTCGCCTGCATTGACAACCACGTCGTCGGAATTCACACTGCCTCGCGTATCATCTACGGAGGACAGCAAAGAATATGGTCACGACATGGTGGAGCCCTCAATTCAATGCCCTGCTGGGTAGTCTTGTCGTGGCAGCGGGTGCCTGGTTGGCGTGGGACTCGTTCTCACTCTGGGGAATCCTTCTCGTCGCAGGAGGCGTCGCAGGGTTTCTGGTCTGGCAAGGGCGGACAATTGGGCTGGTTTGGGCCTGGACCACCCTATTGATTGGCTTGGAGAGCCTAGCCTGGCCCATCGTCACGATGGTTCAGGTCCGGTCGGTCACGACCGAGCCGACCGACGATCAGATGGGAACGATCCTCTCGGCTGTGCTGACAGGCCTCTTTTCGGCAATCTTTTGGATCACCTTTTCCTATGGGCTGTTCAAGCGAATCGGTCAACCCCTCGTCGTCTCATCACCCGATGTACCCATCAGCGATTCAGCTGTGTTGCACGTAGAGCCGCCTCAGCAGAACAAGATCGCACCTAGCTCATCTCGATCGGATCGACGTCGACGTCGAACTTGATCGCCCGTCGCTGATACGTCCGCTCCAGTTCCTTGACCGTGGTCCGTACCGCGTCGAGTCCCACTTCCCGTTCCAGCGATTTCACAAGTATTTGCCATCGATACCGTCCACGGAGTTTCGCCACCGCAGAGGGAACTGGCCCCAGCACTGTGAGACGGTCTGGACGGCTAATCGGTTGAGCTTCTGAGGGGGCCTTGGCCGCGGTTGTCAGTTTCACTAAGGAGGGTGACGCGCAGGCGGTGAGTCGGGTCACCCATGTTGTGGCCGCGTCGCGCACCATGCTCTCATCGGTTCCCGATACGAGGAGGGCAATGAGATGCACGGCCGGCGGATATCCCAATGCAGTCCGATGGGACAGCTCCTCCGATACAAACACGGGTTCGTCGTTTTGGACCACAGCCTGAATTGCATGATGAGAGGAGAGGGCGGTCTGTACAATAACCTGGCCGCCGGCCTCGGCCGAGGCGGCGAGGCTGACCGCATCGAGGAGTGTATGGTAGGTGCGCTCGGCGGATCGGAAATCCGGCACACTGAGTCCTGCGTCTGCCTGCACAATTCCCACGAGGCCCATAGTTGGGAGAGGTCCGCGCCGGAGCAGCAATTGTGTTCCGACGATAATATCCCATTCTCCTTGTTGGACCCTCCGCCACAGGGTCTCGGCTTGAGCCGGTTTTTTCATGGTATCTCCGTCGAGCCGAAGCACGGTCGCGCGAGGAAATAGTCGTTTCGCATCCTCTTCCACCCGTTCCGTGCCCTCCCCGATCGACTGCATACGAGGGCCGGAACAGGTG
>CXWL01046184.1_pt1 | contig 11235 bp, 9 predicted proteins | sample 590931 | NCBI WGS metagenome assembly CXWL01 (sample SAMEA3498368, study PRJEB10139) | groundwater metagenome | biome: water well; material: biofilm material | place: Germany | collected 2015-04-27 | reverse complement strand
CCGTCGATGCCGCCCGCTCCCAAGGAGCCATGCCGGCGGGATAGGCGGGCGGTGGATTGATCAGGCGCCAGATAAGACGCAATACGCTGAGCAAGAGAATGGCACTGCCAATCGAAACATGCAGCGAAGGTAACAGCGTTCCACCGTCACCCTCCACTTCCATGAGTTCCTCGCCAAAGAACAGCATGAAGATCAGCAGCGCGGCGATGAGCCAATGCAGGCTCATGGCAACAGTGTCATATCTGGTTCTGGCGGCGACAGTCATGGCTCAAATCCGTTTCAATGATGCTCAACAGTAGATAGACAAACCCGCCCGCAATTTCCGTCGCTTGTGACGGAAATTTTGTGCTGCATCATTGATCTGAATCAAGCCAGCCGATGGGGCTGGCAAGAAGTTATGCAGCCACGGACAATACATCCTGCTGGCGCGCGGTTTTGAGCGTTGCGGCCCACCAGGCCAACTGGTCGAGCATGTCTCTGACGCCCTGCTGGAGATGGGTGACCTCCTTGAGGTCCTTGCCCTCTCTCAAGGCCACCATGAAATCGGCACCCTGGATATAAACGCCGGTGCGGATGGTGGCCAATTGCAGCTCCGCCGCCACCAGCCGCAACTGCTCAACCGCCCGCGAACCGCCCACGGCGCCGTAGCCCACCAGGGCAGCGGCCTTCTTGTTCCATTCCGGATAGGCATAATCGAGGGCGTTCTTCAGAACTGCGGGAATGCCGTGATTGTATTCCGCCGTCACAAAAACGAAACTGTCGAACTCCGCCACTTTCCTTTGCCAGCGCTGGGCCACTTCATTTGACGTGGGCACCCAGGCGTTCGACGCTACTTCGTCAAAGAAGGGCATTGGGTAATCGCGCAGGTCCAGTATTTCGACGGCCATGTCGCTGCGCTCAGCGGCGATGCTCTTGACCCATTCCGCCGGCTTGTGGCCAAAGCGGGTGGCGCGCGTGGTGCTGATGACGATGCCGATCTTGAGCTTGCTCATGGGAGTTCTCTTCATGCAGGGTGGTTACGAATTGTTACCAGCATAATTAGATGACTGTAAATGCAACACAAGGAGGCACAATTCAGGTACCCGGTTATCCTCATGTGACTAAAGCCTTTTCTTCTTGAATGGCCACCCGGGTCAGCTAATTCTTTGCCCCGAGGAAAGGATTGTTTCCCATGAGTTTAGAGTCCGTCCGGGCCTTTCTGGCCGAAAAGGCCCCCGACATTGCCATTATCGAACTGGAGGCCAGCAGCGCTACGGTAGCCTTGGCCGCTGAAGGCCATGGCGTCACCCCGGCCCAGATTGCCAAGACCCTGTCGCTCCGGGTCGGCGACCGGAATTTTGTGGTGGTTACCCGCGGCGATGCGCGGTTGGACAACAAAAAGGCTAAGGCGGCCTTCGGCGGCAAGGCGCGCATGCTCAGCCCCGAAGAAGTCCTCGCCGTCACTGGTCATCCAGTTGGAGGGGTCAGTCCTTTCGGGCTCGCTACAGCGCTGCCAGTCTATTGCGATGTCTCGCTGAAAGCCTTTGATGAAGTGGTGCCCGCGGCGGGCTCAACCAACAGCGCCCTGCGCATCAACCCCATTCGCATGGCAGGCCTGATTGGCGCGGAATGGGTCGATGTCTGCCAGGTGGAAAGTTGAATAGAAAATAGCAGGCACGTCACTTCGTTTGTGAACCTAGGGAATCCTCCGGCAGTCAAATTCGCCGCTCTGGACATGGCATGGTCAAAAAACGGCATTGCTGCTCAGTTCCTTTCGCACCTTTCGGCGCAGCTTTTTCATTCCTGCGACCTGTGATAGGCTTTTGGCATGGCTGTTTTTCGAAAGATTTTTGTTCTTGTGCTCGCAACGATTCTCACAATGTTTCGCCCGGCATTTGCCGATGGTTATTATACTGGGGCCACACTGCGGAATTACTGCGCCGACAGAATTGACATGAACACCCAGCAAGCCCTTGATTACAGTCTTTGCACAGGCTTCTTGACGGCCATAGCTTCGGCCTCGCGATGTGGGAACAAGGTTCATGGATTCTCGGCTTTGGTTCCTGATAATGCGAAGGCAACCCAATTATCCCGCATCGTCGTGAAATGGCTCAACGATCATCCCGAAAAACTGCATGTTGAAGGCTCGTATTTGGTTGCAAATGCATTTCAGGATGCATTCCCATGTCCTTAAACTTTTGACTTCTACCAAATTGAACCGGGCGCCTATTCCGCCGCCTTGGCGATCGGCTTTGCCAGACGGGTTTCGGGCTTGGTCTCTTCAAGCGTCGGGCCTGCATGCTTGCGCCCCATGATGGCGTAGGCGCAGGGCACCACGAACAGCGTGAGCAGCGTGCCAAGCGTCATGCCGCCGGCAATCACCCAGCCGATCTGCATGCGGCTTTCAGCGCCAGCGCCGGAAGCCAGCACAAGCGGCACCGCGCCCAGCACCATGGCGGCGGTGGTCATGAGAATGGGCCGCAGCCGCAGCGTGGCCCCTTCGACGATGGCGTCAAGCCGCAAGCGGCCGTCATCCTGCATCCGGTTGGCGAAATCGACGATGAGGATGCCGTGCTTGGTGATGAGCCCGATGAGCGTTACCAGCCCGATCTGCGAATAAACATTCAATGTGCCACCGGAGAAATAGAGCGCGGCAAGCGCACCGGTCATCGAGAGCGGCACGCTGAGCATGATCATGATGGGATCGCGGAAACTTTCAAACTGGGCCGAGAGCACGAGATAGATAAAGGCCAGCGCCAGAACGAACACCAGCGCCAGGTTGGAACTTGAATCGCGCAGCTCGCGCGCCTGCCCCGTGAGATCTGTCACCACATTGTCGGGCAAAACCTCTTGGGCTGCCGCATTGAAGGCGCTAATCGCCTCGCCAAGCGTGTAGCCCGGCGAAAGATTGGCCTGGATGGTGACAGCCCGCAGTTGGTTGAAACGGAGCAGGTCGCGCGGCGCCACGGCCTCGCGCGCCGTCACCACGTTGGAAAGCTGCACCATTTCGCCCGAAGCGCTGCGCACGAAAATGCGCGAAAGCGTTTCGGTCGAGGTGCGGTCCGCCACCGGCAGCGCCACCGTCACGTCATATTGCTCGCTGCCGATTTCAAAGGTGCTGACATTGCGCCCGCCGAGAAGTGTCTCGAGGGTGCGCCCGATCACGGTCACGTCAAGGCCAAGGTCTGCGGCCCGCGCCCGGTCGATTTCGATTTGCACCTCCGGCTTGTTGAGCCGCAGGTCCGTGTCGAGGTCGGCAAGGCCAGGATTGTCCTTGAGCTTTTCCACCAGCTTGTTGGCAATCCCGTTGAGCTCCTCATAGGAGGCAGACGACTGGATGACGAACTGCATCGGCTTGCCAAGGCCGCGCACGCCCAGAGACGCTGGATTGGAGGCGGACGCCTGGATGCCTGCAATGGCCCGGAGTTTCGGCAGCAGCTTCTGCACGGTGTCCTGCTGGCTGACCGTGCGTTCACTCCAGTCCTTGAGGCGCGCGAACGACATCATCCGAGTTACATCGCCGGCGCCCACAATCAAAAGCGCCGAGCGCAGCTCGGGAATACCTTGAAGCAGTGCCTCCACCTGCTCCGCATAGCGCTGTGTATAGGCGAAGCTTGATCCTTCCGGCGTATTTCCCGAAACAATGATGGTGCCCCGGTCCTCCGTTGGCGAAAGTTCCGATTTGAGCTGGGTGAGCAGCAGGCCGCCAACGCCGGCGATGCCAAGGGCGGCAAGCATGACGATCCAGCGCAGCCGCAGCACCTGGCGCAGCAACTTCTTATAGCCCCGGTCAAGGCTTTTCAGCATTCCCTCGATGCTGCGGGCAAAAATATTCTCGCGTTCCGAATGTCTTAAGAGCTTGGACGACATCATGGGCGTGAGCGTGAGCGCAATGAAGCCCGACACCACAACAGCACCTGCCAGCGTCACGGCAAATTCCATGAAGAGCCGCCCGGTGCGCCCCGGCGTAAAGGCAATGGGGGCATAGACTGCAGCCAGCGTCATGGTCATGGCAATGACCGCAAAGCCCACTTCCCGCGCACCCTTTAGGGCTGCATCGAAAGGCTTCATGCCTTCTTCCACGTGCCGGTAGATGTTCTCCAGCATGACGATGGCATCATCCACCACAAGCCCGATGGCCAGCACGAAAGCCAGCAAGGTCAGCGTGTTGATCGTGAGTCCCGCCGCATACATGATGGCAAAGGCGGTGAGCAACGAGACGGGGATGGTGACCACCGGGATGATCGCCGCCCTGATCGAATGAAGAAACAGGAAAATGATGATGATGACGAGGCCGGTCGCTTCAAGAATTGTCGTAAACACATTGTTGATCGAACGGTCAATGAACACGGTCGAGTCAAAGCCGACTTCAATCGAAGTTCCCTCCGGCATCGACTCGTTGATCCCCGGCAGCACGCGGTTGACCGCATTTGCCACATCAAGCGGATTGGCAACCGCCTGTTTCACGATGCCGATCGATATGGCCGTCTTGCCATCATAGCGGCTCTCGCGCCTCACATCCGCCGTTCCAAGCTCAACCTTCGCCACATCGCCCAGCGAGACCTGCAGGCCCCCCGCCGGCTTGAGCGCAACTCTGGCAAATTCCTCAGCCGTGCCAAGCGAGGTGCGCGACAGCACGGTGAACTCCCGGTCCGTACTCTCCACCCGGCCCGCCGGGATTTCGGCATTCTGCGAACGGATCGCCGCCTCAACGTCCTGCACCGTGACGCCGTAGCCCGCAAGTTTTCCCGGATCGAGCCAGACCCGCATGACATAGCGCCGCTCGCCATTCACCGAAACGTCGGCGACGCCATCAAGATTCTTGAACCGGTCGGCCACGAAGCGGTCCACATAATCCGTGAGCTCAAGGGCTGACATCCCGGTGGAGCGCAACACCAGGAAGATGATCGGCTGCGCGTCCGCCTCAACCTTGGAGATTGTTGGCTCATCGATTTCATCGGGAAGCCTTCCGCGCACCCGGCTCACCCGGTCGCGCACATCGCTGGTGGCCGAATCAATGCTGATGCCCGTCCGGAAGCGGATGGTGATCCGGCTTGATTCAGCCCGCGAGGTGGATTCAATCGTGTCGATGCCCTCAATGCCCGCCAGCGACCCCTCAAGCACCTGCGTGACCTGCGTTTCGATGATTTCCGCCGATGCGCCGGTATAGCCGGTAGACACGGAGACTTGCGGCTCATCGATGTTGGGGTATTCGCGGATCGTCAGCCGGCTGAAGGCCATGAGACCGACCAGCACGAGAATGAGGCTCAGCACCGTTGCAAAAACCGGCCGCCGTATGCAGAGTTCAGGAAGGGTCATCGCCGCCTCAATTGCTTGTGGTGGGGACGATGGCGATGGATGCCCCGTCCGACAGCCGCGCGTTTCCGGCGGTGACCACCTGTGCCCCCGCCTTCAGGCCTTCAATGATCTCGACGGCTCCGTCAATGCGCTTGCCGGTGCGCACTTTTGTTTCTTCCGCCTTTTCGCCTGTGGCGACAAACACCACGGCGCCATTGCTGCGCGGAACAATGGCCGCCTCCGGCACCATCACCGATGAGCGCGAAGGCCCGCGGACGCTGACCCGTATCAGCATGCCGGGGCGCAGCTTGTCAGCCGAGTTGTCAAGGTCGGCCCGCACCCGCAGCGCCCGGCCATTGATATCCAGCAGCGGATCAATCGCCGAGATTTTTGCCTCGAACGTTTCACCCGGCACCGCATCTGCGGTCACCATGATACTCTGGCCAAGAGCAAGCTGCGAGTAGTTAAGTTCCGGAACGCTGAACGCCGCCTTCAAAAGATCAATCTTCTCCACATGCACGAGCGGCGCGCCCGCCTGCACATAGGCGCCGATGGACACGCCGCGAAATCCCGCCCGGCCACTGAAAGGCGCGCGGATCGTCAGTTTGCCGAGCTGCACCTTGGCGAGTGCCAGGGCGCTTTCGGCAAGCGTGAGTTCGGTGTTGGACTGGTCGACGACACTCTGCGCGATGTTCTTCGACTTGAGCAGGGCCGCATTGCGCTCGACAACGGTATTCGCCAGCGCAAGCTTGGCCTCCGCATCGGTCACAACCGCTTGCACCAGCGTATCGTCGAGCCGGAACAGCACATCGCCCGACTTGACCTGCGTGCCGTCGGCAAACAGGATTTCCACAATCCGCCCGTTGGTCTCCGCCGAGATATCAACTGATTCTTCCGAAACCAGCGAACCGATCGCGGCGATATCGTCGCTGAGCTGGCCTTCCTTTGCCGTTGCCACTTCCACCGATGAAGGCGGGCGCTTGGCCCCGCCGCCAGCGGCAGGCTGCACATCAGCCACCAATGCTCCGGGCCAGAAGGATTTAAGCTGGCCATCGGCTTGCAGCCAATAGGCGGCCCCGCCAAGAGCCAGAAGTAAAACCAATGCCGCCGTCGACTTTTTCAACTGACTACCACTCCCCGAGTACCATGCCGCCTTCAGCATAACCTACTCAAGACGGTTAGAGCCCGGAATTCCGTCCAGCATTCACGAATTTGTGTATCCCAGGTTCCGCCTTGGCGGCAAATAAAATCCGGGCAACCGGCTGCTGCAAGTGCTTGCGCTTCCCGTCCCGAGCCCCTATTTGGACACAATGTCATCCGCCATTTCTGTGTCCTCCCTTTCCAAGACTTATAAATCAGGCTTTCAGGCCCTGAAAGACATCAATCTTGAGATTCGGCAGGGCGAAATTTTCGCCCTTCTCGGCCCCAATGGCGCGGGCAAAACCACCCTCATCAGCATCATCTGCGGCATCGTTAACGCCAGCGCCGGCAAAGTCTTGGCCAATGGCCATGACATTGTTTCGGAATTCCGCGCCGCCCGTTCCCTCATCGGCCTTGTGCCCCAGGAGCTCACCACCGATGCCTTTGAAACCGTGTGGGCAACGGTAAATTTCAGCCGCGGGCTTTTTGGTCTTTCACCCAATCCCGCCCATATCGAGAAAACCCTCAAGGCGCTTTCCCTCTGGGACAAGAAGGACAGCAAGATCATGCAGCTCTCCGGCGGCATGAAGCGCCGGGTGCTGATCGCCAAGGCCCTGTCCCACGAACCAAAAATCCTTTTCCTTGATGAGCCCACGGCCGGCGTGGACGTGGAGCTTCGCCGCGACATGTGGCAGCTCGTGCGCGATCTCAGGAAAACCGGCGTCACCATCATTCTCACCACTCACTATATTGACGAGGCCGAGGAAATGGCCGACCGCATCGGCGTCATCAACAAGGGCGAGATTATCCTGGTAGAAGACAAGAAAGCCCTGATGGCCAAGCTCGGCAAGAAGCAGATCACCCTGCATCTTGACCGCGCCATCAAGAGCATTCCGAAGACCTTGAAGAAATATGGGCTTGAGCTCAATGGCGAAGGCACCGAAATCACCCACACCTATGATTCGCAAGGCAACAAGACCGGCATCGCCGCCCTGCTCGAGGACCTGCACACCGCAAAGATAAAGTTCAAGGACATGGAGACCAAGCAGAGCTCGCTGGAGGAAATCTTCGTGAGCCTGGTGAGGAAGCCATCATGAATTACAACGCCGTAAAGGCCATCTATGTCTTCGAAATGGCGCGCTTCTTCCGCACCCTGACCCAGAGCCTCGTTTCGCCGGTCATTTCAACTTCGCTCTATTTCGTGGTCTTTGGCGCCGCCATCGGCACACGCATCCAGGAAATTGACGGCATCAACTACGGCTCATTCATCGTGCCGGGCCTGATCATGCTGTCGCTCCTGACCCAGAGCATCGCCAACGCCTCGTTCGGCATTTATTTCCCGCGCTTTGTCGGCACGATTTTCGAGCTTCTCTCGGCCCCTGTATCCTATCTTGAAATCGTCATCGCCTATGTTGGCGCAGCGGCAACCAAATCCATCTTTTTGGGCCTCGTCATTCTGGCAACCGCCGCCTTCTTTGTTCCCTTGCAGATCCTGCACCCCTTCTGGATGCTGACATTTCTCGTTTTGACCGCGGTGACCTTCAGCCTCTTCGGCTTCATCATCGGGATCTGGGCTGATGGCTTTGAGAAGCTGCAACTCATCCCGCTGCTCGTCATCACCCCGCTCACCTTTCTGGGTGGCAGCTTCTATTCCATCAACATGCTGCCGCCGGTCTGGCAGACGATCAGCCTGTTCAATCCCGTGGTCTATCTCGTCAGCGGATTTAGATGGAGCTTCTTCGGCCATTCCGATGTCAGCATCGGTTACAGCCTTCTGGCTATCGCAGGCTTCCTTGCCGCCTGCCTCGCCATTGTCGCGTGGATATTCAGAACCGGTTATCGCCTGAAGAACTAGGCGCAGCCCAAATCGCTGAGCAGTTTGGGCACGAGGGGTTGAAACTCTCCACGCTCAATCATGCCGGCAATGGCTTCTATATCCGTTGAGAATTCCCGGTCCTGTTCCCGGCTCGCGGCCCTTGAACGCACTAGCTTGTGCGCCTCTTCCAGCGCTTTCGAGGACTTAAGCGGCCGCCGGAAATCAATGCCTTCCGCCGAAGCCATAAGCTCAATCGCAATGATACGCGCCAGATTGGCATTCATCGGCCCAAGCCTGCGCGCCCCATGGGTCGCCATGGAAACATGGTCTTCCTGATTGGCCGAGGTGGGGGCTGAATCAACCGACGCCGGATGCGACATCTGTTTGTTCTCGCTCATCAGCGCCGCCGCTGTGCATTGCGGAATCATGAAGCCCGAATTGAGCCCCGGATTACGGATGAGAAAAGGCGGCAGCAGCGAGATGGAGGAATCGATCAGCGCCGCCATGCGCCGTTCCGACAGCGATCCCATTTCCGCAACCGCAATGGCAATCATGTCGGCGGCAAAGGCCACCGGCTCCGCATGGAAATTGCCGCCCGAAAGTACCGCGCCATCCTCGGCAAACACCAGCGGATTGTCGGAAACCCCATTGGCCTCGATCATCAGAGTACGCGCCGCATTGGCCAACATGTCGAGGCACGCCCCCATCACCTGCGGCTGACAGCGGAAGGAATAGGGATCCTGCACCCGCTCATCATCAACCAGATGCGAGGCGCGAATGGCGCTGCCCGCCAGCAGGCGGCGGTAATGCCCCGCCGCAAGCACCTGTCCGGGATGCGGGCGTAAAGCATGGATGCGCGGATCAAACGGCGTATCGGAGCCCATTATCGCGTCAATCGACAATGCGCCCGCAAGAATGGCCGCCGCCGCATTGCGGTCCGCCGCGATCAATCCGGAAAGGGCAAGCGCCGTTGAAACCTGCGTGCCATTGAGCAGGGCAAGCCCTTCCTTGGGTCCCAAGGCAACGGGCATTGCACCCGCCGCAGCCAATCCCTTTGCGCCACTCAGGCGCTTGCCCTTGTGGAGGACTTCCCCTTCACCAATCAACACAAGGCTCAGGTGGGCCAGCGGCGCCAGATCACCAGATGCGCCAACCGATCCCTGCCCCGGAACAACCGGCAAAACATCGGCGTTCAGCAGCGCAACCAGGGTTTCCATCGCTGCCAGCGAAATGCCCGAGGCCCCTTGTGAAAGCGCATTGATCTTGAGCAGCATGATGAGCCGCACCACGCCGTCATCCAGCGGCGCACCCACGCCCGCGGCATGGGAACGCACGATATTGATCTGCAGCTTTGACAGGTCTTCCGCCGCGATCCGCGTCTTGGCCAGTTTTCCAAAGCCCGTGTTCACGCCATAAATCGCATCGCCTGTCTTGAGCAGCCGCGCCACCGTCTCGGCGCTTTTGACAATGAGCCCTCGCGCCTTGGGTGAAAGCGAAACCGTTATCGGTCCGGCCAATGCGGCGTGCGCATGTTCCAGCGTAATCGCGGTTTCCCCAATAATGATCTTCATGACAAACGCCTCACGGTTTCAGAAAATTTCTTTTGAATGCGGTCTTCATCGATATGCCGGCGATCCTTCACCACATGCGCCCCGCCCACAATCACATCTTTCACCGCCGCATTCCCGGCAGAAAAAATCCAGGTGTCAAGCGCCGCGTCGCCCGCGCGCCCGATCATGGCGGGATGAGTCTCATCCAGAACCGCAATGTCGCAGCGCCTGCCAACCGCAATCGCGCCCATGGGCTGATCGAGGCAGGCAGCTCCGCCTTTGAGAACGGCCTCAAGCATGCTGCGCCCCGTCGAAGCTCCTGCGCCAGAGGCCAGTGCATTCCGCGTCCGATCCCGCAGCCGTTGCGAATATTCCAGCATCCGCAAGTCTTCCGCCGGTGAGATGGTGATCTGGCTGTCACTGCCAATGGCAATGGCCCCACCCAGCTTCATGAAGGTGTCAGCCGGAAATATGCCATCGCCCAGATTTGCCTCAGTCGTTGGGCACAGGCCTGCAATCGTCCCGGAATTTGCAAGCCGTTGGGTTTCGCCTGCCGTCATATGGGTCGCGTGAATGGCGCACCAGCGGCTGGACACCTCAAACTGATCCAGCAGGAATTCCACCGGCCGCTTGCCCGACCAGGCCAGGCAGTCATCAACTTCCTTGGTCTGCTCGGCCACATGAACATGCACCCGGGCGTCATCTGCAATGCCATTCAGCACGGTTCTCAAAAGTTCCGGCGTTACCGCCCGCAGACTATGGGGTGATATCCCAAGCCGCCGCAGCGGATTAGTCCCGCAAACAGCTTTCAATGTCCCGTAAATCTCCAGGAACCGCTCCGCATCATTCACAAAGCGCCGTTGCCCCGCAGTCGAAGCCTGCCCGCCAAAACCGGAGTAATTATAGAGCGTCGGCAGCATGGTAATGGCAATCCCCGCCTGTTCCGCCGCGGAAATGCAGCGCAACGACATTTCAGCGGGCTCGTCGTAGGATGAACCATTGGGCTGGTGGTGCAGATACTGGAATTCACCCGCGCAAGCAAAGCCCGCTTTCACCATTTCCACATAGGCCTGCGCTGCGACCGCTTCGAGATCATCGGGCGAAAGCTTCAGCGCGAAGCCATACATCGCCTCGCGCCAGGTCCAGAAACTGTCGGTGCCCGGGCCCGCCCGCTCCGCCAGTCCCACCATCAATCTTTGATGCGCATGCGAATGAACATTGGGAACGGCGGGGATGGCAATGCCCGAAATCAGCGCTCCGTCTTTCGTTTCCGCCGCGACACTTTCAATCGTCCCGTTCTGATCGAAGGCAACAGCCACGTCTTTCTGCCAACCAGAAGAAGTGAGGGCCGATGTGAAACGGAACTTGCCTTGGGTCATGCTTCCGAGTATACTGTATATACAACACTATACAAGTAGGGAATCCGCGTGCTCCTCACCAATCTTTCCATCG
>CXWL01012213.1_pt1 | contig 11235 bp, 8 predicted proteins | sample 590931 | NCBI WGS metagenome assembly CXWL01 (sample SAMEA3498368, study PRJEB10139) | groundwater metagenome | biome: water well; material: biofilm material | place: Germany | collected 2015-04-27 | reverse complement strand
CTCTTCCGCATAGGACAATCGTTCGTCGAAACGGATTGCGCCGAGCGCTTCGCGCCGCACCAGGCCCACAATCGTCGCAATGAAGTAGCCGCGTAGAAGAGTGTCAAACAACTCCGGTCCCGTTGCGCGCAATCCAGCCCCTACGATACGAGAGGTTACGGTGCGAGCGATGGGAAACTTGGCCGTGAGCGCACTCTCTGTTCGACAGCCTTCGAGATCAACGAACGAATAATCGCCATACGCAAAAGTCAGTTCCGGGCACGCGGCAAAAAGCTCCAACTGGCGGGTGAGTTTATGGGGCAGGAATTCGTCATCGGAGTCGAGGAGCGCAATGAACCGACCGCGGCACAGATCAATGCCCCGGTTGCGCGCTGCGCTGCACCCGCGATTGTCCTGTCGAACGCTGTTGAACTGATCTCCAAGTTTCGCGTGGTATTTCTCGAGTAGGTGCGGTGTGTCGTCCGTAGAGCCGTCGTCCACGACCACCAGTTCCCAGTCCCGAAATGTCTGCGCGATCACCGAGTTGATTGCCCGGGAAAGAGTGTAGGCACGGTTGTACGTGGGAATGATGACGGAAACGGTGGGACGCTTCATAGATCGCAAGCCGCTACAAGCTCGCCTCGCGTCAGGCTCCCCTCCGGTCGTGCAACGGCGATTTGGTCGAACACGCCCGACAGTTTTCCTGTCAGCCTGACTCGGCTGAAATCTTCAATCCCATCGCGCCAAGCGCCCTCCATGGGCGTCCCGCGGCGCCAAGCGCCGAACACCTCGTGAAGCGCTCTCCCAATCGACGCCTCCTCGAAGTCCGCACAGACGCCCGCCCGCGCCGACCGGACCATCCGCTCGCAGATGGAATCGGATGGCCCCACGGTGAGGATCGGTCTGCCCGTTGCCAAATATTCGAATAGCTTGGCCGGAATGATCGTGTCTCCATTGGGCCCGCTCGGCGAGCAAAGCAGCAGAGCGTCGGCCTGACACATGGCCGATATCGCTTCGCGATGCGGCAAATAGCCTTGAATTTCACACCGCACCCCGGTGGCCGTGAGCTTGGCCTGGGCAGTGCGATTTACGTGGCCGGCGATGCGAAGTACAAATCGGTCGCGGTCCGGGCCGATCTCTTCGACGAACTTTCGCAGTGCCGTAAACCAGGATTCCGGGGTCTGCGAGAGGTCGAATCGTCCCACGTAGGTAAGGGAGAATCGCTCGCCAAGCGTCTTCCCGCCGCGAGGAACATGGGTAAAGTCTTCAGGGTCAAACCCATTGGTAATCGTCAAAAACTTTTCGGACTGATTGGGAACATGGCCGGCGAGGATTTCCGTCTGCCGCGGCGAGACCCCGATCACTACGTCGGCCGTTTCGAGGATTTCCTGTTCCAGCCGGCGATGCGCCGCCTGGCGGGCGGGCGAGTCCGCACGGTAACGACAATCCTCCGTCCACAAATCGCGGAAGAACGCCACCCAGGGAATTCCGCTGCCCCGCTTGAGCTCCAGCGCCAACCAATGGTTCGATGCCGGGCTGTACGTCGAATAGAGCACGTCGAAGTTTTCCGAAGCGAGCCGCGTTCGGAGAGTGCCCAGGCTTTGCCGAGCCCATGCGATGCAGTCATCAGGAAAGCAGTTGGAGGACACCCAGTTTTCGAGCCGCCAATCGACGGCTTTCGCAAACCGTGACGCCACCCCGCTCAGGCCTTCACCGGTGCGGGCATTGGCAAAGCCGCGAAGCGACCGACGAATCGAACGAACGCCGCCGCAACGGGTGTTGGCGCAAACCGTGACTTCCGGCGGGAGGTCGTAACAGAGCGTTTCGTCGCGCGGCAGACCGTCGGCCCCATCCACCGTCCAAACCGTGGGCAGCCAGCCGTGTTGGGGCAGGTACTTGGCGAACTTCGCCGATCGCTGTACACCGGAACCGCCGGTCGGCGGGAACGCGTAGGCGATCATCAGAACCTTTCGGTCTTGAAGCATGAAAATTTATCGGCCTGGGGAATCGTCGACTTGCTCTGAACTTCGTGTTTATACCATCACGCAGGATTGTTCACGCACGCGACTGTATGAATTGACCCGATGCAGCCGATTTCGTGCCGGTTGTAATGCCGAGCACCACTTGTTAAGCGGGCCGGCGTACCCCAAGTACGTCGGCCCTCGTGAATGTCCTCCCCATCATCAGATGGCGGTACTAACAACTACCGCATTCTGTTGTGCTCGTCGATTCCGCTCCACGGTCAGACGCGATCGCCACAACCTGTGCCCCAACCACCACCCGTTTACGACACAAAATCCGCTGGTTGTTGCAACCCAAAGTACGCGATCGCATTCAGGCCCCAAGCCCGTAAGCCACCTGCCCAGGAAATGGATCGCAATGACTGCGGACATAGCCCACGTCATCGCAATTGGCACGAACCACCTATGTGCGACAATCCTGGCCACAGATACTGGTGCCAAGGCCACCAAGAGCATGACAAATGGAGGGAGCGTATGTGCGATGGTGATCCCTTTCCGTGCCACCCCCAATGCAACGCTAAGGGCCGTCAAACCCCATATGACAAATGCAATCGCAAAAACCAGCCTGAACCTGATTGGCTTGTTTTTCGTCATAGTTTTTATCTCCGTCAGTCGACTTACCTGAAGACGGGACTAATAGCAAAACGTCCAGAAAAGGAGCACGATGCACAGGTATAGCACGACCACGATAATCACGACAGCCACACATATGCCAACCACCGCCCCCACGGCCACGGAAGCGACTGACCCATCGCCGCACGTTCCTCCATCGTTTGTAGCTGTATCGGTAGACGCCACACCCCCAGTTGAAGATGCGGTCAAGGAAGAGACCAACGGTAAGGTCGATGCTTGCCGGCCGGACAAATCCAGGCTGCCGTAGTTCAGCAACATCGGACGCGTATCCTCGCCATCGACCGCAACGAAGGCCATGCCCAGACCTTGGGCACCGCCACTAAGGCCGACGATGGAACCAGCCCCAGACCAATTCACGGATGCCGCTGCCGTAGCCGCAGATGTCGACGATGAAATATCGAAGTCGATCCGGTTTTCGTCGAGAACGGCAATTCGATTGATTATTACTTCCCCGGTCTCCTGACCACCAGGATCGAACATTGCGACATGACCACTGATGTTATTATCCGAGTCAGCGGCCATCTGACTGAATACGTAGCTGCCTTCCGGCCGCTCCAATGTGATGACATCGCCCGCCGAAGCCGTTGCCGACACGGCTCCGAAATCCATGCCATGAATCTGGCGGAGTAAAGAATCCGCTTGCTCGACCCCGACGGCACGTGAAACCGTTTCACGTACGATACGTTTGCCTTCCTGCTTTCCCCGCTCGATGGCAAACCCCATGGGGCACGTCGCCCAACCCAATGCAAAGACCGTCGCCGCCACCTGCGAACGCGTGAGTCTGCCTGTGAAAATTTTTTGCATGACAAACCTCCAGATGGTGAAGTGTTTTGGCCGGAGCACAACGCCCCGACCTTTATTTTCACGACAAAGGCGGTCACAAGTTCTCGTGTCCACCGGCGACCCAACTTCTATGGTTCGGGAATCCGGATTCGCCGTGAACGAACTTGATCATTCTCATGCACTCGATGCAGCAGGAATTGCGCGGTCAAAAACCCAAGGCACGCGCCAGAGTGCCTAAACGGATCGACACCATCATGGAGCTTACCGATCTATGTTATCGGGCCATAACAGCGACAGTCAACCAGTAATTTAACTTTTCAGCAAGATTATAATTTATTTTTTATGCGCAAAGCCCCCAAATCCACAGTCTTGAGAAAGGAATCGACCGTTGGTATGTCTGGTCAGATGAGGTTTGCTCTGCCGTCCGCCGTAACACAAACTTGGCATATCGCTGAACGCCGGAACCGGGCGCGCTTCCAGCGGTGCGGTGAACGCAACCGCACGAAGACCTTCATCGAATGTTCGTCGGACTGGCAGGCATGCAGCCGGCCCCGCGCGGCGACCGGCTACACCATCACGCAGGCTTGTTCACGTACGCGGCTGAATAAACCAACCCATTGGTCCGCGACTTCGTCCCAGCGGTAATGCCGAGCCACCATCTCCTGCCCGGACAGGCCCATTTGCCTCCTCCGATCGGAGTCTTGCAGAAGTCGAACCACCGCACCAGCCAACGCATCCGAGTCGCCAACAGGGATTAGCAATCCCGTCTCGCCGTCTCGCACCGTGTCATTCAATCCGTCCACGCGTGACGCCACCACCGGGACGCTCATGGCCTGCGATTCCAGGGCCGCAACGCCAAATGCCTCATGGATCGACGGGATGACGCTGAGTTGCCATCGTCTCAGTCGGTCCGGCAGCAGAGAATGATCCATGCGGCCCACCCATTCCACCGCGTGATCGACGCCCAGTTCTCGTGCCATGGTCTGGCAGATTTCCAGTTCCGCACCATCGCCAATCATCTCGAATCGGGCGTGCGGACACTGAGCCAGCACGGCGGGGATTGCTTGTACGAGAATTGTCGGCCCGTAGACCGCCCGGAATCCTTTGAAAAAGCCGACCCGCGCCACGTTGCATTCTTCCGGCTTGCCGGCGTCGGGCTTGAACAGCGAAAGGTCTACTCCAAAAGGAACCACGCAAATGGAGATTACCGGAATGGACGCATACTGCGCTACCGTCTCCGCAAAAGTCGGTCCGCACGTTGTGATCGCATCGGCGGCACGAAGCAGTCCCTCGCGCGCGATGGTCAATTCGGCGGTGGCCGGTGCCTCACCCGGTGGATCGACCACATCAGATCCCCACGCCGTTGCGACAAGGCGCGCGTCCCCACTTTCGCGATCCGGAAGCAACTCCGTCAGCCCCCAGTCGGCCAGAAAGTGAACGTTGATGACGTCGAATTTTCGCAAGATGTCCGACAAATAGCGGCGACGCCGACTCGCCCAGCGACATGGATTCGAAAAGCCCGGCGGCGGGATGGAAAACTTTTCCACCGTCGCCCCGCTCAGTTGGGCCGGCTTATGGGTAATCACATGGACTTGGTGCCCGCGTCGTGCAAGGTGAAGCGACAACTGCCGGATGTGCACCGACCGGGCGTCAGCAAACAAGCAGATTTTCATGGGCGGTCTCGGAGTGCTCACCGGGAAGATACGCTGTCTCCGCGGCTTGAAGGGACCACGGCGAAACATGTTTTTCAGGACGAACCGTCCATTCGTGCGGAAGACTCAGGCTTCCGGTCGCCCGCCCGCCGTCGTCGAGCACCATTGGGTACTGGAACGGCGTGTCGGTCAGCGTGCTTCCCGTCCGGGCATCCCATACCCGAACGTTCCAGAAGTATTGCCCGCCGCGAAGAGGCAATGAGGGCACGTCCAGAGTGACGTGGTGCAACCCATCGGAAAGCGTAAAAGTCTGGCCCTTGCGGGCCGAATTGAAACTGAGCGTATTGTCTCCGCCTTCGGCCCGCCGAAGATTTAACTCAACAGCCACGTTTTTCCGGCCTCCCGCAATGCGGATATCAAGCTCAATCTGCACGAAATGATCGGAACCAATGCAAACCGCCTCATCGCCAAAGCCATCGCGCACGCCAAAACGCTCTACTTGAACACCTTCCCGGCCCTCCTTTTCAATGAGATCGGTAGGCCGAACGCAAAGGCACCGCGACATGGCCTTGAGGTATTGAGCAATCGCCGCGCTCGGAGTGCCATCGAATGACACTTCTCCGTGCTCCAGGACAAGGGTCCGGCCGCAGATCGCCCGCATCTGTTCGAGATCGTGGGTGACGAACACAAGGCACGTGCCATCGCGAACCAGTTGCCGCATGCGTTCCAGGCAGCGTACCCGGAACATCGCATCACCCACGGACAGCACCTCGTCCACCAGCAACACGTCGGGATCGACGTGCGCCGCGATACTGAATCCCAGGCGGGCGTACATGCCCGAGCTGTACCGTTTCACCGGCGTGTCCAGGAATCGTTCGATCCCTGCAAACGCGACGATGGAATCGAGCTTGCCTCGGATTTCGCCGCGACTCATCCCCAGCAAAGTTCCATTGAGACCGATGTTTTCCCGACCCGTAAGGTCCCCGTGAAACCCCGCTCCCACTTCGATGAGCGCTGCTTTTCGCCCTTGCGAAGTCACTTCGCCCGCGTCGGGCCGCATAATCCCCGCAAGAAGCTTGAGCGCCGTGCTCTTGCCCGCGCCGTTGGGGCCGATGATCCCGATCGCCTCGCCGCCGGCAGCCTCAAAACTCACTTCATTCAATGCCAGAAAACACTCGCGTCCGCCCCGCCTTTCGCGGCGAAGCAACCTGCGAATACCGCCCGCCAGCAGATCACCCAGCGAGTCATTCTGCTCGCCGATGCGAAACCGTTTCGAGACCCGATCAAACCGCACGGCCGTCATCAGATGCACTCCGCGAACCGGAAGCTCGCCCGGCGAAACGCAATCCAACCGGCCAGCAACACGGCCAGCGATACAGCCGCGGCATAACCAAATCCAAACGCGTCGGGCAGGCGGCCGTGCAAGAGACACTCACGATATCCGGAAATCATCGTCACCATCGGGTTGCACGCGAAAATTCGCGCCGCCCAGGACGAACCCGTCGGCGCCGGAACCACCACGGCCGAGACGAACATGCCAAGCTGAAGGGCCACGCCGAGGATTTGCCGAACATCGCGGTAAAACAAGTTGCCCATCGCCAGCAACATCCCCAGTCCCGCGGTGAGTATCGTCTGCACGAGTAAGATCGCCGGTACGAACAGCAGCGACGGATGCCACGCGAAGTTCCAGCTTCCTTTCACATGGTAATACCCCATCATGCCCGCCAACGCCGCCAGCCCGATGCCAAAATCCACCAGGGAAGTGGTCACGCACGAAAATGGAAAGGCCTCACGAGGAAAATAAACCTTGGTGACCAGATTGCGATTGGCGACCAGACTGTTTACGCATTGCATGAGTCCCGCGCTGAAATAGGTCCACGGAACCAGCCCCGCGAAGACAAACAAGCCGTAAGGCAGTCCGTCCGGAAGCGACCGACTCACCGTCGGACCCAGCACAAAAGTAAACACGATCATAAGCGAGATCGGCTGCACCACCGCCCACGCGACCCCCAGAACAGACTGCTTATAGCGCACGCGCAGGTCTCGCCAGGCCAGGCAGACCAGCAACTCCCCGATGCGGCGCAGCTCATCAGCTCCGGGAAGAGCGTACTCACTGCGCATGGATTTCGCGGCACCATTCACAACATCGGATTATCGGTCGATGGCGCGGCAATCTTGGGTAAAGGGAAACGCCCAAACGCGGAAATACCGTAACATCCGAACCCCGAGTGCGAGCGAGCGGGGGGTGCGTGACACTTCCGGCGGATGGCTTTCGACCCCGATAGGGGTCAAGGAATGTAGCCACGGGTGGAGCAATGTTCGCCGAGAGGCGGACATCGCGGAACCCGTGGTTGGTAAGCACTCCTCTCGTTCCCGCCCTGAAAGGGCGGAGGATCGTTTCCACCCCTTGACTCCTCCGCCCCGCCGGGGCGGAACAATCCTCTTCTTTCCTATTCCACGGGTTCCGCTTCGCCACACCCGTGGCTACATTCCTACGCCTCTCCGAGGCGGAAAAACGACTCCGCCTAAACTGTCACGGACCCGCGAGCGGGCGGCAATCAGTACCGCGACTGCAAAGGAGCGGTGTTGGCCGTCGTATCATCTCCTGGCTTGCGAGCACGACCCCACCCCGTAAGATTCCGCCAGTCCAGATTAGACAGTGGAGATGGCGCACATGACCCAGGACGCTGCGACTCAGTCCGCGGAAATAACTTGTTTCGTGGTGAGCGGTGACGCCGAACACTCGAAATCCTGCGGCCTCGACGAGGCCCTGGCTGCCATCGACCAACCCGACACCCGCGTCTGGATCAATCTGCTCGCCCCGAACGAGTCCGATTTGATTCCGATCGCACAGAAGCTCAACTTGCACGAGCTGGCCATCGAGGACGTCTTCAGCACGCAGAGTCACGCCAAGATCGAACCCTACTCCGGCCACCTCTTTTGCGTCATCCCCGCACTCAACCTCACAACTCCCGACGACCTCTTCGACGTGGTCAATCTCAATGCCTTCCTGGGCCGCAATTACCTCATCACCGCCGAACGGGCGGCACTTCCCGCGGTAGACGGCGCGAAGGCGTGGATGATCCGGAGTTCGGAGTCGATCCGGCGCGGGCCGGATTTTCTCTTCTACCTGCTGCTCGACGGAATCGTCGATGAGTACTTGAATCTCACGGATCAAATGAACGACCAGGTCGATGGTCTTGAAGAACGCATCTTCGGCAAGTCAGACAATTCCGTATCCGAAGCCATTTTCGAACTGCGGCATCAGGCCGCCTGGCTTCGCCGCATGATCAGTCCGCAGCGCGAAATCCTCAACATTCTCACCAACCGCCCGCACGAGTTCGTCAGCGGCGACACGCAGCTTTACCTCCGCGACGTGTACGACCACGTGCAGCGCGTACGCGAGAACTCCGAAATCTTCCACGATCTGCTGCAAGGAGCCATGGAAACCTACCTTACGCTGGTGGCCAACCGCACCAACGACGTGATGAAATTGCTCGCTGCGGTGGGAACGGTCGTTCTGCCGATCAACGTCATTACCGGCCTCTATGGCACGAACTTCGATATACTGCCGGGCGCACACAATCCCTACGGCTTCTGGATCCTATGCTCGGCCGTCATCCTGGCCGCCACGACCATGACGCTCGTCTTCCGCGCCCGCAAATGGTTTTAGTGCGTGGAATCGCTCCGGGATGCCACCCACCATAAAGCCAGAGCGGATTTCGCTGAAGTGGTGGTTTTAACCGGGTTCGTTTGGAAATTTTCATGCTCTTGGTTTGTGTATTCCCTCCTGAAACCCCTATAGGTAGGGGGCGAAAGAGACTCACTTCCGCCGAACAACAGCCGGACCCACTCCGGCCATTTCAACATTTATAACATCGTGGGCGTTCGGATTTGGTTGCGAAAGCGCGATCAGCGCAAAGCGGCGATTGACGAATGAAATATTGTACCAAGGCGCAAATAAAAGGTATCGGGATGAAATTTGTTGACATGGAACATGTTGGCGGTAGCTTGCCGACATGGGACGGAGTGCACGGGTGGCCGAGCCGGGGAATGCGTATCACTTGGATATTAGGGATGTTTGGGACAGTCACCTATTTGAGTTGCTCGGAAATAGGTGACTGTCCCTAATATTCAGTTTATACCTACGACACATCCAGCCCGGCCACCTATCAGAGCAACAACAACCGGCTCGAGTCTTACAAGGTCTACGATACGTCGAGTGTGGAAACTCCCCTTTTGTCCACGACGTGGTATTATTACACCGAGGGCGGGAACGTGGAGCGGATGGTGACCAACTCGGCGGGGTCGCAACAATTTGCAGCCACTAGGTTTCAGTATGCGATGGACGGACGAACGATGACTTTCTCCATCGGCGAGACGTGGAACTGGGATGGCAACCCCACCAATTGCCCCACCAGTTACGCCATCCCCTGGGCGAGAGAATTCCGCTATGGCGGGGCACGTGCCCGCTATCTGAACCGGCAACTTGATCCCGTGGCGCTGTTGGCCGGGAATATCGTTTCAATGCAAGACACCTGGACGGACTATGACGGTGATCAGGCCTACGGAGATTACGAGCTGACGCTGGGCAACCCGCCGACGGTGAACAACAAGCGATCGTATCGGCCCGGCATGGCCGTGGTCGATCCGTGGACTTCGAGCGGCTTCAGCGCGACGGATTATCTGACCACCGATCATCTGGGCACCACGCGCGGATTGACCATACCCGGCGGTGCCCCGGACGATCAGAGCAAGGCCTCCTACACCGCCTTCGGGGAAAGAATCAGCGGCGAAAACCACCGCTTCGGCTACATCGGCCAATTCGGCTACCAAGCCCATTCCGAAATGCCCTACCTGCACGTCGGTGCTCGGTATTACGATCCGGCTAGCGGAAGATTCTTACAACGCGACCCGATAGGGATACGCGGCGGAATCAACGTCTACGGCTACGTTTTGAATAAACCGACGATACACATTGATTCAAATGGCTTGTACACTGACGGCGGCAATTACGAACTGAGGAGGGGTTGGACTCCGAAAGACATTATATATCCAGATCCGGCGCCACCATCAGATTGGAGAGATCGGCGGAACCTGCCTATTCAATCCTACGAGGACATGGAGCAAGAGATGTTCGAACGTAATATCGATGCTATTATCGCTGGATTGGGACTCGGTGCCATGGGAATCGCTTACGAATCGATTGCGTGGTGGATGCTCGGATTGGATGGAGCCTGTGGGTTCTATAGTATCTGGCCGTTTTGACATGCAGGAACAGTCACAGGTCATTCCAGCAATCGAGACGTGTCCGCGCTGCCATTATAGCCTGGAAGGATTGCCCCAAAAGCACAGGTGTCCTGAATGTGGATTCCCATACGATCGACATACGATGATCGTGGAGGTTCAAAGCCGTCTTGGCAAGCTAATATTGATTTTCAGTGCAGCAGCATTTGGCGTTGGGCTTTATTTCTGGATATTTCGTGGACAAATGACACTATTTCTATCGAGTGCGCCAATTGCCGGCGCTGCAGCACTAAGTGTTTGGCGTAAGAGACAGTCGGCGCGCGAAGGTTTGACGGGTGGCCCAGATTCAGCATCGAATCTGGGGCCATGATTTACACCGAAAGTCCGTATCGTGGATGAACGTATCCGCACGGCGGGAATGACTATCCCAAACGGTGTCGAACGATCTTGCCGGTGCAAAGAAAGACCACGTCCTCGGCCACGTTGGTGGCATGGTCCGCGAGCCGCTCCAGATTCTTGGCCACCGATAGCGCATCGAGATACGAAGCCACGCGCTCCGGCGACGCCGAGGCATCCGCCACCACCCGCCGGATGATCTGGCCGTAGAGTGCGTCCACCGCATTCTCTTCGAGAAACACCTTTTGCGCGTCATCGACCGAAGCCGAACCATAGGCCTTCACCGCGTTGCGAAGCATATTCTTGACGATCGGGCAAATCTGCTCCAGGTCCTTGTACTCGCCCGTCAGCGTGCGCACGTCGAGGTGCCTGGTGCGCTCGGACACGTTCACGGCGCAGTCCGCAATCCGCTCCAGGTCGTTGTTAACCTTGAGCACGGTGCAAAGCAGTCGCAAATCGAACCCCACCGGCTGGTACAGCGCGAGCAGGCGGATCACCTCGGCCTCGACAGCGACTTCCTCGGT
>CXWL01043267.1_pt1 | contig 11238 bp, 10 predicted proteins | sample 590931 | NCBI WGS metagenome assembly CXWL01 (sample SAMEA3498368, study PRJEB10139) | groundwater metagenome | biome: water well; material: biofilm material | place: Germany | collected 2015-04-27 | reverse complement strand
TTAAATGTATGAGCATTTGAGAGACACTACACTAATTGTATATACGCCGCTAGGTAACAGCATCTTTGGCACAGCACCCATCGAGATCGATGTTTGGTTGTATGCAATTCCATTTTGCCTGGTTATGCTGGTACTCGATGAACTACGCAAAGCGCGGTTACGATAATCTGGCGGTAATGGAATAGATCCCCGCTATCCTAAACGATGTCAAAGTGCCAAAATTCCACTTAATCCGATAGGAGTATCTCCAGAACTTACAAAATATTATGCACCTTGAAAATCAACATACCCCACCCATGTTATGGGCAGGAATAAGCTAATACAAAAACTTTTCAGAATTAATGTTAGTTTCTCCCATGAGCCTTTATCGACGATAATGGCTATCTGATTTTACTCACCGAACAAAGGCAATCTGCAAATGCAAAAAGAAACTCAAGAGAAACCCAAGCGCGCGGTCGTGGCGGCTGTCCAACTGCCAAGCGTGACCGACATGGAATTCGAGGCATCGCTGACCGAGTTACGCGAGCTGGCAAAGACACTGGGGTTCGAAGTTGTGCATACGTTCACGCAGAAGCGTTCCAGCTTTGATTATACGGCATACTTGGGCACCGGAAAGCGGGAGGAAATACGCCAGTTCGTGAGCAACGAATTTGGGTCTGCCGGATGGCAAGAAACCGGGCAGACTGCTCCACTGGACGCGGACGGTATCGACGTCATCCTGGTCGACCACGAGATTTCACCTTCACAGGCGCGCAATCTCGAAAAAGAGATTGGCTGCGCAGTGATGGACCGCACGATGGTCATCCTCGAAATTTTTCATCGCAACGCACGCTCTCCCGCTGCGCGCGCACAGGTGGAAATCGCTCGCCTCGGCTACATGGCGCCGCGTCTGCGCGAAATGGCAAAACTCGCGGGACCGCAAGGCCGGCAACGCAGCGGCGTTGGTGGCCGGGGGGCCGGTGAATCGCACACAGAGCTGGACCGGCGTAAGATCCGTGACCGGATCGCTGAACTGCAACTGGAAATCGTCGCGATGGACGCCGAACGCCAGATACAGCGTGCACGACGGCTAGAGCGCCGGGGGATCGCTTGCGTGGCACTCGTCGGTTACACAAACGCAGGCAAATCCACCTTGATGCGCGCACTCACTGGAAGCGAAGTGCTGGTTGCCAACAAACTTTTCGCTACGCTCGACACCACTGTGCGCACCCTCCACCCCGAGAGCGTGCCACGCGTACTCGTCAGCGACACGGTCGGATTCATCAAGAACCTGCCGCACGGACTGGTCGCTTCGTTCAAATCGACGCTCGACGAGGCGCTTGATGCAGCGTTGCTACTGCACGTCATCGATGCGAGTGATCCCGGATTCGAACGCCAGCTTGAGGTCACCGACGAAGTGCTGAATGAAATCGGCGCACAAGATATCCCGCGCATCCGTATCTTTAATAAGATCGATCATGTCGGAGATGCTGCGGCGCAAGCGGAATGTGAAGCTGCGCTCAAGGCAAAGTACCCAGCCTGCATTGTCATGAGCGCGCGCCGCCCTGACGAGGTCGCAAAACTACACCACGCGATCGTTGCGTTCTTCCAGCAAGATCTCGTCGAGGACGAACTTTTTCTTCCCTGGTCGGCACAGCAACTACGCGGCGAAATCTACACAAGCTGTAAAGTATTAGAAGAGCGTGCAGATAGTGAAGGCGCTTTCTTCCGAATCCGGGGCGAACCCAACGTGGTGAAAAACCTGCGCGAACAGTTCGAACAAGTCCGGTGAGATAAGCGTAATCGGATGGGTAAATTGTAAAAATTAGGATTTAATCCTGACTTATTCAAAATTAGAACTAAATAAACCCTAACAGTTGGCGCCGTTCAATTACTCAAGCTGAGAGGCACTGACAATCATCTTTCTTGCCATTCAACGACTTGTCCGGTGCAACGCCTTGTTATGTGTATTTAGTGCCAATCCTCTCAAAATACCCCCATAGAATATCCATATTCTATGGCCAGAATCAAACAAACGAGACCAGCATCTTTATACTCAAAAGCAATGAGATAACGGCGAATATCTTTTTCAAATAAGCTTCTGGCAAACCATGAGAGCAGCGAGCTCCATAGGAAGCCGAAATTGAGCTAGCAATCGATATTGCCAAGAATGCTGGCACATCAATGAATCCAAGAGTATAGGGGTTGCTCAATGTGATAGACCAGCCGCTCATCATGTAGCCGGCAGTACCCGTGATGGCAATCGGAAATCCAATTGCAGCTGAAGTACCAATGGCTCTTTTTATGTTCACATTCTTATAACCCAGGTAGGCAACGGTGAGAAAACCGCCACCCACTGCGGCAAGTGCTGATACAGATCCGATCCCAATTCCGGCCACAATTAATCCACGAAAGCTTACCGGTTTTGAGCTAGGTTTCGGTTGCCAATTAAGAAACATTTGTCCCGCTACAACTGCCATGAACAACGCAAAAAATATAGCAATGCAGGCTGAGTTAACGTGGGCGGCGGCCTGGGTAGCCAGAAAGCCACCCAGAATAATTCCGGGCGCCATTCCGCCAACAACTTGCCACACGACGGCGCCTTGATAAGCATGTGCGCGAATGCTTGCTGTTGAAGAGATGATCATGCAAGCCAGCGACGTTCCTAATGCCAAGTGAACCGCGTTATCACCGCTTATACCTTGGTAAATAAAAATGGATGCCAGCAGAGGAACCAGTATCCCACCGCCACCAAGTCCCAGTAAGCCCGCCATAAAACCAACTAAGGCACCCAATACAAGGTACAACAATATCCATTCGATATCCGGCATATAAATCTAACCTATTTTTTGATTTCTTGGAGCAACCAAGCAGTCTCCGTTGACGCAACTTTGCCTTTCAATCCTCCCGCGACATTCTTGCTTCCAACAGATTTCCATCGATAAGAAGCGCCATAATGTTGCTTTACTTCATCTTCGTTCACTGAAAACGGCGGACCATCTATTAGCAGTTGATCGTATTCATAAGTAATCAGCAACTGCGGCGCAGTATCGGTTATGTTCATCAGGTGTGACGTATAGTGTTCTCGTATGCAAGCAGGCAGAGCAACCAAAGCAGCGCGATCGTATATCGCGCTTATGGGCCCAAGATATCCAGCAGACACAGCAAATATCGCCCGCTAATATATCGATATCTTCAGCACGATAGCGAGCCAATTTCCCAACTTTGGAGATTTCCGGTTCTAAACCAAGTTCTTTAAACAGCTCGTTAATGGCGAGTTCGCTTAGCTCTGCTCCAACAACTCGATAACCGCAGGCAAGCAACCATGCCACATCACGTGTTTTGCCACACAATGGCAGGAAAATTCGGTTGCCTCTTGTCAGATTTAGTTCTTCAAGATGTTCTATTAAAAACGGATTTACCTCGCTTTCATGAAAACCAATATCCCCTCGCTCCCATTTTTGATGCCAAAAACTTGCTTCCATAGTAGCTCCTTAAATTCTTAAAAGATTAATAACAAGCCATCAACCTTATGGCTTAAGTGTTGTGCTAAGTTGTGTACTGAGCTAGGATAAAAGCTCAAGTCGACTTGAAGTCAAGTATTAATTACAACAGGTGAAATTATGGATATAACTGAGGTCGCAAAGGCATCTGGATTACCAGCCTCAACGTTACGATTTTATGAAGAAAAAGGACTGATCCAGTCAAACGGTCGAAATGGATTGCGCCGTTTATTCAGCGCCAATGTTATAGAGCGGCTGGCTTTAATATCTTTGGGGCGTAGCGCCGGTTTCTCACTTGATGAAATTGGTGAAATGTTTACGCTTGAAGGGCCTGATATTAATAGAGCATTGCTTCTAACCAAGGCGGATGAGTTAGACAGAACAATTGAAGAACTGATTTCTATGCGTGATGGGCTCCGTCACGCAGCGGTCTGCAAAGCACCAAACCATTTTGAATGTCCAAAATTTCTTCGCCTCCTCCGCATTGCTGGTAAAAATCGATTTAGGCAACCCAATGAGTTGAAGGAAAAAAACTTAAGCGCGAAGTGCAGAAAACGTAAGACAGACGGTTTTAAATCTTCATAGAGACGTATAACTCTCTCCATAACCGGCAGTAAAAAGTTGTGCGACAAAAAAATGTCATTATTTGGCGTAGTAATGCCGATGGCCGACCAATTTATCTAGTCTTCCCTAAAATAGCATCAAACAACTGGTGTTCTGGAAAAGTCACTCGAGAAAATTGTTGCCTACCAAAATGCATGCTCCGGTAGTTTAAATTTCTATCAAGGAATCCGGCAAATTTGCAGTTTTCGTCACGGGGAAAAGAGCCAAAAAAATGGCCACAACCAATGTTTCAGATTCCAGGCGGCAGCGGCCACCAACAGGCTGATGCGATCACCGATGACGCCTTTCAACAAGCTTCAGAAATGGGATCATTGGGATCAGGCTGGAGTAACAGATCTGTTCGTTGATGAATCGTACCGCTACGCCTTAGCATTATTAATCACTATTCCGACCCGAAAACACATGAATGTTTTAACATTCCCGGTCGTTATGATTATTAAAAATCAGTGCACTTCTAACTAATATCAAGTGCTTGTAGATATTCCAGGGCCCAANNAATAAACACAATTTATCATTTATAAACAAGTCATTAACCAAAAAACCAATAATTGATATTTTTATTCAAATTCATTGGATTACATGAGCACCACTAATTAACGATGACATAGCCTTATTAAATATTAGATATCATATATTACGTTATACGAAGAAAAACAGAGGTAATCAAATGTATAACCTAATAGATAGAATTTTTGCAAGTTTATTGTCTTTAAATGAGGAGGATGAAAGAAAATTTGCTGATAGGAGAAGGGACATTACTCATATAAGCCATATCCTTCACGATATGGTTATTATCGATACCAAAAGTTCTGCACTACTGACTCATGTTTCAGTAATGCTGGCTGTAGTTATTGGAATGTTGTTCACATTAATGGACCAAATGAAAGCGGGAGTATGTTAGCGTATATGCTGAAAATCGAGATGGTAGCCTATGCGCTAGTAGCGATGGTTCTTCTCAGGTGCCTCGACATTATGGGACCGCCGTTCAGAAAACTCAAAAATGGAATGCAAGAAATAGACGCCCAATATCATCAAGAAATAGTGATCAGAAGGGCGATATATCAATTAATGTCTCGAGTGGTTTTTATTCTAACTGTTGTGTTGATTTTAATTACATTCCTAAAGATTTTTGGCTTTCAATAAAACATTGCTAGCATAATCATGTAATGTACTCGGACCACAAAACGCGTCGTTCGTTTTAGCCCGTTACGCTTTCTTTCCACCAACACGTTGTGACGTTAGACGATTCACACTACCCCGCAGAACCCGAGCAAACCGTTGAGGAACGTATTCAAGATAGCCGATACAAGGAGCGGTAAAGCGCAATTTATGTGTGCTAAACCTAATTTCCTCAGTTGGAATTTAGGATAAAAATGGCTGTAATCTAATACTATCAATGANNAGAATCTCACCTGATTGGTGATGCCATGTATCTTTCAAAGAGCCTTAATCAGTAGGGTTCTTGCGCGATTTAAGAATCTTCAACTGAGGAATTTAGGCTAAATGAGCATTTCTGGCCTGTTTTGGCAACGCAAACAGTTTCCCAACACCCTGTCAGGCCTTAGCTTCTTAACCCGCGCCGCGTGAGTGCAAAATAATAATCACAAGATGCCACCATCGAAATTACTCTATTCCCACTCAATTGTCGCTGGTGGCTTACCGGAAATATCGTAGACGACACGATTGATACCACGAATTTCGTTGATAATACGGTTGGAAACCTTGCTTAATAACGAGTATGGCAGTTCCGCCCAGTTGGCGGTCATGAAATCCTGGGTTTGCACCGCCCTGAGGGCTATAACGTATTCATAAGTGCGCCCATCCCCCATCACACCCACCGACTTTACAGGCAGAAAAACCGCAAATGCCTGCGATGTTTTCTCGTACCAGCCGGAACGTTGCAATTCTTCGATAAAGATTTGATCTGCTTGTCTTAGTAGTTCGGCGTATTCGTATTTGACTTCACCCAGAATACGGACGCCTAAACCCGGTCCAGGGAACGGGTGGCGAAATACCATTTCGCGCGGCAAACCAAGTGCCAGCCCCAATTCACGCACTTCGTCCTTGAAAAGCTCACGTAACGGCTCGAGTAATTTCAGATGAAGTGTTTCCGGTAATCCGCCGACATTGTGATGCGATTTGATTGTGTGTGCCTTCTTGGTTTTTCCCCCGGCAGATTCAATCACATCGGGATAAATAGTACCTTGTGCCAGCCATTTAGCATCGCTTATCTTTGCCGATTCGCGCTGAAATACCTCAACAAATTCACGTCCAATAATCTTTCGCTTGGTTTCCGGATCGGTAATACCTAGAAGATTCCGGTAAAAATCACGGCTGGCGTCAATATGAATTACTTTCACGGTCAGGTTACTGGCAAAAGTTTCCATCACTTGTTTGGCTTCATTGGCACGTAACAGACCATTGTCCACAAACACACAAGTGAGTTGATCACCAATGGCACGATGGATTAACGCAGCAGCCACAGATGAGTCTACACCGCCGGATAAGCCCAGGATTACTTGATCCTTTCCAACAGTTGCACGAATCTTGCCGATCGCCTCATCGACATATCTCGGCATATTCCAATCCCGGCCAATCCCGCAAATATCGTGTACAAACCGCTCGATAATCGCTTTACCTTGCAGTGTGTGCGTAACTTCAGGGTGAAACTGAATACCATAAAACTGCCGCTTGTCATCTGCCATGGCGGCAATCGGCGTTGCTGCGTTGAGGGCCATCACTTGGAATCCTGGAGGTAAAGCAACCACTTTGTCCCCATGACTCATCCAAACATCCAAAACATTGTTTCCAGCCGGGCTCGTGCGGTCCTTAATTTCCTGAAATAACACACCACTTTGCGTTGTTTGTATTTCTGCGTAGCCGAATTCCCGCACCGCTGCATTTTCTACCGTACCGCCCAATTGCGCCGCCATGGTTTGCATGCCATAGCAGATTCCCAAAACCGGAATATTTAATTCAAAAACAATTTGCGGTGCGCGCGGTGTTTCCTCTTCAGTCACCGAAGCAGGCCCGCCGGAAAGTATGATTCCTTTGGGCGAGAATTCCTTGATAAATTCCGGACTGACATCATAAGGATGCAATTCGCAATAAACATTTGCTTCACGAACTCGCCGGGCAATGAGCTGTGTGTACTGCGAACCAAAGTCCAGAATGAGAATTTTTTGATGCATTAAGATGAATTCTTACTTAACATGATAGTTGGGCGCTTCTTTGGTAATCTGCACATCGTGCACATGTGATTCACGAATTCCCGCCGAAGTGATCTCGACAAATTCTGCTCTATCGTGCATCGCAACGATCGTTTCACAACCCAGATAACCCATGCTTGAACGCACGCCCCCCATCAATTGATGAATAACTCCGGAAATACTGCCTTTGAAGGGAACACGACCCTCCACGCCTTCGGGAACCAATTTGTCATTATTTTTTTGTTCCTTTTCCTGGAAATAGCGATCGCTGGATCCTTGCTGCATGGCGGAAAGTGAGCCCATACCACGATAACTTTTATACGAGCGGCCTTGAAATAATTCAATTTCTCCCGGTGCTTCTGCCGTTCCGGCAAACAAACCGCCCAGCATAACCAGATCCGCCCCTGCTGCCAGAGCTTTAGCGATATCGCCCGAATACCGGATACCGCCATCGGCAATGGTAGGCACGCCACTGCCCTTTAATGCTTCGGATACATTGTGTATGGCGGTAATCTGCGGAATACCGACACCCGCCACAATCCGCGTGGTACAAATGGAACCGGGGCCGATACCAACTTTCACCGCATCCACACCATTATCCACCATCGCTCTAGCCGCTGCCGCAGTTGCAACATTTCCGCCAATCACCTGAACGAACGGCAAGTTCTTTTTTATCCATGAAATGCGATCCAGAACACTCTGCGAATGACCATGTGCCGTATCGACCACGATCACATCAACGCCGGCTTCAACCAATGCGGTCGCACGCTCTTCACTCCCCTCCCCGACTCCAATCGCAGCACCGACGCGCAGACTTTCTTGTTCATCTTTGCAAGCCAATGGATATTCCGAAGTTTTAATAATATCTTTAACCGTAATAAGACCGCATAATTCAAATTGATCATTGACTACCAGCACACGCTCAAGTCGATGCTTATGTAATAACGCCAAAACTTCCTCGCGCGAGGTATCTTCTTTGACAGTCACCAACCGGCTCTTGGGAGTCATGATGTGCTTGATCGCCTGATCGAGATTTGTTTCAAAACGAAGATCCCGGTTGGTCACAATACCGACAACTTTCTTGCCATTCACTACAGGCAAACCAGAGATCTTATGCCGTCGTATCAGTTCAAGGACTTCACGCACAGTCATGTTCGGGTGAATGGTAATCGGGTCCTTTACCACACCGCTTTCAAAACGTTTGACTTGTGCCACATGTGCTGCTTGGGCTTCGATCGACATATTTTTATGAATAATCCCGATACCGCCTTCTTGAGCCAGAGCAATAGCCAAGGGCGCTTCGGTGACCGTATCCATAGCAGCCGATACCAAAGGAATATTGAGTGTAATGGTGCGTGTTAATTTTGTCGCCAAGCTGACATCACGCGGCAAAACCGTTGAGTGTGCAGGAATTAGGAGAACATCATCAAAGGTGAGCGCTTTTTGAATCAATTGCATAATAACAATCCTTTGCAAAGCGACATTATAGCCAAATTCAAGTGTAAATTTCGCCCCAATTCAGCTAAGAATGCAGCATATTTTCAATTATTATGATTTAATGCGATAAATCTTCAAGTTGCATAAATACGATACCGATGTATTTCAGATACATATATTTCTGGAGCACACAATGAGAATTTTTGTATTTACCGGATTAATAGTACTATTCAGTATCACAGTCAACGCGCAAATTTATAAATGGGTTGATGAAAAAGGTAAAACGCAATACACAGATGTACCGCCTCCACCCGGAGTAGCCACGGAAGGTCGAAAATTAAATATCAAGTCGTCTCCTGCAGCCGGCAATAATGAAACAAGTAAATCTAAAAACCTGACTGAAGAAAGACATGAGTTTGACAAACGTCAACAGCAAAAAAAAGAAGAAGATGTGAAACAGCAAGCCAAGGCTGAAGAAAACAAAAAAAAATGTGTAGACGCGCAAGGACAGCTTAGACTATATACTGATTCGCCGCGTTTAACTGTGCCTGATGGGGCGGGTGGAATAGTTTTTGTCGATGATGATGCACGGCAAAGAAAAATTGCAGACGCCAACAAAGCGATTGCAACATATTGCAAATAAACAAATGTTTCAAAATTAGATGGCTGCATTCTCCGGCAAATTAATATTTATTATTATTCTCTTTTTGACAGGTACTTTAGTTAAGGCTGAAGTACCTGTTTCATATCCAGCGCAGGAAAATATTACGCGAACTGGGATTGATGCCGCCTCCAGCCCTAATGCTACAAAATCCGGAATGCAATGGCAGATCCTGCCCGGCGAAGATATCATGCAGATCGCCCGCCTGATGTTTCCTAAAGATCCTGCTGCACGCGACAATTTTATTCGTGCAATTATTCACACCAACCCGGAACACTTTCCTGGCGGCACCTATCAACCAGTGCCCGCAGGATCCATCATTCAGATTCCGGATTTAAAAACAATTAGCGCCTATGCAAAACCGGCAGTCAAGACAAAGAAATCAAGTCCAGCCAACAATCTCAGCAATACAAAACCTTCAGCCCCCCCGGAAACCGGGAAATCCGGCTTAAATAATAGTCATCCGGCATTGAAGCTTATCGCGCAATTGGAGCAAATCGCCGAGAATGAAGCCAGCGAACTCAACGCATTATTAAAACGCATCGCATCACTCGAAAAAAAAATCGCCGCGATGCAATCCATGCTGGCATTAAAAATGGAAACACCCAACGTACAACCCAGCGAGATCACAAGCACTCCGCTTGCAGAAAACATACAACCTCTTCAAGACACAACAACGCCTTACGCAGATAACACCCAGTCTGTTGCACAGACAATAACGCCACCGGAATCTAACGGCCAGCAACTTAGCCATCCAGCAGGGCCAGATGAAACCAGCGACAATGCCTCGATGGAATTCGCTTTTCTCTCGGATAGCGTACTTCTTATGGGGCTATTATTGGTGCTACTGATCACCATCTTGATGTTACGCAATCACCATAAAATCAAAGAGAGATTTGCACGATCCACGGATGCATCGCTACCCGATGCAGCAGAACGGCACCGGTACGAAGCCCTCTTGTTGCACCGGAATGACACCAAACAAGCCAATTCACCGGAGAATACGCCAGAAGCATCTGGTCAAACGATATCCGCAGCACGCGCGTTAATCGAACAGGACAATCCGGATGCTGCGATTCAGTTGCTGCAGAAGCAACTCGCAACAAACCAGCGCGACATCCCTGGCTGGCTCCTGTTATTCGAACAACTCTATAAGTCAAATAACAAAAGAGATTTCAAAAAGAATGCCCGGCGTTTTAAACGCATGGGGGAATTTTCTGATATCTGGATACAAATCCAGAAATTAGGCAATCAGCTCGAACCCAATGAGTCGCTTTATTTTGACGAACTGAAGCGCAAAGAAAAGTTTTTTTCTGATGCATCAAATCCTGGTTAGAAAAGCTCTGAATACATCGTTGATTTAATCACCTAAAAATTCTTTACTCAGCAATTTTCAGGTGATTGGCTGTTCTGACTAGATCACCACAATGTCCGAATGGGTCATGGCAAGCCCACCCCCAACAATCGCAATGGGTACTGAAGCGCCACCACCACTACCATCCGCATCATAGAGCGCGTACCGCTCATGATGAGTATATCCTCTAATTTTTTTAGCACTAATCAGTGCAATGATCACATAAGTTAGCTTTTAATTTTACATTCCAGACATAAGCCGACAAGATTATGTTTTGAAATAGAGGCTATTTCCTCTCCCCACCTTACCTTGCGGTCATTCGTGCTAAAAATTCAGTAACACCTTGCATCATCAACTCTACTTGTTCTTTTCCATATTCATTATATTTTCCGTGAGCTGCTTTATTTCTCCTGATTAGAAAGATTGTTCAGCCAAACCCGATTTTTTCTATTATAAAGCGCATACTGACCC
>CXWL01011049.1_pt1 | contig 11243 bp, 11 predicted proteins | sample 590931 | NCBI WGS metagenome assembly CXWL01 (sample SAMEA3498368, study PRJEB10139) | groundwater metagenome | biome: water well; material: biofilm material | place: Germany | collected 2015-04-27 | reverse complement strand
ACTGCTATCTTGCTACGGGACATCGGATACCCCGGAGATACAGAAGCTGTGTGCCGAGGCACTAAATATATATAACCGTCAAACCAATAGCTTAAGATATTTCCCATGTAATTTACCGCGTTGATTACTGGCAAAAATTGGGTGTTGATTAACAGCGCAGGCCGGTTACTTTGAACATTAGAAAAAAATGGATATTTATATGAACAAACTCATGACTGCTCTATTGCAGCTCTTACTTGCGTTCGGTACTTACGAATCTGCCGATGCAAAAGGAAACGAATGGCAAAAGCTCAGTGCCGAAACCTTATCGCTTTACCAGCAAGGTCTGTATGGTCGTGCAATAGTGGCTGCTAAAAAGGCATTACAGATTGCCGAGAAGGCCCTCGGCCCGGATCATAACGATGTGGCCACGTGCCTGAACAATCTCGCGTTGCTGTACCAGACCCAAGGCCAGTTCGCGCAGGCCGAGCCTCTCTACAAGCGTGCGCTGGCGATTAGCCAGAAGGCCCTCGGCTCGGATCATCCCGATGTGGGCACAAGCCTGAACAATCTCGCGTTTCTATACCAGTCCCAAGGCCAGTACGTGCGGGCCGAACCGCTCTATAAGCGTGCGCTGGCGATTAGCGAGAAGGCCCTAGGCCCGGATCATCCCAATGTAGCTCAGATCCTGAACAACCTCGCTGTGCTGTACCAGAGCCAAGGCCAGTATCCGCAGGCCGAGCCGCTCTTCAAGCGCGCGCTGGCGATTAGGGAGAAAGCCCTCGGCTCGGATCATCCCTATGTGGCCACGAGCTTGAACAATCTCGCGGAGTTGTATAGAGTCCAAGGCCAGTACGCGCAGGCCGAGCCTCTCTACAAGCGCGCGCTGGCGATTAGCGAGAAGGCCCTCGGCCCGGATCATAACGATGTGGCAACATGCCTGAACAATCTCGCGTTGCTGTACCAGACCCAAGGCCAGTTCGCGCAGGCCGAGCCTCTCTACAAGCGTGCGCTGGCGATTAGCCAGAAGGCCCTCGGCTCGGATCATCCCGATGTGGCTAAGAGCCTGAATAACCTCGCGGGACTCTACGAGACCCAAGGTCAATACGTGCAGGCCGAGCCTCTCTACAAGCACGCGCTGGCGATTAGCCAGAAGGCCTTCGGCTCGGATCATCCCGATGTGGGTACATGCCTGAACAATCTCGCGTTTCTGTACCAGTCCCAAGGCCGGTATGCGCAGGCCGAGCCGCTCTACAAACGTGCGCTGGCGATTAGCGAGAAGGCACTTGGCTCGGATCATCCCGATGTAGCTAAGAGCCTGAACAACCTTGCGGTGCTGTACCGAATCCAAGGCCAATACGTGCAGGCATTGCAGCTCCTGAAGCGCGCTCTGGAAATTGGGGAGAAGGCCCTCGGTCCGGATCATCCCGATGTGGCCATGAGCCTGAACAATCTCGCGTTTCTGTACCAGACTCAGGGCCAGTACGCGCAGGCAGAGCCGCTCCAAAAGCGTGCACTAGCGATTTTAGAGAAGGCACTTGGCTCGGATCATCCAGAAGTGGCAAAAAACCTTGAGAACATGGCAGGGCTCTATAGAAAAACTGGTAGGGGAGAGATAGCAGCGTCTTTAGAAAAGCGGGCTGCAGCCATCCGGGTCATACAGCGATGAAATCAAATGATTAGTATAACTACAATTCGCTTTTTTTTCTCGTGCCCTTCGTGGTGAAATGCTTTTTCTAGGTTCATCGGTGAAGGGTATCGAAAATGCGGTTTGTCTACACCACCATTAGAGCCGACCACTGAGGCGTAATCGACGGTCAACCTGCCAAGCTCGATAGGATGTGCTAAACGTAGTGAAGCGCATCAATCGCGAACGCGGGGGCGCCTCGTACCTCGGCACACCCTATGAGCTATTAAAACATATAGATGAGGTAAATTTCTATGAAATATATTTTGTTAAGTTTATTTTTTGTACTTGGAGGAGCTTTTACGTCAAGCCTAGGCCTTATTCTGCCTAGTGTTTTACTTGGCTTGATCGCTCTTATCTGCTTTTGGTTCTGGTTAGATTTACTGATAAGAGGTGATAAAAGCAATGTTCAATCGGAAACGACTGGAAATCGTCAATCTATCAATAATCGCCATAATAGTGGTAGCTCTTATGATTGGACTAGTGGCTATGATAGTAGCAATGATGGTGGCTGCGGAGGAGGATGTGGCGGTGATTAATATCGATGAAACTTTTCGGAATCCGGAATTTCGCACCAGTACTGATGCCTCATACTTACTTATAGTGCATATAATGTCTACTTGCTTGGCATTAACAAAAGAACTACCCATCTGCATAACATCAGTTAACTATATTTATAAGCACATACGATAATGACTAAAATCAACGAATTTCAACTTGCCAGCGGACGCAATATTAACCTTATAGGCATCAATCAACGTGAAACCTACGCAGGTTTCTTGGAAGGCATGCCAACAAAAGAAATTAACCAGCTATTAATTAAGGAAGCTGTGGAAGCCGCCAAACAACTGTGGAACGAAGCCCCCTATCTAATAGAACCTATTGAAACCCCTATCATCTGGAAAAGAGAATATCCGCTAGGAATTCCAGCCTCGATTCCTGGGAAAGTGTGTATCTCTCAGCTTAGATCCTTTTATCCAAGAGGTGAAAACATGGGGCTCTCTGGGCTTGAATATTCCTTACTAACCCTCGTGTGGTTCCAGGATGAATTTGCGTTCCCAATTGACGATTCAATCCTGGAGAAAATACATTCGCTCGATTGGGACAGGTATGCCACCGATTGCCAATATTAGGACGTAGATGGGATGAAAGACAATGCAAGCGTCCGGTTTCAATTATTCTCGATTTCGCCGCGTAGTATCGAACCCATTTTAAACACTAGTCACTCATGCATTCAGCAACCCAAAAGTGTGTTTTTTCAAATTTAAGGAGAAAAAAATGAAAGATTTTTGTAAAAAAATGATTCGCTTGAGCGGCGGTGCCGTTATTACCCTGACCATAGTAGGTTGTGCATCCACCTCACCGTCCGCAAACTTTACGATTACGCCACCTGAACAACAGCGTGTTGATGCAAACGATGTGGCCACGGTAAAACTTGAACCGGCTAGCGAAGTTTCGATAACGGCTCCTGAAAAACAACGGTTAGCCCAGCTCATCGTTAGCAAAATAGACGCTAAGAAACGTGAAAATACGAATGCCGCCGATCCTAAAGAATACGAATTTGAAGTGGTTGTTACCCGGTATGAAAAAGGTAATGCTTTTGCTCGTCTGATGTTAGCCGGATTGGGACAAATCCATATTGACGCCCATGTCACCGTATTCTTACTACCTGCAAGGAATAAATATGCGGAGTTTGATATTGATAAAACCTTTGCATGGGGCGGACTTCTTGGAGCATCGACAAATATTGAAGATGTCGAGCATGGATTTGCAGACGGTATCGCAGATGCCGTCATTGAATCTCAACAATAAATCCCCAATCATTTTTTAGGAGACCACCATGAATAAATATTTAGTCATCATTGTTACCGCATTAGCGCTTAACGGTTGTGTTAGTCGCTCCATCAATGAAGGCGTCAAAGATCCGGGGCCTAAGGTTGCCTCCGCACCGTTACCTAATGCAGAGCGGATGTCGATAGGCATTGCCCGTTTCACCAATGAATCGATTTATGGCAGCGGCTTATTTACTGATGCTTCCGGCGATCGCATAGGTAAACAAGCTTCCGACTTATTGGCGCGGCACCTGATGGCAACGCAACGATTTAATGTGGTTGAACGCCAAGATATCAGTAAGCTGGAGGCCGAAGCAGACTTAATGGGCGTCAGCAAAGACAAATTCAAGAAAAATCTGGCTGGCGTCGATGCATTAATTATGGGCTCGGTAGTTGAGTTAGGTAGGGATACCACCGGCAGCACATGGCTGTTAGGCAAAGAAAAAACCCAACGCGCCCGCGCTCGGGTTGTGTTACGACTGGTTGATCCAAAAACCGGGCAAATGTTTTATACGCAGGAGGGGTCAGGAGAAGCCGAGCTGTCTTCCAATAGTACGCTGGGCTTTGGCGGTGCGACCGGTTTTGATTCGACTTTGGAAGGCAAAGCAATTGATGCCGCTATCGTCAATATGATTAACAACGTTGTACAAACGTTAGATGCTCGCCGGCATTAAGCCGTTACTTTCCAGTGAATCTATTGGCATTAATCGGCGCGAAATAAAAAGCCCTCCAGCGGGAGGATTTTAGCTCTTGTTACAAATTCATTTCTAAGGAGCCCCTATGGGCAGCAAACGTTTTTATATTGGATGGTTTTACTTGGCAGTTCTAACCAGTTTGGTGGGTTGCGGCGGACCCAGTCTTTTTTACTGGGGCGATTTTGAACAAGGGCTTTATGAGCGCTATGTGACCGAACAACCCGCACAAGCCAACGCTTATCTGCTTGAAACAATTACCGGTGCTGAACAACAACATCAAAAAGTGCCGCCCGGCGCCTATGCAGATTACGGCTTTTTGTTATTTAAGCGCGGCGATCGCAACGGAGCGATAGCTTATTTTGAAAAAGAAAAAAAGGCATTTCCCGAATCCAGTGCGTTAATGGCCAAATTGATTGATCGGATCAAGCAAAATAAAACCGCGGTAACCGGAAAAACTCAGCCGCAGGCGGCACCAGTCCAGCCAGCCCAAGGAGCTAAGCCATGAAACTCTTGTTAGTGTTAGTGATTGGCTTACTTTCCGGCTGTGCCGTTCAGCCAAAACCTGATCTTGCTGCTTTTTATACACATAAACCGCGTTCAATACTGGTGGTTCCGGTGCTGAATGAATCCCCGGAAATCAGCGCTCCGTCAGTGTTTATATCAACCATTACCAAGCCTCTGGCCGAGCGCGGCTATTATGTATTTCCGGTTTATTTAACCGATTTGATTCTGCGCGATTTTGGCCTGACCGAAGCCGGTCATATTCACCAACTACCCACACAACGGTTCTTCGAATTATTCGGCGCAGACGCCGTGTTATTTGTCACCATCAAAGATTGGAGCAGCAAATATCTAGTGCTGGCATCTTCTGTCGTGGTCGCAATGGAATACGAATTGAAAGATACCAAGACCGGCACAGTCCTTTGGCAGTCAAAGCAGCAAGTGGCGCATAGTTCAGGCGGCAGTGACTTAATCAGCATGGCGGTCAGTGCTGCTATCAATGCGATGGTGACCGATTATTTGCCGCTGGCTCGCCAAGCCAATAATCAGGTTTTCCTGCCAGCCAGTGGTTTACCCGCCGGTCCTTATCATCCTGAATATGGCAAGGACCAGGATAAGTTTTGATGGGGGCATCCCTTAAAGGCGTAAGAGAATCTTTGTAACCAGCTGATAATTTGATATTTTATCTTAGGTTATTTGACTTCCTGACCCAAGAGAAGTCACCAATCCCTACGGCTACCGGGCAACTTAAAGAAAAATGAAATGTCGTAGTTAAGAATGATGCCTGTATGCTATTAAATAACGGGCATTAGTTTTTTGAGGCTTGTAAACAGTGGTTACTTATTAAGATGCCCCATAAAACCGTTGATATAGCAAGAGCTGCCATTAACCAGGCCTATTTAGCCGATGAAAACGGCATCATCGCTGAATTAGTAGCCGGGTTGGATACTTATGATCCGGTAACAGTCCGTGAGTGCGCCAAAACGCTGGTCAATGCAGTCAGAGCCCAAAAAGACAAGCAATCGCCAATCGAAGCATTTTTGCGCGAATATCAGCTCAACTCACAAGAAGGCATTGTGTTGATGGGCATTGCCGAAGCCTTGCTGCGAATTCCTGACAGTCCTACGCAAGACCTGTTTTTACAGGAAAAACTGACGCAGGCGGACTGGCAAAATCATTTGCAACACAGCGATTCATTGCTGGTCAACTTTTCGAGCCAGGCCCTACTATTGACCCGGCAATTTGAAGAATATGTGTTATTACCCCAAAAACATTGGCTAACAATCTTTGACAAGCTCTTATCACGACTCGGCGCTCCTCTGATACGCTCTGCCTTAAAACAGGCCATGCAATATCTGGCAGAGCAATTTGTTTTCGCAGACTCAATACAACAGGCGGCGCAGCGCAGTCAGCAAAAAAACAATTACCGCTATTCTTTTGATATGCTGGGCGAAGCGGCTTTAACCGCTGCCGATGCAGAGCGCTATTTTCAGTCCTATGTTGCCGCGATTGCAACGCTGGCTGAACAACCGTTATCCACCGGTATTTATGCCAATCCGGGTATTTCTATCAAATTATCGGCCCTGTGTCCGCGCTATGAACCCTTACAGCATGTCCGGGCCGTCAAGGAATTAAGCGATAAACTGCTGACTCTGGCGCGACAGGCGCGTGCAGCCAATATTTCTGTTACCGTCGATGCGGAAGAGTCCGAGCGGCTGGATATGTCACTGACCATTTTTGCCGCAGTTTTCAATCATTCTGCTTTAAATGACTGGACAGGATTTGGTTTGGCGGTGCAAGCTTACCAAAAAAGAGCACTGCCGACACTTCGCTGGCTTGCGGCTTTAGCTGAAAGCCAGCGCGGTAAAATCCCTGTACGTCTGGTCAAAGGCGCCTACTGGGACAGTGAAATAAAACGTGCGCAGGAAAATGGCTTGAGCCATTATCCGGTGTTTACGCATAAATCGGCGACCGATCTATGCTATCTGGCTTGTGCTCGGCTGATGTTATCTCGACCCGATGTTTTTTATCCGCAGTTCGCCACGCATAACGCTCACACGTTAGCCGCTGTTTATCATAGCGGCTTACAGCACCCCGGCTATGAATTTCAGCGTTTACACGGCATGGGTGAGCCGCTTTATAATGAAATTATCGAGCATCAACACTGGCAGATTCCTTGCCGGATTTATGCGCCGGTCGGACATTTTCATGAATTATTGCCTTATCTGGTCAGGCGTTTGCTGGAAAATGGTGCCAACACCTCTTTTATCAATCAGATAAACAACGCCGATGTGTGTATTGATGATTTAATCCGGGATCCTGTCGAGCAAATACAAGTCTCCTTGAAAGAAGCCAGTCTGGTCCTGCCGGGAGCACTATACGGTAAAAACCGGCCCAATTCTCAAGGCTTAAATCTTGCCGATCCCGCTTTATTGGAACATCTGCAACAAGAACTGGCTGTGCTGGCAAATAAAGACTGGCAGGCATCACTTATAATCAATGGCCTTCCATTATCAGGCGAACAACATCTTGTCTTTAATCCTTTTGACAACCGTTTAAAGGTAGGCCGCGTTGAATATGCCGATCAAAGCGCTATCGAACTGGCATTGGACGGCGCTGAACAGGCTTTTACTGACTGGCGGCATTGCCCGGTTGCAACCCGAGCCGGGTACCTGCAAAAAGCAGCAGATCTGCTTGAACTCAATCGAATGGAATTGGTTTCTTTATGCATTCGCGAAGGTGGACGTACCATCAAGGACGCCTTGGCAGAAGTCAGGGAAGCGGTCGATTATTGCCGTTATTATGCGCAATCGGCACTGGAATTATTCGGTGCTGCTGTCAAACTGCCCGGGCCTACCGGCGAGGAAAATCTGCTTTACTACTATGGCCGTGGCGTCTTTGTTTGCATCAGCCCGTGGAATTTCCCGATTGCAATCTTTATCAGCCAGATTACGGCAGCCCTAGCCGCTGGCAATACGGTTATCGCAAAACCTGCCAGTCAAACAGCGCTGACAGCGATGCGTTGTGTGCAGCTATTACATCAGGCCGGTATACCGCCATCATGCCTGCAATTTTTTCCAGCCCGCGGCAATCTGATAGGACAATATCTCTTACCCGATAATCGAGTTTCTGGTGTTGTGTTTACAGGCTCCACCGAAACGGCACAGTTTATCAACCGCCAACTGGCACAACACCATCAAGCCATCGTGCCGTTGATTGCCGAAACCGGCGGCCAGAATGTCATGATTGCTGACAGCTCGGCATTGGTGGAACAGCTGGTTCAGGATACCATCGTTTCAGCCTTTAACAGTGCGGGCCAGCGTTGCTCGGCCATGCGCGTATTGTTTGTGCAACAGGAAATCGCCGATAAAACCATCGCCATGTTGATAGGCGCGATGCAGGAATTATCGCTAGGTGATCCTGGTGTTTATCAAACCGATATCGGCCCCATCATAGACCAAGCTGCGCTGACCCCATTAAACGATCATGTGGAAAAAATGCAGCATCAGGCGAAGCTGCTTTATCAATTAGCCTTCGATGATAGATTGCAACAGGGCAGTTTTTTTCCGCCGACGCTGATAGAAATCAATTCACTTTCACAACTCACGCAGGAAATATTCGGGCCGGTACTACATCTGATACGGTATAAAGCGTCTGAGCTGGAACAGGTGATTGATGCAATCAATGCAACGGGCTATGGTTTAACGCTGGGCATACACAGCCGCATTGATGTAAACAGTCAGGCCATCCGGCAACGAGTGAAAGCCGGCAATATTTATATCAACCGGACTATAATTGGCGCTGTAGTCGGTGTACAGCCTTTCGGCGGCATGGGGCTTTCCGGCACCGGCCCCAAAGCGGGAGGGCCTGATTATTTGCGCCGTTTTGCCATTGAACAAACCGTCACTACCAATACCGCCGCTATTGGCGGTAATGCGAGTTTATTGAGCAAGAACTTGCGTTAACAATCATGCGCTAAAAAGCAAAGCTATAGGAGGATCATCACCATGAACTCTGGAAATGCCAAAATTAAAGTTTATTACGATGCCGCCTGCCCAAAATGCGTCAAAGACAGGCAGAATTACGAAAAACTGGCAGGACGAGCAAGTGAAAATGTCTGCTGGATCGATATCACTGGCCAGGAAAAATTGTTGCGTGAAATCGGTATTGACCCTCAAAAAGCATTGACCGAACTACATGTTCAAGATGAACAACAGAGGATTTTATCGGAGATGGATGCGTACATTCTGTTGCTGGGCAAAGTGCCCGTGCTGAAACCACTGGCCTGGCTGATAGGACTGCCGTTGATTCGCCCCTTGCTGGCCAAAATCTATCACTGGCAGGTTGACCGTCGATTACGTCTGAGTGGTCGGCTTTAATGAGGGCGTAGACAAATCGCATTTTCAATACCCTTCACCGAAGAAAGGAAAAACTTAGCGTAAATAATTAAACAGAGACAAATTCTTTACCGTATTAAATGCCTGTTGCGCTGCATCCAGCGAATTTTTTTGCAATGTAAACTTGCTGATGGCATCGGCAACGTCCAAATCCTCGGTTGCGGATAACGTGGCCTTCAAGCCGAGAACACCGTCTGTATGCAGCCCGTCGAGTCTTTCTAAGGTATTTAGCCGGACGCCAACCGATGATTGTATCGTCGAAATTCTATTTAACGCAGAAGCAATATCATCCAGTGAGTTTGAATTGGGCGTATTAGCCGTCAAATCAGTTGCGAACTTATCGATGGCTTCGAAGGCATTGCTTATGGCACCGGGAACCTGCAGCGGGTCGGCCGGGGCCAATCCTGATGGCGTGCCGAAAACATCAACGCCGGGGTTACCGTCTGTAACTTGATGATTGGTCGCTATTTGAATGTTACGCTGATTTAAATCTCCGGCATAATCATAGCCCCCTGCCAAATTCTTAGTGAAGGGTTGGTTATTACTCTTGAAACCGGAAAACAGGTATTCATTATTGGCGTTTCGGGTATTGGCAAGACCTAACAGCTCTTCTTTCAATTCCTGCATTTCTGTTGCAATGGTCGCTTTATCAATGGCCGAAGTGGTTGCGTTCAAACCCTGTAAGCCCAACTCTTTAATTCTGTCCAGAATATCTACAGATCTTAACAGCACGCCATCTTCAAGCGTCAATCGCTGATTGGCCGAATTGATATTGCTTTGATACTGCTCGGTTTCCTTGATGCCCTGATTCAGGTCGATAATCTGAGCCGCACCGGCTGGGTTATCTGAAGGTGTCAAAATCTTTTTTTGCGTTGACAGCTGCATTTGCAAATGGCTTAACTTTGCCTGCTGATCCATCATAGAATTGACGCTGACCTGTTGCGCCCATGAAGTTGAAATTCGCATGATAATGTCCTAGCGCATGGCGCTAATTAATGTATCGAACAAGGAGCTGGCAACCGAAATCGCCTTTGCAGAGGCCTGATAGGAATTTTGAAACTTAATCAGGTTAGCGGCTTCTTCATCCAGATTGACACCAGACAACCCTTCTCTGGATTGTTTGGCCTGATTCAACAAGACTTCCTGGGCCGAGCGGCTAATATTTGCCGCATGCGTCAGCGTTCCGACGTTGGTCACCAATTGTCCATAAGCATCGCTAAACGTTGTTTTACCATTCAGCAAAACCGAACTTTTTTCAAGTTTTGCCAAACTGAGCGCCACGGTATTATCGCCGGGTATAGGCAAACCAGGGCCACCGGTAGTGCCGGCTGCCGCAACTTCTTCCGGTTTGGAAATTAATGTGCTTATTTTTCTGGCCGCATCAAGCGTAGGTCTGATCAAGAAACTGTCACCCGCAACAGCTCCCGATGTGGTCAAGATAAAGCCCGGCCCTGAAATGGTTGTGGCTGACGGTAAGGCACTATAAGTCGTTACCGAATTATCGCTTAGCCGGGTTAATGTATAGTCGGTACCGTCATAAGCTAACTTATAATCACTGGGGTACAATTGGCCGGTTGCCGTTGGATCGTAGGCTGCAGTGACTAATCCAGCTGCCGTGGTCGCAGGAATAACCGGAACATTCAGAGTCGGTGTGCCAAGACTGAAGAAATCTTTCCCTGCTACGCCATTCAAATCAAAACCGGTCGTATGCAATTTATTAAATTCAATGGCGAAACCGGCCGCGACAAGCCCCAGCTGCTGCTGCGCAGGATCCAGAATTTCATCGCGAAATTTTAGCGCACCATACAATTCGCCACCAGCAATTTGATTGGTTACCGTCATGCCGTTCACCAGAATGTCTTTATGGTTATAATCAATACTGGAACCTGCCAATGACAAGGTAGACGCCTTTGCACCCAGTACCAATGTCTGGCCATGGCCAATAAAAACACTCAGCGAGCCATCCTGTTGCGGAAGCGTACTGACACTGATCTTTTCTGAAATTTTAGCAACCAGGGCATCGCGTTTATCCAGCAGATCATTGGTCAAATGCTCGATAGAGGTTCGATTGCCGTCAGACGCTATTTGCGCATTCAGCTCCGCAATATTTTGAGCATAGGTATTGATGTCATCAACATTGCCTTGCAACTGT
>CXWL01124767.1_pt1 | contig 11244 bp, 11 predicted proteins | sample 590931 | NCBI WGS metagenome assembly CXWL01 (sample SAMEA3498368, study PRJEB10139) | groundwater metagenome | biome: water well; material: biofilm material | place: Germany | collected 2015-04-27 | reverse complement strand
AAGAAATTTCATTATCTGGGTGCTGGGCTTATCTTAATTAACCTGGCTGGATGTGCCTCGCAACCGAGCCAGCAGGAATCCGGAATGGTGGTAGGTGGTATAGTCGGCGGGTTGATCGGGTCGCAAATTGGCGGCGGCCACGGAAGCACGGCGGCGGCGGTGGTCGGTACGCTGATAGGCGCAACAGTCGGCGGCAATATCGGCCGCTCTATGGATCAGCAGGATCATAAGAGATTGGCGCATTCATTGGAAACAGGTCAAACCGGCACACCCACTAATTGGCGCAACCCGGACACCGGTAATCAATACACGGTCATACCAACAAAGACCTATGAAGCAGAGAGCGGGCCATGCCGNNGTATCTCGACATTCTGCATTTTTGATCAAACGATGTTCTGCTCGACCAATCTCGGAGGTGTATCGTGTTTTGGGAAAAAAAACTTGAAAATTGGGCGGATGGTCTGCGCAGCCACTCAGCATTGCCGCTCAGAGTGGATCTCTGGAACGGACAACAACTGCATTTTGGCCACGATACACCACAAGTTATTATTAAAGTACCGCATGTGTCAGCGATTGCATGCCTGCTGACGCCATCGCTGTCAAATCTGGGATCAGCATATGTGGACGGCAGGATAGAGGTAGAAGGCCATCCCGGCGCCATCATATCGGTTGGAAATTCGCTTGCTTTTCACACCTTGAAGCTGGAAGGAAAATTCGCACGCATCACGCGCAAACTGCGCAGAAGTAAAGAAAAGGATTTGAAAGCGGTTCAGTATCATTACGATATTTCTAACGATTTCTATAAGTTGTGGCTCGATGATAATTTAGTCTATTCGTGCGGATATTTCGAAAATGGAGATGAAGATCTGTATGCCGCTCAAATAAAAAAGATCGATCACATATTAACCAAAATTCAGCTACGCCCAGGAGATCGTCTGCTTGACATAGGTTGCGGATGGGGGGCATTGGCGATACGGGCCGCAGAAAAATTTGGCGCACGATGCGTTGGAGTTACTCTTTCAGAAAATCAGGCGGCGCTCGCGAAGCAGAGGGTGGAGCAATTAGGCTTAAGTGATCGTGTTGAAATTCGTTTACAAGATTATCGCGATGTCACCGGCTGTTTTGACAAAATCACGAGTATCGGCATGTTTGAGCACGTTGGCCTGCAAAATCTCAGCGGCTATTTTTCAAAAATACATTCATTATTAGCAGACAATGGCGTGGCAATGAATCACGGTATCACCTCGACTGATGCCGATAGTGGCGAGACTCCGTATGGCAACGGCGAATTTATCGAAAAGTACGTATTTCCTTATGGCGAGTTGCCACATCTGGGATTGGCGTTAAGGTCGATTCAGGAAGGCGGATTGGAAGTGGTCGATGTAGAGAATCTGCGCCGCCATTATGCTAAGACATGCGCTATCTGGGCGGATAATTTTGAAATGCGCTCCGATGAAATCAGGCAACTGGTGGGGGACAGGCGTTATCGTATCTGGCGGATTTACCTTGCAGGCTGCGCTTATGCTTTCAATCAAGACTGGATATCCTTGTACCAGATCGTGTGTGTCAAGGCAGGGAAGAACCCATCCAATTTGTCATGGTCTCGTCGCTACATGTATGAGCCATACGGCGAGGCCCTTCATTAATTTCAGATGATGGAGCTTGGTGATATATTTGAACTGTCACCATCTCCCTAGCGAATGCTCATCGACCGGGTACAAGAGATCGGTATCATCACCGTCAATTTCTCGCTCCATTGCAAGATGATGTTTGTGGATCAAACCATGGAATTCGGCAAATGGTCCATTCAACAGATAGATCGCTTGCCGGGTATCCGGGTGGAACAGGGGCGGCTCGGTTCCGGGATGTGCAGCTGCATGTTCAGCTTGTGCAAGTCCCAGAATAATGAGATCGACCATTAGCTGGGCGTGTGTCTTTTGCGTATGCACTTTAGACAGCGCATCTATTCTGGCAGAAAGCGAAAGAGGTAATCTCAACGTGCATTTTTTGCCGGGATCGTTATGTTTGGGTCGGATATCAGAAGATTTAATGTGTCGTTCGCGTAACATATTTATTCTTTCTTGACTGTTATCGATTTCGTAGAATGCAACTTTTAAGTTTTTTGGCAAATTCGGCTACTTTTTCATGCTGTTTCTCTGTCTTGATTTCATCTTCTTTGATGAACAGACTTGCTACTGCGGCCTGGCCAGCGAGTTCTTCCATATCTTTAAAAACTTTTACATACCCAGAACCGCCGTAGGTGCAAAAAAACGCAACACGCTTGCACTGATGCCTGTGACTTTTGATATAGGATCGTATTGGGCTGGAGACATTCCAGCACCAGATTGGCGTGCCGATGACTACTAAATCATAATTGTCAGGGGCATATCGGATACGTCGAATCAGCGTATTCGAATGTGTCGCCGCTTCAAATGCCAAGCGTAAATAACTTTTCCCATCAAATCGCCTTCTTATATCTCTGATCGACTCAATATCAGCATTGCAGGCCACAGCGATTTCGTTGGCGACCGCGCTAGTGGCCCCTGTCCTTGAATGGTAGACGACTAATATTTTGTTCATGACGAATTCCCTGGGAAATCCTGATGCATATCTATTAATTCATCAACACGAAAACATCAACAAATAAACTTTACCCGTCTCATTTTTATGTATTCAGATTCACATGATGTTTTATTTTTTTTCTCAATTATCGGCGGCTCTGAAAATCTGGAAATATCTATCATGTAGATAGTTTTAAATCCCATGGTTGTCGGCTTTATCTATCTGCTGATCAATCGCTTCATTCACTTCGGTCTCGCGTTCAAGCGGCGAGAGATTATCGATCAAGTCTCCTCGTTCAATATCGTTTTTTGTCCGCACATCCACATCAAAAACGTCAAATTCAGTTACTTCTTTATTCACTAGAGGATTGCCCATATTTTCTAAGTTTTCTGGGTTTTCTGAATTTTCTTTTTGTTGGATTTTTTTCGTAATTTTCCTCTGACGAATGACAGATTTTTTTTGAGCATTGGTTTGCTTGGGAAAATTTTTTATACTTTTAAGTTTCATAAGATTTGCCAATCTGATGCTCGCAAATTTCAGATTACGTTATGCACGTTGATACGCGATTGATAATTCTCAAAAAGCCTTGTACCGCTCTTGATAGGATTCGAGTAGGTGTCTTGCAGAAGGCGAGATGCTTATTTTTGTCCGATATATTTCGAAATAAAATATGCATGTTTCCTGTATCTGACTTAATTACCGGACCTGATGTGAGCTAACCCGGCATTCATTTAGACACATTGATGCTCCAACAACAAGTCAGGCATTTCTTCATTTTGAAGAGGCTAAAACATGAAACGCAAAGCACTGATATTGACCTTGATCGCGCTTGGTATGGCCTTGGCTGCCACCTCGACCAGCATTGACCTTAACCCGAGAAACTGGTTTGCCAGAAACGATAGCGTCGGCGCGCCTGCGGCACGATCAGTGGCAGCCGTTCCAGCCGACCCGCTTCCGGCAGGCATAACTCCTAACTATCGCGCTATCGTGCAGCAAGCAGGTCCTGCTGTCGTCGGTGTCATGGTGACTGGCTCACATGAACTTGAGGTGGAGAATTTCTCACAGTTTAAGGATGACCCGTTTTTTCAATTTTTCAAAGGAATTCCTGGCTTTCAGTGGCGTGGCCAAGGCTCTGGCGGCAGCATTCCATTTCATGGGCAAGGGTCGGGTTTTATTGTCAGTGACGACGGATTAATTCTGACGAATGCACATGTTGTCCGCGACGCAAAAGAGGTGATCGTTAAACTCAGCGATCGTCGAGAATTTAAGGCCAAGGTGCTGGGTGCCGACAGCACGACAGACATCGCTGTGCTGCGGATAAATGTAAAAAATTTGCCTGCGGTTCGTTTGGGAGATTCGCGGCAGCTGCATGTAGGCGATCCTGTGTTGGCCATTGGTTCACCCTATGGCTTAGAACAAACGGCAACCCAGGGCATAGTCAGCGCTCTTGGGCGTTCTCTTCCTGGCGACGCCACCGTGCCTTTTATCCAAACCGATGCTGCAGTGAATCCGGGTAATTCAGGCGGGCCGCTATTTGATGGGAGCGGTAATGTTGTAGGAATTAACGCCCAAATCTACTCACAATCCGGAGGATATCAAGGCTTGGCCTTTGCCATCCCTATCAATGTGGCAATGAAGGTCAAACAACAAATTATCGCGACAGGACATGCTTCACATGCACGCCTGGGTGTCTTGGCGCAAAATTTAAACCAGCCTTTGGCTGAATCGTTTGGTTTGAGTCGCCCAGACGGCGCTTTGATTGTTAACGTTGCGCCCGACAGTGCAGCGGGTAATGCAGGACTGTTACCCGGTGATGTGATCACGCACATCAATGGGGATTCCATTATGGATTCCGGAGACTTAAGCAGCCGTATCGGTTTGTCTTCACCAGGAGATAAGGTAAAGCTAAAGGTCTGGCGAAACAAGAGTGTGCGCGAAATAGAAGTAATACTCGGCGATATTGAGGACACAGCAATCGCGAAGACAGTGAAAGAAACCGAAACACAATCGGGTCAACTAGGCTTGAAATTACGTCCCCTGACCAGGGACGAAAAGGCACAACTGAAGTTGAAGAGTGGCCTGCTGATTGAAGCCGTGACCGGCATCGCGGTACGCGCAGGATTGCTTCCAGGTGACCTACTATTAAGTATCAACGGCGCGGCAGTGGATACGCTGGAACAGGTATCGGACGTCCTTAAAAAACAGCCAAAAAACCTTGCGTTGCTGATTCAGCGTGGGACTGAAAGAAGTTTTGTACCGCTGGAACTAGGATAGCTACTTTGGACGTTTGTTCCTTGTTTGTTACTTTGTTTGTAAAAATAACAAACGAGAGAAAGAGATTTTTTTGCTGTTCAGAACCTGTATATGCGTCAGTACCTAGCTAACTTTTCTTTATGTTAACGTAGCAGTGAAAAACGGGACGGATGACCAATACACATATCAAACGCCCTGCCTAAAATACGTATTTCAATATGGCTGAATCGAGATCTTATCCTGGACCTTGGTGACACCCGGTGCTAGCCAGGCCGCCCGTTCAGCTTCCTTCCGCTCAAACCATGTATGCACGGAGCCTTTCAAGATGACTTCACCACCATTGGCCTCAACAATGATGTGGTTCGCATCAATCTCTGCGCTACGCTTAAATGCCTCTTCTATTTTCCGTTTGATTTCTATCGGAGAAACTTTAGGCTGTACGTTAATGCTATTGATCACGCCGCTAACGCCTTTCAAATGACGAACGGCGTCCGCAGCTCTTTCTTTCTGATATTGCCATTCCAAAGCACCCTCCAAAGTGACCCAGCCGTCACGCACCAAAACCTTTACATTGCCATACGATACCGGTAACTGGAATTGCAGTGCAGTCACTGCATCGCGAGCGATTTCAGGATCCGGCCTCTTATCAACGCTCGGCAATCGAACCTCGATGTCATTGGCAATGCCGGTCACCCCGGTAACCCGTTTTACATCAAGTTCTGCTTGAAATTTCTGCGGAAAAGCCGAGACGTATCCAGACAGCGCAACAACGCCTTTTTTAACAGAAACGGCAATATCAGCGGACTTGATATCAGGATCCCAACTTAATTCTGCCTCAATATTTTTCTTAATTTCGCTATCGGATATCATGGTGAAACCTCCTAAATAATAAATGAAAAAAACAACACAATTCCTCTGCATGACTAATGCGAGGGCAACATCAGCGGATCGCGTAATTTAATAATTTGCTTAATATTGTCCGCATCAATTATTTCAACGCTAGATAAAGCAACACCATCCTGTTGAATGTAGATATCGCAAGGCTTGCGTATCATGTGATCCAAGCCGTCTAAGACAATTTCTATCAAATCATTTTTTTTATCGTAAGTGATTCCTAAAAATGGAACCCATTCAGCTTGAATCTGACTTCCCAGGGTTAATGAATTGACTTCAATCTCTGCAAGTTTTCCATCAAGTGATTTTGAAACGTGATCGAAATAGGATTGCCATACCGATTTTTCCAGTTTTGATGTGCTCATCATTCATCTCCAAAACAAATCATTGATTCAATACGGCAGGATAGAAATCTTGTCATCCACTTTTTTGACGCCTGGTGCCGACCATGCAGCACGTTCGGCTTCCTTGCGCTCAAACCACGTATGCACAGAGCCTTTCAGAACAACTTCGCCATCATGACTTTCGACCAATATGCGGTTGGCATCGATTTCTGCGCTACGTTTGAGGGCTTCCTCAATTTTGCGTTTGATTTCAATTGGAGAAACCTTAGGCTTAACAATGATGTTATTGGTGATCCCCATGACACCTTTCAAATGACGCACGGCATCTTCTGCCCGTTCTCTCAAATATTGCCATTCTGTGGCGCCTTCGAGAGTCAGCCATGCGTCACGAACGACCACCTTGACGTTTTCATGTAGCGTAGGTAACTGGATTTTTAATGCGGTAACGGCGTCCCGTGCGATTTCAGGATCAGATTTTTTATCAATATTTGGCACGCGCACTTCAAGATCATTGGCCACGCCGACCACACCGGCAATCCGCTTTACGTCGGCTTCTGCCTGCGATTTTTGGGTGTAACTTGGTACATATCCAGCCAGAGTAACTACACCGATTTTTACTGCTATCGCAATATCGGTCATTTTAATATCGGGATCCCATTGCAACTCAGCCTCGACATTTTTCTTAATTTCGCTATCGGATATCATATGAATACCTCCAGATTGGGAATAAACAAACCGTAAAGAAAACAATTTTTAACCTAATGAGTGATTGAATAACGAATGTGCTGCACTTATCAAACAGACCTTCATATTCACTACACCGAATAGTTTGTATTCATGACATTAGGTTGTGGTTGATAATTCTCAAGTTGAACCAATTTTGTTTTGCATCAACGAACCGTGCCAGGCGCTTATCAATCCTAGCTTTAATTAAAAATCACTCCTTAATTTTTTTGATTATTCGCAATCCACTTCATCCATATCCTACTAAAGTGTAGCCATGCTTTGCTGATATCGCTTAGGCTTATTAACAAAGTATGAAGCTGGAAGGTTTAAGAAATTAAACTGAGTCTTGTTGTTCGACATCAAGACGGATGAGAACGATTCCAGACGTATCAGCCTGACAAACTGAGATGGGATTCTCGCCAATACCGCCAGCCCGCAAGGCTGGCGGGTCTGTTTTAAGGATGTCCTGTCCATGTGCGACATCTCCGATAATGATGCCAAGCTCAAGTTCCTGCAAAGCGCCAATGCTTACGGTACTGTCAAGCAAGAGATTGAATGCATAGAAACCCACATGTCATGGGTATTTCTGGTCGGCGAACAAGTTTTCAAATTGAAAAAATCGCTACGGCTTCCTTATCTGGACTTCACCAGCCTTAGGGTGCGTGAGTTTTATTGCAGGGAAGAGCTGAGACTCAATGCCCGGCTTGCACCGGATATTTACATGGATTTAATGGCAGTTCAACATTGTGCGAAAGGCTATGCACTGGTCCCAGAGTCGCGTCTGATTGCTGGAGCAAAAATTGTTGATTGGCTTGTTCGTATGCGACGTTTACCCGTGTCTCATATGCTGCACCGGTTAATTGCCGAGGGTAGAGTTAATCGTCAGCATATTGATGCTTTAGTGGGTGTGTTGAGCAAATTTTATGCTAAGGCAGATCGCATTCATGTGACGTCTGATGAATTTCTCGAAAGAATTAAGCACTCAATTACAGCAATACGCGCGGTTTTATTGTTACCGCAATTTGAGTTGAATAATGCGACATTTGCTGTAGATCGCCTTGACGCGGTGTTTAAGCAGGGAGAAGGTCTCTTACAGGATAGAGTACTCAATCGGAAAATAGTAGATGGGCATGGTGATTTGCGTCCCGAACACGTATGCTTATTGCAGCCTCCAGTGGTGATCGATTGTATTGAATTCAACCCTCAGTTGCGCGAGGTGGATCCTTTCGATGAAATTGCTTTCCTCAGCCTTGAGTGCGAAATGCTTGGGGCTGGCTGGATAGGCCCGTATTTTACCCATAGTTGCATGCGTTTATTTAACGATTATCCGAGTCCGGCATTGTTGCATTTATATACGGCGCATAAGGCGATGCTGCGTGCGCGTTTTGCGATGGCGCATTTGCTGGATCTGCATCCGCGTACACCAGAAAAATGGCCATCTATAGCTCAACGTTATATTTCGCGCGCATTAGTGGCGATGGATGATTTTAGCGCTTCCATGTCGAGTAACTCAAATTGATTGCTCGCGCAAACAAGGGCGCCGCCGATGCAATGCACAACTTGTCGCGTAATTTCGCGTTTAGCTCAAGGCGAAATGTCGGGACACTATCTGTAACGATAATTTTTGAAATATTTTCGGACGCCAAAATATCACTTGCCGGACTGATGAAAAGACCATGTGCAGCACAGGCAATTACCTGGCGTGCGCCAGCCTGACGTAATGCGCTGGCAGCGCGATTCATGGTGTCACCGCTGGCGATCAGATCGTCGAACAGCAATACATTCATGCCATTTACATCTCCTGCAAGCAGATTGTCGCTGCTGACTATGCCCGCACTACGTCGTTTATCTACCATGGCAAAACCAACGGTACGGTTCAGCTTTGATTCCAGAGATTCGCGCCAGCGCTGCGCTCGCTTGACTCCTCCGGGATCAGGTGATGCTACCGCAAGCGCATCATTGCCGACGATTTCGGCCACCAGACTCTCAAATGCCGGGTAGACGTCAAGATGCAAGGTCTGACAACGAAAAGCATTTTGTAGTGCCGCGACGTTATGTGCCTCAAGTACGATCAGCTGTGTTGTTCCCATGGACTCAAACATCTGCGCCACATAACGCAAATTAACCGGATCAAAAGTTTTGGTTTGTCTGTCTTTGCGCGCATAGGCCAGATATGGCAGCACTGCGCTCACACGCGCTGCTCCATGTTCGCGCAGGGTTGAAATGAACATCAGCAATCTGCAAAGTTTGTCATGCGGACTATGGCGCAGATCGCCGTACAGACTGTATATGACATACACATCTGCGCCACGCGGGTCGATTAATGGCCGTAATTTACACTCGCCGTCTTCAAAACCGCGATCTTCATGCGGCGCCATTGGCACCCCTAAGCTGGCGGCCAATGTTCTGGCAAGCGCCGAATCTGAGTCTAGCCCGTAAAGTTGCATCATCCCATACCCCTCGCCGATAAATGTACGTTTATGTCTCCAGATGCGCCCCAGAACTGTCATTAGATAACGAACAGAACTTTGCTCAACTTACATGTAAAAGTATTTTTAACGAGCAGCCAAACACCATGTTGCGAAAAATCACGCAAATTTTTATCGAGCTAATTTTGTGAAATAACGAAACAGTATAGGCAGTAAAGTTGATCTGCATTTCCAGAAAAATTGATAGAAGGCTTTCTGTCAAAAATGCGGTTGTTATGATTTTTGCGATTTGTCAAATGTAAAAATAGTTGCCCCATCTATTCTTGAGTCATGCCTGTTTAATGTGGAACATTTTCAGAAATATCAAGAGGTGAAGCGCATGCCAGGCTTGCATAAGCAACCCCGCCATTTCATGTTTGCACGTTCAAGAAGGAAAAGTCGATGTTATTTCTCAACCCCAGAGTGAGGATGTTAACGGAAGCGGTTGAGCAATTTGAACGTGCTGATCGTCTCCAACGTCAGTTTTTTCGTCTCGGAAAGGTGGCGGAGATCCCTAGCTGGGAACCCCCGATAGATATGTACGGAAATGACGAGGCTATCTTTTTATTGGTCGCGTTTCCTGGCGTCAGTCCTGACAGTTTAGATGTCACTATGGAGCCGGCTTGCGTCATTGTCCGTGGGGAACGTGTGCTTGGCAGACATGTTGGGCCGGGAGCCATCTTGTGCCTGGAAATTCCCTATGGTCGTTTTGAACGACGTATAAACTTACCACGAGGCGACTACCACATGGTTGACATGCAATTGGAAAATGGCTGTTTAAGACTACATCTCGGGCGAATCAAATGAATTCTATTTCTGTACTAGAAAGTGAAAATGCGCCGTCCGAAAAGGGTAAAACGATGACTACACAGGAAAGTGCAGGTGCTGCATCGATTGGCCCGATTCCGGAAAACTCCTTAGTGATCGTGCCAGTGCGTAATATGGTGTTATTTCCTGGCTTGCTGGTTCCAATCGCGGTAGGCCGTAAGAGTTCAATTGCCGCGGCTCAATACGCAGTTAAGGCGGAATTACCGATTGGTGTTTTAATGCAGAGTAATCCGTTGGCCGATGCGCCGGGAGCCGAGGATTTGTCGCGCATGGGAACAGTCGCATCTATTCTGCGCTACGTTACTACGCCCGAGGGAACCCATCATATTATTTGCCAGGGGCAGCAACGGTTTCGCGTGACGGGTTATGTAGAAGGATTTCCGTTTATCGTAGCAAAAATAGAGCTTGTCGTTGAGCCTACCGGCGCCAATGACAACGAGGTAGAGGCCTTATTCATACATCTGAAAGAACGGGCATTGGAAGTCTTGCAGTTATTGCCGCAGGTTCCGCAGGAAATGGCGAATGCGGTAGAGAACATTGACTCACCCAATACCTTGGCAGATCTGATTGCCGGATACCTGGACATTACAGCACCGGAAAAGCAAGAGTTGCTTGAGGATGTAGATCTACGCAGTCGCCTGGAAAAACTATTAAAAATGGTAATCCACAGAATTGACGTGATGCAGATTTCGCGCCAGATTGATAGCCGCACCAAGGCGAGCATGTCTAAGCGGGAACGCGACTATGTACTGCGTGAGCAGATGAAGTCGATTCAGAAAGAGCTTGGAGAGGGCGCAGAGGGAAACAGCGCCGAAATAGCTGAGTTACGCAAACAAATCGCCGATGCAGAAATGCCTGAAGAAGTCGCCAGACAAGCAGAGAAAGAGCTCGCAAGGCTGGAACGAATGCCGGACAGTTCCACAGAATATTCTATGGTGCGCACCTATCTCGATTGGTTGGTCGAATTGCCATGGAAGACGCCTGAACCCGATGTGATTGATGTTGCAGACGCGCGGCGCATATTGAATGAAGATCATTTTGGTCTTGAACAGGTTAAAAAGCGTATTCTGGAATTCCTGGCCGTTCGCAAGCTTAATCCAGGCGGTCATGGCCCTATCTTATGCCTGGTCGGACCTCCTGGCGTGGGGAAAACATCCCTCGGCCAGTCC
>CXWL01007596.1_pt1 | contig 11247 bp, 10 predicted proteins | sample 590931 | NCBI WGS metagenome assembly CXWL01 (sample SAMEA3498368, study PRJEB10139) | groundwater metagenome | biome: water well; material: biofilm material | place: Germany | collected 2015-04-27 | reverse complement strand
TGCGCGCATCGCTACCGTTCGTTTTTCCAGCATCTTCGGTATGTCCTGATCGACCGAAGCCCGACCATGCGCGAGATGCAGCGCAGAAACCTAGCTCCTTGGCTGGATCGAGCAGCCCTCCTGACATGGGCAGAGGATCTTCCGACTGTGGCTCCTCATGGTCTGACTGGTTTGCTCTTGAGCAATGAGCTCGTCGATTCGTTTCCCGTCCACCGCGTCCAGGTCACAGCAGAAGGAATCAAGGAACTCTGGGTGGACTATCGAGATGGACAGTTCCTTGAATGTCTCAAACCGCTGTCCTCCGATGCCCTCGCCGTGCACCTAGACCGGTTGAGTCCTGAGTGGCCAGAAGGCTATCGAACCGAGATCAATCTCCGAGCCCTAGATTGGATGAAGCAAGTCGCTCAACATCTGGATCGTGGATTTGCACTCACCATCGATTATGGCCACACGGCACAGGACCTCTATCGGTCCGACCGAAAAGGTGGGACATTCCTCTGCTACTCGCAGCAATCCGTCAATGAAGATCCGTTCCTCCGGGTGGGAGATCAAGATATGACCGCCCATGTGGATTTTTCGTGCTTAGCGACGACCGGTGAAAAACAGGGACTCCAGACGACCGGCTTCACGAACCAGATGAGTTTTCTCATGGGACTCGATGTCGAACAGATGATTGCGAAGTTGGAACAGGACAGCCCGGAGTTCAACGCAGCGATTCATCTGCTTAGGCCGAACGGGATGGGCACGACCTTCAAGGTACTCATCCAGCACAAGGGCCTCGTGCGCCCTGAGCTTGACGGTTTGCAGTATAAGCCATTCTTTGGTTCAGCACTGGCAACGCAATCTGCTGCCTGAGGAACTACGCATGACGGCATCACCAACGCTCCGCAACGTGTTCTGAGGTCTGAATGGGCGACACAGCCGTTCCGGATAACTATGTCCCGATCCTCATGTTCATCGGCGTGGGCATCGCCTTGGGGACACTGACGCTCTTGCTCGGCTGGTTCGTCCGTCCAAATCAGCCCTATCGGGCAAAGTTGGCCCCCTACGAGAGCGGGAGCCCGCTGTTTCAGGACGCCCGTGTCCAGTTTCCAATGCGGTATTACGTCATCGCGATGCTGTTTGTGATCTTCGATATTGAAATTGTCTTTATGTTTCCCTGGGCCATTGCCTTCACCAGTCTCGGACTGGTTGGATTAGTGGAGATGATCCTGTTCATCGCCATACTGGTGGTGGGGTTCTGGTACGCATGGAAAAAAGGAGCGTTGGAGTGGGATTGAAGAGCTCTGAGAAAGGCCATAGAAACACGTGAGTCTGTTAGAGCGCCAGTTTGACGCGAACATCATAACAACGAATCTGGACGCGGTCGTCAACTGGGCCCGGAAGTCGGCGCTATGGCCCATGACGTTCGGACTTGCTTGCTGCGCCATCGAGATGATCGCGAGCGTCTCTTCCCGATACGACCTGGACCGCTTCGGCGCCGGGGTCTTTCGCGCCTCCCCCAGGCAATCGGATCTCATGATCGTCGCGGGAACGGTCTCGCGCAAAATGGCCCCGGTCATTCGACGGATTTACGACCAGATGCCAGAACCTCGGTACGTGATCTGCATGGGCTCGTGCGCGACCTCGGGCAATCATTACAACAGCTACGCGGTCGTTCAGGGTGTGGATCAAATCATACCGGTTGACGTCTATGTACCCGGGTGTCCACCGAGACCAGAGGCCTTGCTGGACGGACTATTGAAGTTACAGGAGAAGATTCAGCGCGAGAAAGTCTTCGTGAAGTAGCTGACAGGTACGCATGCTGACAAGCTGGCAGGTACCATACTCGCGCCTGTCAGCTCTCCGATGTGTCAGCTTGTTAGCGGCAGCAAGAACTTATGCAATCCCTCATTGAAACCTTACTCAAGAAGTTCCCGGAAGCGGTCCTTTCCGTCGATGTCGACACGGCCCGATCGGAAGTGACCGTCCATGTCGCTGCATCAAGAATCTTGGAGATCGCCCGGTTTTTGCACGACGACCCCGAGGCGTGCTTTGACCACATCACCGATATCTGCTCCGCTGACTATCCATCCGATCAACAGCGGTTTGAAGTCATCTATCTCTTATTATCGCTCCCACACGGCAAACGAATCCGCCTGAAAGCACGGATCACCGAAGGCAACCCGTCACTGGATTCCGTGACAAGCGTCTGGCGCGGCGCGGAATTCTTAGAGCGGGAAGTGTACGACATGATGGGAATTCGGTTTACAGGCCACCCGGACCTGCGCCGCATCCTTCTGCCGGAAGACTATGCGGAAGGCTATCCGTTACGGAAGGATTTCCCGACAGAAGGCCGCGGCTGGCGCAGTCAGTTCGACTTTATCCCTCGCCTGGATGAACCACCGGTGGCGCAGATCGAAAGTGAAGTGTCCGAAGCCGAAAGGAAGGTATTCCTGTTGGAGCCGAACAGCTCTTCATCAACCCGGCGGGAAGAACTGTTGTTGAACATGGGCCCGCAACATCCCAGCACGCATGGAGTGGTGCGGGTTGTCCTAGAGCTGGATGGAGAACGAATCGTCAAGGCGACACCGGATCTCGGCTATCTCCATCGAGGAGTGGAAAAACTGGCCGAAGGTCTGGCCTACATGCAGATCATCCCTCATACCGACCGGCTCGACTATGTCTGCGCGATGGCGAATAACTACGCCTATGTCCGGGCCGTTGAGAAACTCCTCGATATCACCGTGCCTGAGCGAGCGGAGTATATCCGCACCCTGGTCGCAGAGATGCAGCGCATTTTGGGACATCTGTTCTGGTTGGGCGCCCAGGCCTTGGATATCGGAGCCATGACGGTCTTCTTCTGGACGTTTCGCGAGCGGGAAACCTTGCTCGACATGTTCGAACGTCTGTGTGGTGCCAGGCTGACTTTGAATTATTATCGGATCGGCGGCGTAGATAGCGACTTCACTCCGGAATTAGTGACCCGTCTGAAGGAGTTCTTGGAGACCTTCCCCCAGAAGGTGGATGAGTACGATTCGCTGCTCGCGAGCAATCGGATTTGGCTGGGACGAACCAAGCATATCGCCGTCATCTCCGGAGAGGACGCCATCAATTTCGGCATGACCGGCCCAACCTTGCGGGGATCAGGCGTGTCCTACGATGTACGTAAACTCGAGCCCTACGGGGTCTACCATAAGGTGGACTGGGACGTGCCGGTCGGAAAAAATGGCGACACCTACGATCGCTATTGGATTCGTGTCGAAGAGATGCGCCAGAGCGCGCGGATCATCTCGCAATGTCTCGACCAGATGCCGCCNNTATTGCGCGACCGAAGCACCGAAGGGAGAATTGGGGTTTTTCATCATCAGCGACGGGAGCCCCCGCCCCTACCGGCTGAAAATACGGTCTCCTTCTTTCATTCACCTGGGGGCATTCGACCATATGGCGCGTGGCTATTTGATTTCCGATATCATCACGATTTTTGGGACCTATGATGTGGTCATGGGGGAATGTGATCGGTGAGACGTGAACAGGTGATATCCGGAGCTTGTCAACTTGCCCCTTGCGAACGTATTAGCACTAGGACTGTGGAAGCATGACGTTCTTAGAGAAATACAAAGACGAAATCTCGGACATCCTGTCACGCTATCCGGTTATGCGCTCCGCGTTAATCCCACTCCTCTACGTCGCCCAGCGTGATCAGGGCTATGTGACCGAGTCGGCGATGCAGGAGATCGCTCATCTTCTCAGACTGACACCTCCCCAAGTCTATGAGACGATCACCTTTTACACGATGTTTAATCTGAAACCCGTGGGCAAGTTCCATATCCAAGTGTGCAAATCCCTTATGTGCGCCCTTGTCGGCTCAGATACCGTGATCGAATGGATCAAGACGAAGTTGGGCATTGGGCCGGGGGAATTGACAACGGATGGCCTGTTTAGTCTCAGTGTGGTGGAGTGTTTGGCGGCTTGCGGGACCGGCCCTATGATGCAAATCAACGAGGACTATTACGAGCAATTGACCGAAAGCAAACTGGACCGGATTTTGACCGATCTCCGATCCACTGGAACCAGCCCGCTGAAAAGTGGGCCATTCATGTGGCCGGAACCGGTGAAGACGTGAGCAGTGAGACCTTGGAGGAACCGGGTACGCCCCTATTCATTGTGCGTATAACGTGTAACGTTTAACAATCCTATGCCGAAACACGAACTCATTCTTCTGAAAAATATGATGCAACCCGGCTATACCGGGTCTCTGACCGACTATGAAAAGACGGGCGGCTATCAAGCCTTGCGCAATACACTCGGGAAGATCGCCCCAGCAGACGTCACGGCCATCGTCCGAAAATCAGGCCTTCGCGGTCGAGGTGGCGCGGGGTTCCCGACTGGTGTGAAGTGGGGATTCCTCCCGAAAGATTATCAAGGACCCCGCTACCTGTGCTGCAATGCCGACGAGAGCGAGCCGGGCACATTCAAGGACCGGCAGCTCATGGAGCGGGACCCCCATCAAGTCTTAGAAGGCATCGTGTTGGCCTGCTACGCCATCGGTTCAGAAACCGCCTATATCTATATCCGTGGAGAAATGGTCCTGGGCTCAAAAATCTTGGAACAGGCTATCGGCGAAGCGAGAGTCGCCGGGTATATCGGCAAGAATGTTTTAGGCTCCGGCATCAATGTCGACGTGTGGGTGCATCGCGGAGCAGGCGCCTACATCTGCGGTGAAGAAACCGCTCTTTTGGAATCGCTTGAAGGCAAACGTGGCCTTCCTCGCATTAAGCCGCCGTTTCCCGCCACGCATGGGCTCTATAACAAGCCAACCGTCGTCAATAACGTCGAGACGCTGGCGAACCTCCCCCACATCATCACCCGAGGCCCCGAATGGTTTGCGGCGATCGGGTCGCCGCCGAAGAGCACCGGCACTCGAGTTTTCTGTGTGAGCGGACATGTGAAACGACCAGGCAATTACGAAGTTCCGATGGGCATGACCGTCCGAGAATTAGTATACGAGTATGCCGGCGGCATGCGGTCGGATAAGCCCCTGAAAGCCTTTATTCCCGGTGGCGCGTCAGCGCCGTTTCTGACTCCGGCTCATCTCGACGTGAAACTAGATTTCGAACATGTCGCAGCGGCGGGATCGATGCTGGGTTCCGGCGGCGTGACGGTGATGGAAGAAGGCACCAGCATGGTCTGGGCGGCGCTTCGGCTGATGGAATTTTTCTACCATGAGTCCTGTGGGAAATGTAGCCCGTGCCGAGAAGGCAGTTCCTGGCTCGTCCAGACCATGCGCAGAATCTTTGCGAAACGTGGCCGGATGGAGGATCTTGAAACCTTATTGGATCTATGCAAAAACATCGCAGGCCGCACGGTCTGTGCCTTCGGCGACGCGGAAGTCGCTCCAATCCAAAGCACGATGAAGCATTGGCGACAGGAATATGTCGATCTCATCAATGAAGCAGAAACCGCGAATTTAATCAGACCTGAACCGGTGGCAAGACGATGACGACCCCCGCGGCACAGACGGTTCGCATAATGATCGACGGCATGACGGTCCATGTCCCCAAAGGGACATTGGTGATCGAAGCGGCGCGGCGCGTCGGCGTCATGATTCCGCATTTTTGCTATCACCCGAAACTCAAACCAGATGCCAATTGCCGCATGTGCCTGGTTGAAATTGAAAAGGTGCCCAAGTTGCAAACGGCGTGCAGCACGCCGGTTGATGAAGGCATGAACGTACGGACGGCCACCACGGTGGTCAACGACGCGCACAAATCCGTGCTCGAGTTCATCCTCGCCAACCATCCACTCGATTGCCCGGTCTGCGATCAGGGTGGAAAATGCGATCTCCAAGACTTTTCTCACCAGTACACAGCAACCAGTCGGTTCACTGAAACTAAGCGCGTCTTCCAAAAGGAGTATTTCAGCCCGCTCATCGAAACACAGATGAATCGCTGCGTTCAGTGCCTCCGCTGCGTCCGATACTGCGATGAAGTCATGGACGTCAAAGCACTGGCGCCGGTGGGTCGTGGGACCATGACCGAAATCAAACACTTTGGCCCCCATCCGCTGAACTGTGAATTCTGCGGAGGCTGCGTCCAGATCTGCCCGGTTGGCGCGATTACCAGCCGGCTGTCTATGTATGAATATCGACCCTGGATGTTGAAACGAGCCGAAACCATCTGCGGCTACTGCGGAGATGGGTGTCAAATAACCGTTCAGACGAAGGAACAGGAGCTCATTGAGGTGAACTCGGCACATGGAGCGGGACGCAACAACGGCGACCTGTGTGCTCGTGGGTTTTTTGGATTCCATGCGGCCAGTCATCCCCAGCGGCTCACTCATCCGCTCATTCGGCGTCACGGCGCACTCGTGCAAGTCACATGGGAAGAAGCCCTGGAATATGTTGCGGATCGTGTGAACGAGATTAAAGCTGCCCATGGTGGACCAAGCTTCGGTGGGCTGATTTCAGGGCGGTGCACCAACGAGGAACTGTATCTGTTTCAGAAATTTCTCCGTATGGCGATCGGGACCAACCACATCGACAGCAGCGCGCGTTATGGCCACGTCAATGGCCTACAGGCCATGCAACTCGTGCAAGGGACGCATCGATGGACCGTCACCTTCGACGACATCCTGGACGCGGATGTCCTCATCCTCGTCGGCACGAACATCACCGAGACCAATCCCATCACCGGCCTCAAAGTGAAAGAGGCGGTAAAGAAGCGCCAGGCGACGCTGATCACGATCGAATCACTGGAACCCGTCGTCGACACGATGAGCAATATCGCCAATCTTTCGCACCATCATTTCCGTATTCCGACCAGCGACACGCACCATGCGATCGTTGGTCTAGTGAAGGCCGTCCTCGAGCAGAATTTGACACAACCGGACCTCGTGCAACGACATCCGACGTATGTCAACGCCATGACGAACGCACTACACCAGATCTCTTGGCAAGACCTCCAGGCAGCCACCGGGATCGAGCCAGATGCGTTTGTGAGGGCAGCCAAAGCGGCGGCAGGAGCGCGCCGGGTCGTGATCGTGGCCGGACAGCTCCTGTTGCGAAGCGAACAGGGCTACAGTGGGTGTTTGACCCTCCTCGATCTCCTTCTTCTGATAGGGAAGTTGGATGCGCCTGGCTGTGGCTTTGCCCCGCTCGCCGAAGAAAATAATGACCAGGGCGCGATCGAAATGGGAACCATCACCGAGCTTCTTCCTGGAGCACAGCCCATCACCAACGGCACAGAGCGCGAACGGATCGCGAAACAATGGAAAGGCGAACTTCCAACTGACAAAGGAGCGTCCCTTATCGAGATGTTGGAGCGAGCCCGCGCGGGATCTCTCAAGGCCATGTTCATCGTTGGAGAGAATCCAGTCGGAAGCCTCCCTGCAGTGATCCATGCCGAGGCCTCGCTGCGCAATCTTGATCTCTTGGTATGCCAGGAGCTATTTTTAACGGAGACGGCTGCCTTGGCTCACGTCGTATTGCCGGCCGCGAGTTCCCTAGAAAAACATGGAACGTTTACCAATACCGAGGGACATGTGCAGGCTGTTCGTCCGGCGATCGAGCCCGTCGGAGACAGTCGCCCCGACTGGGAGATCTTTTCCGCGCTTTCTATCTTACTGAACTCCCCCATGGAATATGCCGAGAGCAAGGAAATCTTGAAGGAAATTCGGAGCCTCATTCCTGGCTATAGCTCGCTGGGGCCCACACCGTTACCGCCCAAAGTAGATCGCTCGGCCGTGGACCGCTATCTCACCGATGGCTATCAGCGTGACCTGGCAACGAGGTACCACCCGATCTCACGCGCGTCCAGACCGGATGGAACCGTACGACTAGAATTGGCACAGAGTCTCTTCCATTCTGGCAAATTATCCACACGATCAAAGGGATTGTTACAAGTCGAAGGAAGTGGTCGGCTCCGTATTAGTCCATCTGACGCCGCACGCTTTGCCTTGTCAGATGGCGATCGTGTCCGCCTCTCCAGCACCTCCGGGGAAATGACAACCGAGGTCAAAATTATGGAACGGGTACCCCAAGGAACGGCCTGGTTCCCGTCTCACTTTGGTCAAGCGGCCGTCCAACTATTTGAATGTGCTATCGATCCGATCACCCATGTGCCGTCGTTCCGGACGGCGACGGTGTCCATGATGAAGGTGGCGTGATGAGGCTCGTTCAATGCGGATCACTGTGCTAATCGAGGAGTCCTATCGTGACTGAATTCGGATTGCGTCTCGCTATCTCCCTGACTCAGATCGCCGCGGTCATGGGCATCGTGGTCATCACGGTGCTCCTCCTCACCCTTGCGGAACGAAAAGTCCTCGGCTGGATGCAGGACCGCATGGGTCCGATGGAAGTGGGGCCCTACGGCATTCTCCAACCCTTTGCGGATGCCATCAAGCTCTTCTTTAAGGAAGACATTGTCCCTGCCGGGGCCAACAAGTTTTTGTTCACCACGGCCCCAATCCTCTGTTTAATTCCTGCATTCGTCGGATTTGCCGTTATCCCGTGGGGTCCCAATCAGACGTTTGAGGTCGGCGGCATCACCGTGAGACCGTTTATCATCAGCGACATCAATATCGGCATTCTGTACATCTTGGCCTTTGCCTCGCTCGGAGCCTACGGCATCATCCTGGGAGGATGGTCGTCCAACAGTAAATACTCCTTGCTCGGTGGGCTACGGTCGGCGGCGCAGATCATCAGTTACGAGCTCAATGTGGGACTGTCCATTGTTGGCATCTTAATTCTGGCCGGTTCACTGAGCCTTGTGAAAATCACCGATGCCCAGGCCGGAGGGTTTTGGCATTGGTATCTCTTCGCGTTACCGGCCCCGCAAATTTTCGCGTTTGTCATCTATGTGATCTCAGCGGTGGCGGAAACCAACCGAGTCCCGTTCGATCTGCCGGAAGCGGAGAGCGAGCTGGTTGCCGGTTTCTTTACCGAGTACAGCGGCCTGCGATTCGCCTTCTTCTTCCTTGCCGAATACGCCAATATGGTCCTGGTCTCATGTGTAGCTGCCGCACTATTTCTCGGTGGCTGGAATGCGCCATATCCCGGAACGATTATGGCGTTCATCGGCGCGCCATCTCTGGCGTGGATCGAAAACACGATGTGGTTTGCGGTCAAGACCTACTCGCTTTTATTTCTCTTCTTTTGGCTGAGAGCCACGTTGCCGAGATTGCGATACGATCAGCTGATGAGGTTCGGCTGGAAGGTGCTGTTGCCCATTGCGTTAGGGAACATCGTCGTGACGGCCATTGCCGTATTTATCTACCAACAGATGAAGTAGTGCACGAGACCGATATGGTATCGACAACAAGCACCAAACGTCTGAGCCTATCTGCATGGCTCAAAACCATCACCTTCTATGAGATTCTCGTCGGCATGAAAGCAACGCTCTCTCACCTATTAAATTACCGTCCGGTCACACTGCAATATCCTCACGAAAAACGCACGTTGCCGGACAATTATCGCGGCATGCTCGCGCTGCTCCGATACGATGATGGGACCGAGAAGTGCGTGGGATGCGACCTCTGTNNCGACAAGCGGCAGCTGCACCTGAATAAACAACAATTGCTCGCGATCGGCGACCGTTCGTTTCCGGTCCAAGAGAAGCGTCTGGAGCTGCAACACCCAAACGTCGCGTTCTTCAACGTGGCATTCAAACACGTGCCACCAAAACCGGACTGACTCTCAAAGAATACTCATTAGACGAGTAATGACTGCATCACCATAGCGCTAGGCTAGCCCAGGTCGGCCGCTAACCCAGGAACCATCCATGTCGCAGCTGTTTTTTGGATACTTCGCCGGAATGATCGCCATCACCTCCATTCTAGTGGTGGCGTTGAGAAATCCTGTCTACAGTGCGCTTTCGCTCTTGGTCATGTTTTTCCATGTCGCGGGACTCTTCATCACACTCCATGCCGAATTTCTCGCGGCCGTGCAGATCATCGTCTATGCCGGGGCCATTCTCGTGCTGTATCTGTTCGTCGTTATGATACTCAATGTCACGCAAGACGACCGTTACCACAGCCAATGGCGGATTGCAGGAGTGGTCTGCATTCCATTGTTCATTGAGTCCCTATTGCTTCTCTCCGGAGGGGCCGGCGCACTCAACACGGGGAGTCCATCGCTCCAGTCTGAACCGCATGAGGCCATCACCGCCAACAATACGTTGGCCATCGGCAAGACACTTTTTTCAACCTATTTATTCCCGTTCGAGGTGGCCTCCTTAGTACTCCTTGTGGCAATGATCGGCGCCATCGTCATCGCCAAACGCGACATCGGCGAACACGACGCATAACACATGACACAAACGGGCGGTGACGAATGACCATTCCCATCTCGTACTACCTCATCTTGAGTGCCATCGTCTTCTTCACAGGCGTGATGGGTGTGCTCATCCGGCGCAATATTATTGCCATCCTGCTGTCGGTGGAACTGATGCTGAACGCCACCAACATTAACTTCGTCGCGTTCTCCCACCATCTGCAGGATCTTGGCGGTCAAGTGTTCGTCTTTTTTGCCTTAACGGTGGCCGCAGCGGAGGTTGCCGTCGGACTCGCGATTATCATCGCCCTGCACCGATCAAGATCCACGATCAATGTTGAAGAGTTCAACCTGCTCAAATGGTAAAAGACGTCACGAGTCAGCCGTCATTGGTGAAAAACCATGCCTCTCACCCTGATTGTTCCAAGTGACCGACTGACCAATGACGATTGACCATTTATGATCTACGCTCTTATCCCACTCCTTCCGCTGACCGCCTTTTTGATCCTTGGCTTGGCTGGCCGGCACATCAACGCCCGCGCCCACCTTGTTGCGGTCCCGGCGGTCCTGTTGTCGCTCGCCTTGTCGGTGGGGGCCTTTGTAGAAGTGGCTTCTGGCTCTGTCATTTCACTTCCGCTCTATACCTGGTTGACATCCGGAACTCTGGACATTCACATCGGTCTTCATATCGACCGACTCACCGCCGTGATGCTTCTACTGGTCACCGGTGTGAGTTCGCTTGTACACGTCTATACCATCGGTTACATGCATGGAGATCCAGGCTATGCCCGTTTCTTCGGCTACATCGCCTTGTTCACCTTCTCCATGTTGATGTTGGTGCTGGCCGATAACCTGCTGCAGCTCTTCGTGTTCTGGGAAGCCGTCGGACTCTGCTCTTATCTGTTGATCGGGCACTGGTACGAGCGTGCTTCTGCTTGTGCCGCCGCCACCAAGGCCTTTCTGGTCAATCGTGTAGGAGACTTCGGATTCATGCTGGG
>CXWL01119071.1_pt1 | contig 11252 bp, 11 predicted proteins | sample 590931 | NCBI WGS metagenome assembly CXWL01 (sample SAMEA3498368, study PRJEB10139) | groundwater metagenome | biome: water well; material: biofilm material | place: Germany | collected 2015-04-27 | reverse complement strand
CCCATAAATCCCTCCGGCTTTCTATCACGAAGTTGAAGTTAATGGTATCGTAAAAATAAATCTCGCCCCCTGGCCTTTTTCGCTTTCCACCCAAATTTTTCCGCCATGCAACTCCACGATCTCTTTGGCGATGGACAGGCCGATCCCCGTCCCGTTGACATCCGAGATCATCCGCTCGCCGCCGCAGGGATAAAATTTGCTGAAAATTTTCGGCAAGTCTTCCGGCGCGATCCCGATCCCCGAGTCCCTGACGCTGACTTCCAATTCTTTTTTACCATCGGATAACTTCGCTTCCAGCGTGATCTTTCCGTCATTGGGGGTAAATTTAACGGCGTTGCCGACTAAATTGGTGAGCACCTGGGCCAGACGGTCGGGGTCGACCTCCACGTCGGGAAGCATATCCTCGATTCTCTTCTCCAGCGTGATATTTTTCGATCTCGCCCAATTGTTGAGCGAGTCGATGACCTCCTGGATCACGTTATTGATGGCCATTCGCTCGCGCCGGACTTCCATCTTCCCGGCTTCCAGTTTGGAAAGATCCAGCAGATCGTTGATCAAGGCGCTCAAGCGTTTGAGGTTACGCCGGGCGATGGACAGGAACTGTTCCTGCGTCTGGGAAAGCTCACCCGCTTCCTTCTCGAGGATCAGGGTCAACGATTTATCGATGGCGACCAGAGGAGTGCGCAACTCGTGGGAAACGTTGGCGACGAAGGCTGATTTAAGATTATCGAGTTCTTTCTGTTTGGTGATATCGCTTAAGACCGATACCATGCCGATCGTCTGGCCGTTCTCGTTCTCGATGACGGCCGTGCTGGCCCGCAGAACCTTTTTAGTCGCATCCTGCCTGCTGGTCAGTTCGATCTCTCTTTCCTCTTTATCCGGCGATCCCTGGGACAACGAGATCAGTTGTTCGTCTTTCATGTCCTCCGTCAGGGACTTGCCGACCTTGTCCTGGCGCGCGACCCCCAGCAGTTTCTCCGCCGCGGGGTTGATCATCACGACCTTGCCCTGGGCGTCGACGACCACCAGCCCCTCGGCGATACTGCGGATGACCGCCTCGGTCTGCTTCTTTTCATTAATGATCTTTTTGTATTTTTTCCAGGCGATCGCTTCGTTCTCGGTCTTGCGATCGATGACCGCCTCGTATTTCTGGCGCAGCTCGAGTTTGTTCTGTTCTATTTTTTGATTGAGCTCATCGGTGAAGACGTTGGCAATGAGATTGCCGATCTCGCGCGAGCTCTTTTGGGACCCGGCGACCTTGCCGATCTCCTCGTCGATGATCTTTTGCAGACGTTCACTGGCGGGAAGATGGAAATCAGAAGCCTTTGCGGGATTCGGCCCCGTTTCCGGGTTGACCTGTCCGGAAACATGGGTCAGACGCACCAGCAATAAAGCGATCACGACGCTGACAATGCCGGTCAAAACATACACCCACATTAACGAAGACATGCACACTCCCTGCCTGCCGGCCGGCAGGCTTTAAAAAAATTTTCTAAAGTATTATACACCGCAAGAGAGCTTAGGCAATTGTAATTCTTAACACTTTTGAAGGCTATTTCACCGTATTCGGCGAAATACGGACGGTTTTTCCGTCCTGCCAGACTGCCAACGGACGCTATCTCTTTCGTTGATGCCTCACCAAGCATTGAAAAGATGAGCTCCAGATCAGTCATGTGATCCCGCAGATTTTCGCGCTTAAGTCCCTTGTGTTTCTTGTAAGCTGATGGGGTCATTTCAAAAGTCGCTTTAGAAATCTCAGCGGTCAGTATTTCGTATTCCTTCTGCTCTTTAATGCCGCGCTTCTGCCACTGGTCGGTTAGTTCTTCACGGATAGCAATTCCGCGCATCCGCTTCTCAATCCATTCGTCGCTATATCCTTTTGCCTTATATAAAGCCCTTGTTCTCTTTGTGGCAAGCTCTGGATTCTCGATCTCCTGAATCCGCTCGTAACCAACCCGAGCCAGCCACCGCTTAAACGGTTCGGCTTTTGGAGATGGAATTGACTGAATAATGCGAAAAATACCTTCCGTATTCGCGCAATTGAGCTTTTGGATACCGCCAGGCGTCTTTACTGAAAGGGGGGTGGCAATTTGCCCCCACCCTTTTGAAAGCTCCGGATCGCGTCTGCGCATATCTTTAATATAGCCATCCGGCTGGACGGAATCTGTTAATGCCGCAACCACATCAACGATGACAAACCACCACTCTTTGTTATGAATGGTCTTTCTGATCTCTCGTTTCCGGAAAATCGCTATTTTAGTTGTAGTTATTTCTTTATTCATGTTTTCTCGCTTTAGCTCGGGCGCCCTGGATTATTTTTACTCTGCCAGGGTTCGCCTGAGCGTCAACAATGGCGGAGAGGCCGGGATTCCCCTACACNNCCCCTACACATCTCGGTAAACCGTGACCCCGAAAAGAATCCTTTTCGGGGTCCGTTTTTTCTTTTCCAAAAAAAACGAAAACTTTCGCCCATTCGGGTAAAAAGTTTTCGGCTATAAAAAAGAAAAAACGGAGAGGCCGGGATTCGAACCCGAGGGACGGCTTACGCCGTCCAACTGCTTAGCAGGCAGCTGCGTTCAACCACTCCGCCACCTCTCCAAAAATTTTCACAGAAAATTTTTCTTTAAAATTCTTCTTCCAGATGTCGTTTTATAAAACTTTTCTTTTTGACGTGCTTCCCGAAAAGATTGAAACTCATCAACACGTAAAATCACATAAGGAAGATAAAATCTGGGGGATTTAACTTTTCCACCATTATGCTCATTCAAACGACGTGTAATATTGTCTGTGCTGCCGGTATAAGTATGTCGTCCATCTTGACTAATCAAGATATACGTATAATACATTCAAATCCCCCCCCCTCACTATTTTAGGGGGATCGTCTAAAATTTTATGTTCCTAGAATACTCGATAGCCTTTTCTTTATCAAGGAATTCTTTTCCGCCGGAAAAATCCGCTGACCAGCCGGCCGCATTCATCTTCGCAAATTCCACCCTGCACTTTGGGAACCACTTCGTTGTCGGCAAAAACATCAACCGCCGTCAATAGGACACACCAAATGGATAAAAATGGATGTTGCATTACAAACGGACCTGCAGCTTGCTGTAATCCGCATGGGAGCCGATCCAAAACCAAATAATTTCGTTTTCTTGCTGGATACCTACGGCGCGATAATCGATATTAATTCGGACCGAATAGATAGGCTTAGTCGAATGAATACGTTTAAAACGAAGGCTGGGATAAAATGGGTCTACTTTGAATTGTTTATAGGCCTCTTTGGCCTGCTGCTGGACCTGTTGCGGTAAGCTGGAAAAGGATTTACGGAATCGTTCAGTTGTATGGGAAATCATAAACGACCGGGATCGAGAGGTTTTGTTTTTCCTTTCTTATGCTCATTTAACGCTTCATCCGCCAGTTTCTCCAAAGCTTCTTCAGATCCGGCAAAAGCCTGTTCCCACTCTCTTTCCGTAGAAAGCTCGCGCAGCAACCACTTCGCCAGGGCGTTTTGCTCTAACTCGGGGAGCTTCGCAACTTCCGCAAATACTTTTTCTAAAAGTTGTGTCATTGCTATCACCTCTTTTCATTAAAACTCGTTATAAGTATAGCATAAATATTCGAGTTTATAGCCCTGGTTATGGCGATTTTCTTTTCTGATCATTGACTGCATCTCTTCTTTTAATCCGAGATCCTACTGCGTCGTTTTCGTTCGAAGAATCCGCTGACCAGCCGGCCGCATTCCTCTTCCAGGATCCCCCCTTCAACTTCAGGGTGATGATTGAGCGGCTCATGTCCGGTGATATCCAACACCGACCCGCAGGCGCCCGTTTTGGGATCCGCGGCGCCGAAACAAATCCGCCGGATCCGGGCCAGGACCAGCGCCCCGGCGCACATGCTGCAAGGCTCGAGCGTCACATAAAGCGCGCACTCCAAAAGCCATTTGCTTTCCAGCGAAGCGCTTGCCTGGGTGATCGCGATCATCTCGGCGTGAGCGGTGGGATCCTTCAAAGTTTCCACCTGGTTATGGGTCCGTGCGATGATCCTGTTCTCATGGACGATGACCGCCCCTACCGGCACCTCATCGTTATCGGCGGCGATGCGGGCCTGTTTCAAGGCCTCGCGCATGAACATCTCATCAGAAGGGATCGGGACAGGGGCGGTCATCTCAGGGAAAAATGGCTTGCATTTAGCGCGAACGATGATTGTAGACGGGAAAAGCGATCTTCACCAGGGTCCCTTGCCGTAACTTGCTTTTAAGGATGATCTCGCCCTGGAATGATTTTGTCAGAGAATACGCGATCGCCAGGCCCAGCCCCGGACTTTTCCCCAGGCCGCGGTTCCTGGTCGTGAAAAACGGTTCAAAGACGCGCGGCAGGTCTTCGGGCGCGATGCCGACACCTTCGTCGCGGCATTCGATCTGGACTTTGCCGCCGGCTTTCTGATAAAAAATCCTCACCTCGACATTGCCTCCCCGCGGCATGGCCTGGATCGCGTTGGTCAAAATGTGGGTCATCACCTGATTGAGCTCAAGAGCCCCGATGGCGACCGAAGGCAGCTGACCGGCGAGTTTCAACCTGCACTGGACCCCGGCTGTTTCAAAGGATCGCGCGAGCCGCCGGATGACCTCGCGGATCACCGCGTCAGCGTCGCAATGCGTCCTGTTCATTTTCACTTTCTTACAGTTGATGTCCAGCAACTGATTCGTCGTGTCAAAGCAAGACTGTACCTGGTCATGCATGATGCCCAACGTTTGCATGATGTCTTTAAATTCCTTATATCCGATATATTCAAAATAACGGCCCTTGTATTTCTCGACCAAGGCACAGGAATGGTCAAGGACGCCTTTAAGAGGATGCTGGATCTCCTGGACGGTGCCGGCGATAAAATTTTGCAGGGCCTTCATTTTTTCGGTGTCGCGGCGCAGCGATTCCAGTTCCTGACGGCGGCTGATGTCCCGGACGACCGTGTGGATGCGGTCGACCTTCCCGCCCTTTAAGATAGGTGTGGCCGTGAACTCGGCCGGGAATGTTTTCCCTCGCCGGTCGCGGATATAAAATTCGTCGCAGACAACCGGCAACCCGCGCATGACCGCGCGAAAACTTTCAAGCACTTTGGAAAGCGACTGCTTGTCGACAAAATGCTTGAAGTGCATGCCAAACACGCGCGAAGGATCCACCTTGACCATGCGGCTTGCCGCCGGATTGGCATATTCAATGACCCCGTTGGGGTCGATCATAAGGATCCCGTCGGCCGCCTGTTCGCTCATCAAACGGTAAAGGCTCATTGACTCCTGGAGCCGCTGCTGCAAGCCCAGTTGGGCTGTGATATCCCTGGCCACCGACAACATGTATTCGTCTGATTTATAAGGCATATACACCGCCGTGACGTCGACGGTATGAACGTGCCCATCCTTGCCCACCCGATCGACAATATAAGAGACGGGCGTCCTCCCCTTTTTCAGGCGCGCCCAATACATCTTCTGCCATTGGGCGTTTGTGATCTTCTCCCGGAACAGGTCCGTGACCGGTTTGGCCAAAAGGGTTTTCACCGGGTATCCGAGCATCTTGGCGGCGGCCCGGTTGGCAAAAACGATGCGTCCGTCCCGGCGGATGACCATCACCTCGTCGCCGATATTGTCGATCATGTAATGGAACAACTCCAACTCGCCTTGAGGAATAAGGAAAGAATCCTGGGGATGATGTAAAAATGACTTGGAAGGATTTTTTGAAGACGTTTTTTGGGGCATAATCTTAGCGTCAAAAAGAATGCGCCTGAGTGGGCTCGAACCACCGACCTATTGCTCCGTAGGCAATCGCTCTATCCAATTGAGCTACAGGCGCAAAATCTCCGTCATGCAAATGAACGTTATTTATAGCAAATTTATCCCGCGCTGTCCAGCGTGATTCTCCCTGCCTGCCCGCTTCGCTCGCGAAGCAAACGAGGAAGGAGGTATTCTAGCATAAAGAAAAATGGAGAGAAAACAAAAAAGCTCCGAAAGGAGAATTCGGCCGGGGATTGGGGGTTACGAAAACCTTCGGACGACGCTGATGACTTTGCCGACAATGGACACGTTGGAATCGAACTTGATGGGGGAATAATCGGGATTAGCCGGTTCAAGATAATAATCGCCGTCACGCCGGCCGAGGTTTTTCACGGTCGCCTCGTCATTGATGAGGGCGACGATCGTTTCTCCGGTTTGGGCCACATTCTGTTTACGCACCAGGACCAGATCGTTGGGCATGATGCCGGCCCCGGTCATGCTGTCGCCTTTGACCCGCAGCGCGAAAGTGCTTTCATCGGAGAAGACCAGGCTGTCCAGATTCAGATACCCTTCGATCTCCTCCACGGCCAGGTTCGGAAGCCCCGCGTGGACCCTTCCTAATATAGGAAAGGAGAACAGCGCCTCGCGGATGAGCTCAATGGCGCGGGATTTGTTGGCGGCGACTTTGATATATCCCTTATTGATCAAAGCGCGCAGGTAATCGCGCACCGTGCCGGTCGAAGAAAACCCGAAATGCGCGGCGATCTCGCGGATGGTCGGCGGCCGATGGTCGGCCTTGATCGCTTTGTAAATAAATTTGAGGACTTCTCTTTGTTTCACTGTCAGTTTTGGTTTATGCATAGGATTTCATTTATACCACACAGGCGTGTGGAGCGTCAATATATAATTAAAAAATTTTCGTCCTTCGTCTTTCGTACCTCGCACATTGAACAATATCGAAGTACCCGCAGGCTCCCGTGGGGAGGAAGTACTATGTATGATGCGCAAATCAGCTCCGCTGAAAGGCCAGATCAACGATCGTCCTGATGAGCTGGTTGTAAGAAATGTCCGCCTTGGCCGCGGACTGGGCGGCCTCGTCGATCCTGGCGATGCAGGGGTTGGCGTTGGCCTCGATGATGTAGACTTTCCCGTCCCGCCCGACGCGGATGTCGAAGCGCAGGTAACTGCGGATGTCCATCGCGCGGTAGGCGCGTTTGCAGACCTCGACGATCTCCCGCTCCAGGCCGTTGGCGAGTTTGCCCGCGTACACGCTTTTGATGCCCCAGCGCTCGCGGTAAAGATCGTCCCATTTCGCCTTATAGGTGGCGATGCGGGCATCCTCGGGTAATTCACCAAAGATCAATTCGCGCAGCGGCAATACTTTCAGGCGTTTGTTGCCGATGATGGTCACGTAAAATTCCCGGCCCTCGATGTACTCCTCCGCGATCGCGTCCAGATCCATATTATCGTGGATAAAGCGCACCCGCTCAAGGAACGCCTCCTCGTTGTCGACGATCGAGGCCTGGGAGATGCCGCGCGAGGCCTCTTCGCTTAACGGCTTGATGACCGCCGGGAGTTTCATCTTTTTAGGAAGCCAGACTTTACGGCGGCGGTAAAAGGTGTAAAACCACGGCACCTTCACCTTGTGGAAGGCCAGGATCTTTTTGTTCAACCCCTTGTTGCTGCAGACGAACATATTATCCGCGCTCGCCCCCGTGCAGGGGATGCCCAGCATTTCCAGGAGCGCGGCCATGTTCTTTTCCAGATGCGTTTTGTCGTTGATGACCTCAACGAGATTGAAAATAACGTCGGGACGGTTTTCCGCGATCTCCTCAAAAAGCGGTGTCAACGTGTCGTATAATCCCAGAATGCTGACCTCGCAGCCGTTGGCCTTGAGCGCCTGACAGACGTCGTTTTCCGTGTACATGTTCTCGGGGTCGGCGAACTCCGCCTTATAATCGTAGCCGCGCGGCTTCTGGTACGGGCTGTTGAACAGCATCAGGACTTTAAGTTTCTTTTTCATGGCCCCTTCGTTTATGCCGCTGTTTTTTCATCCGCCCTTCTGGCGGATGAACCGCGAAAACGGCCCGTGTAGAGATAATTCATGATCAAGGAAGCGACATAACCGCAAAGATGCGACAGGATGACCGGTTCATCATCCGCCGTGACGATCTTTAATTTACGGCTGCGCGTAAGGATGCCCTTTAAAAGGTCGTTGATCACATGCTTTCGTTCCCCGGAATACCGGGCGACGGATTCCAGGATGTCGCGCCGGTATTTGACAAGCACGCCCGAGAGGGGAATCGTCTTTTGTCCCTGTTCAACGCTGGAGGCAAAAAGTTTCTTGAGGAACCAGTCATGAAAATCCGGGAAATCTTCCGCCAAAGAATGCCGCTTTTTTTTGTAATAATTACGCAATGTCATCCGCAGGCTGGAAAGCCGCCAGTATTTATGTTTACTTCTGACCGCCGGCGGCTTGCCTTTGATCCCGGTCATCAACTCATCGACATATTCAAGTTTGGCCAGGGCCTTCCATCCTTTGTACAGCTCTCTCCAGTTGAGCCCCGGGGTCAGCCACACCGCGAAGGTCTCGACGAAATCTTCATCCGGATGGTACTGGGCGTAGTAGCCGTCTAAATGGCGCACGTAATTTTTGCTGTAGGGACGGAACTTGTAGGTGTCGGCGTACTCAAGGCTGGAAGGCCCGAAAAGCCGGCGCCATCCGGCGCGCTTGTGAAGATCATAGGCGTACCCGACGGCGTGGCCGGATTCGTGGCGCAGAAGCTTCATGCACCACTCCCTGGTGTCGCCTTCGGCCTCGATCATGATCTTTTTCTCCAGGCGGATCAAAGCCGGATGCGCGAGATAGAAAGGGATCCCGACGCACGTTTCGCCTTCGGGGGTCAGCCATTCATCGGCGAGATAACATTCGGGCTTGAAGATGATGCCTTTGTCGTCGAGCTCCTTGTAAAGCCGGGCGATGCATTCCTCCAGCCACGTCCCTTCGATCTTGAGCGGCAGGTCGCAAATGCGCGTTGCCAGCAGATCCTCTTCGCTGATATTTCCCAGGTCAATGGCCGGTTTCATTGTTCCCGCGTCCTCCAGTGATCAACGGTCACCATTTTCTCCAATCTTGACACATCGTCAGGGTGGACCGATCCCGGCACGGGACCGAGCGCATTGGCCGCGCCGCAGGCAACGCCCCGGCGCAACGCCTCTGCCAAAGATTTCTTGTCGAAGGCCGAGCAAAATCCCGCCAGCAAGGCGTCCCCGCAGCCGACCTCGTTCACCGCGCGCGGCGGCCCGCCGGCGGCGAGGCTCGCCCGCCAAAGGCCCGCCTCGGCCGATGACCTCGTCGAGGCCGGGCGAGGTTCGCCAGGGGCGACCAAAGGCGGCCGGGCGTACCAAATATCCTTTCCATCGGAGGCGACTGCGCCGCGCGCGCCCAACGAAAGAAGAACCACCCGAACGCCGCGGCCGTGAAAATGCTTCAAAGCTTTTTTGATCCGCGCCGGAGAATCAAGGCGGCGGTGTAGGATCGCCTCCGCCTCGGCGCGGTTAGGCTTGATCAAAAACGGTTTGGCCTTCAAGGCCGCGACCAAGGCGGTGCCGCTGGTGTCTACCGCGGCCGGGACACCTTCCTTCCGGGCCAGGCGCACCAATCGCGCGTACCAGTCCACCGGCGCGCCGACGGCGTTACGTCCGGCGAGAACCACCAGACGGCTGCGCCGCAGCCACCGGCGGTAGCGAATTTCAAACCGCCGGACCTCCTGCGGCGTCAACCGCGGCCCTTCCTGGATCACCCGGTCGCGCCCGCCGGGCCGCGATCCAAGAATAGTCACGTTCAAACGCGTGGGTCCCTTCACCGGGAGGAACGCGGCCGGAATATTTTCCTTACGCAAAAGTTTCTGAAAGAATTCTCCCGTCTCGCCGCCGGTGACTCCCGCGGCCAAAACTCGCGCGCGTAAAACCCGCAGCACGCGCGCCACGTTCACGCCCTTGCCGCCGGCGCTCAACACAAAATTGGTAGAGCAGCGCATTCGCAAATGCCGGGTAGAGCCCGCCTCGCCACGCCAAAGGTGGGGCGGACAGCGCATTCGTAATTCCCCCGGAGACGGCGACGTCACCGTCACGTCCACGGCCGGATTGACCGTCACCGTTAAAATGCCCTTGCTCATTCGTCCGATTCGCTAAAATTGAGCGGGTCCGGGTGCCAGAAAACAAAGTCCAGCCGCTTTTTCAATTTGTCGTTACGCACGATCTTGTACGGACGGCGTCCTTCACTTAAAAATTCCGGGGCTTCCAGTCCCGCCCGCTTGGCCGCCGCGGTGTACAGCGCCTTACGGGTTGGGTGACAATCGCTGACGGCGTTAAAGATCTCCCCGCGGACGTCGTGGCCGATGATCTCCGCGACCACGCGCAGGCAATCCTGCCGGTGGATCAGATTGACGGGCCGGTCGCCGCCGGATAAACCTTTTTTCCCCGCCAGGAACCGGCCGATCGGCCGGCCGGGCCCGTAAAGTCCGCCGAAACGCACCACGGTCGTTTTAAATTTCGGGTCGGCCAGCAAGAACCGCTCAACTTCCCAAAGCGCCTGCGCGCGGGGGTTGCCCGGAGGGAAACGAAGCGCGGCGTCTTCCGTCGCGTCTTCCAGCGTTTCGGGATACACCGCGGTCGAGCCGGCAAAAATGACGAATTCCACCGTACCCTCGCGAAGGCGCTGAACAACCGAACGGATCTGTTCTTTGTAGAATGAGGGATCTTCCAGGTGGCGCTCGAAAGGAATGTTCAAAAATAACAGGCTGGATTTAAAAAACGCGGATATCTTTTCGCCCTTAAACGGCGGCCCGGCCTCCAGTAAAAATGGACGGATACCGCAGCTTTGCAGGACCGGAATCTTCTCCGGTGACGTGGTCGACCCCAAAACGGGATATCCCAGCTTCAGCAGATGTTTCGCCAGAGGCAATCCCAACCATCCGCACCCAAGAATACTGACGGATCGCGCGGGCATCGAAGACTTCCTCTCTGGAACGAAAATTATTCGGCGGCAGTTGTGTCCGTGGCGGCTGTGGAAGCGGCCGCGGAGGCGGAAGCGGAAGCGCTTTTTAACTGCGACCAGGTGCCGGCACCGACAATTCCGTCAACTTTAAGATTATTGTCCTTCTGAAACTGTTTGATCGCCTCGATGGTCTGGCCGCCGATCTTCCCGTCGATATTTCCGGAATAATATCCCGCGCCCTGTAACGCCGTCTGGACCTCTCTGGGATCCACGGGCACGCGGATGATCCCGCGGTTCTCCGCTGAAGAAGACGCCGCGCGCGATGATGAAGACGAACGCGTCGAACGCCCCGGGGACATGCTCGCCCTCTGGCGTAATTCATCGATCGTTTGTTCCTGCTGGGACACGGTACGCTCCAGCTGGATGACGCGCGCCTGCAAATTCGCGTTACCGCCCTGTGTGCTCGCGCATCCGGCTAATGCCCCCGCCAACACC
>CXWL01029873.1_pt1 | contig 11252 bp, 10 predicted proteins | sample 590931 | NCBI WGS metagenome assembly CXWL01 (sample SAMEA3498368, study PRJEB10139) | groundwater metagenome | biome: water well; material: biofilm material | place: Germany | collected 2015-04-27 | reverse complement strand
TTGATCCCCTGTATGCTAATCCCACCCGTTTTCCAACAGTTTTGCATCACAACCTCAGAATGGAAATTTCCTCGGCGAAGTCGCTGAACTTGTTAATCAATACGGGGCGGTGTGAGGTATGGGAAACTGACACCCCAAATCGTGCGAAGTCACCTCGGTATTCCATCCTCAAAAAGAAAGTTGGCTCGGCCTTACCTTTGCAAAAAAAAGGGCAGGCGCAACGCGCCTGCCCTAATTCTTTAGTAGGCTTAGTGATCGTCTAGCTTTGCTTTGACACCAGCCATATTCGAACCTGAAACGGTCCCTTCGACTTCAGCAAGCCAGCCTAAGTTCAACTTGGCAAAGAACTGCTCTTTTGTCAACGTCTCGCCATTATTGTCTCGGTAGGTTGCGTCGGAGTTCATCACAACGTGGATCTGCTGGCCGATCGTGCCGTTGAATCCGAACCACTCTACAAGTGACACGGTGAATGATCGTGTCTCAAGATCAATCTCTGTTGGAGAGCCTTTGATCTCGTGCGGATCTTCGCCGCCGCCGCCGCCGCTATTGACTCGCAACGAAAGTTCATTTGCTGCGATCGTTCCGTTTTCGTACCTGCCTTCTACTTTTACAGTAGTTGCAGTAGCGAGCAACTCAAAAAACGCTCCTTTTGTGATGTTTTCGTTGTTGCCATCTTTGTACTCTGTCTCGCCGTTTGTGGTGATGTGAATAATTTGACCGGCAGTTGCGCTGAAGCCTTCCCAACTTGTAAGTGTGATGTCAAACGTGCCTGGTTCAGGAAGCAGGTTGCTTGGAACACCTCGTGCTTCTGCTTCATGGCCTTCTTTACCGCCACCTTCTTGCTCGATTTTGCACTTTCGAGCCGTTAGGGTGTTCGTCTCAGCGTTGTAGATAGCGCCTTCGGCTTCCACTTCTAGGTCGCCATCCACAGGCAATAGCTCGAAGAACTGAGCTTCAGTCAAGATCAATCCGTGCTCCCCGAAGAAGCGAGTGGTGTCATCAACTACGACATTAACAACGGTTCCTTGAGGAATAAATCCATCGCATTCTCGTGTGGTGACCTTAAATGTGCGAGCTGCAGCATTCGCCATGCTTGGCTCGCCTTTGACTTCAAATTCATCGTCGTCGCCGGTGCCTTTGATCTTAATGGATGTTGCCAAGAGCTTTCCAGAAGTCGGGTTGAACTTACCTCTCACTTCAATTCTCTTCCCGTTTGTTAAAGTCGGGTTCGGTTGCCCGTTGTTATTGAAGACAACGGTGTCCGAGTTTGTTTCCACTTCTAGTTTATTGTTAGATTCGCTAATCAACACAAAATTGAAATTTGGCGCTGTTCCTTCTAAGCCTGAAATTCTGCCATCATAATCTTCGTTTTCGTGGCGATTTGGGTCGTTCATCCCATTGCCTGGCGAGTCATCAATGATCGCATTGCGAATTTCTCCTCCAACGTCTTCCCAAGCGGAAAGGTCGAAGTCGCAGATAAAGTTCAAGCCACCAGGGCCAACGGTTTTCGCAGAGCCGAAAATTAGGTCAAGTCGAGCTCTATCGGAGCCATAGGCATCGTCAAAGACTCGGTTCAGGCCTACCGTTTCTCCAGTTGGATATAAAACGACATCCCGATCAAGTTCAACTCGAAGACCAGTGTAGGTTCCTTGTGGAACGCTGTCTTCGCCAAAGAACTCATATCGCTCTGCACCATCATTAAGAGCGCGCAAATTGACAACTTTCCCGATTGCGTTATCAAAAATTGTCACAAAAGTATCATCTGCCTTTCGGAGTTGAACTTTTCGGATGGTGACCCAAACGCCGTCGTAGTTATCAGATAGGTTATCGGTAGCAAAAAAGCCAGCATCCGCATTCGAAGCCGAGCCTCCACCACCTCCACCACATCCGACTAGCGCCAGAGCCGCCGCAGCCAAGAGCAAGAGCAGTAAATTTTTCATAGGTTCTCCTTTGAAGCAGAGCTCAGCCAAAGCTCAACTTCCATACTATTATAGAGACGTTTCGATTTCAACAAAGTACAACAATTTTTGGAATAGCTATTTGTGTAGAATGTATTCCATGTCACGCCGAAGCCTTGAGGATTGGTTTTGGCAGGTTTCCGGTGACGAACTGATCATTACGCAAACGGTTGACCTCAACTTTCGCGTCCGCAGACAATTCTGGGAACCTAAAGCCGATCTGTTTGAAGACGATCGCCACTTCATTATGCGGGTGGAACTTGCTGGTGTACGTGCTGAAGATATTCAGATAATCTATGTGCCAGATAAGCATTGCCTCATAGTACGGGGAACTCGCCATGAAGACGAATTGCCGGGAGCAGAAAAGAAAGGTTGTCACCAATTGGAGATCTATTTTGGAGAATTCTTGAGGGAGATTCCTCTTCCTAATATTCCGGTCGAACCTCGAAGTATTCGAGCCACTTACCGATCGGGATTCTTGTATGTATTGGTTCCTAAATCTGCACACCGAGTGCAACACGTGCGTAGTACAGTAACGAAGGCTTAACGAATGACCGAATTTGATCCAGATTTTGACGAAACTGTAATTCCAGAACTTCTCGCCGCCGAGTTATTGGGACCAACTGCCGAAGGAGTCTTGCTTGATGACGAAAAGCCAGAAATCCCTTCCGAAATCAATATTCTGCCACTTCGAGATTCAATCATCTACCCTATGTTGATTGCGCCACTTTCAGTTGCAAGGGAGAATAGTGTCCAACTGATTGACGAGTCCATAGTTGGGAATAATCGAATCATTGGTGCCATCACTCAGCGAAAACCTCAAACCGATGCTCCAACTTTCGAAGATGTCTTTGAAGTCGGCTGTGCTGTAATCATCCGCACATTGGTCAAGATGCCCGATGCCGTACGATTAATTGTTCAAGGAGTTCACCGCTTTAAAATCATCGAAAGGATTCAAGAACAGCCATATCTCAGGGCTCGAATCGAATTGCTCGAAGATGAGATGCCGACAGGTGACCAAGCGGAGGAAATTGAAGCTCTGAGAAGGTCCATCGCAGCTCTATTTGAGCAAGCAGTACGACTTTCGCCTCAACTGCCAGATGAGCTTAGAACATTGACTCAAGCTGTTCAAGAAGCTAATGTGATGGCGGACCTTGTTGCAGCTCACATGACACTAAGTGTCGAAGACAAACAGCAGATTTTGACGACGCTCAATGTGCATGAGCGTTTGAAACTGCTGTTGGAAATGCTTAGCAAAGAAGTGCGTGTACTTGAGCTAACCTCAAAAGTTCAAAGCGAAGTGAACACAGAACTCAGCAAATCTCAGCGTGACTACTATTTGCGAGAACAACTGAAGGCGATTCAGCGTGAACTTGGAGAGACTGACGAGCGCGGAGAAGAGTTGGACGAGTTGAGGGAGCGAATAGACAACGCCAAAATGTCTGCCGAGGCCTTAAAAGAAGTCAACAGGGAGTTTGATAGGCTTCGACGGATGTCGCCAGGAGCACCGGAATACACTGTAGCGAGAACATATATTGACTGGATGGTCGTATTGCCATGGCAAAACTCAACCGAGGATATCTTGGATTTGCCAACAGTTAAAGTGACTTTGGACGCCGATCACTATGGTTTGGATAAGGTCAAAGAACGAATTCTAGAGTTCTTGGCTGTGCGTAAAGTGAAGAAGAACGGAAAGATTCGCCAACCGATCCTTTGCTTTACTGGCCCTCCAGGAGTCGGAAAGACCTCACTTGGCAGGTCAATCGCTCATGCAATGGGGCGTAAGTTCGTTCGAATTTCGCTCGGCGGAATGCGCGATGAAGCGGAGATTCGTGGGCATCGGCGAACTTACATTGGGGCCTTACCTGGTCAGATCATTCAAGGGCTTCGACGTGCCGAGACAAGCAATCCAGTTTTTGTTCTCGACGAAATTGACAAGCTAGGCAGTGACTTTCGAGGTGACCCCAGTTCTGCGCTCTTGGAAGTGCTTGATCCTGAGCAAAACAGCACATTTCGCGACCACTATATTGACTCTCCGTTTGACCTTAGCAACGTGTTTTTCATTACGACTGCGAATCGGCTTGACACAATACCGGCTCCACTTAGAGATCGAATGGAGATTATTGAGCTCGGTGGCTATACGGAGCACGAAAAGCTCGAAATAGCAAAGCGTCATTTAGTTCCAAAGCAAATAGAAGAGCATGGGCTTCGAGCCAGCCAAATTGAGTTTCGAGACGATTCACTTCAATATCTGATTTCGAACTATACTCGCGAAGCGGGTGTCCGAAATCTGGAAAGGGAAATTGCATCTGTTACCAGGAAGACCACGCGATTGTTTGCCGAAGGCCGCAAAGCAAAGGTCGAAGTCACCAAGAAATTTGTTGAAAAAGGGCTTGGTGTTCCTAGATTCCAATTTGAGGAAGTGCTCGAACGACAGCTAGTTCCTGGTGTAGCTGTGGGGCTTGCGTGGACACCTGTTGGCGGCGACATACTGTTCATTGAATCCACGATGATGGCGGGTCAAAAAGGGTTAATCGTAACAGGCCAACTTGGTGACGTCATGAAAGAGTCGGTCACTGCAGCCATGAGCTACGTTCGGAGCCATGCTAAGGAACTTAGAATTGCGAGTGACGTGTTTGAAAAGCACGAATTTCATATCCATGTTCCTGCTGGGGCAGTTCCAAAGGACGGTCCAAGTGCTGGTGTTACGATGCTTGCAGCCCTAACCTCCTTGCTTACGGGCCGAAAAGTGATAGCCCGCCTTGCCATGACTGGGGAACTGACCCTTACTGGCCAAGTTTTGCCGATTGGCGGAGTGAAGGAGAAAGTTCTTGCGGCGGTGAGGGCTGGCGTTACGACCGTATTGATGCCGGACGAGAACCGAAAGGACTATTTGGAAGATGTTCCCGAAGAGATTCGGAGTCAACTTAAAGTTCAATTCCTTAGGAATGCGAGCGATGTTTTACGGTTTGCCCTCGAACCAACAACTAAACATTAGGACTAACCAGTCTACAGATCGGTGCTTTCGTGGCATAATCGGGCGAAATGACTGAGCTTCAGTTAAGGGCTTCAATATGTGAGGTAGGAAGGCGTTTGTGGCAACGGGGTTTAGTTGGCGCAACTGAAGGAAACATTTCTTGCAGACTCACTCCTCGTCAGTTTCTGTGTACTCCATCTGGCATGAGCAAGGGCCACCTCAAGCCAAATGACATTGTCGTTATTGACTCGAATGGCAATCCGGTTGGTGATTCGGGCTCGCCGAGCTCAGAAATAAAGCTGCATTTGGCAATATTCAAGGCAAGAAAGGACTGTAATGCGGTAATCCATGCTCATCCACCAATTGCAACTGGATTTACGGTGGCGGGGGAAGATATTCCTGACAACGTACTCCCTGAGGCAGCGATGGTATTGGGAAGTGTGGCAACCGTCCCTTTCGCATTTCCCGGTACAGATGAAGTTCCAAATGCTCTTGATCCCTTCTTAGAGGATCACAAGGTGTTCTTGCTTTCTCATCACGGCGCAGCGACTATGGGAAAAGACCTTTTTGATGCCTATCATCGTATGGAGACTTTGGAAAGAGTAGCTCATATCCTTATGGTTGCCAAGACGCTTGACAATGTTCGCCCGATGCCCGATAGTGCATTTGACAGACTTTTGGCCACCGCTCTAAACGGAAATTTAGATTGACCCACTGTCAATTGACAATTCTTGTATCAACTCCGTGAATATAACGCTCATAAAAAACAGCAATCCTGGTATTTAATTGAATTGAATTTGAGAATTGGACTGCTACAATAATATCGAATCATTCCCGTTTTAGGGTCAAATGGGAGCAAGGAGAAGCGAAAGAATGAAGAAGGGTTTTCCAATTTTGGCAATTGGTGCGGTTTTGGTTTGCAATTTGGCAACAGCTGCACCCACTTTAGCGTGGATAAGCACACAGGCAGGATCGACGGCGGATGGTGGTGATTTTTTCACTTTCGCGGGCACTGATGCGGCAGGCAATGCTTACGCGGTAGGCACAGTCTTAAATGGCGCTTCGCCCAACGACTTTGCAGATATTGTCATCGTCAAGTACGACGCCGCTGGGATTGTTCAATGGACAAGAATGTACGATCGTAATGGATTTGACGATGTGGCATGGGACGCCAAAGTAGATGCTGCTGGAAATGTCTATGTGTGCGGCTATTCCGCGCTCGACGGCACGAGCACCAATACTGACGTTCTGGTGCTAAAAGTCACAACGGCAAATTCGATTTCTTTCGCAACCACCTATGTTCCAGGTGCGAATAATGTTGATGAGTATTCATACAAGATCGCTGTGAACGGATTAGGCGAGTGCTACATTGCTGGTGAGGCAGGTTCAGCTGATGCAATTCCCTATGATGCAGCAATGTACAAGGTCAACGCAGCAGGTGCATTTGTATGGCAACGCGTATTTGCAGGTTCAGGATTGGAGTACGACGCTTTAGGAGATATTGCAGTCGCTTCTAACGGCGATGCAGTAGCCTGCGGTCTTATTTCAAACNNGTCTTATTTCAAACGCAAACGCAGACGCGATCGTATGTCGTGTTACCCCAACAAACGTACTTGTGTTTAACGATACTTATGCACCAATAGGTTCGACATTTAACGATACAGAGGCTGTTGCGCTATCCCTTAATTCGACAGGCGACGCTTTTGTCACAGGCATCACTTTTAAAGAAGACACTCCCGGTTTTAGGCAAGAGGCTTGGGTTCGAAGATATGGAACGACCGGGACTGTTGCATACACCACGATTTACGATGGCAATGCAACTGGGATTACTACTGCTCGGGACATCGTTGTTGATGGCAGCAGCAATTCATTCTTCGTTGGCGAAACAACAGTTGGCGGCACGGCCGACGCTAATGCCAACCAATACGTTCGCAAGTTGGGCCCGACGGGCGCCTTGCTAGTAAGCAACACTCGCGACGGAGGTTTTGGCGACTTTTATTACTCTGTAGGAATTTTGGCAAGCGGAAGGGTTGTTTGCTCAGGGTATTCGTTCCTTGACGGATCGGCAGTACCAGCGGATTGCGACGGAGTTTTGACAGAGTATGCTTCGGCAACGCTTGTGCAAGATTCAGTTGTTACTTACAACGGTACAGGAAACGACTGGGATCAATGGCAAGACATGACGGTAGACGGATCCAGTGTATATGTCACGGGTGGAACGTATGCGTCATTTACAGATCAAAACGGCTTAATCAACCGATATAACTATCCTGCAATTGTTGCTCCTAGTTCCTACACAATTGAGTTTGGACTCTTTTTTGGCGGAAGTCTAGCGAGTTTGCCGAATAGCGACAACAACAAACTGTTTGTTCTTCTAGATGAATTCGGACCGAACTCTCAGGTTCGCTTTGATGCAACATCTATCACAGCTACTCCTACAACTTTGAAGCTGCATTGTGAAGTAGCTGGATCTAGGACTGACCTAACTTTCTTCACCAGAGCGTGGAATTACTCGACGAATACATACACAAATGTTGATGTTCGGAACTCAACTCTTGGCGACGTTTCCTATATTGCCAACATACCAGGAACGCTCGCTAATTTCGTCGGTCCGGCAAGTGCAGTTAGATCACTTCACTTATCAATTCCAACAACTGACATTGATGCTGGGGATGGATGGACGGTCTCGATTGATCGTTGGGTTTGGGAAATTCAATAAGGTAGGTTAGGCAAGCGACGGAAAGCCCCGAAGCATCCTTCGGGGCTTTCGTGGTTTGAGCCACAATAATCTCTATGCGATTTCAGGCGCCAAGAGGTACCGAAGATGTTTTGCCAGGTGCATCCCATACTTGGCAACATATTGAGTCGGTCTTTCGAAGTCATGTTGCAAAATATGGCTACGAAGAAATCCGGACGCCGACGTTTGAGGAAACGGAACTATTTCTGCGGAGCGCAGGAGAAACCAGCGAAATCGTGACAAAACAGATGTACGACTTCTTGGACAAGGGTGGGAGAAGCAATACATTAAAGGCAGAGGGCACAGCCCCTGCCATGAGGGCGATGATTGAGCACAATTTGCTTCAGCAGATTCCCCAGAGAATCTCATACATTACTCCTGTTTTTCGGTATGAAAGACCTCAAAAGGGGCGATTACGTGAGCACCATCAAGTTGGAATTGAACTCATTGGCAGTTCGTCTCCAGCCGCAGATGCCGAAGTAATTGAAATAGCTGTCCGTTTTTACGAAGCTTTGGGGCTGTCGGATTTTTCAGTGTTGATCAATTCGATTGGACGTCAAGAATGCCGAGTTTCCTATCAAGCGGCTTTGATGACTTATGCGCAGGCTTATGTGATTTCCCAATCGGAGGACTCGCAAGACAGGATTCGCAAGAATCCTCTTCGCCTACTAGATTCAAAAGACTCGGTGGCAATTGAGCTAATGAATGGTGCCCCTTGCATTCTGGACTTTCTAGAACCTGAGTCAAAGGCGAATTTTGACGAACTAAAACGTCTACTGGACCATTCTCGTATTCGATACGAAGTGGCTCCGCACATTGTTCGCGGTCTGGATTATTACACCGAAACGTTATTTGAGCTGCAAGTGGACACAATTGGAGCTCAAAGTGCAATTGGAGGAGGAGGAAGGTACGACAATCTTATCAGAGAACTTGGCGGGCCAGACACGCCAAGCGTCGGATTTGGAATTGGACTGGAGCGTGCATTATTGACCTTAGAAGCGGCCGGAATCAGCTGGCAAGAGCCTGGACTTGGAGTGTTCGTAGTGATTGCGGATTCCAACTTGTTAGATATTGGAAGGAGTATTTCAGATCGGCTAAGACAAAACGGAGTTTCAGTTGTAATGGAATACGATGGAAGAAGCATGAAAAGTCAGTTAAAGCAAGCTGACCGCTCTAACAGCCGGTTCGCCTGCATAATCGGAGAGGACGAGGTGAAGTCAAATTCACTCACGATTCGAGACCTTTCCACTTCGACCCAGCAGTCTTTGCCAACGAAGGAGGCGATTGACTTTCTATGCGGTCCGTAGCATTAGTGGTTGCGGTTTTTCTATCGCTCCCGAGGATTGTCGGCGCACAAAGCCCAGACGTTTTCATCCGGTTGGATGCAACGCTTCAATATCGGTTGCAGCCTTCTCGCGATAGTGGCATGAAGGGATACGACCCAATGGGCCGCTATTCAACAGTTGCGCTTGACTTCACACTCGAACCGGGTTTTAACGTAGTTGTTTCGCAGAAGTTCCAACGTATCCCGCACGATGCTGACCCAGAGTCATTTGACGAATACTACATTGAAGATAAGGGTTACTGGAAGGTAGGGAAGCAATATTTACCTTTTGGACGATCTACTGTTCTGCGGGAATCTGTTTATGCGGGGACAATTCGTTTGACAATTGGTGATCGAGCTTTTCCATTTGTTTTTGGATATGCAGATGCTGGGGAGGGAAGGCAACGAGGATTCATGGCGAGAATCGGTGACAAAGTTGGTCTCTCGATCATGGAGGGGCACAATCTGGCGATCAATGCGACAGCATTGACCGTCATTCGCAGACCAGAAGAATCACCTGGCAGAGGACGAGGATATGAGCGAACATTTGGAATTGACGGACGAATTACCGTCGCACCAAACATGACCGTTTCATTAGACCATGTTTCGTTTAGAAGGGGTGAAACTGCAGAAGACGACTTGTTAGATGTTTCCGATATCTCGGTAACTTGGATGCCACAGCCCGATCTCCATGCATCTTTAGCGCTGACACACGAATGGAGATCAGTTTCTACGTTTATACGCCTATCAGGACATTTTGCTGTAAAGGACGGCATTTATTTAGAACCATTCGTCCGTCTTAAAGACGGTAGAGTTTTCGATGCGTCTTTGTCGCTGAGGATCAAGCCTTGAGATTGAAGATCCAACCAGTAAGTTGGCTTTTTGCCGGACTAGGAGTTGTCGGTGTATTTCTCCAACGGCCTGAAATGATGATTCTCGGATTCGGCGGTTTCTTTGTTATGGTTTTGGCAGGAGGGTTCAAACTTGCTTCCCAATCGCGAAACTCTAACCCACTGGACCAAGTCAAAAACGAAAACCGTTCGAGATTGATGCCGCTTGTTAAGATAAGTCGCGAAATTGACGAGATTCTTGCAACCAATAGAGGCAATGCCCTCGTTCGAGTAATGGGAGCAGAGGCACAAAAGGAATGCGACAGTTTGATGGAGCAAACCATCAGACTCCTGGCAACCAGGGATCAACTGAAAGATGCCGTGAACGGGGCCGCTAATCTGGAGGCTACTATTGATCGATTACGCGAAAACGTAGAATCAGCAACGACGACTCAAGAGCGCGAAATGTTAGAATCAGGGATTCAAGCACACGAATCGCAACTAAGTCAAGTTANNTAAGTTGAAGCGGCAAAGGTGGCAATACAGGGTCTTGATGCGAACCTATCACAGGCGGTCGCACTTTTGTCAGAATTAAGGACAAGGCTTGCACTAGCTGCAACATCAGGAAGCGAAGGCAATCAGGAAACTATGCGGGAAACACTATCTCAATTACACGCTCTCACGAGATCTTTTGACGAAGCTGAACAAGTCTTTGGAGTCAAGTCATGAGCGGAGGGAAACGAGCATACGACATCTTGCGCGGCTACGTCGGACGTGAGTGGGACCGAATATCAGGAGTTGATTATGAATCAGCGGAGAAAGAGCTTGAGGATGCGCTGAAATCGCCGCGACCGCACCGCCCATCCGAAGAAGTTGAAGAATACATCGTAACTACCCGCGAATTGACCGACGCAGAAAAGCCAGCCTATGCGCGAAAGCTCTTGGGAGTGCCAGAAAACTCAAAGTTTGTTGATATTCGCAAAAAATATATTGAGCTCAGTGATCGTGCTGATCCAAAAAGATTTCCAGTGGATTCGGTTGAAAGGGAGCAAGCTGCACTGATCCAAAGAAGGGTTGCTTGGGCTTATCAAGTTCTGACGGAGAATCTGGATGGGACCGAGAAGAGGTTTCGGTCGTTGGAAATTGATTGACGGGGTTTATGGGGNNATGGGGTTTGGGGTTTAGGGTCACGATGTGATGAGGTCATTGGGCATGTGCAATGCGTCCTCCTAAATCTCAAAATCCAAAATCGAAAATCAAAATCTATGTCCGCCATGACCTGATGGTCGAATGACCTACTAACCCAACATCCCGCCCAATACATGGAATAACTACCAGGAAAGGTACTCTAGGCGCTTACTTATGGGGAAACGGGGACTTTGGCTGGTCGGTCCATTTTTGGGGCTTCTGGGTGGCAATTGTATTG
>CXWL01119796.1_pt1 | contig 11253 bp, 12 predicted proteins | sample 590931 | NCBI WGS metagenome assembly CXWL01 (sample SAMEA3498368, study PRJEB10139) | groundwater metagenome | biome: water well; material: biofilm material | place: Germany | collected 2015-04-27 | reverse complement strand
GGTGGTCGGGGTGCTGGTCGATGATGCAATTGTCGAGATAGAAAACATTTCGCGTCACCTGCGCATGGGCAAGACGCCTATGCAGGCCGCGATGGAAGCGGCCGATGAAATCGGCATGGCGGTGATCGCCACTACCTTCGCACTGGTTGCGGTGTTCCTGCCGACTGCATTCATGGCGGGCGTGCCCGGCCTGTTCTTCAAGCAATTCGGCTGGACCGCAGTGCTGGCGATCCTGGCTTCGCTGCTGGTGNNTACATGAAGACGATGCGCTGGTGCCTGACGCATAGATTGACGACGGCGATCGCCTCGGCGATTTTCTTCGCCACATCCATCATGCTGGTGCCCTTGCTGCCTACCGGCTTCGTGCCCGCCGCCGATCGCGCGCAGACACAGATCAATATCGAGCTGCCGCCCGGCAGCACCCTGGCCGAGACCATGGCGGTGTCGGAGCGCGTGCGCGTGAAGGTGGCGCAGGATAAAAACATCAAGAGCGTGTTCAGTTCGATAGGCGGCGGCTCCAGCGGCGATGCCTTCGCACCGGGCGCGGCGGCCGAGGCACGACGCGCAGTGTTGACGCTGACGACCACGCATCGCAGCGATCGCAAGGAAAAAATGGCGGCGATCGAATCGAATATACGCGATCAGATTGCCGATATCCCGGGTGCGCGCTTTACCGTCGGGCCGCCCGATACCGGCGTCAAGATGCAGCTGGTATTGCGTAGCGAAGATCCGGTGGCCCTGTCGGCGATCGCGCAAAAAGTCGAACGCGAATTGCGCACCCTGAAGGGCGTGGGCAATGTCAATTCCAGCGCCTCGCTGGTGCGTCCTGAAATCATCGTGCGTCCCGATTCCGCCCGCGCGGCCGATCTGGGCGTGACGGCTGCCAGCATAGGCGAAACGGTGCGCGTGGCCACTGCCGGCGATTACGACACCAGTTTGCCGAAGATGAATTTGAGCGAGCGGCAGGTGCCGATACGCGTCAAGCTGCCGGACCATGTGCGGGCCGATTTGTCTGCCATCGAACGCTTGACGGTGCCGGGCAAGAACGGCCCCGTCATGCTGGGCAATGTCGCCAGCGTGACGATGCAAAGCGGACCGGCGCAGATAGACCGCTTGAATCGCAGCCGCAATGTGACGCTCAATGTAGAGCTGGGCGGGCGCTCGCTGGGTGAAGTCAATGCAGAAGCGCGCGCCCTGCCTTCACTGCAAAACCTGCCGCCATCGGTAAAGATAGCCGAACTCGGCGATGCGCAGGAAATGCAGGCACTGTTCGCCAGCTTCGGCCTGGCGATGGCCATCGGCGTGCTGTGCATCTACGGTGTGCTGGTGCTGCTGTTCAAGGACTTCATGCAACCGGTGACGATACTGGCCGCCTTGCCGCTGTCTATAGGTGGCGCTTTCGTGGCCTTGCTGTTGACGCGCAGCGCCTTGTCGATGCCGTCTATGATCGGCTTGATCATGCTGATGGGGATAGTGACCAAGAACTCGATCCTGCTGGTGGATTACGCAATCCTCGCGCGTGCGCAAGGGATGAATCGCTACGATGCACTGGTCGATGCCTGTCACAAGCGCAGTCGCCCTATCATCATGACGACGATAGCGATGGGTGCCGGCATGTTGCCGCTGGCGCTGGGCTGGGGCGCAGATCCGAGCTTCCGTTCGCCGATGGCGATCACCGTGATCGGCGGCCTGATCACATCGACGCTGCTGAGCTTGCTGGTGGTGCCGGCAGTGTTTACCTATATTGACGATCTGGAGCACTGGTTAAAGCGCATGGTGAACAAGGCGCGCGGCATCAAGACGGTCGATGCCGCTGTACCTGCACCTTCGCCTGCACCGCAACTGGGGCTGGAAAAATAATGGCGCGCCGTATTGCTGATGCTGTATCTGCGCATACTGTTGAACTCTTTGGAGAGATTGCATGAACCGTCCCATCTTTGCTGCAGAACATATCGCGCCTGATGCGCTGCGTTTTATTTCCAGCTACCACCAGAAGGTGGTCAGTGAAGTGGCGCAGCATGTGGCGGCCGACCATGTGGTCGTGGTCGGCATGGGCATCAATCCCTTCGTCAAGAAGGCGCGCCAGGCCCTGGATGAAGCGGGCATCGCCTTTACCTATCTTGAATACGGCAATTACTGGTCGATGTGGAAGCCAAGGCTGGCGATCAAGATGTGGAGCGGCTGGCCGACCTTCCCGCAAGTGTATGCAGACGGCAAGCTGATCGGCGGCTACCGTGAAACCGTGGCCGCGCTCAAGGCCGGCACGATAGTCAAATGAATCAACGGCAGCATGCGATGACGCTTGCGCTGCAAGCTGCGGCAAATAGCCATCCATTGAACGTGCAGGATTTACAACTGCAGCTGCCGTCGCCGCTGGTGCTGGTGGTGCTGGCGCCGCACCCGGATGACTTCGATGCGATAGGCGTCACCTTGCGCTGCTTCCAGCAGCGCGGCGACATCATCCATCTGGCAGTCTTGACGACTGGCGCCAGCGGTGTCGAAGACGGTTTTTCCGGTGCGCATGCGGCGGAAGAGAAGGCGGCCTTGCGTGAAGCCGAACAGAGTGCGAGTTGCGCACTCTTCGGTTTGCCGCCCGGGCGCCTGACTTTCCTGCGCCTGCCGCCGGATGAAAGAGGCAACCCGCGGCTGGACGCTGCCAACCAGGCTTGCATACGCGATTATTTATCGGCGCGGCAGCCGGATCTGGTGTTCATGCCGCACGGGAACGACAGCAATGTCACGCATCAGCGCACGTATGCCTTGTTTCGCACCGCTGCGCTGGCGGATAATCTGCAGCTGTGGGCAGTATTGAATCAAGATGCAAAAACGCTGGCGATGCGCACCGATCTCTACATGCCGTTTGATGCGGATACGGCGAGGTGGAAAGCGGAAATGCTGCGTTTGCATCAGTCGCAGCATCAGCGCAATTTGAACACGCGCGGACAGGGATTTGATGAGCGCGTGCTGGCAGTCAATCGTCACACCGGCCTCACACTCGGGTGCGAATATGCCGAAGTATTCGAGCTGGAACGCTATGGGTCCGGCGACTAATCAAGATTAAGCAAGGATAAAAAATGGCTTGTGATCACAAGAAAGTGCTGGACTTGGCAAAAGCAGGAAACTGGGAAGAGTCGCACGCGCTGGTGCAGGTGCATGGCGATGAATACTCGTGCCTGATACACGGTTACCTGCACCGCGTCGAAGGCGATCTGGGCAATGCGCGTTACTGGTATGGCCGCGGCAACAGCAGCTTGCCGAAGAACACGCTGGATGAAGAATTTGCGCGCCTGTACCAGATGCTGGAAAACTGAAATTATGGCGCAGCTCAGGACGCCCAGGCTGCATTAAATATCCGGTTCGCACCGGAGGCCTGTTCAACGCGCATCGGCCGGCTTGCGGAAATCATTCTCGATCCATTTCTCGGCACTGGTACGCGTCAATTTGAATGATGGCGCCACGCGCACTTCGGCCAGTTGCGCGCCATCTTCATCCTGTGCGCTGAGCAGCGCATACGGATCGTCTTCATCCGGCACGATATCCAGTGTGACCGTGATCGTGGCGGTCGCGGTATTCACTGTCACGCTCTTGTGCAGCGTCGCATGCAATTGCTGTTCATGCCTGCGCAATATTTCGGCGGCTGTTTTTACCAGCGTATGGAAGGCGGGCGTATCCAGCGGCTTGGGATTCTTCTTGTCGCGCCCCATCGTCCACGGACCGACCAGTGCCGGCTCGGCTTCGCCATCCTTGATCATGGCCACCGCCCAGCCTTCATCGTCTTCATTCTTGATGACGCGTGCAGTCCAGCCGTCGTCGCGCCACAGCCGTGGCTCGTGTATAGCGTTGCCGTGATCCGCTGCGCTGTCGTCGTGTAATTCGGTGTTGTGCATGGAAAGTCGCTTTTATCGAATAGCCTGGGTTGCGTATCATAGTGTTATTCGCTGATGCGCGCATACAGGCTGTGAGCCGGATCGCTGTATATGCATGCTCATGCCGACGATCGTTTGATCGCTATTGCAGGGTTTTCGTCCCATCAGCCTGCAAAATAAGGCCATTGGGTGTAAACTTCCGCCCTTCCCCTTGCTGAGGCTGGGTCGGCAAAATAGTCGACGCGCTCTTCCCTATCCGCCAGTGGCGTCAAAATAGAAATCCAAGAAGTCAGATATTCATGCGTAGTTCTTCAAGAATGCCTTGCGTCGATGCGCTCAAGGCAATTGCCTGTTTGTTGATCGTGCTGCACCATCTCGCGTTTTACGGTCCGATGTCCGATGTCGCCTATCCGCTCATGCCTACGCTGATCGATCTGTCGTATCAATACGGACGGATGGCGGTGCAAGCCTTTTTCGTGATTGCCGGATTTTTGCTGGCGGCGAAATTTGCACCGCATGGCAAGCCGCTGCTCGGCAACCCGATACAGTCCATTTATCAACGCTATCTGCGCCTGGCCATACCCTACCTGGTCGCCTTGGCTTTCGCAGTCCTGTGTGCGGAAATCGCACGCGAATTGCTGACGCATGATTCGATCCCGGGTGCCCCCGATTTCATACAGTTGCTGGCGCATGTATTTTTCCTGCAGGACCTGGTCGGGCAGGAAGCCTTGTCTGCCGGCGTCTGGTATGTGGCGATCGATCTGCAGTTGTTTGCGCTGGCAGCGCTATTGCTCTGGTGCGCAGGCAGGATAGAAGCGCGTTACCCGCGCTTGAATTTTCTCGGCCCGATAGCGATCGCCCTGCTGACGCTGGCATCGCTGTTCATCTTCAATCTGAACCAGGAATGGGATGCGACCGCGCTGTATTTCTTCGGTGCCTACGGCCTGGGTGCGCTTGCTTACTGGGCGTCGCGCCGCCGGCATGGCATGCTGTGGCTGGCCTTGCTGAGTAGCGTGGTGCTGGCTGCCTTGCTGCTTGATTTTCGCGCGCGCATACTGGTGGCCGGTAGTGTGATGCTGATGCTGGGTGTGGCGCGCCAATATGGCGCACTGGAGCAATGGCAGATGCCGCCCGCGCTGACTTACCTCGGGCGTATTTCGTATTCAGTCTTCCTGATCCACTTCCCGCTGTGCATGCTTGTGAATGCAGTTTTTTCCCACTTCTTTCCGCAGCAGATTGTTGCCAATATCGTCGGCATGCTGATCGCGCTTGGCGTCAGCATAGCCGGCGGTGCACTGTTGTTCAAATGGGTGGAAAATCGTCCATGGACAGGCCGGAAGCGCTTGTTGATACCAACCGGTTTCCTGCTCAGCGGCATGCTGGTCGCCGAGCAGATCAGCTAGTTGCGATCGTGGCAGCCGCGCCCAAGCCGGGTATGGCGCCCTGAATGAAAAGCCCGGTCTGCACTAAGGTGCAGACCGGGCTTTTCATTGGCGGTTTAATTTTCGCGCCGTCCCTGCGCCGAGGATAAATACGATGCTGCCCAAGGTGTGGACCAGCCCAGCTTTTTCAAAGCTGGGTTGCAAAATGCGGTGCCAGGGGAGGGTGGTGTGATTGCAAGCACGCGGCATGCAGGACGCATGCCGCGGACGAAGACGCTATCCGCTTATGCGCGGCAGCCAGCGCTCAGATCGAACGTTTTGTCATAATATTTCGATTCAATCTGCAGCATGCCGAGTATCGAGTGGAACAGGTTGTCATGGCTGACTGCATTGCCACTACGCTTGCCGATACAGTCCGTGTTCAAGCCGAAACTGTTTGCGAATCCTTGCGACAGCCACATCACCATCGGTATCTGCGTCTGTTCCTTCGGTGCGATCGAGTATGGCAAGCCGTGCAGGAATATCCCGCGTTCGCCCAGCGATTCACCATGGTCGGACAGATACAGCATGGCCGTATCATAGGTCGTTTGCGTCTTCAGATAGTTGATCGTTTTGGCGAGGAAGCGATCGGTGTACAGCACGCCATTGTCGTAGGCATTGACGATCTCTTCTTTTGAGCATTTGCTCAGGTCTGCGGTATCGCAGGTCGGTGCGTAGGTGCGCATCTCTGCAGGATAGCGGCGGAAATAGGCTGGCCCGTGATTGCCCAGTTGATGCAGCACGACGAACAGATTGCCATTCTTGGCCTTGTGTATTTCGCCATCCATGTTGTCCAGCAGGATCTCGTCGAGGCAGCGTTCGCCATCGCACAGCGCGGCATTCTTGCTGTTGTCCAGACGCTGCTCTTCGAGGCCGTCGCATACACCCTTGCAACCAGCCTGATTGTCGCGCCATACGGTCTTCAGGCCGGCATGGTCGATGATATGCAGCAGCGATTCATGTCCGCGGATCTCTTTTTCATCGTAATTGCGCCGGCCATAGGTCGAGAACATGCACGGTACCGATACTTCAGTATTGGTGCCGCAGGACGTGGCGTTGCTGAAGTTCATGACATTGAGCTTGCTCAGTTCAGGCGTGGTCTGGCGCGCGTAACCGTTCAAGCCCCAGTTTGCTGCGCGTGTCGTCTCACCGACTACCAGCACGAACAGCATGGGTTTGGTGCGCTGGGCCCAGCCGGCGCCCAGTTTGGCATCGCCGCTGATCGGAATTTTCGGTGTGTTTGCCTGCGCGGTATCGGCAGCCACTACGCGGGTCAGCGAAAACAGGTAATTGCTCGGCGTGATCAGGAAGCGCACTTCCTTTTGATTGCGCATCAGCGAAGAAAAATCCTGGAACACCAGCATGATGGAGCCGGCGGCAATGACGATGGCGCCGACGACGTAAGCCAGGCGCACCAGCATGCTGCGACGCAAAGGTGTGGTTTTCAAACGCAATTGTGAGACCAGCAGTATGGGCAGCACTGCGTACATGAACATATGTATGGAAAAATTCAGCGAGAATAATTCACTGGCTTCCTTGACGTCGGTGCGCAGGATGTTCCTGACCATTTCCGTATTGAAGAATACGGTGTAGGTGTTCATGTAATAGGTGGCCGCTGCCGTGACGAGAAACAGCACGGAAAGCACCAGTTTGGCGTTCCAGCGATTGAGCAGGATGAACAGGGCGGCGCTTTGCAAGGCGGTGATCGCGATAAAAATCGCGCCGGCAAAAATCCAGGTGCCCGGATGTGCCCAGTCGCGATTGGCCAGCGCGGCCGAGAAAAACAGGTGATTGCACGCCAGCGAAAAAAACAGGCTCGCAAGTATGGCTAGCCGTTCAACGCCTATGGCGGGGAGACGGGCAAAAAACGGGAAAAAGTGGCGGCTGCCACTAGAGTTCAGGGCTGTGCCGGGGTTGCCGGCAGCTTGCAAAATTTTCAATGCGTATACCAACTTCAGATAGAAGAAGTCGTTACGCTATCGATTTCGCCGTTAAGGGTGCGTTAAGGTCGGGCCGACACAGGCCCGTTTATTGGATGCAGAGTGCGCTCAGGGTACTCAGGCTGGAAGCGCGGTCCTGTCGCCTTGAAAATCTCCTGCAGCGTCTGGATGTGGTGGAAATGTCAACGTGAAACGACTGCCGCCGCCTAGCGGCGTTGCATGTTCTATCTGCCAGCCAAGATGATCGACCACGCGCTTGACGATCGCCAGTCCCAGGCCGGAACCTACATGCGTATTGTTGCTGCCGCGGACAAAGCGGTCGAACAGGCGGGCGCGCACATTTTCCGGCACGCCCGGGCCATTATCTTCTATCGTCAACTGTTGCGCGCTCAGTTGCAGCTTGATCGTGCCCGCTTCCGTGTACTGGCAGGCATTGCGCAGCAGGTTGCCAATTGCAACCCCGGCCAGTTCGGCGCGTGCGTACACCCAGATATCGCCGGGGTCGTTGAACTGTATCTGCACCGGCTTGCCGCTCAACAGCGGCTGGCAGCGATCGATCTCACGCGTGACTAGATGGGTGAGCGACATTTGCGTGCTGGCCAGGGTGTCAGGCGATTGCGACAGCAGCAGCAAGGCGCCTACCCGTTCCGATGCTTCTGCGGCCACGCGCCGTATGCGCTCGGCGACGTCCAGCTGGGTCGGTGCTTGTGCGAGCTGCGCTTTCAATAGTTCGGAAGCGCCCAGTATGATGGTCAGCGGCGTGCGCAATTCGTGGCTGACATCACCAGTAAACAATTTCTCGTCAGCCAGGAAGCGCTGCAACTGGTCGGTGCGTTTGGCAAATGCGCGCGCCAGCATGCCGATTTCATTGTGTGTATCGAGTGCAGGCAGGGTGTCTGGCGCATCGTTGCGTTCTACCGCAGCCGCCAATGCAGTCACCGGCGCGATGATGTGTTTTGCCGAAGCCAGTCCCAGCGCTATCGCCAGCAGGACGCTGGCGCCGAAACCGGCGGCGATCGAAATAAAAATCACCGTCTCTATGGACCGGAAGTCGGTGGTGTCGTCTGTCAGCATGAAATGATCGGCCCCACTCTTGCGCACCACGATATGCATTTCCCTGTCGCCGCTTTCCACTTCATGCATGCCTGACGGAAGCGCACGAAATTCTGCGGGAATGTTTTCATTCGCATAGAAGTGGATATCGACCGGCAGTTCAGGAAATTGATTATGGCGATACTGACTGAGGACTTGATCCATCAGCTTGTTCATGTTGTTGCCGATCAGGTTCTCTTCCGCCACTTCGACTGACAGGTAAGCGACCAGTGAAAAGAAGCTGCACAACACCAGGGCCAGCAACACGAAGGCGCCTGCAATCCTGTATTTCAGGCTATGGCTAAATTTCATTTTCACCCACCAGTCGGTAGCCGCTGCCCGGCAGCGTGCGCAGCATCGGTTTGGCAAACGGTCTGTCCATCGCCTGGCGCAATGCATGGATATGCGTACGCAGCGCATCGCTGTCCGGTGGATCGTCGCCCCAGATTTCACGCATCAATTCTTCGCGCGAAATCAAGGCGGGCGCCTTGCGCATCAGCGATTCGAGCAGCTTGTAGCCGGTCGGTGTCAGCGCAAGCTTGTGGCCGGCCCGCGTGGCGACGCAGCGGCTTAAATCGAGCTGGAGTTCGCCGAACTCCAGTATGTGTTCGACGTTTTCATTGCGTGCGCGGCGCACCAGGGCCTTGAGCCTGGCTTCGAGCTCAACCAGCGAAAAGGGTTTGACCAGGTAGTCATCGGCGCCGACTTCGAAACCGGCCAGCTTGTCCTTGACAGTATCGCGTGCGGTCAGCATCAGGATAGGTGTTGCGAGGCGTTGTTCCTTGCGCAATTGGCGGCATACCTCTATGCCATCGAGTCCCGGCAATTCCAGGTCCAGCACGATGACATCGTAATGCGTACTGCTGGCGCGCGCGACGCCTGCAGTGCCGGTGAGCGCGACATCCAGCGTGTAGCCCAATGGTTCGAGAAAGCCATACAGGTTGGCGACGATATCCGGGTTGTCTTCGATGATCAGTGCGTACACTTGTGTTCCCCGTTCGGACCGGCTCGTTGCAAATTGTGTTGCGGATTGATTGTATCGCGCAACAAGCAGCATGTTGCAGGCGGTCTCCGGCTGCCTTGCGTCTTGCTAGCGCGCCGCTTGTCCGTCGTCTATTGCGGCAAAGCGCTGCACGGTCTTGCCCTCGTGCTCTATCATTTCAAAAAATACCTTTTCCGGGCGCGTCCAGAACGAGCCGTCGGCCGCGGTATACACAATCATCACGGTGTCCGGATCGGATTCGAGTTTGGCGGCGCAGACAAACTCGTAGATGCCGCCCTTGTAATGCCTGAATTGCATGATTTTCCACCCTTGAAAAGCAATTACATTCTGACGACCCAGCTGGCGATCACCAGGACGATGCCGATGTTGATCGGTATGTTGATGCCGGACTGGGTACGACCGTAGGCCTTGACGATATTCGATACGGCAAAGCCGCCCCATACCAGTAGATTGCCGCCGCCGCGCAGCCAATCGGCTTGCTCGGTGCCGGTCAATAACTGGTACGCGGCCGTGATGGCGAAATAACTGCAGATTGCGGCAAGAAACAGGCGCACTTTTTTCTGCTTGAGTATTTCTTCGAGAGACTGTCCTGAAAACATCTGATATGCACTCCATTTGTAGAGCCGTCATTGTAAGGGAGTACAGCGCCATGCGAAGAGATGATTGATTTGCATTGTCTTTAAATCAAGCTTCCGCGTTGGATAGAGGGAGCGCTGGCAAGCCGCCCATCCTTATGAGATGATGGGCTTAATTGAACGAAGCTCCAGCAGGAGAAAAGACATGGCAATCGGCGGATTGAGCAGTGGCACATCGACAGTTCAGCGGCCGGATACGGTCAAGTCGGCTAGCGAATTGCTGGCCAGGGTAGACACAAAAAAACAGGGCGACAGCGAGCAGGTGGCGCTGAAATCCGCGTCCGCTGCATCATCCGCAACGGATGCCGACTATCGTTCCAATCAAGGCGATACCGATGGCGCCAGGCAGCTTGCCAGCGAGCTGGATGCGCAATTCAGCAATTCACGCGTTGCGCGTGCGGAAGCCGGGGCTAAGCGCCCATCATCCGAAGAAATTTTTGCCAGTCTGGATACCAGGAAACAGGGTTATCTGGACAAGCAGGCGCTACAGGCGGCCTTCGATAAAAAATCTTCCGATACCGTTGCCAATACGGCCAAGGTTGAACAGGTTTTCAAGACAGTCGACACCGATGGCGACAACAAGATCAGCAAGCTGGAATTTACTTCCAGCATCGATCAGCCGGATGGGCAGAGTGCGAGCGCAGTCGATGGCAGCAGTGCAGGCAAGCAGGCGGTCGGCGCCCCGCCTCCACCGCCGCGCGCCGCCGGCGGCGCGGCGCAAGAGGCTGCAGCCACGGAAGCCTATGATGCAGCCGACACCAATCAGGACGGCACGGTCAGTCTGCAGGAATTGGTTGCATACCAGACCACTGAAGCAAGCAAGGAAGCTGTCAAAACGGATGCGCAGACAAATCTCGATGCGGCGACCAAGCTCACGACACAACTGGCCCAGACTTACGGTCGATTCGATCAAGACATCGCCAATGCCACCAGCAGCGTCAACCTGATTTCCGCCACTGCCTAAACAGCGTCCTTTCTAACGCTGTGCGGGTCCGTCCCGCACAGTTCATCATCCCTCCAGCATCTGTCTTCCGGTCCTTCGCGCACCGGATGCTTGGCATGCACCCATGACGCAGTACTCAGCTTTGCATGAATGAGGCAGGCGTGAATCTTGCGTTATACGTCGCGACTGACATTAATTTGCTGTGTCTGTTGCGCTCGGACGGTGCAATGTGACGAATTTCCGACATTTTGCGCGTAGATGGGCACTTTTTGTGACAAAAATGGTGTCTTTTTATAAAGAAACGTTACATGTAGACAATGTATTGCTTGCTACATGTTAGTGTTTTCAGACAT
>CXWL01110743.1_pt1 | contig 11253 bp, 11 predicted proteins | sample 590931 | NCBI WGS metagenome assembly CXWL01 (sample SAMEA3498368, study PRJEB10139) | groundwater metagenome | biome: water well; material: biofilm material | place: Germany | collected 2015-04-27 | reverse complement strand
CAAATCTCCTGTTGATGGTGGTTTAAAAAAGGGTGTGGGCGCGTCCGTTGGTGGCCTGCGTTGGCACCGGATGAGCATGCCCCACAAGACGCATGTCCTACCTGGGCCTTGGGTGGGTGACTTGCAGCGCCAGCCATGCCAGCACGGCCAGTGGCGCGGTTTCTGCGCGCAGCACACGTGGGCCCAGGTCGGTGGGCAGATAACCGGCGGCCAGCGCGGCGGTTTCTTCGTCGGGCGTGAGGCCACCCTCGGGGCCGCTCAGGGNNCCGCTCAGGGTGTGCAGCGTGCCCGCTGCGCTGGCGGCCAGGGCATCTGCAGCCCGCGTGGCCACGGGTGCGGCGCCGTCGCGCAGGCTCAGCAGCAGGCGCGGCCCGCTGCGCGCCGCCGCGTGTTGCGCCGCCAGCCAGGTTTGCAGGCCTTGCACCGGCGCCACCACCGGCACCCTGGCGCGGCCGCACTGCTCGCAGGCGGCCTCGGCAATGGCCTGCCAATGCGCCTGCTTGCGTGTGGCACGGTCGCCGGCCAGGCGCAGCACCGAGCGTTCACTGTGCAGCGGCTGCAGGGTGGCCACACCCAGCTCGGTGGCTTTTTCCACCAGCGTGTCCATGCGGTCGTTGGCGGGCATGGCCAGCGCCAGCGTCACAGCCAGCGGCAGCTCACGCGCCACCGGCACCGGTGTGCCCACACGCACACGCACCTCGCTCTTGCCCATGGCAAGCACGGTGGCGGGCCAGTCGGCACCGTGGCCGTCAAAGAGCCACAGCGTGTCACCGGGTTGCACACGCCGCACCTGGGCGTGCCGGGCCGGGCCAGGCGGCAGGCTCAGCTCGTGGCCTTCGGCCAGCGGCGTGGGGGTGAAGAGGCGAATGCTCATGGGCGACTCATGACTGCAACAGTGCTTCCACCGCCAGCGCCAGCGCCAGCGCCGCCGGCGCGGCGTCGTGCATCGCCGGGGCCGAGCATCAGGCCCACCGGCAGCGTGCCCGGCGCGGTGGCTTCGGCCAGCACACGCGTCACCAGCGGCGGATGGCTGCCGGGCTGGGTGAGCGTGGCATGCAGCTCATGGATGCGGGGTAACACGGGCGGGGTCTCCTTGGTAGCTGGCAGTTGGCTGCCGGCTTGCGCGGCCTGGACCCGGCCAAGCCGTGCCTGGGGCCGCGCCGATTCTGGCCCAGGCGCGGGCCGCACGCCCCCGGTTCGCGGGGTAGGTGGCCCACCCGTGAGCCCTGGTGGGCGGCCGTGCGGCGAAAGCCTCTGAAGCGGCCCATTGGCGGGCCCTCATCCACCCGGAGCCCCCATGACATGCACCCCTTGCCTTGCTGCCCTTGCCCGCGCTGCGGCCGCCACCCTGGCCACCTTGTTGGTGGCGCCGGCCGTGTGGGCGGCGCCGGTGATCTCACCCTTTGCCACCGACCTGGCGGCCAGCGCCTACAGCGCTGACTCGGTGGGCGGCGGCTCGGCAGAGTCGGCCTTCAACGGGGGCTACTGGAACGCCGGCCGACACGGCACACACTGGATCCAGGCCGACATGGGTGTGGCGCAGACGCTGAGCCGGGTGCAGTTCGCCATCGACGTGATGCCGTGGACCACCACCGAGCAATGGGTCTACCTGTCCGACGACTCCGTCATCTCCAGCGGTGGCCACTTCAACCTGGTGGCGCACCGCTCGGGCTACACCAGCCAGTACGAGCGCTTCACCCTCGACTTTGCCCCCGCCAGCGGCCGCTACCTGCTGGTGGTCAGCAACGGCGGCGCTAGCTGGACGGCCATTGGTGACGGCTCCCCGCGCCAGGACTGGGTGGACCCGGGTGTGGGCGGCAACCACGTGCCCGAGCCCGGCAGCCTGGCTTTGGTGGCGCTGGCGCTGGCGGCCGGCGCAGCCGCCCGATCGCGCCGCGTCGCGCGTATCTGAAGCTATCGCCCACTGCGGCGCGGCACGCTTGCAGGCCGCGCCGCAAGTGGCATGCACGGCGGGTGGTTGCGGTGCTGGTGTCCACTAGACTTTGCGCTGCATGGACGCCGACCCCACCACCCGCAGCGCACGCCCGTCAGCCGCCGTGGGCGCGGCGGGCGAGCCGCGCTGGCAGGTCAGCCTGCTGGGCACCGTGGCGGTGTCTGACGGCGTGCAGTGCATCGAGCGCTTTCCGTCGCGTGCCGTGGCCGCGCTGCTGGCCCGCCTGGCCCTGGCGCCAGCGCGTGCCCACCCGCGCGAAGAGCTGGTTGAGCTGTTGTGGCCCGGCGTGGCGCTGGATGTGGGCCGCAACCGGCTGCGCCAGGTGCTGTCCACGCTGAAGAGCCTGCTGGAACCTACCGGCGTGCCCGGCGCGGCGGTGCTGCAAGCCGACCGCCAGAGCGTGCGCGTGGTGAGCGGTGCGCTGGCCTGCGACGCGCTGGATTTTGAGCGCCACCTGCATGCCGGCCGCCACGCCCAGGCGCGGGCGCTGTACCGGGGCGAGCTGATGCCCGGCCACTACGACGACTGGGTGCATGCCGAGCGCCAGCGGCTGGCGGCGCTGCACGAGCGGCTGCCAGCGGCCACCGCGCCGGCGCCGCTTGCCCCTGCTGCCGCCACCGCCGTATCGGCAACGCCGGCCGCATCGGCCGCATCGGCCGAATCAGCCAGCCTCACCGCCGCCACGCCCTCTGCCGCCTTGCTGGCCAGCCTGCCCACCTACCTGACGCGGCTCTTTGGTGCCGACCAGGCCGCTGCCCGCTTCCGTGCTGCCGTGCTGGCGCAACGCCTGGTCACGCTGCTGGGCCCCGGCGGCAGTGGCAAGACGCGGCTGGCCGTGGAGGTGGCCCAAGCGCTGCGCAGCCAGCCCGTGTGGCCGNNCCCGGCCGAGCCCGCCGGCACGGCACCGCGTTTTGACCGCATCGCCTTTGTGCCCCTGGTGGCCTGCACCCTTGCGCCGCAGTGCATGGACGCCATCGCCCGCGCCTTGCACCTGCCCAGCGGCGCCGGTGCCGGTGCCGGTGCCGGTGCCGGTGCCGAGGGTGATGCAGACAGCGGCGTTCAATCCGACGCTGCCGCACAAAGTCTGGCCCGACTGTGCACGGCGCTGGCCGGCCAGCGTGTGCTGCTGGTGCTGGACAACTTTGAGCAACTCGTGGGCGTGGCCGAAGCCCTGGTGGGCGTGCTGCTGGCGCAACTGCCCGGCCTGCACGTGCTGGTCACGTCGCGCCGGGCGCTGGGGCTGGACGGCGAGACCTGCATCACCGCCGAACCCTTGACGCTGCCGGCTGCAGCGGCANNCTGCCGCAGCGGCGGGCGCCAACCCGGCGGTGGCCCTGTTCGTGGACCGCGCCCGCGCCGTGCGCGCCGACTTTCATCTGGGTGAGCGCAACGCGGCCGCCATTGTGGCGTTGGTGCGCTTGCTGCATGGCATGCCGCTGGCCATAGAACTTGCGGCGTCGCGTGTGCGCAGCTTTCCACCGGCCGAAATGCTGGCGCTGCTGAGCCCGGCGGCTGCCACAGGCGCAGCCGCCGGTCCGCAACTCACGCTGCTGGCGCGCAGCGGCCCACGCGCCGGGCACGACCCCCGGCATGCGTCCATGACCCAGGTCATTGACTGGAGCTGGCGCTTGCTGGACGGGCCCGCGCAACAGTTGCTGCAGGCGCTGACGCTGTTTGCCGGCGACGCCAACGCCGCCGCCGTGGCCGCTGTCGTGGCGCGGCAGGTGGCCGACACGGCGGCCGGGCTGGACGAGTTGGTGTCGCATTCACTGGTGCGCGTGGGGCCGGCGCCGGCTCAGGGCGTGCACACGGCGGCGGCCGAAGTGGGCGCGCCGCGTTTTGACCTGCTGGAGCCCGTGCGTGAATTTGCCGCCGCCCGCATGCCACCCACCGAGGCGGCAGCGGGCCGCGCCCGGCTGCGCGCCTGGCTGTTGGCCTGGGCGCAGGCGCTGGGCCCGGCCGCCGTGCCCGCGCGTGTGGCCCCCGAGCTGGCCACCGTGCAGGCCGTGCTGGCCGGCGCGGCGGCCGACGGTGCCCCCCAAGACGCGCTGGCCCTGGCGGTGGCGCTGCGCGCTTACTGGGACACCGACGGCCTACCCGGCAGCATCCTGGGCGCACTGGAGCAGGCCTTGCAGACGGTGCAGTCCGCGCAGCCCATGCAGCCCCCGAGCCCGGCGTCCACTGCTGCCGATGCTGACACCGCCTCCCTGCTGGCCGACAGCCACGAACTGCTGGCCTACCTGTGTTTTGAGGCCGGATATGTCGAGGCCGCGCGGCAGCATGCCGAAGCCGCGCTCGTGGCAGCGGCAACCGATCCGGCCCGCCGCGCTGCCGCCCTGGTGCGCCGCGCTTGGGTCGAAATTGCGGGCGGCCGCAGTGGTGGCGACGACGGCGCCGGCCCCAACCGGATGCGCACCGACCTGGCCGAAGCGCTGGCGCTGGCCCAGCAGTGCGGCCACCGTGAGGCCCAGGCCCGCGCGCTGCACCAGCAGGCGGTGCTGTCCACCCACAGCCAGAACGACTGGCGCGGCGCCGAGCTGCTGCTGGCGCAGTCGCAAGACATCTGGCTGGCGCTGGGTGACCGCCGCAAGGCTTTTGCCCGCCAACGCAACCGCGCCCAGTGCTGGCTGCACCTGGGCCGCGAGGCCGAAGCCCTGGCCAGCCTGGAACGCTGCGAAGAAGCCGCGCGTGAAGACGGCGACTGGGTGGGCCAGATCGACAGTCTGCTGACACTGAGCAGCCTGCGCGCCACGCGCCATGAATGGGCCCTGGCCCTGGCGCTGGCGCAGCGCTGTGTGGTGGTGAGCTGGCAGCGCTGGCACCGCCACGGCCTGGCCTATGCGCTTTGGAACCCACCGCGCCTGCTGGCCCGGCTGCACCGGCCCGAGCCGGCGGTGCGGCTCATGGGCTTTGCCGCCACCTTCTGGGAATCGGGCTTCGGCCCGCTGGGCAAGTCCGACAAGGCCTACGTGCGCTGTGTGCGCGGCCTGGCCGCCGCGCAAATCGGCCGGGCCCGTGTGCAGGCGCTGTGGCTGGAAGGTGCGGCCATGAACGTGTCGCAAGCCGTGGCGCTGACCCTGCAGAGCTGACGCATTGCCGGGCCGGGCCGGGCGCTGCAGCGGTGCGCCCACCCCCAGGCTGCGGGGGTGCGCGGCAAACCGTGCGCTACGCGGCGCCCCCATCCCGCGTAGGCCTGCAGCGGTGTCCATCTGTCACCCGCGCAGCGGCCACGCGGCTCCTATCCCTTTCAACAAAGGCACCCACCATGTCCAAGCAATTGTTTTCCGTCTGCGCTGCGCTGGCGGGCACCCTGGCCCTGAGCGCCCCCGCCCTGGCCCTGACCACCACCTGGGACGCCACGTCCGGCCTTTTGCCCAACCAGGTGGACCCGGCCTGGGTGCTGGTGGACAACGCACCGGCCGACCCGGTGCTCAATGCCGGCGTGCTGACCCTGGACACCACGGGCTGGGCACAAAGCATGTACTACAGCATGAACGGTGCCGCCCTTGACTTCAGCGGCAGCGCACCCTACTGGCTGGAAGGCACGGTGCAATGGGTGTCGGGCTCGCAAGCCGGTGGCTGGTACCGGGCGCCGATCTTCATGGCCATGGGCTTTGGCAACGGCAACATTGCGGTGCTAGAGATCCAGCAAGACGCACTCTTCATCCGCAACGGCAACAACTCGGTGGGCGACTACAGCGCCGCGCTGGACACCGACGGCGCACTGCACGCCTACCGCATGGAAGTGGCGGGCCAGGGCGCCGGCAGCCTGGTGCAGGTCTACCAGGATGGCCTCCTCGTGCTCAGCGCGGGCAGTGTGTATGGCAATGGCAACGGCCCGGTGGTGATCTTTGGCGAGGCGTCGGGCATCGCCAGCGGGCAAAGCCGCTGGAGCCACGTCAGCCACAACGTGGCGGCGGTGGCGGTGGTGCCGGAGCCTGGCAGCGGGGCGCTGCTGCTGTCTGGTCTGGGCACCCTGGGCTGGTTGCTGCGCAAACGCCGCAGTGTGTGAGGTCTTGCCGCGCCGGCGGGCTGCCCCCCTTACTTGGGTGGCCGGGCGCTAGCGCTTGCCTAACGGTGCGCCAACAAGCTGCAGCCTGACCCTCAACGCTGCATATTCCCCGGAGCACACCACCATGCCTTTCCCTCGCACCCCTCAAGCCCTGGCTGCCATTGCCCTGGCGGCGGCCCTGGGCGCCCTGCCGGCTGCGCACGCCGGCGTTGACAGCATCGTCACCTTTGGCCAGACCGGCAAGGTAGAGGTCATCCTCACCAGCAACGCCGGCGGCTTTGACCACATCCTGGAGCCCGTGCTGGTGGGGGGCAACGCGCCCTTCTGGGCCTTTGTGCCCAGCGGCGGCGCCTGGATCGTGGGCACAGAAAACGGCAGCCTGCTCAACCTGGTGGGTGACCCCGACGCGCCGCGCTTCCCAAGCCCGATGAACATCGTGTGGGGCTACTTTGACGACGTGCAGGCCGGCCAGGAAATCAGCCTGCGCCTGAGCAACGTCAACACCGACCGCATCGGCGGCACTGACCCCGACGCGCTCGGCACCATTGACAGCCAGGTCTTCAGCGGCAGCGGTGCCATCAACAACGTCAGGTACAGCGGCGGCTCGGTGGCCGGTGGCACGCCGGGTGCACCCGACTTTGGCAACCCGCTGCCAGGTGGCTACACCTTTGTCACCTTCGTGAGCCCGACGCAGATCGACATCGGCTTCACCGACTTGGACGCAGGCCGGCCCGACCCCTTCATGAACATGACAGTGACACTGCTGCTGACGCCCGTGCCCGAGCCGGGCACCTGGGCGCTGTGGATGGCGGGTGCGGCGGCCATGCTGGGTGTGGCGCGCCGGCGCCAGGCCTGAGAGGCTGAGCCGGACACAAGACCCAAAGCATGGGTCTTGTGCCTGCGAAGGGCCGGTTGTGCCGGCCCTTCTTGCGTCCAGTGCCTGCTCAGGCCGGTGTCACTCCACCGCCTTGACCATGGCCTCGACCACCTTCTTGGCGTCGCCAAACACCATCATGGTCTTGTCCATGTAGAAGAGCTCGTTGTCCAGCCCGGCATAGCCGCTGGCCATGGAGCGCTTGTTCACGATCACGGTCTTGGCCTTGTAGGCTTCAAGAATGGGCATGCCGTAAATGGCGCTGCCCTTGACGTGCGCGGCCGGGTTCACCACGTCGTTGGCACCCAGGATGATGGCCACGTCGGCCTGGCCGAATTCGCCGTTGATGTCTTCCATCTCGAACACCTGGTCGTAGGGCACCTCGGCTTCGGCCAGCAGCACGTTCATGTGGCCCGGCATGCGGCCCGCCACCGGGTGGATGGCGTACTTGACGGTGATGCCCTTGGCCGTGAGCTTGGCGGCCAGTTCCTTGACGGCGTGCTGCGCTCTGGCAACGGCAAGCCCATAACCCGGCACGATGACCACGGTTTCGGCATTGCCCAGCACAAAGGCGGCGTCGTCGGCGCTGCCGCTCTTGACACTGCGCTGCACGCCGCCGCTGGCTGCGGGGCCGGCCACTTCACCACCAAAGCCACCCAGGATGACGTTGAAGAAGCCCCGGTTCATGGCCTTGCACATGATGTAACTCAGGATCGCACCCGAGCTGCCCACCAGGCTGCCGGCAATGATCAGCATGCTGTTGTTCAGGCTGAAGCCGATGCCGGCCGCCGCCCAACCCGAATAGCTGTTCAACATCGAGACCACCACCGGCATGTCGGCGCCGCCGATGGGGATGATGATGAGCACGCCCATCGCAAAGGCAATGGCCAGCATGGCAAAAAACGCCGGCCAGCTTTCGGTAAAGGCAAACACCAGGCCCAGGGCCACCATGCTCAGGCCCAGCACCAGGTTGATCTTGTGCTGCCCGGCAAAGGTGACGGGTGCGCCCTGGAAAAGGCGGAACTTGTATTTGCCACTGAGCTTGCCAAAAGCAATGACCGAGCCGCTGAAGGTGACGGCGCCGATGGCCGCCCCCAAGAAGAGTTCAAAGCGATTCCCGGTGGGGATTTGCGCACCCTTGGCCACAATGCCAAAAGCCCAGGGTTCGGCCACCACGGCCACGGCGATGAACACCGCCGCCAGGCCGATCATGCTGTGCATGAAGGCCACCAGCTCGGGCATCTTGGTCATCTCCACCCGCTTGGCCATCAGCGTGCCGGCGGCGCCTCCCACCAGCAGGCCGCCCAGCACCCACACCATGCCTTGTGCACTGGCCTGGCCCATCTGGCCCGACAACTGCACGATGAGCGCGGCGGTGGTGAACACGGCAATGGCCATGCCTATCATGCCGAAGAGGTTGCCGCGTATCGACGTGGTGGGGTGGCTCAGGCCCTTGAGCGCCTGAATGAAAGCGACGCTGGCCACCAGGTACAGCAGCGTGACGAGGTTCATGCTCATGTCAGTGCCCTTCCTTCACAGCGGCCGGGGCCTTTTTGTCTTTTTTCTTGAACATCTCCAGCATGCGCCGGGTGACCAAAAAGCCGCCGAAGACGTTGACCGCACACAGCGCCACGGCCAGCACGCCCATGGTCTTGCCCAGGCCGGTTTCAGTGAGCGCGGCGGCCAGCATGGCGCCCACGATCACGATCGCAGAAATCGCGTTGGTCACGGCCATCAGCGGCGTGTGCAGTGCCGGCGTCACGGTCCACACCACGTGGTAACCCACGTAGATGGCGAGCACAAAGATGATGAGGTTGGTGATGGTGGGGCTGACGATGTCCATGGTGCTTATTTCCTCTTTACTTCACCGGACTGCGTCATCAGGCAGGCCACCACGATGTCGTCGTCCATGGGCACGACGAAGCTGCCGTCCTTGGGCAACACGAGCTTCAGAAAGTCCAGCACATTGCGGGCGTAGAGGCTGGACGAATCCGCTGCCACCAGGGCCGGGATGTTGGTCTCACCCACCAGCGTGACGCCGTGTTTGACCACCGTCTTGCCGGCTTCCGTGAGCGGGCAGTTGCCACCGGCAGGTGCTGCCATGTCCACGATCACCGAGCCGGGCTTCATGCTCCTGACCATGTCTTCGGTAATCAGCACCGGCGCGGCACGGCCCGGGATCAGCGCAGTGCTGATCACGATGTCAGCCGCCGCCACTTTCTTGGCCACTTCTACTTTCTGGCGGTCCATCCAGCTTTGTGGCATGGGCTTGGCGTAGCCGCCCACGCCCACGGCGGCTTCACGCTCTTCGTCGGTTTCGTAGGGCACGTCAATGAACTTGGCACCCAGCGATTCAACCTGTTCCTTGACGGACGGCCGCACGTCAGACGCTTCAATCACGGCGCCCAGCCGCTTGGCGGTGGCAATGGCCTGCAAGCCGGCCACGCCTACGCCCAGGATCACGATGCGTGCGGCCTTGATGGTGCCGGCGGCGGTCATCAGCATCGGAAACAGCCGCTGGTATTTGTCGGCCGCCATCATCACGGCCTTGTAGCCGGCGATGTTGGCTTGCGACGACAGCACGTCCATGCTCTGCGCACGCGTGGTGCGCGGCGCGGCCTCCAGCGCAAAACTCGTCAGCCCGGCAGCGGCCAGGCGCGCAAGGTTGTCCTTGTCAAACGGGTTCAGCATGCCCACCAGCGCCGTGCCGCTTTTCATGAGGCCAAGCTCATCCGCATCGGGGCTGCGCACCTTGAGCACCAGGTCGGCGCCCAGCGCGCCGGCGCGGTCGGTAATCTCTGCACCCACGGCGGCATAAGCCTCGTCGGTGGCACTGGCGGCCACACCCGCGCCCGACTGCACACGCACGGTGTGGCCTTGGGCCTTGAGTTTCTTGGCCGTCTCGGGGGTGACCGCCACGCGGGTTTCACCCGCTGCGGTTTCGAGCGGAACGCCTATGAGANNGCCTATGAGCATGAATGCCTCCTCGCCCTAACTTTGCGGGCGGGAGAAGCTAACACAAAGAAGCTGCCAGACTGCTGAGGCAAGTTGCTGAAAAGGATCACTCATGATCGCCGTCAAAAGATGGGCGCCCAGCGTGACTGTGGCCGCCATCATTGAAGACCCGAACCGGGCGCCGGGCTCGCCGCTGCGGTTTTTGCTGGTGGAAGAGCACACGCCCGAAGGCCTGATGCTGAACAACCCCGCCGGCCATCTGGACGAGGGCGAATCCCCCGAGCAAGGCGTGGTGCGTGAGGCACTGGAAGAAACCGCGCGTGTCTTCACGCCGCTGGCCCTGGTGGGTGTGTACCTGTCGCGTTTTGTGCGCCCGGCCACGGGCGAAGACGTGACCTACCTGCGCTTTGCCTACTGCGGCACGGTGGGTGATGTGCAACCCGGCCGCACGCTGGACGAGGGCATCGTGCGCACGGTGTGGATGTCGCTGGCCGAACTGCAGGCCAGCGCCGGACGCCACCGCAGCCCGTTGGTGCTGCAGTGCATCCAGGACCACATCAACGGCCAGCGGCATCCGCTGGGGCTGGTCAGCACCGATACCAGCGTGGCGGCACCTCAGGTCAAGCGCGGCGGCGTGCGCGCAGGCTGAGCGCCACCAGGCCCAGGGCCAGCAGGGCGGCCGTGGTGGGCTCGGGCACGGGGGTGGATATCCAGCCGCGGGTCAGGCCCGTGTTCGGGTCGAAGTAGTAGCCCACCACGGTGCCGGTGTTGTTGTTGCCGTAGGCGAGCATGCTCAGGCCATCGGCCGGTGCGGCCATGGCCCAGTCACCGGGCATGCCGGCAAAGGCGTTGACACCCACCCAACCCACGATCTCGCCCAGGTTGTTGATGTCGCGGAAACGCGGGCGGGTGAAGCCATCGATGCTGAGGGTTTCGGTGCGTCCACCACCCACCAGGTCAAAGACAAAAGCACCTGAAACGCTGGGGCCACCGGCCGGGTTGGGCCGGGTAAAGCTGCCCGTGACCAGGCCCTGGTCGTTCACCCCTTGCACCACGGTCACGAAACCGCCTTCGGCCGGGAACAGCGTCAGCGCCGAACTCGTGCGGTCAAACGCGAAGCCGTTGTTGGCGCCCGAGGCGTCGCGCCAGTCGCCGGTGATGTAACGCCCGTTCGTGGAGATGTGGCGCACAAAGGTCCAGCTGGCACCCGGCACCACAAAGTCGCTGAAGCCGCCGCCCGTGTAGATGAAGCCGCGTGCGTTGGGGTCGTTGACGTCGCCAAAGGAATAGGTGCCCACCAGCGTGCCGTCAGCGGCCATGCCGCTGAGCGTGGTGCTGATGGACGCATCGGGATGCGCCAAGCTCGTAAAGACGCCTCCGCTGTAGATGAAGCCCACGCTGTCGGAGGAACCCACCACCGTGCCGTTGTCGGCCACGTCCCAGGGCTGGGTAGAGGTG
>CXWL01130094.1_pt1 | contig 11254 bp, 5 predicted proteins | sample 590931 | NCBI WGS metagenome assembly CXWL01 (sample SAMEA3498368, study PRJEB10139) | groundwater metagenome | biome: water well; material: biofilm material | place: Germany | collected 2015-04-27 | reverse complement strand
CTTAGCTGCTGATTCTCACCCTGATTGCACATCACCCTCCAACACCTCGCTTACCCCTTGCTGCGCTTCAGTCACCCACAGGGGGCATCACCCATGCGCTCAAACAGGCAAAACCGCTTCACCTCTTCAGCCTTCGCCGCTGCCTTGTGCCTCACCCCCAACGCCCAGGCCGAAGACTCGGCAGAACTGGCGAAAAAAGCCCTGAACCCGGTGGCGGCGATGTACAGCCTGCCGGTGCAGTACAACTGGGATCAGAAGATGGGGCCGAGTGGCGAGGGCATGCACAGCGTGGCCAATATCCAGCCGGTGCTGCCGTTTGCCCTGAATGATGAGTGGAACCTGATTTCGCGGACGATCCTGCCGGTCATTGATCAACATGGCCTGGTGGACGGTGGCGGGGCGGACAAGTCCGGGGTGGGGGATATCACCCAGAGTTTTTTCTTTTCGCCGAAGCAGCCCACGGCCAGTGGCTGGATCCTCGGTGCCGGTCCGGCGATTCTGATTCCCACCGGCAGTGATGAATTGCTTGGCAGCGAGCAGTGGGGCATGGGGCCGACGGTGGTGGCGTTGCAACAGGCCAATGGCTGGACCCACGGCGTACTCGCCAACCATATCTGGGGCCTGGACGGCAGCCCGCCGGATGACAAGCAGAAGATTAATCAGACGTTCCTGCAACCGTTCCTGTCCTTTACCACCAGCACTCTGACCACCTACGGGGTGAACACTGAATCCACCTACGACTGGCAGTCGCGGGAGTGGGCTGTGCCGGTCAATTTGACGGTGACCCAGTTGCTGAAAATCAGTGGACAGCCGCTGACGGTGCAGGCCGGGCCGCGGTATTGGCTCGACAGCCCGGAAGATGGGCCGCAGGGGTGGGGCTTTCGTTTTGCCGTGACCTTGTTGTTTCCAAGGTGAGGAGAGGGCCGCCAACTGTGCGGGCCAGAAAGGCCAGCCCCTGCAGGGTTTCGCGGCAGATCACACGCTATGCAGGCACCCTGAATCCCCTGTGGGAGCGAGCCTGCTCGCGAAAGGGCCAGCACCCGCAAAATAGACGTTGAATGTGCCGCCGCCATCGCGAGCAGGCTCGCTCCCACAGTTGAGTTCAGGCAACGGCAAATTCTGTGACTGAGCATTTTGCTGGTGTCTAGTGAAGGGCCGAGCGGCGAGGGGAGAGGCGGTCCATCGACTGCTATCGATGGACCGTATTGCGGGGATTGGAAATCCGCCTCCGTTGAAGGAGGCGGGGTCGGTTGCTATTGGACCACCAGCGGCGCGGTGCGCACGGTGCCCAGGGACGAGCGCAGGGTGACGGTCGGGTTGGTGGCGCTCGGCACGATGGTCGTGGTGGTCGCCGTCAAGCGCCAGCGGCCAGTGACCGGGACGGTCGCGGTGCCCAGGGTGACCAGGCCACTGGCAGTACTGACCTGCACAGTGATGGTGTTGCCGACCACTGCCGAGGACGTCCCGGAGATGTCCCAGGTGAAGCGGTTGTTGGAACGTGACCGGGCCTCGGCGGTGGTCAGGACCAGGGTCTCCTGGGTGGCCAACGGAGTGACCTGCACGGTGACCGTGGCCGGTGTCGACAGTGCCCCCAGCGAATCCCTCACCTGATAGGTAAAGGTGGTGGTAAAGGCACTGGTGAGCGGCTGCGGTGCGGTGTAGTTCACCACGGTGCCGTTGGTGGTCACGCTGCCCCTGCCGGCTGCCGGCTGGCTCAGGATGATCACGGTCAGCGGGTTGTTGCCTTCTGGGTCGGCGTCGTTGGCCAGGACGTTGATGGTCGCGGTCCCACCCTGGCTGGCGGCGGTGTCGTTGTTGGCCACCGGTGCCTGGTTCGGACTGACGCTGACCGTGACCTGGGCCGGTTCCGAGGCCAGTCCTTTGCTGTCCCGGGCGATATAGGTGAAGGTCGCGGTCACCGGCACGTTGGTGGTCGGTGGGGTGTAGGTCAGGCTGGTGGTGCCGTTAAGTGCCACCGTGCCTTGCCCAGTACCCGGCTGCGTGACGCTGCCGATGGTCAGCGGGGTGTCTTCGTCGGGATCGCTGTCGTTGGCCAGGACATTGACGGTGATTGGTACGCCCGAACTGGTGCTGGCGTTATCGGCCACCGCCAGCGGCTTACGGTTCTCGCCGGGAGTGTCGGCGATGCCGCCGACCACCNNCGGTTCGCTGTCCACGCCGCCGGCAGCTGACTTGACCGTCACGCTTTCCGGTGGCTGCGTGACATCGTTGATCACCAGGTTGCCGTTGCCCGGCAGCGGACCGTAACCCTGGGCAATCAGGTCAGGTTTGAGCACCTGATCGCTGGAGGTGGCGCTGATGGTCAGGCGGTGGTTAGCCGGATCGTATTGCGCGGCACTGATTTTCACCACATCGATCGGGGTCCGTGAAACCGCCGTGGCTTTGGTGGTTCCGCCCGTTTCGCTGGCGGTCAACACCACCACTGAAGGCGGGGCGGCCGGTGTGACGAAGCGGGTGTAGAAGTAGCCATTGTTGTCGGTGGCCAGGTTTGCACCGGCGATGCACGGCCCACCCGGGGTGCCCACCAGGGTCAGGGTGGTGCGGTAGCAGACCGCCGACGCCGCCGGGCTGGTGACATGGGTACTGTCGTTGGTGCGGTGCGAGTCGGCGAACACCTCGACCTGCGAGCCGCTGGCGTCACGCTGGTAGGTGACGCGTTCGACCTCGATCGGGGTCTGGGTGCGGTCGTCGTAAAGCTTGCCGGAGATCGCCAGCAGGTTGGTGCGCAGGGTGCCCGCCGGACCGGAAATCTCCAGGTAGTTCTGCGGGTTGCCCTGGGCATCGAGCACCGGACTGCCGCGCACCGTATCGGTGATGTTCGGGTCGCCGATGAACTTGTCCTGCACCCCGGTTTCCGGGTTGGGCTCGGTGAAGTAGCGGGCGATTTCCGCGCCGGCTGCGTTGGTCATTATATTGGGCGCGGTGGCGCTGTAGAGGAACGGGCCGAGGGCACCCTGCAAGGCACCTGCGTAGTTGAGCGTGGCGATACCGACGTCGCTGGTATCGTTGATCGCCCGCCGTCCAACGTCAGCGGCAGCCACCACATACGTTTTGGTGCCATAGGGGTGGCGCACGGTGTACATGNNTCCAGGGCTGCCACATATTGCTCGATGCCGTAGGTACGATCACCGACGCTGCCGTCAGCGGTGAACCAGAAGCTTTCGCCTGGCCAGTTGTTCGGGAAGATGATCGGCTCTGCGGGATTGAACGTGCCTTCCGGAGGAATGGTGCACATGTAGCCCGGGGCAGCTGGGGTGCCCGGTGCCCGCGAACTGACGGTTTTCGCCAGGCACAGCTCGAGTTTGACGTTGCTGAAGTCCTGATACCACATCGGGAATCGACCGGTGGCAAGGGTGTAGGGCCCCGGGTCGAAACTCTGCAGGGCGGCACTGGCACTGCCGGCCATGGCGATGGACAGGCTCAGTGTGTTGAAGATGAAACGTGGCCACGTGTTCATGAAACCTCCTGGCGCTCTATTCGAATTCGAAAGGGTCATGGGACGATGACCACTTCTTCTGTATCGCTACCGCCGTTCGCCGAAGTCACCCGAATGGTCGCCGGCGGAACGGTGCCGCCGGGCGGTGACAGGGTCTTGTCGGCGGCGCCGGCGAGTTCACCGATCAGCGCACCACTCCTGCCGGCATAGGCTTTCAGGACGGGTGGGGTGAGGCGGTCACTGGTCGAGGCGTCGATGGTCAACAGACCACTGCCGCGGCTGTACTGGGCGCGGGTGATGGTGACCAGGTCGGTCAACGGCACGGGCACGGTGGTGGGCGGGAGGGCGGTGGGGATTGCCAGGTGGTTGTCGGCGGTCACTTGCAAGGTGGCCGGTACCGTCGGATTCACAGCCGACTGGCCAAACCAGCTGCCGGTGGTATTGGCCTCGGTCATGGTCACGGCCGTGCCTGCGCTGTCGAGGAAGATCACCGTGCCAGGTGGCGGCGGCGCCAGGGTGAACACGTCCTGGTGCGCGACCACGCCAGTCGGTGTATTGCCCCGCGAGTAGCTGGCGCGTTTGACCAGGGCCGGAGCCGGCAGATCGACGGCGCTGAGCTTGCCGGAAACGGCGAACACATCGCTGCGGATGTCGATGCCGTTCGGGCCCTGGATCCGCAGGAAGTTGGTATTGAACGGGCTGCCGGTGACTTGCTCTTCGACGTTCGGGTCGCCGACAAATTTTTCCTGCTGGCCGGTATCCGGGTTGGTCTCGGTGTAGGGGCCATTGACACTGCGCAGGAACGGGCCGATGTCGCCTTTCAGCGCGCCGGTGTAGTCGCCGGATGGGCCGATGCCGATGTCGCGGGTCATGTTGATCGCGCGGGTGCCGCCGGTGTCGGCGAACTCTTCGGGGGTGACGTTGAACACGTCGACGCCATAGGGGTGGGTGACGGTGTAGACGCCGGCAACCGGCACATCCACGCGAATCCGAATCCGCGCAAAGCTCTGCTGGTTGCCATCGGCGACTTCGCCGTTGAACGCGGCTTCGATGGCCGCGCCGTAGCCCAGGTCGATGCCTCGGGCGGCGTCGGTGATCGAACCGTCGGCGGCGAACCAGAAGGTTTCATCGGGGAAGTTGGTTGGAAACACAACCGCCTGGGTGTCATCGAACTGGCCCGGTGCCGGGTTGAGGATGCACATGTACGAAGGCACGCCGGGCGCCCCGGCGACTCGCGAGCTGACCGCCTTGCTCAGGCACAGGTCCAGGGTCCGGCCATGGGTGTCCTGGTACCACGCGGCATAACCGGTCTTGTTGCCGCTTTCGAGAGGATAGGGACGCGCACCGGGAACTCCCGGGTCTACGGCGTAGAGTGCGGCCTGTGTCGTCCCGCTGCTGAGTGACGCAAGCAGGATCGAACTTGCCAGTAGGGTCAATCTGTTGTGCATGATGCAGTCCTCTCGAAATGGCGCTGGCTGAGGTACAGCTCGGTCGAAGGGTGTCGAATCGGCTTGAGCAACGATCGTGCCGATTTGCTTGGGAGGACCACAAAGCGGGTGATTCGAGCGGGTGCAGCTGACCAGGCGGTATAAAGAGAGGAGGGCGTTGACGGCATGCCGCAGGTCACGGCGTGAGGTTCTATAAGGGGTGCGCGCGGAAACCCGGGCCGTGGAAAAGTGAAGTTGTGTCCAAATATGACGATTAAGTTGCCAATGCACCCTTGGAGCAGGCAAAAAAGTGGGTGCAGGGGCAAGTGCCCCATTGCTGGGGAAAATTTCCTCCGCAGTGGGGACGCTTTTTCATGCCAGAAGTGGGGGACATCGGACAAATAGTTGCCCGTGCTCCGGGACCGGATCCCAACGTGTTGAATCACCGCTGATTTTTTTTGTGGCGCAGATTTTGCCAAGCCAAGTCAGACATTGGATCCACTGACTGGGAGGCCTGCCGACATGATCTGCGCCCAACTGCACACTGGAATTGAACTCGAACGTATCCGCTCCTGGTTGCGAAAACCCCAAGGCCTGGCGGTCCTTGCCGGCGTGTGGTTGGCCGGGGGTGAATTCGCCGAAGCCGCGGTGCAGTGCCAGCGCACTCTGGTCGCCAATGTCGTGGCCATGGACCAGCCGCTGATGTTCAACCGGCTCGGCGCGCACAACCCCAACGGCATGATGTACGCCCTGCGCGCCGACGTGGTCGACAGCAACGGTCTGCTGATCACCCAGGGCGGCAGCGCCACCCCCGGTCAAGTCACTCTGCGCCCGGACAAGCGTCCGCGCCCCTTGGTGCTGCGGGTCGCCGCCGGTGATTGCCTGACGGTCAACCTGCAAAACCTGCTGGGGTTCCAGGCCAACCCTAATGGCCAGGGCAACGACCACGAGAACCCGGCCCTCGGCGAGTTGCACGTCGATGCCCAAGTCGCTGATCGGCATGTCGGTTTCCAGGTCAACGGCCTGCAGGCGTTCGGTTCGATCAACGATATTTCCGCCAACAGCGGGCGCAACGACAACACCCTGCTGTCCCCCGGACAAAGCCGCAGCTACACCCTGTACGCCGAACGCGAAGGCACCTTTGTTGCCACCAGCTACGGCGCCACCTTCGGCAGCGAGGGCTCTTCGGGCAACGTCGGCAACGGCCTGTTCGGCCAGGTGGTGGTACTGCCCAAAGGCGGTCGCGCCTATCACAACACGGTCACCGAAGAAGACCTGCGCCTGGCCACCCGCGGGCGCACGCCGGCGGGGCAGCCGGTGATCGACTACCAGGCGCGTTACCCGGTGCAGCAACCCTGGATTGCCGAAGGCAAGGCCGGCAAACCGATCCTGAGCATGGTCGATGGCAACGAGATCATCGCCAGTAATGCCGACGCCATCGTCATGGGACCGAACGCCGATGGCAGCTTCCCACCGACCACCTATCCCCTGGAAAGCCAGGGCCGACGCAACCCCAGCCTGCCCAATCGGCTGGAACCGTTCCGCGATTTCGCGGCGGTGTTCCATGATCAGTCGGCGGTGATCCAGGCGTTCCCCGGGTTTTGGGGCGACCCGGTGTTCGGCCAGATGCTCGATCCGGCGCGCGACGCCTTCATGGTCAACTACGGTTCCGGCGGCATGGGTGCCGAGGTCATCGCCAATCGCGTGGGGGTCGGGCCGATGCATGACTGCCTGTCCTGCGCCTACGAAGAATTCTTCCTCAGTGCCCACGCCACCGGCGATATCGCCATGCAGGTCGATGTCCCGGCCAACACTGGCCTGGAAACCCTTGCGCCGAGCCAGACACCGCCGGCCGACAGTGTCGGGATCAAGGCGAGCATGGCGCTGTACCCGGCCGAGCCGTCCAACGTCGCCCACAGTTACCTCGGCGATGCGGTGAAATTTCGCAATATCAGCGTCGGCTACGAGCAGCACGTGTTCCATCTGCACGGCCATCAATGGTTGTTCAATCCCAACGATGACAACTCCGACTACATGGACGCCCAGGGCGTCGGCCCGGGTTCGGGATACACCTACGAGATCGCCCACGGCGGCTCCGGCAACCGCAATCGGGTGGTCGGCGATGCGATCTATCACTGCCATTTCTACCCGCATTTCGCCCAGGGCATGTGGGCCATGTGGCGCATCCACGATGTGTTTGAAGAAGGCACGCGGCTGGCGGTGACCCAGGACGGCATCAACGACTACCACGCCGAGCCGTTCGCCTTGCGCAGCGGCCTGCCAGCCACGGGTGCGCGGGCCCTGCCCGATGGCGAGATCGTCGCCGGTACGCCGATTCCGGCGGTCGTGCCGTTGCCGGGAAAAGCCTTGCCGCCGATGCCGGGTNNACCTCACGGTGGACCGAAAGTGGTCGGCTCGCTGGCCCTGGTCGACCGCAGCGAAGCCAACCGCAACGCCGATGGCAGCTTGAAAAACCCTGGCTATCCGTTCTGGATCGGCGGCCTCGAAAGCACCGTCGGCCAACGCCCGCCGACTCCACCGCTGGACATGCTCGACGCACCTACCGCCACCGCCCTGCGCGACAGCGGCAAGGCCTTATGGTCGGCGCTCGATCCGGCCCAGGCCGGTGGTTGGGACGGCGGTCTGGCACGGCATGGCCTGGATGGCTGGGCGGCGGGCGGTGAGGCGCAAGTGAGCACTACTTCGCTGGACATGAGCAAGTCGCTGGAGCGGGCCAAGCCGGTGTATTTCCCGGAGGAGGGCACCGAGGTCGAACAGGCGGCCATGGCCTTCCACGCCAAGCCGTCCCACCCCAGCTTCGCCGTGCTGCCCAGCGGTGAACTGCAGCCGCGCAACTTTCTCACCAACGGTGCGCCGCCGGTGGCTGGTGCGCCGTTCTTCGAGCCGTGCATGGACGACCGGCAAAAGCGCCTGCTGCGCAGCGCCGGTGCCGGCATGTTCAACAGTGGCGAGCGTCTCGACGCCCAGTCATTCAGCGGCGCCTCGCCGTTCAGTGCCGATCACCCGCGCGTTTACAAGGGCGCGAATATCCAGTTCGACGCGGTGTTCAACAAGGTCGGCTACCACTTCCCGCAAACCCGCATCCTGACCCTGTGGGAGGACGCCTGGCCGGTGATCACCAAGCAGCGTCCGCCGGAGCCTCTGGTGATGCGCATGAACACCTTCGACTGCACCCTATACCAGCACACCAACCTGGTGCCGTCGGTGTATGAGCTGGACGATTTCCAGGTGCNNTCGCCGTCCACTGTGGTCGAGCGCATCCACGCCATTCGCCGCTTCAACAATTGCCAGGCCGGCGATCCACGCGAAGGTTCCGGCGATTGCCCGGTGGCCAAGCAGCACCCGTTCTTCGGCCAGTTCAACCGCGCCGACTGGCTCGGCGCGCGGACCATGTTGCAACGCTGGTTCGCCGACCCGGTGCTCAACGTCCACAACATCGATCGCGGCCTGGGCAACATCTTCACCCATGACCACCTCGGCCCATCGACCCATCAGCAAGTGGGCATGTACGCCACGGTGCTGGCCGAACCGGCGGGCTCCAAGTGGTACCACGCCGAGACCGGTGAGTCCCTGTACAACGGCGGCGGGCGCCAGGACGGCGGTCCGACGTCGTGGCAGGCGGTGATCGAAACCGGCGACCTCGACGGCGACAGCAAGAACGACAGCTTCCGCGAGTTCTTCCTCGAGTTCAGCGACTTCCAGCACGCCTATGAAGCCGGCGTGTATGTCGGCGCCGGCCCCGATGGCATCCCCAATGCGGGCGCTTTCCCGGCCACCGCCGACAGCTTCCGCTACGCGATCAACCCGCCGGGGCGCAAGGCGGCGGCCAATCGGCTGGACTCGGTGCTGGAAGTGGCCAGCGGGCAATTGCTGACCTGCCCGACGCGGCCCTGCCCGCAGGCGATCTCGGCCTCCGATCCGGGGATCTTCGTCGTCAACTATCGCCACGAACCGCTGGGGCTGCGCATCTACGACCCGAACAAGATCGCGCCGGATGGCAAGCCCGGGATGCAGGCCGATGGCTTGGCCGGTGACCTGGCCTACGCCCTGCAAAGCCGCACCGACCGGGCGATCCCGGCGCTCAACCTGGCGCCCAGTGCGATCCGCTCGGCGACCGGGCCGACTGGCGGCGTCACGCTGATGCCGGCGCACATCAATCGCGGCGACATGCCGGGCGATCCGTTCACCCCGACCTTGCGCACCTACACCGGTGACAACGTACGCCTGCGGGTGAATGCCGGTGGCCATGAAGAGGAGCACAACGTGACCATGCACGGGGTCAAGTGGCTGCATTCCGGCAGCGGCTTTGGCAACAGTTCCAACACCGGCTGGAAGGCTTCGCAGATGATCGCGATTTCCGAGCAGTTCGGCTTCATGGCGCCGGTGGCGATGATGTCCAGCGCCGCCAGCGACACCGGCGACTACCTGTATTCCATGGATGCGTCCCTGGAGGGTTACTGGAGCGGCCTGTGGGGCATCATGCGCAACTACTCGCAGAGCCGCAGCGACCTGTTCCCGCTGCCCAACAACCCGCGGCCGGTGACCGCGCGCAACACCGCCAACTTCAATGGCGTGTGCCCGCGCGTCGGGCCCAATCCCAACGGCATTGGTACCCGGCCAACGGTGCAGCGCAACTATGAAGTGTTTGCGGCGCTGGCCAACGACATCCTCGCCAACCCGCTGGGTCTGACCATTGGCGATGCCGCAGGCGAGGGCCAACATGTTGGCGGCCCGCTCAATCCGCTGGGCGGCACCCTGGTCTATAACCCTCGGCCAGTGACGGTGCCGCAGGTGACCGTCTTCGATCCCGAGGATGGCGAGACCTTCACCATTGGCGGGCAGTCCGGGCCGTTGCATGACCCGACCGCGATCCTCTATGTGCGCAAGGCCGACCTCGACCCAGTCAGCGGCAAACTCAAGCCCGGGGTGCCGATCGAGCCGCTGGTGCTGCGCGCCGCTGCCGGCGATTGCATCAACATCACCCTGGAAAACCGTCTGCCGCTGGTGATGCCGGACCTGGTCAACAACGCGGTGATGCAAGGCACGGTCAAGCGTGATCGGTCCGGCGCGCAGGGTTCGAGCACCTTCAACAACAACCTGATGCGGCCTTCCAGCCACGTTGGCCTGCATGCGCAGTTGCTGACCTACGACGTCAGCAAGTCTGATGGCTTCAACGTCGGCGGCAACCCGGTGCAAACCGTGGCGCCACGGGTCGGCAGCAGCGGGGCCTGGCCGAGCCGCACCTACCAGTACTACGCCGGACACCTGGAGCGCGCCGGTCAACCGGTGGCCTCGCAACTGGGGCGCAACGTCGACGTAATCCAGGCCACGCCCATCGAGTTCGGCGGCCTCAACCTGATGCCGGCCGACCCGATCAAGCAACCGCAGAAAGGCCTGGTGGCGGCCATGACCATCACCCCGCCGGGCTCGACCTGGCAGGAGGACGCCGCGTCCCGGGCCTCGGCCACGGTGCAGACGCCCGGTGGCACTCCGTATCGCGATTTCGCGATGGTCTGGCAAAAGTCGCTGAACATGCGCTGGGCCAACGGCTTGCCGGTGGAGAACATGGCGTCGGAGGGGCCGGGCGTGCCCAACGACCCCAAAGACAACTCGGACATGGCCATCAACTACAAGAGCGAGCCGCTGTGGTACCGCTTCGCCCGCGCCCCGGACGCACCCTTTGGCCAGGCCGGCGGCAATGGTCTGGGCGCGGTGCCCGATGCACACCGGGCCTACAGCAACAGCCTGGTGGGTGGCGACCCGGTGACCCCGATCCTGCGGGTCAAACCCGGCCAGCCATTCCGCACCCACATACTGATGCCCTCGGGCGGCAGCCGTGGCGCGACCTTCCAGCTCGACGGCCACATCTGGGCGTTCAACCCGTTCCAGGCCGAACGGGTCGACCTTTGGGGCTATCCGATGAAAGACGCCGGCATCGGCTCAGTGCGCTTCGGCTACAACCCCATGGCCATGTAGATCGGCGCCCAGGAAAGCGTACTCCCCGCCGCCCACTTCAGCTTCATGTTCCCCAGCGCCGGCGGCGCCAACGCGGTGGCAGGGGATTACCTGTACCGGGACTATGCGGCGTTCGGCAATTTGGGCGGGATGTGGGGGTTGTTGCGGGTGAGTGATGAGCCGCTGCCGGGGGTGGCCCAATAGCGAGTGGAGACAAAACAGCCTGGAGGCGAAAGTCCCCAGGCTGCTTTTCTCTTAAGGAGAACACAATTACGGAAGCGGATTACAGCATCCAAAGAAACGTCTGATTTATTTCCAATCTGCGCCTCACCTAGCGTGCGTCCTTTCGAAAAAACGATAAGGACATACGTCGAATGGAGCGCTTTCACATCAT
>CXWL01113276.1_pt1 | contig 11256 bp, 9 predicted proteins | sample 590931 | NCBI WGS metagenome assembly CXWL01 (sample SAMEA3498368, study PRJEB10139) | groundwater metagenome | biome: water well; material: biofilm material | place: Germany | collected 2015-04-27 | reverse complement strand
TGGGCATCGACGGTGAAATCCTCAAGCAATGCACCATCGGTTGCACCGAAGAAGAAGCCACCGGTCGCGTTTACGAATTGGCCAACGGCTGCCTGTGCTGCACCGTTCAGGAAGAATTTTTCCCGGTGATGCGCGAACTGGTCGCCCGTCGTGGCGATCTCGACCACATCCTCATCGAAACCTCGGGCCTGGCCCTGCCAAAACCGCTGGTGCAAGCCTTCCAGTGGCCGGAAATCCGCAGCGCCTGCACGGTTGACGCGGTGATCACCGTGGTCGACAGCCCGGCCGTGGCCGCCGGCACCTTTGCCGCCTTCCCCGACCAGGTCGACGCCATGCGCAAACTCGACCCGAACCTGGACCACGAGTCGCCGCTGCACGAACTGTTCGCCGACCAACTGGCCAGCGCCGACCTGGTGATCCTGAACAAATCCGACCTGATCAGCCCGGAAGACCTGGCCCGTGTGCGCCTGGAAGTCGCCGAAGAGCTGCCGCCAGCGGTGAAGATCATCGAAGCCAGCAGCGGTCGCCTGCCGCTGGACGTGCTGATCGGCCTGGGCGCCGGCTCCGAGGAACACATCGACGGGCGCCACAGCCATCATGATCATCACCACGAAGGTGAAGACGACCACGATCACGACGCCTTCGACTCCATCTCCATCGATCTGCCCCAAGCCGACGAAGCCCTGCTGCTCGACGCCCTGACCCAACTAGTGGTGCAACACGGCATCCTGCGCGTCAAAGGTTTCGCCGCCATCCCGAACAAACCCATGCGCCTGCTGATCCAGGGCGTGGGCACCCGCTTCGACAAGCACTTCGACCGTGCCTGGGGCGCCGACGAAGCGCGCATCACCCGCCTGGTGCTGATCGGCCAGGAGCTGGACGCAGCCGGCCTCGAAGCGCAATTGCGCGCAGCCCTCAGCGTTTAACCCATGCACCTGCTCAGGACTCAGCCCGGTGGTTTCGTCTCGGACGACAATATTGCCGACCTTGGACAAACCCCCGCCGAGCTGGTGATCCTGTGCAGCGGCGACTCCAGCCTGGCGCTGCTGGCGGAAGCAGCCCGGCAGTTGCCCGACGACTTCCCGAGTTTTCGCCTGGCCAACCCTATGCAGGTGCAGAACCACGCCTCGGTCGACCTGTACGTCGATGAAGTGCTGCGCCACGCCAAGGTCATCCTGATNNGGGGATGATCGCCCCGATCCGGAGCTGAGCGGCCTGAGCACCGTCGGCGTCGAGGCGCGTGACCGTCTGTGGCACTTCCTGCGCCAGGGCGGCTTAAGCAATGCGCTGGATTTCTATCGCTGCCTCGCAAGCAGCCATCTGGGCCGCGACTACGCTTGGGCCGAGCCGCAGACCCTGCCGCGCACCGCGATCTATCACCCGCATAAAGCCAACGCGCGCCTGAACGACTGGCAGGCGGATTGGCACGCCGACTGGCCGGTGGCGGCGGTGTTGTTCTACCGCTCGCACTTGCAGGCGGCCAACACCGGCTTTATCGACGTGTTCTGCCAGCGCTTGCAGGCGGCGGGTCTTAACCCGTTGCCGATGGCGGTGGCCAGTTTGAAGGAGCCCGGCTGCCTTGCGGTGGTCGAGGACCTGCTGGATGAAGTCGGCGCGGCGGTGATTCTGAACACCACCGGCTTTGCCCAATCCAGTCCCGAAGCGCCGCACTTGCGACCGTTTCGGCGCAATATCCCGGTGATCCAGGCGATCTGCGCCCAGGACAACCAGCCCGGCTGGGCGGCCAGCGAGCAGGGCCTTGGCCCGCGCGACCTGGCGATGCACATTGCCTTGCCGGAGCTGGACGGGCGCATTATCAGCCGGCCGATCAGCTTCAAGGACCTGGCCTGGCGCAGCGAGCGCAGCCAGTCGGACGTGGTGTGCTACCGCGCCGCGCCGGAGCGCATGGATTTTGTCGCCGAACTGGCGCGACGCTGGGTCGAGCTGGCGCGAGTGCCGAATGCGGATAAACGCATCGCGCTGATCCTCGCNNCTGCGTGCGCTGCAGGCCGAAGGTTACCCGCTGCCGGACGCACTGCCCGACAGCGGCACTGCATTGATCCACGACCTGCTCGGCGGCGTGACCAACGACCTCGACAGCCTCGACCTGCGCCCTTGCCATCAAAGCATGACGCTGGACGACTACCAGGCGATGTTCCAGCGCCTGCCGCCGGCCAACCAACAGGCCGTGCTGGCGCGCTGGGGCACACCGCATAATGACCCGATGTTTCGTGACGGCCGCCTGATGATCGCCGGCCTGCGCCTGGGCCTGACCTTTGTTGGTATCCAGCCGGCGCGCGGCTATCAGGTGGACCACAGCGCGGTGTACCACGACCCGGACCTGGTGCCGCCCCACGGCTACCTGGCGTTCTACTTCTGGTTGCGCCACACCTACGGCGCCCATGGCGTGATCCATGTCGGCAAGCACGGCAACCTCGAGTGGCTGCCGGGCAAGGGCGTGGGCCTGTCGGAAAACTGCTGGCCGGATGCGCTGCTCGGGCCGCTGCCGAATATCTACCCGTTTATCGTCAACGACCCGGGCGAGGGCGCCCAGGCCAAGCGCCGTACCCAGGCGGTGATTATCGATCACTTGATGCCGCCACTGACCCGTGCCGAAACCTACGGCCCGCTGCGTAACCTGGAGCTGTTGGCGGACGAGTATTACGAAGCCCAATTGCTCGACCCACGCCGCGCCCTGGAGCTGCAGAAAGACATCCTCAAGCTGGTGCGCGAAACTCGCATCGACCAGGAGCTGGAGCTGGACAACGACGCCGATGCCGCCGTGTGGCTGCCGCGCCTGGACACGTACCTGTGTGATTTGAAGGAATCGCAGATCCGCGACGGCCTGCATATCTTTGGCGAATCCCCCGAGGGCCGTCTGCGTATCGACACCTTGCTGGCCTTGCTGCGCATCCCGCGTGGCGACGGGCGTGGCCCGCAATCGAGCCTGCTGCGGGTATTGGCCAAGGCGTTTGAGCTGGGTTTTGATCCGCTCGATTGTGCCCTCGCCGAACCCTGGACCGGGCGTCGCCCCGCCGTGTTGCAACAGATTGACGCGCAGCTGTGGCGCACCGCCGGCGATACCCGTGAGCGCCTGGAGTTGTATGCCGCGCGCTTGATCGAGCAGGCATTGGAAGGCCCGGTGGAACAGTTGGAAGAACCTGGCTGGGAAGATGTGAAAGCGGTGATCGAAAGCCTGCGCATCGTCGTGGCGCCACGCCTGGATGCCTGCGGCCCGGCGGAAATGCGCGGCTTGCTCGATGCCTTGGGCGGTCGTTTCGTGCCGGCGGGGCCAAGCGGCGCGCCGAGTCGTGGGCGTTTGGACGTGTTGCCCACCGGGCGCAATTTCTTCAGCGTGGATGTGCGCAACCTGCCGACCACCACCGCCTGGCGCATCGGCTTCCAGTCGGCCAACCTGATTCTTGAGCGCCACTTGCAGGACCACGGCGACCACCTGCGCCAGCTTGGCCTGTCGGTATGGGGCACGGCGACCATGCGCACCGGCGGTGACGACATCGCCCAAGCCATGGCGCTGATGGGCGTGCGCCCGGTGTGGGCCACGGGCAGCCAGCGGGTGGACGACCTCGAGATCCTGCCGGTCAGCTTGCTCGACCGCCCGCGTGTGGACGTGACCTTGCGCGTGTCCGGGTTTTTCCGCGATGCCTTCGCCAACCTGATCCGTCTGTTTGACGCAGCGGTGCAAGCGGTGGCAGCCCTGGATGAGCCGGACGACATGAACCCGCTGGCCGCCAAGGTGCGCAGCGAGCGCGAGGCGCTGCTCAAGTCCGGCCTGGATGAAGAGGCGGCAGCCAAGCAGGCTGGCTGGCGCATTTTCGGCGCCAAGCCCGGTGCCTACGGCGCGGGCGTGCAGGGCGCGATTGACGGGCGCTTGTGGCAGAGCCGCGAGGACTTGGCCGAGGTCTACCTGAACTGGGGCGGCTATGCCTACGGCGGTTCCGATGAGGGCACCGCCGCCCGCGAACAATTCGCCCAGCGCCTGAGCCAGGTGCAAGCGGTGCTGCAGAACCAGGACAACCGCGAGCACGACTTGCTCGACTCGAACGACTACTACCAATTCCAGGGCGGCATGCTCGCCGCCGTGGAAACCCTGAGCGGCGAAAAAGCCGCCAGCTACCATGGCGACCATAGCCAGCCCGACCTGCCGAAGATCCGCACCTTGAAGGAAGAGCTGAACCGGGTGATCCGTTCCCGCGCCGCCAACCCCAAGTGGATCGACGGCGTGAAGCGCCATGGCTATAAAGGCGCGTTCGAAATGGCTGCGACCGTGGACAATCTGTTTGCGTTCGACGCCACCACCGCGCTGATCGACGATCACCAATACGCCTTGCTCGCCGACGCCTACCTGCTCGACCCCGACACCCGCGCCTTTGTGCAACAGCACAACCCGGCGGCGCTGCGCGATATGGCCGAGCGCATGCTCGAAGCCCAGCAGCGCGGCCTGTGGCAGGAACCGGGCGCGTATCGCGAGGCGCTGGAAAACCTGTTGCTGGATATAGAAGAAGACAGTTGATGACTGATATTCCCCATTTTCCGCTGTCCGCCGTGGTCGGCGCCGATGACCTGAAACTGGCGCTGTGCCTGACCGCCATCGACCCGAAGATCGGCGGCGTGCTGATCGAAGGCCCGCGCGGCATGGCCAAGTCGACCCTGGCCCGTGGCCTGGCCGACCTGTTGGCCAGCGGCCAGTTTGTCACCTTGCCGTTGGGCGCCACCGAAGAGCGTCTTGTGGGTACGCTGGACCTGGACGCCGCACTCGGCGAGGGCCGCGCGCAGTTTTCCGCGGGCGTGCTGGCCAAGGCGGATGGCGGCGTGCTGTACGTGGACGAGGTCAACTTGCTGGCGGACCACCTGGTGGACCTGCTGCTCGACGTGGCCGCCAGCGGCACCAACCTGATCGAACGCGATGGCATCTCCCACCGGCATTCGGCGCGCTTTGTGCTGATCGGTACCATGAACCCGGAGGAGGGCGAGTTGCGCCCGCAGTTGCTCGACCGCTTCGGCTTCAATGTGGCGCTGAGCGGGCAGACCTTGCCGGCCGAACGCGGGCAGATCATCCGTCGGCGCCTGGATTTCGACAGCGACCCGGCGGCGTTCTGCGCGCAGTGGGCCGCGCAACAGGCGGCGCTGCGTGAGCGCTGCACCCAGGCACGCAAACGGTTGGACGGCATTGCGCTGGACGACCAGGCGTTGGCACAGATCACCGAGCGCTGCTTTGCCGCCGGGGTCGATGGCTTGCGTGCGGACCTGGTCTGGCTGCGCGGCGCCAGGGCACATGCCGCCTGGCGCGGTGCCAGCGCCATCGCCGAGGAAGATATAGAAGCGGTCGCGGAGTTTGCCTTGCGCCATCGTCGCCAGCAGCAATCTCCACCGGCCAGCCCACCTGATCAAGGGCGGTCGCCGCAACCCTCGGACACCTCGCCCGGCCAAGGCCAATGGGGCGATAGGCCCGCGCCGCCGCTGCCCACAGGCGCTCGCCGAGACGTGCCCGCCTGGCCAAAAAAGCCCTAGGCATCCGCCCCCGACCGGACACGGGGGCGGATGCCCGCCCCAAGGCCGGGCGACTGGACCGAGGCCGGCAAGGCAAGGCGCGCAGCGCCAGGCAGGGGGCAATCAATTGGCCCGGCACCTTGCTCGGCGGGCGGCCGCAAACCCGTGAAGATTTGCTGTACCACTTGCGCAGCCGTTCGGCCCAGGAGTTGTGGCTGGTGATTGTCGACGCGTCGGCCTCGACCCGGCGGCATCGTGCGTTGGCGGATGCCAAGGGTTTGTTGGCGCAGTTGTTTGACGACGCCTATCGGCAACGCGCGCGCATGGCGTTGTTGACGGCCAGCGGGCAGTCGCCGAAGTGGCAGGTGCAAGGGTTGAAGGCTGCTAAGGGGTTGGCCAATTGGCTGGATCAACTGGGCGCGGGCGGTGGTACACCGTTGCTGGCGGCGTTGAGCGAGGCCGGGCAGTGGCTGGCGGCGCGGCGCAAGCGACATCCCGCCGAGCAGCAGCGGTTGCTGGTGATTACCGATGGGCGGCTCAAGGCGATTGGCGGTTTGCCGATGCTGGAGTGTCCGGGGTTGCTGGTGGATATCGAGCGTGGGCCGATCAGGTTGGGGCGCGCTCGGGAATTGGCGAGCGGGTTGCAGTTGGAATATCAGCATATTGATGATGTGTAGTGCCTGGGCCATTGCTATCGGGGGCAAGCCCCCTCCCACATGTTGAAATGCATTCCAATGTGGGAGGGGGCTTGCCCCCGATGAGTCCACTACCAACCCCCCAAAATAATCAGCCAGCCCCCGGCACATTCGGCCAAAGATCCGCCACCAGAAACAACCGCTCCGCTTCCTCCCAATCCTCACCGTTTTGCACCATCCGCACCAACAACTGCGCCGGCGCCATTGCGTCAAGCTCTGCCAGCCAGCCGTGCATCTGCTCTTCACTCCATACTTCGCCCGCCAGGTAGTGCGCCGGCGCCAGCCATGCGTGGCGGGGCAGGGGCTGCCAGCGGCCAGGCGCGCTGGCGCTGACAAAGCCCGGCCAATCGCGCTGATGCAACCAACGCCCACGCAAATGCTGCGGATGCGCGCCAACGGGCGGCTCGGCCTGGCCGGGCCAGGGGTAAAGCAGGTAGCCGCCAAGCCACAAATGCGCGTCGAACTGCTGGATATCCAGCGCCGCCAACACCTCGCGGCTTTCCGGTCGTGCGGATATCGGCAGTTGATGCTGGGCCAGGTGCGCCAGCTTGCGGTCCAGCCGGTCATGGCAACCCGGGCCCAGCCACTGCGCGGCGTCCTGGCCATTGCCGGCCTGGGGGCCGAGGTAGAGTTTGATCGCCAGTTCCAGGTGGTGCACGCCATCGCGGTCGCGCAGCAGCATGTCCAGCTCGCCGAGGGTGTGCCCGGCGCGGCGGATCGGCAGGTTGGCGGCCAGCAGTTCCACGCCAGGCGCGTGTTGTACGGCGAACTGCCACAAGCGTTCGTAATACAGGCCCAGGCGGCGCGTGCGGGACTGGCTCAGCCAGTGTTGCAAGGCGCTGCTGTCTTGATCGAGGGCGCGTAACCAGTGCTCAAGACGCTCGGGCGCCTGTACCCAGTCACTGCCGGCCAGCGGGTGGCGCTGCGGCCAGGGCGTCTGCGCCAGCATCGGCGGGGCGAGCATCACCCACGCCAGGTCGCGCACCTCAGGGTGACGCAATTGGCGGGGTAGGGTGTGCAAGTCGGGGAACGGATTCATGGTCCGAGCATAGCCCGTAACGCGTGCGGCAGGTGGCTGAGAACCATTGTCATCAAGGCTTGGCGGTGACAAAGGATTTTGTCTGCGGCGGCCTTTCGCCCATAATCGTTTCTTTTTTGCCATACCCCAGATCCCGCAGGAGCCCCATGGAGCAATTTCGCAATATCGGCATTATCGGTCGCCTGGGCAGTACCCAGGTGTTGGACACCGTCCGCCGGCTGAAAAAATTCCTGCTGGAACGCCACCTGCATGTGATCCTCGAAGACACCATCGCCGAGATTCTCCCCGGCCACGGCCTGCAAACCTCCTCGCGCAAGATGCTCGGCGAAGTCTGCGACATGGTCATCGTGGTCGGCGGCGACGGCAGCCTGCTCGGCGCGGCCCGTGCCCTGGCGCGGCATAACGTGCCGGTATTGGGGATCAACCGCGGCAGCCTGGGGTTCCTCACCGATATCCGCCCGGATGACCTGGAAGTTGAAGTCGGCAAGGTGCTCGACGGCCATTACCTGGTGGAAAACCGCTTCCTGCTGCAAGCCGAAGTGCGCCGCCACGGCGAAGCCATCGGCCAGGGCGATGCCCTGAATGACGTGGTGCTGCACCCCGGCAAATCCACGCGGATGATCGAGTTCGAGCTGTATATCGACGGCCAGTTCGTCAGCAGCCAGAAGGCCGACGGCCTGATCGTCGCCACGCCCACCGGTTCCACGGCCTACGCGCTGTCCGCCGGCGGGCCGATCATGCATCCCAAGCTGGATGCCATTGTGATCGTGCCGATGTATCCCCATATGTTGTCCAGCCGGCCGATTGTGGTCGACGGCAACAGTGAGCTGAAAATCGTGGTGTCCAAAGACATGCAGATCTACCCGCAGGTGTCCTGCGACGGGCAGAACCACTTCACCTGCGCCCCCGGTGACACCATCACCGTGAGCAAGAAGGCACAGAAGTTGCGATTGATCCACCCGCTGGACCACAACTACTACGAAGTGTGCCGCACCAAGCTGGGCTGGGGCAGCCGCTTGGGGGGTGGAGGCGACTGATGCTCGATCCCGCGCGTAGCTACGACCTGATTGGTGACGTGCACGGTTGCGCCCATACCCTTGAGCACTTGCTCGACCAGTTGGGCTACCACAAGCAGGGCGGCACCTGGCGCCATCCGTCGCGCATGGCGGTGTTCCTCGGCGATATCATCGACCGTGGCCCGCGCATCCGCGAGGCGCTGCATATCGTCCACGACATGACCGAGGCCGGCCAGGCGCTGTGCATCATGGGCAACCATGAGTTCAACGCCTTGGGGTGGGCCACGCCGGCACCGCCGGGCAGTGGCAAACAGTTCGTGCGTGAACATACCCCGCGGCATGAACGGTTGATCCACGAAACCCTGACCCAGTTCGAACAGCACCCGGCCGACTGGCACGACTTCCTCGGCTGGTTCTACGACATGCCGCTGTTTGTCGACGCCGGGCGTTTTCGCGTGGTGCATGCGTGCTGGGACGAAGGCTTTATCCAGCCGCTGCGTGCGACCTTTCCGGACGGCTGCATCGACCAGCACTTCCTGCAGGCCGCCGCCGTGCCGGGCAGTTTTGCCTGCAACGCCTTCGACCGCCTGTTGCGCGGCACCGACATGCGCCTGCCGGATGGCCTGACGCTGACCGGCGGCGACGGGCTGACGCGCTCGTTCTTCCGCACCAAATTCTGGGAAGACGACCCCAAGACCTATGGCGACATCGTGTTCCAGCCCGACGCGTTGCCGGAACCGGTGGCGCGCACGCCGTTGTCGTCCACCGAAAAGAATTCCCTGCTGCGCTACGGCGTCGACGAGCCGTTGTTGTTCGTCGGGCATTACTGGCGCAGCGGCAAACCGGCGCCGATCCGCCCGAACCTGGCGTGCCTGGACTACAGCGCGGTGCTGTACGGCAAGCTGGTGGCGTACCGCCTGGATCAGGAAACCCAACTGGATCCGCGTAAATTTGTGTGGGTCGACGTTGAGCGACCCGAGGTCATTAAATGAGTACCGTGGCTGTATTACGCTTGCCCCTGAGCGTCGACCTGGGCGGTTTCGTCAAACTGCTGCAACGCATGCAAGTGCCCCATCGCGTCAGCGAGGAAGCCGGCGAGCAAGTGCTGTGGGTGCCGGAAACCATCAGCGACGACGTGCGCGTGTTGTATCAACGCTTTCCCGCCGGTGACCCGGACCAGCAACTGGATATTCCCGAGCAGGCGCCTGTTTCCCGCCCNNATGGGCGAGTACATCCAGTTCACGCCATTTGCCGACATGTTGGCCTCGGGCCAATGGTGGCGGCTGGTCACACCGATGCTGATCCACTTCGGCATCCTGCACCTGGCCATGAACGGCATGTGGTACTGGGAGCTGGGCCGACGCATCGAAGTGCGCCAGGGCAGCATCAACCTGCTGGGCCTGACCCTGTTGTTCAGCCTGGTCTCCAACTACGCTCAGTACGCTTATGGCGGCCCGGGCCTGTTCGGCGGTTTGTCCGGCGTGCTGTATGGCCTGCTCGGGCATTGCTGGATCTTTCAATTGATCTCGCCCAACCCGGCCTATCGCCTGCCCCGTGGGGTGCTGGCGATGATGCTGATCTGGCTGGTGCTGTGCATGTCGGGGCTGATCTCGATGATCGGTTTCGGCGAAATCGCCAACGCGGCCCATGTGGGCGGCCTGGTTATCGGTTGCCTTACCGGTTTGCTCGGTGGTGTGTATAACCGTCGCAAGTCGTCTATTTGATAAGGAAGAGCCTAATGTCCTCTTTTGCTGAAATGATTGAAAACATCACCCCGGACATCTACGAGAGCCTCAAGCTCGCGGTGGAAATCGGCAAGTGGTCCGATGGCCGCAAGCTCAGTGCCGAGCAGCGCGAACTGTCGTTGCAGGCGATGATCGCCTGGGAAATCCAGAACCTGCCGGAGGAGCAGCGCACCGGCTACATGGGCCCGCAGGAATGTGCGTCCAAATCCGCGCCAGTGCCAAACATCCTGTTCAAGTCGGATGCGATCCATTGATTGAAATTGGTCGCGGTGCAGTCAACAAAATGTCGGCGCAACTCGGTGAGCCGACCGTTCAATATGCGTTTCGCCTGGGTGATACCGAGGTGCCGGTCAACCCGTTGATTGGCACCCATATTCGCCTGGAATACCTTGGCGCCATCCATTGNNTATTGCTACCCCTGCATGACCAAGCTGGCCCAGTGTGACCTGTGCATCATGAGCCCCGAACGTTGCCATTACGACGCAGGCACCTGCCGCGATCCAGGCTGGGGCGAAAAATTCTGCATGACCGACCACGTGGTGTACCTGGCCAACTCGTCGGGCATCAAGGTCGGCATCACCCGCGCCACCCAGTTGCCGACCCGTTGGCTTGACCAGGGCGCCAGCCAGGCGCTGCCGATCATGCGCGTGGCCACGCGCCAGCAGTCCGGTTTTGTCGAAGATGTGTTCCGCAGCCAGGTGGCCGACAAGACCAATTGGCGCGCACTGCTCAAGGGCGACGCCGCAGCGGTGGACCTCAAGCAGGTACGCGATGAGTTGTTTGCGTCCTGCGCCGAAGGCATCAGCGGTTTGCAGGAACGCTTTGGCCTGCAAGCCATCCAACCGGTGACCGACCTCGAGCCGATTGAGATTCGCTACCCGGTAGAGCAGTATCCGGCCAAGATCGTCAGCTTCAACCTGGACAAGAACCCGATTGCCGAAGGCACGTTGCTGGGGATCAAGGGCCAATACCTGATCTTCGACACCGGCGTTATCAATATTCGTAAGTACACGGCCTACCAGCTCGCCGTGCATCAGTAGAAGGATGCCAACCATGCGCACCGAACAACCGAAGATGATTTACCTGAAGGACTATCAGGCGCCGGACTACCTGATCGAGGAAACCCACCTGACCTTCGAGTTGTTCGAGGACCACAGCCTGGTCCACGCGCAGCTGGTGATGCGCCGCAACCCCGAGCGCGGCGCCGGCTTGCCGCCGCTGGTGCTGGATGGCCAGCAGTTGGAGCTGCTGAC
>CXWL01021073.1_pt1 | contig 11259 bp, 9 predicted proteins | sample 590931 | NCBI WGS metagenome assembly CXWL01 (sample SAMEA3498368, study PRJEB10139) | groundwater metagenome | biome: water well; material: biofilm material | place: Germany | collected 2015-04-27 | reverse complement strand
GATATGCGAGCTGCTCGTCGGTTGTGACGCGCGGATCGATCTCGATGAAACGCTCGGCAGGAGGGCGAAAGTGGAATCGCTTTTCGACACAATCGATAATCCGCCCGAGACCGTCGATATCAAGGAAGGTCGGAGTGCCGCCGCCGAAATGCAGCTGACTCACCTGATTCCGATCCCGAAGCAGATCAGCTGCGTCCTCTATCTCCCGTTCGAGTCGATCGATATATTCGGCTACACTGGTCATGTTGTTGGTCACGCATGTCGTGCAGCCACAGTAGTAGCACCTCTGTCGGCAAAACGGAATGTGGCAGTATAGCGCGAGTGGTTGGTCACGCCGGTTCGAAGTCGCCTGCAGGGCCGCTCTGTATTCGTCGGAGCCGACTCTCTCGCTCCAGATTGGCGCAGTGGGGTAGCTGGTATAGCGTGGCCCCGGTCGATCGTACTTGCGCAGAAGTGCGATCGGAATTTTCGTGGCAGCGGAATCACTCACGCTCACCTCCGATACCGATGCACGGTCTCGACCAGTGCCGTTACATTTTCCTCGGGAGTGCCGGGCAGGATCCCATGCCCCAGATTGAAGATCAGCCTCCCCGGATCATCGACGCTATCGAGAATCCGCGTCGTCCGGTCGACGATATGCTCGGGGGTTCCAAAAAGGACGGTCGGATCGAGGTTCCCCTGCACGCTCTTACCCGGAAGCGCAACCGCCGCATTCGCGATATCCATGCGATAATCAACCCCGACCACTTCGCAGTCGATATCACGCACGATGTCAAGGTAGGGGGCCCGATTATTCACAAACAGAATACGCGGGACACCCGATGACTTCACGGCGCCGAAAATACGATTGATCGGTCGGGCCGACCAGTCGAGATAATCATCGCGCGACAATATCCCGCCCCAGCTGTCAAACACCTGCACAGCGTCGACTCCGGCGTCGATTTGGGCCTGAATGTACCGTCCAATTGTCTCCGTCAGGAGGTCGAAGAGTCTCTCACTCGCGGCCGGATACCGATGAAGAAATTTCTTGGCAGTGTCGAAGGTTTTGGATCCCTTCCCTTCAATCAGATAACAGGTCAGCGTAAACGGCGATCCGACAAAACCGATTAATGGATTTTCCGGGAGCAGACGCTTGATCCGGCGTATCCCTTCAAGTACAAACGAAAGCTCCTTCGCCACGTCGAAGTCATTCAGACGCCTGATGTCGTCGGGGCCTGCGATGGGCGACACAATTCGCGGTCCGCCATCCGGGAACTCTACTGTCATCCCCATCGGTTCCAGCATGGTGAGGATGTCGGAAAACAGAATGGCGGCATCGAGGTCGAACTTTGCCACGGGTTGACGCACGACTTCCGCGATCAGCTCCGGGGAATGACACAATTCCGAGAACGACACCTTCTCGCGCACGGCGCGATATTCGGCAAGGTAGCGTCCCGCCTGACGCATAATCCAGATCGGAAGGCGCCCCTCGTTGCGGCCGTAGCAGGCGCGGATGAACGCGCTGTCCTTCATGACCACGCGTGCGCCTCCTTTGCAATCCCCTGTGCGAGTGAATCAGCGGCCTGCGAAAGCACCTCGTGGGTATGAGCCGCGGAAATGAAACAGACCTCATACCCCGACGGCGGCAAGTAAAGTCCGGCCTCAAGCATCGGGGCGTGCATGCGGTTGTAATGGGCGATGCCGTCGCTGGCGATTTCGCTCGCTGCGCGGGGCAATTCCCGCTGGAACACGATCCAGAAGATCGAGGCTACGCCGCCGATTGTTACCACGCTCCCGTTTACCCTCGACATGATCGAGCTTACAAAACGCCGATTCTTCTCTTCGAGGTCACTGTGAATCGTCCCATCAGCCAGTTTCCTGAGTGTCGCCAGACCGGCCGCCATCGCAACGGGATTTCCCGACAGTGTCCCCGCCTGATATACCGGCCCGAGCGGTGAGAGCATTCTCATCACATCGGCGCGTCCGCCAAAGGCTCCTACCGGCATCCCGCCCCCGATAATCTTTCCGTAGGTCAGCAAGTCCGGGCGAACGCCATAATAGGCTGCCGCTCCACCCATCCCGATTCGAAAGCCGGTGATGACTTCGTCAAGAATCAGAAGCGCACCATGCTTCTCGGTGAGTGTGCGGAGCAGCCGCAGGTATTCGTGCCTCTGAATCAGCAGTCCGTTGTTGGCCGGAATCCCTTCGATTATGGCAGCCGCCAATTCGTCGCCGTGAGCTGCAAAGAATTGCTCCAGCGCCTCCTCGTCGTCGAGCGGAAGAACGGCGGTATGGTGCGTGAGCGCTGCGGGAACACCTTCCGACGATGGCTGCCCGAACGTTACCAGACCCGAGCCCGCCTTGACCAGCAGGCAGTCGCTGTGCCCGTGATAACATCCGTCGAACTTGAGAATCAGATTTCGTTTTGTGAAGCCGCGCGCGACTCGAATGGCCGACATAACCGCTTCGGTCCCCGATGACACGAACCGGATCGACTCGACCGCATCGATTTGACGCACGATAAATTCGGCGAGTTCGTATTCCAATTCTGTCGATGCGCCAAAGGTCATGCCGTTGTCCACCTGATTCTTCACCGCGGCGATAACATCAGGGTCGCCATGCCCCAGGATCAATGGTCCCCAGNNTGAACGCCCGCACCGGAGAGTTGACGCCACCCGGAATCACCCGACTGGAAAGCTGCAACAGTCGTTCAGAATTCTCAGTCTTACGCATCTAACCACTTCTCTTTCAGTATGTCCCGCAGGTGGTAGGTCAGGACGATCGCGGCTCCCGCTCGTCGGATTGCCGTGAGGTTTTCGATTACCATCCCCCGCTCATCGGCAAGGTCCGCTTTCGCCAGCAGCTTGACCGACGTATACTCCCCCGACACATTGTACGCCGCTACCGGCAGGGAACTGTGCTGGGCAAAGTCGGCAATGACGTCGAGATAGGCCAGCGCCGGTTTGACCATCACGATGTCGGCTCCTTCAGCTTCATCCAGTCGTAGTTCCCGGAGCGCTTCCCGTCGATTGCGGAAGTCCATCTGATACCCCTTGCGATCCCCTTTTCCCGGAGCGGAATGCGCGGCCTCGCGGAACGGGCCATAATACGACGACGCATACTTGGCGGTGTAGGCCATGATGATCGTGTCCGTGTGGCGCCGTTTCTCCAACGCTGTGCGGATAGCTCCGATCCGCCCATCCATCATATCCGACGGCGCCACGCAATCGCAGCCGGCTTCTGCCAACGCGAGCGCCATATCCGTGAGCCGTGCCACTGACTTGTCGTTGTCGATCTCATCCCCGTGCATCACACAGCAGTGGCCGTTTTCGGTATAGGCGCAGAGACAGACATCTGCGCTTACGAACAGATCGTCGCCGAACTGTTTCTTCAGTTCGCGCGAGGCACGGATGACCGGATTCTCTTCATCCATCGCGGTTTCCGCCCGGGGATCCTTGCGATCGGTTACGCCGAACAACATGATTTTCGTGATCCCCAGTTTCAGATCATCTCCAACCGAGCGGACAAGCGAATCGACCGACTCGCGGAATATGCCGGGCAGACCTGCGATCTCGTCGCGCACACCAGCGCCATCGGTGACGAAATAGGGCTGGATGAGGCCGTGAACCGAGAGGTCTTGTTCTGCAGTCAAATCTCTTATGACTGCTGTGCGCCGCAAACGACGCGGCCGATGTGCGAATTCTTGTTCCATCTATAGATACTCCAATACGAGGTCGACATCAGGCTGTCGCATGATGGTCACCGGCGACCATTCCAATCGAGCCATCTCCAAAGCCGTGCTTCTGCCTATGGCAAGCCGACGAGCTGACGGCTCTCCGAATTGAGTCATGAACGCCGCGACCGCTGACGGCGCCGTAAAGAGAATGCTGTCGGCTGGGCCAAGTCCTCGGATCAAACCCTCATCCACGCGCTGCGCCACGGTCTCATAGCAAACGACAGGGTAATAACGCACCCCCCGATTTGTCAGAAACTCCGCAGGATCATAATTGACNNGATCATAATTGACCTCCCGTCCCCGCGCATAGATCACCGCGCTATTCGTGACTGTCATTGTCTCTGCTAATTCTCTGAACAGCGCTTCACCATACGCCTCGCTTGGCGAAAATTCGCAGGCCTTCCCGTGACGCTCAAGAGCCTGGGCGGTCTTGTGTCCAACCGTCGCGATACGTGTTCGCTGACTGAGGGGCCAGTTTCTTTCGTTCATTCGTTTGAAGAATGCCTCGACAGCATGGGCGCTGCTGAACATCAGCCAGTCAAGATGCTCCGGATTGCATTCCTCGGGCCATTCAAACGGCAGCGCGCTTGTCCCGATCACCGGTAACGGAACTACTTCGACTCCCCGCACCGACGCCCGCTCAGTCAGCTCGGCGAGCTGCTCCGATGATCTCGTAATCCCTAAGCGCAATCCGCCTCCGGCGCGCGCAACTGCTCGTGCGCTTGCGCGATGACTGTTGTGATGTCCGAGCCTACCACGTCTATCCATTTCAGTCCGGCCCATTGGTCGCCGTCGCGGTGACCGAGATTCGCTTTTAGCCGAAACGTGCCTTCCGTCACCTGTGAGTAGACCCCAAGCGGCAGTGAACAGCCACCGTCGAAACTTGCCAGCAGACCTCTCTCAAGCAACGCTTCAATTGCCGCCTCCCGTGAACCCAGCTGTGAAACGACTGACTCCACCCGCGCGTCGTCATCACGAATCTGTATTCCCAGTATTCCCTGCGCAGGAGCCGGAAGGAATCTCTCGGGGTCAAGGAGAACCACATCCAGATCGGATAAATCCAGCTTCAGCCGCTGAACGCCGGCGGCGGCGACAAGTATCGCGTCGTAGTGTCCGTCGCGGAGTTTCTTCACTCGTGTCGGCAGATTTCCTCGAAGATCTCTGATCACCAGCGATGAGTCATGAAACCAGATCTGCGCTTTCCTTCGCGCCGAGCTTGTCCCGACTACAGCGCCCTCACGCACCGGCAGAAAACGATTCTCGCGTCGTGACTCTCTGCGTACCAGCAGCATTTCGCGGCGATCCGCGCGATATCCGACTGCGCCGAGTTTCAGTCCAGAGGGCTGCGTGGTCATCAGGTCCTTCAGCGAATGCACGGCCAGATCGATTTCGCGGGCCAACAGCGCCTCTTCGAGTTCCTTCGTGAAGAACCCTTTTCCTTCCATCTTGTCAAACGACACCTGATCGATCTTATCCCCCATCGTCTTGATGATCCTGATGTCAACCGCGCACGTGCTGACGGTTACAAGGAGATCGCGAATGAAGTTGGCCTGGAAGAGAGCGAGATCAGAGCCGCGCGATCCGATGACCAGCCGCTCCTGCGTCATACCGCTTCTCGGCGGACAAATCGAAGGTCCTCAAGGCTCAGCTCACTGCGCATCGCCGCCAGATGATCCGACAACAACCTGACTGGTTGATACGAAGAATGCCCGATCAGTTTGGTGACCAGTCTCAGTACCGCCTCTTTGTCCTCGCTCCCCAGCGATGTTACCCGTCGCGCAAAGAGGTCATTGAGTGCGCTGTGCGCAAGTTCGATTGATGCCCTATAGCTGTCATGAAAGATCGGCTTCAGGGTTCCTTCGATTCGATCCGCAAGGTACTTGTTTACCGATTCACGAACGATGCCGTTCGCTTTGCTGGCCTCTACGAATTTCTGGCGAAGATTCCCCTGGCCGCGCGCTTTAAGCGATGGCATGTCGATCAGGATCGCGCGCGGATCGTGATTGAAATCGGTCGTGAAATCACGCGGAACGGCCAGATCGACACACACGACCCTCCCTTTCGTCGGGAGCCGATCCAGGAACGCGCGATCGAACAGAGCCTGCGACGAGGCAGTGGCCGACACGATCGCGTCGACCGAATTTGGGGCGGTCAGAAAGCTGTCGAGCGATATAGTTACACCCGAAAACTCTTGCGCCAACGACGCCATCTTTTCCACCGTACGATTGACAAACAGAAGGCGCGCTGACGGGAGATTCTCCTTCAAATAGCAAGCCATCTTAGCCGTCATCGGGCCGGAACCGACAAGCGCGATTGTGGGTTCCGTGCGCTCGCCAATTCGCACGCAGAGTTCTTCCGCGGCCAGCGACGCCATCGAAACCGCCCCTTCCCCAATCGACGTCTCTCGCTTAACGCGCTTGGCCACCAGTAATGCCTCTGAGGCAAGACTCTCAAGCACAGGACCGACAAACCCCCTCTCAACTCCCTCCTGGTACACCTGCTTGAACTGGCCAGTGATCTGGGTTTCCCCTACAACCAGTGATTCAAGCGATGAAACTGTCCGAAACAGATGTGTGACTGCGTCCTTGCCGCTTAGTTGATAGAAATCGTTTGGGAAGAAGCTCAAGTCGCTTTGTCCCCTGAAGAAGAAGTCTATCAAACGGTGCAAAACCTTCGGGCCGTTGATCCGTCCCGATGTCACGTAGATGAACTCTACTCGATTGCATGTGGACAAGTAGATCAACTCATCGAGCCCGAGTTCTGCCTTCAACCGGGCGAGCGTTTCGTGAGTTTCGGATCGGTCGATCGTTAGCCGTTCGAGTAGGGGGACGTTCTGCTGCCAGATTGATGTGCCGATGATGCCGAATTCCATGACCTGCGTGACCTCACAACTCGCGTTTCACTAATTGCGACCAATATGGCTCTGCGGGCGAAATTCATGTCATGCCAGTGTCACGCTTGTGAAAAAAAGCTCAACATTCTGGCCTTTATAGTCTACTCTAAGATACGCATTTGATTCTCCGCTCCAACACAACCGACCTCGCCTATGTCGTTGTGTGACAATAGATTCAACGGAGTTTACAGAGATTTGGGAAGCGTAGTCTAGCCTCGTTCCATAATGTGCCTCGTGATCTGCAGGGGTCGACTCTCACTCAGAGGGGGGGGCAGAGCCAACGAGGAATTCTGCCGACTGGAGTTCAAGCCACGAATTGTGGCCTTCGAAGCCGCTCCCCCTGAAAAAAGGTTTGACAAATTTCAGCGCACAATAAACATTGACGCCCGTCTTGGCGATATAAGTGCCTAGGCAAATTACTAACGCGTTTTCGGCCACAAACCGAGGAAAGATTATGCGCGAGGAAAAAGTGATGTTCTGTCTCAATTGCTCGGACAAAATTCCCGGCAAACCGATTCGGCAGGGAGGGGAGATCTACTGCTCATTGGAATGCGCCAACAAGGCTTCCGGGATCGAGCAAGAGGATACTGAGGAGTATTTCGAAGAAGATTCGGTCGACGGCTTCTATAAAGAAGACGAATAGCCGATCTGCGGTCCCGATCCCTATTTTCGTGCGATCTTGAGGATGGTGTAGTTGATCTGACCGGCGGGGATGGCGATCTGAACGGTATCCCCTTCAACTTTCCCCAAAAGCGCGGCCCCGATCGGCGACTTCACCGAGATCACATCGTTGTCGACGTCGGTTTCATCCGGGGGAGCTATCGTATAGAGAATCTCTTCGCCGTTTCTGAGGTCGCGCACCGTCACGCGCGAGAACAAATATACCTTGTCGTTTGGGATCTGATCGACATCGACTGATCTCACCCGTGAAAGCTTGTCCTCGATTTCGCCGATCTTACGCTCCAGATGCGTCTGAGCTTCCTTGGCGGCGTGATACTCGGCATTCTCTGATAGGTCCCCAAGCTCCATTGCGCGCTTGATTTCAGCGATCAGGCGCGGTCGCTCTTCATACTTGAGCTTCTTGAGCTCCCCCTCTAATTTCAGACGGCCATCGATAGACAGGTAAATCGGTTCACTCATAGTCGCCAGTATAGCCTATTTCCCGCTCAATGGCAACTGTTCCGGGATTCTTTTGGCCGTCAGCGCGAAGATAATGATGGAGCATAGCAGTCCAGGTATGATGGGTTCGACCCCCAGGGGGTAGGCCGTTCCCAGAAGGCGGGACGGAAGATACCACGCCAGTGACAACAAACCACTGGCGAGAATCGATACCCACGCCCAGGTCGGCGGCAGGCGGCGCCTCCCCACAAATGACGTCACAACCGGCACCAGCAGGGCCGGCGTGGCAATGGTTCCGTACGCATACCAGATGTCGATCACCGACTGAAAATAGAGCGCAAAGGTGAGCGCGATACCGGTCGACAGAACCAGCCCCAGACGTGTGTAACGGTGAACACGATCGCCGGTGACGGAGACAATTCGCGGTACAACGTCGTTTCCAAATGTCGATGCCGCAATAAGTGCGTAGGCGTTAACCGTCGACATTACCGTCGCCAACATGGCGACCACAAACAGTCCGAGCAATCCCGCCGGGAGAACGGCGACGGCCAAAGCCGGATACGACGCAACTGGATCAGCCAGATCGGGCAGGATCGCCTTCGCATACAGCCCACACGACGTGGTCAGAAAATCAAAGAGCGCCCAGCAGCCGATGGAGATGAAAATACCGGTGCGAGCGGTAGCGATATTTTTGACCGCGTAGCAGCGTTGATAGAAGACCGGTTCGGCCAGCGTCTGTATCGCGATCAGATACCAAGTGGCGATATACCAGCCCGAGTTGCCTCCGTGCCAGGTCAGATGTGAAGCCGGAAGTCGCTCAAACATCCAGTTAAACCCGCCCTGATTGACAATCAACACGATCAACAGTGCGATAAACCCGGCATACATCATGACAAACTGGAAAACATCGGTTCGCACCACCGAATTGAATCCCCCCCAGTAGACATAGATGACCGATACCAGTGTGCCGGCGACGACCCCAATCCAGAGCGGCCACCCAAAGAGCAGATTACACAACACTCCGATCATAAGCACATAGGCCGCCGGAGGGGTCATGAGGAAGATAATAATTCCGCTGGTCAGCGCGGTGCGGTTGTCATATACCCGCCCCATTCGATCAGGGATGGTCAGCAGCTCTGTCTCGCGCGCCTTCCGAGCCAGGAACAGGGCAAACAGCAATGCCGTCGCATAATACGGTACTCCCAGCACCAACCAGTTTGAGATTCCGTAGCGATAACTGTATTCCCCAACCCCCAACACCCCACCATACCAGGCCGATACAAGCGTTCCGACAAACGCTGGAAGCGTCAATAGCCGACCGCCAACGATCACGTCGACCGCGCTGCCATCCCGCCGAATGCGCCGTAGAAACCCAAGGGCCAGAACGATCACAGCATATGCGATGACGATCGCATAGTCGAGAGTTTGCATAGAATCTTAGAACAGTTCCAGCTGCACCTGTGAATAGAATGACCGCTCAGCCGCTACAAAATACTCCGCCCACCCATTCGGCATGACCGGCCCTCCCGCATACCGCACGCCACCGTTGCCGCCGTATCCAGACGACTCATACTTTTTGTTGAACAGATTGTCTACGCGTATCGAAAGCGACAGCGTTCCGGCTTGCAGGAAGTTGTGCCAGCTGGCTGTGGCTGATAATGATGACGTCATATACGGCTTGATGGCCAGATCGGCGATGTTGTACAATTCCATCCACTGCCGCCCCACGAATTGCCCACGATAGGTCACTCGAAACCATCCATGCCGAACATCGGCGACGAAATTGCCCAGATACTCGGGGAAACCGGAAATATGTTTGTTGGCCAGATCGAGCGAAGTGGTTCCGGCGTACGGAATAATCTCGTCCACCGCCGAGACGGAATCGTACCAGATCGTCGCATGATAATCCTTGAGTCGATTGTAGTTGAGCGACAGATTCCCGCTGAGCGCCAGCCATCGCAAAGGCCTGGCGTCCGCCGAGAGTTCAAGACCGGCATGCACCGACCGTTTGGCGTTCATCGTATAGGCTATGCCTGTGTTGGGGTTTATCCCGCCATACGGCAGAATCTCGTTGCGAAAGTCCATCCAGAATAGATTGACCCCGGCGTTCCACTCGGCCGAACGATAATTCCCGCCTACCTCGAAGTTGTACACCCGTTCACTCCTGGCCGTGGGTTCACCCAGCGTATATGGACTCGACGTTGAATCGACAATGGTCAGCGAGGGCGTCGCGAGTGGGTCGCCGGCATCATACATATCGGCATCGGTCGGCGTCCGCGATGAAACTGCGAAGCTTCCAAAAAGACTCACGGCCGTGTCAAGTTTGTACGTGATTCCCAATCGTGGCGAAAAGAACAACCAGTCGACATCGTAGCGATACCCCTTGAACGCTCCCAGCCTGTCCTGTGCGAATTTGTATCGCTGGTATCGGAACTGGGCTGTCGCTTGGGCTGTCAGGCGCTCATCGAAGTGATGAACTTCCTGTGCAAAGGCCGATCCCACCCACTTCTTACCGTGGTATTCATAATACTTGTGCTGTGCCGACAGACGGACATTGAGATGCTGACCCCATACCACCCTGCCCCAATGATCTGAGTTGAAATAATAGAACGATCCGCCGAACGAGTGGACCCCCTTGTTGTGTTCAATGTCCAATCGCGGGTTCCAGCCGAGCTGATTCTTCTTCACCCACTGCTGGCGCACCAGATCGCCGCTCAGATATGGTCTTCCGCTATTCGGATCGACACTCGTCATACTGCTGTCAATGCCGTAGTCAGCGAAATCCCGTTCCGCTTTGTATTGCTCGTAATACCCCTCTCCGTGAATGTAGTACAGCGTATTACGCAGAATCGTCTTGGCGCTGAGTCGATACAGGTTGTGCAGCTGATAATGGGGCTGACTGAAATTATCAGTCTCATTGTCATAGGAGAGCGGATTAGTGCGCCGGTCGTCGGCAATGGCATCGCGTGAGGCGCCCCAGTAAGCCAGGTGCATCCGCATCGGCCCGCCATAGATATGAAACTCAGTGGTCATACGCGGATCGAGGCGCGTAATCGAATGAAAATACGACCATCCGTTGTACCAGCTGTCGCGGCGATAGCCGTCACTGAACTGTTTCGAATACCGCCCGGCCAATTGCCAGCGACCGTCGATCAAACCTGACGAGTACTCTACGGTCTGCTTGTTCATTTGCCCAATCGATATTCCATTCTCCGTGAATTCGCCGAACCCGGTCGACAAAGTCACCTGTCGCGGCTGCACCAGTCCGTTTGTCACGACGTTGACCGTCCCGCCAAAAGCCGCGTCGCCGTAGAGCGAATTCCCGATTCCCCGCTGAACCTGAACATCAGTGGCTGTTGAGGCGAAATCAGGCAGGTCAACAAAATAGGTCGCCTGATCTTCCGGGTCGTTCAGCGGAACGCCGTTGATATAGGTCGAAACGCGCTTGTCGTCGAAGCCGCGGATTGACATGTAGCTATATCCGAGTCCCCCACCGGCATCTGAGTGGGCATACAGATTCGGCGTGGATTGA
>CXWL01046595.1_pt1 | contig 11260 bp, 11 predicted proteins | sample 590931 | NCBI WGS metagenome assembly CXWL01 (sample SAMEA3498368, study PRJEB10139) | groundwater metagenome | biome: water well; material: biofilm material | place: Germany | collected 2015-04-27 | reverse complement strand
CCTGAACATCCTCGCAGTGCTGGCTGTGTTCCTTCCCGACGGATTCGGCGTCATTCACTGGCCACTGGGTGTCAAGGCGGATCCGTTCGCACCGCCGCCGCCGGTCATCCGGCCGGAATGGTATTTCATGTTCGCCTTCCAGGCTTTGAAACTCCTCCCACCACATATCCTTTCCATCGAAGGGGAGCTGTTTGGAATTGTCATATTCTCCGTAGGCGGCCTGATCTGGATGCTGGCGCCGTTTCTCAATCGCAAAGCCTCGGTCAATCAGCCGTCGAAGATATTCACTCTGTTCGGCGCGTTTGTCGTGGCCTTCATTCTGTTCATGACGGTCCTGGGGTATTTCCTCGAATAGAGATGATGAGTTAATGATGAAGACACTATTGACCGTGTGTATCCTGCTCTTCGGCGCTATCAACGTCTACTCCGATCAGGTAGACAATTGCCTGACCTGCCATAAGGACGTAGAAGATGACGCGGGCCCTTCGCACAAGATTACGCGTGACGTTCATTTCCAGAAGGGACTGGGGTGTGTTGACTGTCACGGCGGCGATGCCGCGCTTGACGATATGGAGCTTGTCCGAAAGGTGAAAGGGTATCGCGGAAAACCGAATCATCTCGAAGTTCCCGAGTTCTGCGCACGGTGCCACAGCGACGCCGCCTATATGCACAATCATAACCCTTCCCTGCCGACCGACCAGCTCGAAAAGTACAAAACCTCGGTTCACGGTCAGCGCCTGTTCGGTGCGAAGGACGCGAAAGTGGCAAACTGCATTTCGTGCCACTCGGTCCATGAAATCAGCAACGCTCGCATTCCCCATTCAAGCACGCATCCCATGAATATCCCTAAGACGTGCGGCAAGTGCCATGCTGACGCCGTGTACATGGCCGAATACCGGATTCCGACAAACCAACTCGAGGAATACCTGAAATCGGTCCACGGGAAGACTCTGCTGGAGAAGAAGGATCTCGGTGCGCCGGCCTGCAACAGTTGTCACGGTAATCACGGCGCCGCCCCCCCCGGGGTTGCGAGCCTCTCGGCTGTCTGCGGTAATTGCCACGCGGTCCAGGCCGAGCTGTTCAACGCGTCGCCGCATGAGAAGGCCTTCACTGATAACAAGTACCCGATGTGCGAAACCTGCCACTCGAATCACAATATTGCAAGCCCCGGGGACACTCTGATCGGTACATCAGAACCCGCTCTCTGCGTGAATTGTCATCAGGCCGACGACGGTACCAAGGGCTTTGCGACCGCCACCGAGATCTCTACGGCCATCGGAGCGCTTGTCAAATCCCGCGACTCGGCAGCAGTTCTCCTCGCTGATGCAACTACGAAGGGGATGTTGACGACCGACGAAGAGCTTCGGCTGAAGGAGGTCGATCAGGCGCTGATCCAGACGCGGACATTAATACACTCGTTTGATGTTGCCAAGGTGAGTTCCGGTGCGCAGAGCGGACAAGTAAAGGCCGACACGGTTCGGACTAATGCAGCCGCCCTCATTGACGAGTATTACTACCGCAGGAAAGGGCTTGGAGTCGCGACTCTCTTCATAACTCTCCTGGCAGTCAGCTTGTACCTCAAGATCAGACGTCTCGAGTAGTGCATTTGCGCTGAGTTTGACTCGTCGCAGCGATTCTCTGGGTCGAACTTCTTACCCCACAAGTGGATGAATATCCTATTATTCATGAGCTCAATCCACGATTCGACACCGCCAACAATGTGTACTGCTTTGTTAACTTTGTGCCTACCATACTGTTTGTGCCCAAACGAGTTGCCGGATAGTGGAAAACAAAAAACAACTTGACAAAGACGCCGCAGCGGATTTCTTGCACATCATTATTTGTGAATTTGGTCACATAGAGTAACTGACCGGTTGGAGCGAAGTGACGAGCATGTCGGAGTATCTCTCGATTCCCATTTTCATTGCAGTCGGGACCGGTATTGTCCTGATTACCTTCTTTATTTCCCGGCTCATTCGTCCTGCAAATCCATATCCGGCCAAGACTGTCAACTATGAATGCGCCGAAGAACCGGTCGGGTCATCGTGGATTCAGTTCAACAACCGCTTCTATATTTTTGCGCTCATTTTTGTCATCTTTGATGTGGAGGTCGTCTTCCTCTTCCCATGGGCGGTCGCCTTCGGCAAACTCGGACTCTATGCTCTGATTGAGATGATAGTTTTCATTCTGATTCTCATGTTCGGTCTCTACTACGCCTGGAAGAAGGATGCCCTCAAGTGGGTTTGATAAAGCGGATTCCAGTCTATGCCGAGAGGATTCCAGGTGGAGCTCTGGTCACGACAACTCTCGAGTCTGTGCTTCATCACGGCCAGGCCTCCTCCCTATGGTACCTGCTCTTTGGCACAGCCTGCTGTGCGATAGAGCTCATGGCGACGGGCGCATCCCGCTACGATTTTGACCGCCTCGGGATGATCTTTCGAGCCTCCCCGCGTCAATCGGATCTGATCATAGCGGCCGGGACGATTACCAAGAAGATGGCGCCGCGACTTCGAAAGCTCTACGACCAGATGGCTGAGCCGCGATATGTCATTGCCATGGGCGGTTGTACGGTTAAAGGGGGACCATTCTATTATGACAGTTACGCGGTCGAGAAGGGAATCGACCATATCGTGCCGGTTGATGTCTATATCCCGGGCTGTCCCCCCCGGCCGGAATCGCTTCTGGAAGGGTGTCTCACGCTTCAGAAGAAGATCAAGGCTCAGCGACTCAGCGATTGGCAGGAAAAGTAGCCGTGACGAAAGACGAGCTCAAGGCGTATGTCGCTGACCACTTCGAGGGGAAACTCACGCCTCTGGATACCGGCCGTCACGACCCGATGTTTCAGGTCGCACCCGAGGATCTTCTGAAGGTCGCCCAAGCGCTTCGTGACGATACAACCTTGCGCTTCGATTTCCTCTGCAATATGGGCGGGGTCGACACGCGCGAACAGTTCCAGGTCGTCTACTCACTCTGCTCTATCTCCAACAACCTTAGACTCGATTTCAAGCTGATCCTTCCGTACGATCGCGCGGAAGTTGACTCGGTCCAGGAGATCTGGCCGGGCGCTAATTGGCATGAGCGCGAGATGTGGGAATTGTACGGTATCCATGTCCGCAATCATAACAACCTCAAGCGGTTTCTTCTTCCCGACGATTGGGATCAGGGCTACCCTCTGCGCAAAGTCTGGGACGCCCCCGATTTTGTGCGGCTTCCGGAGTTTGGCGCGTGACCCTTCGTACCGAAGAATTCATCGTCAACATGGGGCCGCATCACCCCTCAACCCACGGGGTGTGTCGACTACTTCTCACGATGGATGGCGAGCGGGTCACACACATCGAACCGTTCATAGGCTATCTCCATCGGGCCATCGAGAAGATGTGCGAAAATCGCACCTACCCACAGTGCATTCCCATCCTGGATCGCTTTGAGTACGTCACTGCCATGTCCTGCAACTACGTGTTTGCGCTGGCCGCCGAGCGACTCGCTTCGATTCAGGTTCCGGAGCGGGCCGAGTATCTTCGCGTGATCATGCTGGAACTGAACCGTATTGCCTCGCATCTGCTCTGGTACGGAACAACCGCGCTTGACCTCGGGGCGATCACCCCGTTCCTGTACGGTTTCCGCGAGCGAGAATCGATCCTCGATCTTTTCGAAATGACCTGCGGGCAGCGCCTGACCTACAACTATATTCGTGTCGGTGGCGTGTCCCGAGATATCCCCGCCGAGTTTGTTCCCAAGTGTCGCCAGGCCGTGGCGACGATCACCGCCAAGATGTCCGATTATGAGGGACTTCTGAACGAAAACCCGATCTGGATGGCGCGCAATATCGGGGTGGGAGTACTGAGTCCGGAGAAGGCGATCGCGTTCGGCGTGTCCGGCCCGGCTCTTCGAGCCAGTAATGTTAAATTCGACATTCGCAAGGCCGATCCGTATTCGATTTACGATCGCTTTGATTTTGAAATCCCGACCCGCCCCAACGGAGATTGCTATGACCGATACCTCGTGCGGCTGGCCGAAATCAAGCAGTCGCTGCGAATTATCTCGCAGGCCCTTGACGGACTCCCCGAAGGCGAGATCAAAGCGAAAGTGCCGGGCAATTTCAAACCGCCAGCGGGCGAAGTCTACGCGCGTATAGAAAACTCACGCGGCGAGCTCGCCGTGTATCTGGTCAGCGATGGTACAAACAAGCCACTGCGCTTGAAAGCATGGGGCGGGTCGTTCAATCAACTCCAGGTCCTGCCTGAGATCAGCAAAGGGCTGCTGATCGCTGACATTGTGGCCATCATGGCCTCGCTCGACATCATCATGCCGGAAGTGGATCGCTAAATGACGAACATCATTGCCAGCGGCGAATTGATCGTCTTGTTCCGATGGCTCCGCGGTCTGTTGGTCTCCACCGGTCTGCCCGAACTGTGGGTAGGCATCTTGTCCTATGTTCTTCTGGGGGCGATGATGTTTGGCGTATTGGCTATCATGGCCCTCTTCCTGGTCTGGTGGGAGCGAAAAATCTCCGCCCACATTCAGCAGCGTTTTGGTCCGATGCGAGTCGGGTGGCACGGATGGTACCAGACCATCATGGATGCAATCAAATTGTTGCAGAAGGAGGATGTTCTGGTTGATACCCGCGACAAGCCCGTCTTCTTCTGGGCGCCGGTGATCTGTTTTGTCGCGGCCTTCCTCGCTTACATCGTCATCCCGTTCGGCGATGGCTTGATTGTCGCCGACCTTAACATCGGCATACTGTACATCATGGCTGTTACGACCTTCACGATCATCGCGCTGTTGATGGCCGGATGGGGTTCAAATAACAAGTATGCCCTGCTCGGTGGCATGCGTTCCGCCGCGCAGGTGGTCAGTTATGAAGTACCCATGGTCGTTTCCATCCTGACCGTTATCCTGTTTACCGGTTCTTTATCAATGGTCGACATTGTGACGTCACAAAAGGGGCACGGAGTCTTCAATTGGTTTGTCTTCCGCGTTCCGTTTGGACCGATCGCATTCATAACCTACCTGATTACTGCGACCGCCGAGAGCAACCGCACTCCGTTCGACATTCCGGAAGCCGAACAGGAGCTGGTCGCAGGGTACAACGTCGAGTATTCCGGCATGAAGTTCGCCATGTTCTTCCTGGCCGAGTTTGTCAATATGTTCACGGTCTCGGCGATCGCCACAACCCTGTTTCTCGGTGGGTGGGGCGGACCGCTACTTCCCTCCTGGATTTGGTTTCTTATGAAGACCCTGTTCGTGGTATTCATCCTCATGGTCTTCCGTTGGACCTTTCCGCGCCTGAGAGTTGACCAGCTCATGGAATTCGCCTGGAAGTTTCTCGTGCCCGTAACCTTTGCGAACCTGATCCTGGCCGGCTGGATGAAACATGCCGGGTGGTACTGGTGATCCGGATGAGGACGTCATGGGATTGCTGAAAGACATCAAGAATCTCTTTGTCGGGATGCGCATCACGACCAAGCATCTGGGCCGCCATGCGATTACGATTCAATATCCGGAAGAGAAGTGGACGATGCCGGAGCGTTCGCGCGGAATCGTTGTCCTGCTGTCGGACAAGGAAACGGGAGAGCTCAACTGCACAGCGTGCATGCTCTGCATGAGGGCGTGCCCGACCGGCGCGATCATTATAGACGCCCCCCGCGATGAAGCCAAGAAGCGCCACCTCAAGGGCTTCGTCGTCGATAACGGCCTTTGCTGCTTTTGCGGGTTGTGTGAGGAAGCCTGCAATTTCTCCGCGTTAAAGATGGCCACGAAGTATGAGTTCTCGACAACCAACAAAGACGATCTCACGTGGGACGTGAAGAAACTACAGGAAATGGGACGCGATGTGCCGTACGTAGATACGCGCAAGAAGAAAGCGCCGACTGAGCCAAAGTCAGTTCCAGCCAAGGCGCCGGCAGTTGGCGATAGTGCCGCGCCCGCGACTGCGGTAAACCCTAAGCCTGCCCCCGAACCCGAGCCAGAGTCCAGTCCAAGAGCCGAGTCGCAAGGAGACGCATAGCCATGCCTGAACAATCTGTCGGTATCATGTTCTGGATTCTCTCAGTAGTCATCCTGACCTCTGCTTTTATGGTCGTGAGCCTGAAGAACATCTTCCACTGCGCTCTTTTCCTGATCGTCTGCCTCTTTGGAGTCGCCGGAATCTTTGTTCTGCTGCACGCTGAGTTCCTCGCGGCAGCGCAAGTGCTCATCTACGTGGGAGCGGTTTCGATTCTGATCATTTTTGCAGTCATGCTCACGTCGAATCTGGCCGGTAAGCGAATCTCCCAGACAAACCACAACGCCATGGTGGCTTTCTTTGTCAGCCTCATGTTTGTCCTCGGAGCCTTTATCCTCCTGCGTGGAACGCATGTCTGGCGCATGGCTGACACACCCCTTCCCACAAATAACATCGAAACAATCGGCACCCTCCTCATGAACGAATTCATGCTTCCCTTTGAAATCGTCTCAGCGCTCATGTTGGCCGCCCTGATCGGCGCCATAGTTCTGGCGCGAGAGGAGAAGTCCTGATGTATTACTACCTGTCTTTGGCCGCGCTGCTGTTTGCGATTGGTCTGTTCGGCGTTGTCACCCGTCGGAATATCATCGGCATCCTGATGTCATTGGAACTGATGTTCAATGCGGCCAACATCAACCTCGTGGCTTTTAACAACTTCATCGCCAAAGCGGGCATGACCGGACAGATCTTTTCGCTCTTTATCATCGTTGTGGCCGCCGCCGAAGCAACCGTCGGCCTCGCGATCGTGCTTCTCATTTATCGCAATTGGCGCGGTATCGATACTGACAACGTGAACGTCATGAAGTGGTAAGGATGAGACAATGACCAGCCACGCATACCTGATCGCCCTGCTGCCGCTTCTGTCGTTTCTCATGATCGTCTTCTTCCTGCGCTGGAAGGAACAAGTGTCGGCGCTTGTCTCGATTGGCACGATCGTCCTCTGCTGGCTCATGTCGATCGTCGTCCTGATCGAAATGCTGGCGGGACACGGCGCACCACATGAAAGCTATTTCCGCCTCACCTCGTTTGCCTCGATGAATTTTGAGTTGGGCATCTATATCGATGCCCTCACCGCGATCATGCTGGTGGTGGTGACCACGGTCGGCTCGTGTGTGCAAATCTACTCGCTCGGATACATGAAGGGTGACCCGCGCTTCAGCCGTTTCTATGCCTATCTCTCGTTGTTCCTGTTCTCGATGCTCGGGCTCGTGCTGGCCAATAACTTCTTCATGATTTTCATCTTCTGGGAACTGGTCGGCCTCACGAGTTACCTGTTGATCAGCTTCTGGTTTGAAAAGAAATCCGCCGCCGATGCCGGGAAGAAAGCGTTCCTGACAACACGCGTTGGCGATCTGGGGTTTATTCTGGGCTTGCTCTTGATCGGTGTGTACGCAGGCACGTTCAACTATCAGGAAGTCTTCCAGAAAGCGGCGGGGGGGATGATCCCGGCATCTATCCTGACTGTGGCCGCGATCGGTGTCTTCTGCGGCGCGGTCGGTAAGTCGGCACAGTTCCCGCTTCATGTCTGGCTGCCGGATGCGATGGAGGGCCCGACGCCAGTTTCAGCGCTCATTCACGCCGCCACCATGGTCGCTGCGGGCGTGTATTTTGTCGCCCGCTCGATGGCGCTCTTTGTCGGCTCCTCTGAAGCGTCAATGGTGGTTGCAATTATCGGTCTGATCACCTCATTCATGGCAGCCTCCATCGGGTTGGTTCAGAATGATATCAAGCGAATCCTGGCGTACTCGACTGTGAGTCAGCTGGGCTATATGATCATGGCTCTGGGGCTGTACGGCTACGACTCATCCGAGGGACATCATTCACCCGGGTTCGTTGCCGGCACGTTGCACCTCATGACACATGCGTTCTTCAAAGGGCTGCTCTTCCTCGGAGCCGGCTCGGTAATTCATGCCGTGCACACGAATGACATCCAGGATATGGGGGGGCTGTCGAAGAAGATGAAGGTTACGAGCGTAACCTTCATTATCGCTTCACTCTCTATCGCGGGTATTTTCCCGCTGTCAGGATTCTGGTCTAAAGACGAGATCATCGCCACTACCGTGAAGCACCCGGTCTTCATGATCTTCACCCTGGCTATCGCCTTCATGACCGCGTTCTACATGTTCCGGCTCTGCTTCCTGACCTTCTTCGGCGAACCGCGCGACCATCACCGATTTGAACACGCGCACGAATCTCCGAAGGTCATGACCTGGCCGCTCATGTTCCTGGCCGTTCTTTCGGTCTTTGCGGGATGGGTCGCGCTTCCCTGGCTACCCCATGGATTCTCGTCGTTTGTGTTTTTCGGCGAAGTTCACCATGCCGAGCCGTCTTATCTGCTCATGCTCCTTGGAACGGTCGTGGTGGTTTCAGGTATCGGTCTGGCGTACCTTATGTACTATAAGCGCTCGATCTCGGCTGATGCCATGGCGGAACGATTCAAGCCCCTCTACACGCTTTTGTACAACAAGTATTATTTCGATGAACTGTATGATGTTGCCATTGTCAAGCCGATCCTGGGCTTCGGCAATTTCATGTGGACCTTCGACGCCAAGGTAATCGACGGGCTCGTGAACCTGGTTGGCTGGCTGACGGTCGTCTGGTCGGATATCAAAATGTGGTTCGATGTGTGGATCATTGATGGCGCAGTCAATGGTTCAGGCTGGCTGGTCACCCAGCTGGGGGGGATCATCCGCTACTTGCAGACCGGTGCGGTTCAGTTCTACGCACTGTTCATCATAGCCGTCGTCGTGCTGATCGGCCTTTTCAAGTTCGAGCTGGCGCATATCGACGTAGCCTGGCCAGTACTCTCGATCGTTTTTGTGGCTGGGGTGATGGTGCTTTGGTACATGTCACGTACGGCGCTCGCTCGTGACGGAGCAGCCGCTGAAAATGGAAACGAGAAATAGTTTGACGCTAAGGGATAGATTGTAATATGGGCATACTGAGTCTGTTGGTGTTCATTCCGCTGGCGGGTATGGCGGCGGTGATGATGCTCCCCAAAGATAACAAGAGGGCTATTCGATGGACGGCGACCATCGCCAGCCTTATCCCCATGCTGATGTCTTTCTGGCTCACCTGGGATTATTTCTTCAATTATTCTAGCTCTTCGGCGATGGCGTATGTCGAAGGACCGTTCGACTGGATTCCTTCGCTGAACATTCAGTACTTTCTTGGCGCCGATGGTATTTCGATTCCGATGCTCTTTCTGACCGGACTGCTATCCACGCTTTCGCTTCTGGCGTCGTTCGGAATCGAGAATCGGGTTAAGGAATATTTCGCATTCTTCCTGCTGCTCGAAGCGGGGATGATGGGCGTGTTTGTGGCGCTTGATTTCTTCCTGTTCTATGTGTTCTGGGAGGTCATGCTGGTGCCGATGTATTTCCTGATCGGCGTCTGGGGTGGACCGCGTAAAGAGTACGCCGCCATCAAATTCTTCCTCTATACGCTGTTTGGCTCGATCTTCATGCTGGCCGCAGTCCTGATGCTCTATTTCAGCACAGAACCGCATACGCTAAATATGCTCACGCTGATTCAGACCGGTTCCTCTCTCCCCTACACGCTTCAGATGGTCTGTTTCGTATTCTTCTTCGTCGCCTTTGCCATCAAAGTTCCGGTTTGGCCCTTCCATACGTGGCTTCCGGACGCCCACGACAAGGCACCGACCGCCGTATCGGTGATTCTTGCCGGAGTCTTGTTGAAGATGGGGACCTATGGCATGCTTCGCGTGAGCTGGCCGATGTTCCCCCATGCTCTGCAATCGTTGTCTTTCTGGATTGCACTCCTGGGAACTATAGCCATCGTCTATGGAGCCTTGGTCTCTATGGCGCAGAAAGACCTCAAGAAGCTCGTGGCCTACTCGTCGGTCTCTCATATGGGCTACTGCATGCTCGCTCTTGGGGCCTTCACCTCGGCCCAGGCGATTTCAGGATGCATGTTCCAGATGATTTCACACGGTCTGATCACGGGTGCGCTGTTCCTTCTGGTGGGCGTCCTTTATGACCGTGCCCACACACGAGAAATCGCCGCCTTCGGCGGGCTCGGCTCGAAGCTTCCAATCTACTCCGGCATCATGGTCTTCTTCTCTATGGCGGCGCTGGGGCTGCCGGGAATGTCCGGGTTTGTCTCTGAATTCATGATCTTTCTCGGATCGTTCAGCGCGGTGAATAAGGTTCTGGTCGGAATCTCCATCGTCGGCGTCGTCCTCGGGGCGGCCTACATGCTAAGGATGGTTCAGCGCGTATTCTTAGGAGAGTTCAATCTGGCCCGCTGGGGCGGCCTGACAGAAATAAACGCTCGCGAACTCGTGACTGTGGTTCCCTTGATGATCCTGACCCTGTTCGTGGGCATCTATCCGAAGCCGCTCAATGATCTCATGGCTGCAACGCTTCAAAACCTGATCACACTCATGGCTCGGTAGAATATGGAATCGCATCTGCCAGAATTCAGCGCACGCCTCATGTTGCCCGAAATTTTTCTGTTTGCCTGGGCGCTCGTGGTGTTCACGTTTGATCTGCTGACCAAACGTCGCACTGGCACTGCAGTCGGGTATCTCGCGCTGATCGGCATCATCCTAACCGGCGTCATCCTGAGCGTGACCGGATACGGCAAGGGATTCGGCGTCATGTTCTTCAATGATCCGATGGCTATGTTCTTCAAAGTGATCTTCCTCGGAGCGGCCTTCATGGCGATCGGAAGTTCATTCGGAACGATTGAGAGCCGAATCGTCAACCATCGCGGCGAGTTCTTCGGCCTGATCCTGTTCTCCACAGTCNNGTTCTCCACAGTCGGGATGATGTTCCTGGCGTCCGCCAACGAACTCCTCACGCTCTACATCGGGTTGGAACTGACGACGATTCCGCTCTTCGTACTGGCAGCGTTTTTCAAGGACAACCGCCTTTCAGTCGAGGCAGGGATCAAATACCTGATCGTCGGGGCCCTCTCGTCGGCTTTGCTTCTGTACGGCCTTTCGTTTCTCTATGGTCTCACCGGGACGACCGACATTCTCCAGATGCGACTCAATCTCGCCGTTGTTCAGCTCGGTTTCCAGGGAGACATTGGCGTCATCCTTGTCCTGGCGGTCGTTCTTATCCTGGCCGGGATAGGGTTCAAGCTGGCTCTGCCTCCGTTTCACCAATGGGCGCCGGACGTCTACGAAGGGGCGCCAACTCCGATCGCGGCATTTCTGTCTGTCGGGTCAAAAGCCGCCGGTCTTGTGGCCTTCGCCAAGATTATGGTGATGGGGCTGTATGCCTTTTA
>CXWL01019162.1_pt1 | contig 11260 bp, 11 predicted proteins | sample 590931 | NCBI WGS metagenome assembly CXWL01 (sample SAMEA3498368, study PRJEB10139) | groundwater metagenome | biome: water well; material: biofilm material | place: Germany | collected 2015-04-27 | reverse complement strand
CCCGCGCTGGCCGCGATGCGCGACCTGTGCCGACTGCGGTTCGAGCAGTTCGGCGCTGCCGGCCGTGCGGCCCGCCTCACCCCCATCCAGCCGGCCGCCATGGCCCGCGCCTACGAGACAGGAGAGCTGACGAGATGAGCCGTTACGACGCCGGTGTGAAGGACTACCGCCACACCTATTGGGATTCCGACTACACGCCGAAGGACACCGACCTGTTGGCCTGCTTCAAGATCACCCCGCAGGAGGGCGTGCCACGCGAGGAAGCCGCCGCGGCGGTGGCTGCCGAGAGCTCGACGGGCACTTGGACGACCGTGTGGACCGATCTGCTCACCGACCTCGACCACTACAAGGGCCGCGCCTACCGGGTGGAGGACGTGCCGGGCGACGCTGAACGCTTCTATGCCTTTGTGGCCTACCCGATCGATCTGTTCGAGGAGGGGTCGGTGGTGAACGTGCTCACCTCGCTGGTCGGCAACGTCTTCGGCTTCAAGGCGATCCGGGCCTTGCGTCTGGAAGACGTGCGCTTCCCGCTGCACTACGTGATGACCTGCGGCGGCCCACCGAACGGCATCGCGGTCGAACGCGACAAGCTCGACAAGTACGGCCGACCGCTGCTCGGATGCACGATCAAACCGAAGCTCGGGCTGTCGGCCAAGAACTACGGCCGCGCCGTGTACGAGTGCCTGCGTGGCGGGCTCGACTTCACCAAGGATGACGAGAACGTGAACTCGCAACCGTTCATGCGGTGGCGGCATCGCTTCGAGTACGTGGCCGAGGCCGTGAAGCAAGCCGAGACCGAGACCGGCGAACGCAAGGGCCACTACCTGAACGTGACCGCCCCGACGGTGGAGGACATGTACGAACGCGCCGAGTTCGCCAAACACCTCGACATGCCGATCATCATGCACGACTTCCTGACCGCCGGCTTCAGCGCCAACACTTCACTGGCCAACTGGTGCCGGCGCAACGGGATGCTGCTCCACATCCACCGGGCGATGCATGCCGTGCTCGACCGCAACCCGAACCATGGCATCCACTTCCGCGTTCTCACCAAGTGCTTGCGCCTGTCCGGCGGCGACCACCTCCACTCGGGCACTGTCGTCGGCAAGCTCGAGGGTGACCGGCAAGCCACCCTCGGGTGGATCGACCTGATGCGCGAGCGCTTCATCCCCGAAGACCGCAGCCGCGGCATCTTCTTCGACCAGGACTTCGGCCACATGCCCGGGGTCTTCCCCGTCGCGTCCGGCGGCATCCACGTGTGGCACATGCCGGCGCTCGTGTCGATCTTCGGCGACGACGCAGTGCTGCAGTTCGGCGGTGGCACCCTGGGCCACCCATGGGGCAACGCCGCCGGCGCGACGGCGAACCGGGTGGCCGCCGAAGCCTGTGTCCAAGCCCGCAACGAAGGCCGCGACCTGGAGCGCGAGTCGCGCGAGATCCTCACCGGCGCCGCAAGGCACAGCCCGGAGCTGGCTGCCGCGATGGAGACGTGGCGCGAGATCCGCTTCGAATACGACATCGTCGACAAGCTCGCCAGCCGCTGAACAGCCGAACGAAACACCACCCCCGACCATCACGATCAAAGTCACCACGACAGGACGCACCGATGCACACCGACCTCCAGCCCTACCGATCACGACTCGACGACCCCGCCTCGAAGCGGTTCGGCACGTTCTCCTACCTCCCGCCGTTCGACGACGCGGGTATACGCGCGCAGGTGCAACACATCGTCGACCGAGGATGGAACTGCGCCATCGAGCACGTGGAGCCGAGCCGGGCCACCGCCCGGTACTGGTACCTGTGGAAGCTGCCGATGTTCGGCGAACGCGATCCCGAGGTGATCCTCGGCGAGATCGCCGCCTGTCGCGCCGCCAACCCGCACGACCACCTCCGCCTCGTCGGCCACGACAACAAACGACAGACGCTGGGGATGTCCATCGTGGTCGCCAGAGGCCGGCCCACGTGATCTCGATCGCGCCATCGATCCTTTCCGCCGACTTTGCCCGCCTCGGCGAAGAGATCCGCGCCGTCGACGAGGCCGGCGCCGATTGGATCCACGTCGACGTGATGGACGGTCACTTCGTGCCCAACATCACCATCGGCCCGGCAGTGGTCAAGGCCATCCGCGCATACACGACGAAACCGCTCGACGTGCACCTGATGGTCGCCCCGGTCGACGCCTACCTGGAGCCCTTCGCCGACGCCGGCGCCGACTCCATCACCGTCCACGCCGAGGCCGGCCCACACCTGTCGCGCACCCTGCAGCGCACTCGAGAACTCGGCGTAAGAGTTGGCGTATCGATAAACCCGGCCACGCCCGTGACGGTGCTGGAGCACGTGCTCGACGAAGTGGACCTCGTGCTCGTGATGTCCGTGAACCCTGGCTTCGGCGGCCAACGATTCATCCCCGCGACCGTCGAGAAGGTAGTGCGGTTGCGTGCGTTGATCGGCGACGCATCGGTCGATGTGCAGGTCGACGGCGGCATCATCGTCGGCAACGCGGCTGCCGTAGTGGCAGCAGGAGCCAACGTGCTCGTCGCCGGTTCAGCCGTCTTCACCGGCGGCCCGGATCGCTACCCAGTGAACATCGCGGCCCTGCGCGACGCGGCGAGCTCCTCTTGAAGCCTCCCGCGCGCCGTTCGGGTGCAGCGGCTGGCCCGCCGGCTGGGCGTTGGTCGGTCAGTCGCCGTAGCCGTCGAGGTGGGTGCTGTGCCAGTTCCAGGCGCTCTCGACGATCTTGCCGAGGTCGTAGCGAGCCGTCCAGCCGAGGGTGCTGCGCACGATGGAGGGATCGGCGAAGCTCGACACGGGGTCGCCGGCGCGTCGATCGATGATCTCGTAGGGCACGGTCATTCCGGAGGCGTGTTCGGTGGCGGTGATCACGTCGAGCACGCTGCTGCCCACGCCGGTGCCCACGTTCAACGCAATGCTCGGGCGGCCGTTGGCGAGGTGATCGAGGGCCCGGATGTGGGCATCGGCGAGGTCGTCGACGTGGATGTAGTCGCGGATGCAGGTGCCGTCGGGTGTTGGGTAGTCGTTGCCGAACACCTGCACCGGCCCGCGCCGGCCGAGGGTGGCTTTCATCACCAGTGGAACGAGGTTGAGGGTGAGGGCCCAGTCCTCGCCGATGGTGGCGTCGATGCTGGCCCCGGCGGCGTTGAAGTAGCGCAGGCTGACCGAGTTGAGGCCCTTGGTGACGCCGTACCAGCCGAGTATGCGTTCGACCGTGGCCTTCGATTCGGCGTAGACGCTCTCGGGGTGCAGTGGTGCGTCTTCGTGAACCGGAACGGATTCGGGGGTGCCGTAGACCGAGCAGCTCGAGGAGAAAACGATGTCGCGAACATCGGCGGCGAGCATCGCTTCGACGAGGTCGACGGTTCCGGCCACGTTGTTCATCCAGTACTTCTCGGGCTCGAGCATCGATTCGCCGACGTTCTTGTAGGCGGCGAAGTGCACCACCTGGGTTACGCCGTGGCTGCGACACAGGTCGGTCACGAGGCCGCGGTCGCGGATGTCGCCGACCACGAGCTCGGCGCCGAGCAGTGCGGCGCGGTGACCGAGCTCCATCGAGTCGAGCACCACCACCGGCTTGCCCTGTTCGCGCAACATGCGCACTGTGTGAGAGCCGATGTAGCCGGCGCCGCCGGTGACGAGGATGGTCATGTGCGCAGTCTTGCCCAGCCGATCAGATCTGCTCGTTCACGCGGAAGTGCTCGATCATCCGGCCGAGGCCTTCACGCAACTCGATCGATGGCCGCCAGCCGTATGCCGACTCGATGAGGGTGATGTCTGGTTGCCGTTTCAGCGGGTCGCCCTCGCGTTCGGCGGGCAGCGGCATTGCCGTGATCGCACTCGACGATCTGGCGAGCTCGACGACGAGCTCGGCGAGCTGGCGCATGGTGAACTCCGCCGGGTTGCCGACGTTGACCGGGCCGGTGATGCTCCCGTCGAGGACCGCGATGAGGCCGCGCACCTCGTCGCTCACGTGGCAGAAGCTGCGGGTCTGCGAGCCGTCGCCGTGCAGGGTGAGCGGTTCGCCGCGCAGTGCCTGGACCACGAAGGTGTTCACCACCCGGCCGTCGTCGGGGCGCATCCGTTCGCCGTAGGTGTTGAAGATGCGGGCGATGCGAACGTCGAGGCCGTGCACGCGGCGGTAGGCCATGGTGATCGCTTCGCTGAACCGCTTGGCTTCGTCGTAGCAGCTGCGCGGCCCGGTGCAGCTGACGTTGCCGAGGTACGTCTCGGGTTGCGGGTGCACGAGCGGGTCGCCGTACACCTCGCTGGTGGAGGCGAGGAAGAAGCGGGCGTTCTGGGCGAGGGCGAGGTCGAGGAGCCGGCGTGTGCCGGTGGAGCCGACGGCGAGGATCTCGAGCGGCATCGTCGCGAAGTCGACCGGTGATGCGGGACTGGCGAGATCGAGCACGGTGTCGTAGGCGCCGTCGGTGATCGAGCTCGGCAGTGGCTCGGTGATGTCGTGCTCGACAACCGCGAACCGGGGGTGGGTGGTGAGGTGGGCGACGTTGGAGCGGCGACCGGTGACGAAGTTGTCGACGACCGTGACGGTGTCGCCGCGACCCAGGAGCACGTCGACCATGTGCGAGCCGATGAAGCCGCCACCGCCGGCGACCAGGTGGTCGGTCATCGGCCGATGCCGACGATTGTGAATCCGGCGCGATGCCAGTCGCTGCGGTCGATCAAGTTGCGGCCATCCACGACCTGACGTCCCGTCATGGTGGTGGCCACCCGCTCGGGTTCGAGCCAACGGAAGTCGTCCCACTCGGTGAGCACCGCCAGCACGTCGGCTCCGTCGGTGGCCTCGTAAGGATCGGTGCACACGGTGATGTCCGCAGGCACACCTGGCTTGGCCGCCGCAACGGTCGGGTCGAAGGCCCGTACCCGAGCGCCACGCCCGAGGAGGCGCTCGATGATCGCCACCGCGGGGGAGTCGCGGAGGTCGTCGGTGCGGGCCTTGAACGTGAGGCCCCATACCGCCACGGTCTTGCCGTCGAGGGATCCGCCTGCTCCGGCGGCGATCTTGTCGGTGACGCGATCGAACTGCTCGTCGTTCACCGTGATGACGCCGGCAAGGAGGTCGAACCGGTATCCGGCCTCGTTGGCGATCTTGAGCAGCGCTCGCGAATCTTTTGGAAAGCAGTTGTGAGCGACGAGGCCACCGGTGGCGACGATGGTGTGGTTGCGGGCGACCTCGACCGAGTAAACGGTCTGTTCGACCGGGCGTGACCGAATCTCGACCACACGCACCCATGCCGTGCCCTTGCGGTCGCGGCGGGAGCCGGTTGGCGCGATTCGCTTGCTCTGTCGTTCGATCTGGCGAAGCACGGTGTCGCGCTCGTGAGGCTCGAGAAGCCAAAGCGCATCCTCGATCTGATCGGCGCCGGAGATGACGAGCCAGTGCGTGTCGACCGTGCTGTTCGTCGTTCGCGCTATCTTCTGGCGGGCGACGATTCCCGTCTCGGCGAGCAATCGAAGCATGCCATCGGCAAGCTCGGGCGAAACGGTGCCGTACTCGAGTGCGACCGATGGTCCACCGTTCAGCAACGACCATGACCCATCGCCTGCCCACAACCCACGCAGCAACGCCTGTTTCGCGTCGATCGAAGCGCTCCAAACCACGTCGGGGATGCGGTGCGTGTAGCAGTTCGTTCCCGTTCCGAGTACGTGCTCGAACCACGATGCGAGCAGCCGGGAGGAGATCGACACCTGCATCGCTGTTCTCATCCTCCGAACGGTCACCTTTACGCCGAGATCGCGCCAGAACGTAGCGACGAAGTGGACCAGGCGCTGTTCCTGTTCAGGGTGGAACGACCAGCAGATGCGACGACGAGCCCCGTCGGTGGAGATGTGACCCTCGGCGAGGAAGAGGCCGAGCATCTCCCAGCAGTCGTCGGTGAGCTCGACGTGCATGGGCACGTAGGTGCCATTGGTGGTTGTGCCGAGCAGCGCGCCGTCGAGCGGCAGCCGCAGGCGTGCCGCCTCGGTGAGTCGCATCGTGCCCGTTCGCCGTGAGTCGTACCTCCGCGCGGCCGTCAGCACCGAGTCGACGGAGCGGGCTATGGCGGCTTGCTCGGTGGTGAGCCGCACGATGACGTCGTTCCAGCGCAGCCCGGCGGGCGCGATCGCCTCGATCATCGGGGCGTGCTCGGGCAGCGCCTCGGTGAGCGGGGAGCCGAGGGAGATGGGGAGCCAGTCGTCGATGGTGAGCTCGCTGGCGCACTTCACCTCCACGCTTCCATCTCCGTCACGAACGATCATCGGGTGATCGGCCGTGACGGTGAGGCGTCGGCCCATCTTGGTGCGCATCGTCACCATCTCGCCGGTGTACGGGCGCGACGTGACGGCCAGGGCCGGCTGGAACTCGGGGATGATCTGGCCTTCGCTCCAGCTGAGCACCTCGAGCCCGTCGACGGGCAAAGCGTCGAGTTGGTCGAACCTGATGAGTCGCGAGCCGAATGCATCGCGAACGATCAACGATTCGGAGCCGTCGAAGCAACTGCCGCCCCATCCGGGGCCGGGGCGGAGGAACTCGGTGCCGATGCGCTTGTCGTAACCCATGCCCACGACTACGTCGTTCACGTCGGCGCCGACGCCTTCGCAGATGGCGGCGATGGCGTTGATGAAGCTGAGCTTGGTGGCAAGGAACGCGTTGGCCGCGTACTTGATGGTCTCGGCCGAGGCGGGGTCGGTGACGATCACCTGCGGGCGGATCGATTCGTACAGGGCACCGACGGCGATGGCCGCGGCCCGGTCGTCGCAGCCGACCACCACCCGGTCGGGCTTGAGGAAGTCGTCGACGGCGGAGCCTTCACGGAGGAACTCGGGGTTGCTCACCACTCGGATGTCGGGCCGCTTCAGCACCCGCTCCACCACCTTGGTGCTGCCGACCGGGACCGTTGACTTGTTGACCACGATCGCCTCGTACGGAAGCACGCCGGCGATCTCCCTCGCCGCGGCCTCCACGTAGCTGAGGTCGGCCGAGCCGTCGTCACCTTGCGGCGTGGGGACGCAGAGGAAGGCGATCTCGCAGTCTTCGACCGCGTTCGCCGCGCCGACGACGAAGCGCAGGTTGCCGCGCTTGAGCCCGCGGTTGACGAGCTCGTCGAGTCGGTGCTCGACGATCGGGATCTCTCCCCGGCTGAGCATCGCCACCTTGTTGGCATCGATGTCGGCGCACACCACGTCGTGGCCGAGGTGGGCGAAGCACGCGCCCGTGGTCAATCCGACGTATCCAGTACCGATGATTGCAAGGCGGGTCACGGGCAGGCAATCTACCTGTCGACGTGCTCGACGGCCCGTTGGCCCACGATGACCGACTCGATTCGCCCATCTACCGGCGACCGTACGCCGAGCCAGGGACCGGGGCGCAGGAGCGGGCAGGCGCCGCGGCGACTTCGATCGATGTGCGAACCGGCTATTGAAATGTGTGTGAAACGGTCACTCAAGCCTGTTCCTGACGATCATCGTGCTAGCTGGCGGTCGATCGGGAGCGGCTGCCGTGCGGGCGAGGACCGCTCAGTTGCGTCGTCGGCGCGTGGTCAGGGGAGGAGTTGGAAGGCGTCGCATTGGTTGGGGCGAACGACGCGGTAGTGGCGGTGGTCCAATGTCGCGAGGCGCGTGCTCCCGAGGCGCTCGGCGATCGCGATGACGCCAGCGTCGGTGCCGCCGAGGTGAAGATCTTGGTAACGATCGACGAGTGCTCGGACCCGCTCCCAATCGGTGTCGATGAATGGCTCGATGATGATGGTGCGCTCGATGATCGCGGTGTAGAGGGCGAGCTCTCCCATCGGGCCAACTTGACGGTCGATCAGATGCGCCGCTTCCGCGATGACCATCGCGGTCGTGATCAGCGGTCCGTCATCGGTCTCGAGCAACAGGCTGCATCCACCGAAGTCAGGGTCGTTGCGATCGGCGGCGGCAACCAGCACACCAGTATCAACGATCAACACGCGGGCGGCCGCCCGAAACCCTCGGCAAGCATTTCGTCGGCTTCACGAGCAGAACGGCCGGACGACGATGCGCCAATCCCGACGAACGCCAACCGTCGCTTCACCGGCTTGGATTCGCCGGCCTGGGCGAGTTTGCCCGCCAACTCGTCGACGAGCGCGTCGACGGTGATCCCGCGGCGACTGGCCTCCGCGCTGAGTCGAGCTGCGAGTTCCTCGATCGTGATCGACATAGCGGCAGCCTAATGTTCATCGGTGCCGTTGCTGCTCACGTTCCGCCCGGCGCCCGGCGTCCCGCGGACCGTTGGCCCACGATGACCGACTCGATTCGGCCCGTTCCAGGCACATCGAATGCTTGGTCGAGCGAGGGGTTGGCCGTGCCGACGAGCACGACGGCGACGAAGGCTGTGACGACGACCGCGTTGATCGCGATGAGCAGGAGTGGAGAGAGGGGAGGGTTCCAGGCGAGGGGGCCGTCGAGCCAGATCTTGCCGCTGGAGCCGACCGTGAACCGGCGCAGGGTCTGCCAGAACCCGGCGACCTCGGCGACGACGAACAGCAGGGCGACGCCGAGGCGCACCGTGGGGACGTGTCGCGTGGCGCCGCGTTCCGACGTCTCGTGCCAGCCGATCATGCCCAGCACGCCGAGACCGGCGAACAACGGAAGCGCGTATCGCCCCTGCCAGATGAGGCCGGCCTTGCGGGCGCTGACCATGTTGAGCAGCACGGGCGCGGTGAGCAGACCGACGAACACCGCTGCGGTCGCCAGCTGCAGTCGTCGGTTGCGGCTGGTGATCACTCCGGCCACGGCAACGAGGGTGATCGTCGCGAAAGCACCGTAGGTGACCAGCGGCATCCTCGTGTCGAGCCAACCGAGCACGCCGATCATCTGCCGCGCGTACTCGGGCAGCCGTTTCACGGTGTAGGTGAACACGTGCGACCGGGTCCAGTCGGAGGCGATGCGCTCGTCGGTGGCCTCGGCGCCCGCGTACACCGACCAGACGAACAGCGCGACGACGGCCGCGACGGTGCTCCCGACTGCCGGCAGCAGGAAGCGTGTGGTGAGAAAGCGCCTGGCGCCGTTCCATCCGACGAGCGCGATCACCACGACGACGCCCCCGGCGACCCAGATCAGCGATGCGAACCGTGACAGCAGCACGGTGGCCAGCAGCAACCCGACGAGCATGCCGCTCTGCCACGAGGTGGCGCGTCTGTGCGAGATGTGCAGGCAGAGGGTCCACAGCAGCAAGAAGGCGGCCACCTCGAACCCGTTGGGGTTGACGGTTCCGGCGAGGAACAAGGTCATCGGTGGAAGGGCGAGCAACAGCAGTGGTGAGAGGCGCGCCGCCGATGATCGTCGCGCGAAGGCGAAGGCTGCGGCGATGAGCGCGGCGCACAACGCTGCGGCGACGGCGCGGTAGACCCGCTGGCCGTCGGAGTCGATGACCCGTGCGCCGCCGCCGACGATCGCGTACCAGAAGGGTGGATAGACGGCCGCCGCGGAAACGCCTGCGCTGGACGAACCGGTTGCGCAGTCGGCGGGCTGCTCGGGAACGAAGAAGTAGCACATCACGTTGGGCTGGCCCANNTGAGGCGAACAGCGGCGTCGCCATGTTCCACGTGAGCAGAAGTGCGAACAGAACCCCGAACAGTGTGACCGGGTACCGGTACCTGCGCGCATCGAGTGCGCCGTGGTTCATGGCTGGCCGCGCCGTGGCAGGTCGAAGGTCGTGCCCGTGAGCTACACGGTGCAGGCCCGCACCATCGCCTGGGTGGATGCGTAGAGGTCGGCCGATGGGCGACCGCCCTGGCGTTGGCGCATCTCCACGGGGATCTCTCCCACCCGGTAGCCGCGTCGCGCCGCGACGAGCACCGCTTCGAACGTGTCGCCCAGGTAGTGGGCGGGGAAGTCGTCGGCGAAAGCTTCGAGCAGCGGGGAGCGGATCGCCCGGAAACCCGACGTCGGGTCGGACACCTGGGCATGCCCCGACCGGGCGATCACGAACGACAGGAGCCGGATGCACCACCTTCGTGCGCTCGACATCTGGTGGGTGCCATCGCCGGCGAAGCGACTTCCGATCACGATGTCGAGATCGTTCTCGTCGAGTGCTGCGACCAGTTCGCGGATGTGGCCGGCGACGTGTTGTCCGTCGGCGTCGACCTGCACGATGCACGAGAACCCATGGTCGATCGCGTAGCGAAAGCCGGTGCGCAGCGCGCCGCCGACGCCGAGGTTGATCGGCAACGCCACCACCCGAGCACCGGCGGATGCAGCGAGGTCTGCCGTGTGATCGCGGCTTCCGTCGGAGACCACGAGGCAGTCGAAGCCTGCGTGGCGAACCTCGGTGACGACGTCGGTGATGCAGGCCTCCTCGTCGAAGGCGGGGATCACCACCAGCACCGTGGGAGTGCCGGCGCCGGCGTCAGCGGTCACGCTGCTCCATCTCGTCGAGCCGGCTGGCCAGCAGCGCGTGGGCCTCGGCCGTGGTGCGGAGCCGCTCCTGCAGTTGCGACACGCTGATTGACAGTTGCACCGAGATCGCCAGGAGGAGCACCGAGCTGATCGTGAGCAGCACCGCTGTGGGTGTCATGTTGGCGAGACGCCCGAGCCGACCGACGAAGGGCATCAGCGCGGCGGCCACGGCGACGAGCGCCCCGATGCCGAGCCATCCGATCGCATACCGGGTGCTGAGCAGCCGTCGGCGGGCGAGGCGGAGGATGAATGCCGTGATCAGCAGCCCGCCGATGGCGAGCACGAAGGCCTGCTTAGCGGTGGTCGACATGGACGTCGAGCGTAGGCGACGCGGCCCGGTGGACGGCGGCGCTGGAAGTAGGCTCGTCGCTTCGTGAGCCAGGAACAACCGTTCGCCGTGCTCGTGCCCTATTACTCGAACCTCGCCTACCTGCGACTCACGCTCGAGAGCGTGCTGCGGCAGTCGGATCCTCACTGGTGGTGCGCCGTGGTCGACGACTCGCCTGATGCGGCGGGTGTCGCCGAACTGGTCGCCGAGCTCGGCGATGCACGGCTCGGTTACGTGCGCAACGAAGCGAACCTCGGAGTGGCCGGCAACTTCAATCGCTGCTTCGAGCTCGCCGCGGAACGCGGTGCCGAACTGGCGGTGATCTTGCATGCCGACGACCTGGTCGAGCCCGAGTACGTGGCGACGATGCGGGAGGTGCACCGGTGCCACCCCGAAGCGGGGTGCGTGGCGCCAAAGGTGACGGTGATCGATTCCGAAGGGCGCCCGTACCTCCCGCTGCCGGATCGGGTGAAGGCGTGGCTGTGGCCGGATCGGCTC
>CXWL01011364.1_pt1 | contig 11260 bp, 6 predicted proteins | sample 590931 | NCBI WGS metagenome assembly CXWL01 (sample SAMEA3498368, study PRJEB10139) | groundwater metagenome | biome: water well; material: biofilm material | place: Germany | collected 2015-04-27 | reverse complement strand
AAAGTTATCGGCACATCCTTGCCAATGCATTACCATTTGACCTGGTATTGCTTGGTATGGGTGAAGATGGACATACGGCCAGTTTGTTTCCGGGTCATCAGCATAACCAGGCAGAGTTGGCGCACGCTGTTTATAATTCTCCCAAACCTCCCCCTGAACGTGTTTCTATGAGCGCAAAAGCGTTAAGCAGCACTCGGCAGTTGCTATTTCTGATAACCGGTAAAAGCAAGCAGGAAGCCGTTAAAGGCTGGCGTTCAGGGCTGGATTTACCGGTAGCCAGCATCGAAGCTGAAAATCCAATCGATATTTATATTGATAGCGAGGCTTTTTCTGCATAAAACAGTCGTTCTTTCATATTGTGCGTATTATCATCACAAAGGCCACCTGAAATGATATGAAAGAAGCCAAGGAAAATTATCTATTAAAGCCGCCAAGAATTATATGAAAAAAGCCATCGATAATTTTCAAAGCGGCCGCTCGAATGTTCTTTTTGGTTTACTTATGAACTGGCATTTTCGACCCACAGGAGACCGTGGGAATAGTGTTCAACTGTTCCAGCAAGCGGGCATTCGCGGATTTAATGTAAGTACACTGTAGCATCAAATCGATTCAGCATGACCCCAACTATACCCTATAGGCTACTCGACCTAGCTATAAGCCCGGCAAAAAGACAGGGCAATCTAATTTTTTTAATTGGTCACCATAAAGGGGGGCATATTCGATCCGGTTCTCTATGTCAGGCCATGCGCCGAGATTAATAAACCCACTTGCCTTAAAAGAAATTAATCGCATAAAACCTTGATCAAAACGATCAAATGTTAATAAAACCTTTGCTGGTAACTGATGATGAGTTCCTTGAAAGACTGTAAGTTCAAGCACGTTTCCAGATAAATTTGCTTCTAAAAAACCTGCCCAAGAGCTCCAAATATCAACTCTTGGCCTAAAACTAGAGGTACCATTCTTAATCTGAATACATTCGTTAATCGATATGCGCTCAATATTACAACTTTCAAGAGCACAATAAATTTTAAACAGGTATATTCCCCGTTCCAGTTTGACATCACCTTTTATTGATGCTGCAATTTCAACATGAATAGGACCCCGAATACCATTGATAGTCATTTGTTTAGGTTGTTGTTTAGCCAATAATACCGTTGTAGGGGTCATCAGCAAACTAATACAAAGAATTATTCTTATGGACATTGTCTAGCCTTTCTTTCTATATTTAATCTTTTAATGAGTTTTTCTGTTGTTCTAGTTTTTGCTTGGTCATAAGGGTATCCGCTTCGATTACCATCGGGCTGACGATTATCTTTTGGATCCAGAGTGTAATGAACGGCTTCATGGATAATCGTATTTAATAGCTCTGCGGCTTGGGAATTGTTAAGGGGTTTTAGGTATTGGTTATCCAGTTGAGTCCCCACACCTGGAATGGTATTACCTACAATTACTCCCCCATCTTCTGCATATCCAAGATCCATGACTTTATAACTGTCCGGAAATTTTAGGTCTGGTTGCGACACTATGGCTATTTGCCTTGCGACATCTATGTCTCTTTGCGTCAACCCCAATGGATCTACCCAATTAACCGGATCATTCACCACATAGCCATAGGTATTGGTGTCAGTCGTCGCACGGAGGCAAGATCAGTTTTACATCAGATTTATATTTTGTTCACCTATTCGCAACTGAGCTTCCGTTACTTGCCAAACATCACCACTTTTTATTAAGTTGATAAATATTTTCCCAACTGATTTTGAACCTATTATTTTGCAATCAAACTGAGCGGTACCTGAATCTCCTGCAAACTCAACGTTATAACCAAAAGGAGATAATTTTATATCGAGCTTATCTCCCAACTCTCTTTTAACTACATTTGATTGTGATATGAATGATGATGCTTTACTGAAAGCGTCACTGTTTATCGAACCAAAATAACCAATTAAATAGGACAGCAATGCGATTGCTATAACAGTTATACAGATATGTAATACGGAGTGCTTTTTTTTCATCATTTTCCTTGTCCAAAAAAGGAAAACTCTGCGCCTGCAGCTGCGCTTGCACTAATTCCAGCACCTCTATTTGTAAATGAAAACTTTGGGCTTACGAATGAACCGTAAAAATAGTTGGAGTTGGCTCCGGTTTCAGCCCCTGCGTTAGCACTCAGACCGCCTTTAAAAGGTCCATTGCGGACACCGGCTTTACAGTACAAGCCAGCAGACATCCCATGAGATTTATCTTCTGAATTTGATCCAGGTCTTTTTCCAAATGGATCATAATCAAAACCACCACCGTACCCATACCCATATCTAAGTGCGAAAAATGGCTGCCCTGTGCTATCGTCCCTACCAAACGCCACACCGCCTCCGACACCTCCATAGACTTCAAAACTAAAAGCCCACAACCCCAACGGATCGATCGCATTAACCGGATCATTCACCACATAGCCATATAAATTGGTATCCCCGCCTGAAAACAGGATGGGGTCTTTAGCTGTCCAGCGTCCGGTTTGTGCATCGAAATCCCTAGCTCCAAATCTGCTCAGCTTGGTATCGAGGTCGTAAAGTCCACCGGCAAATCCAAAGGGCTGGAAGCCTGGGTTGGTATCCTGAATGACATTGCCCCAAACATCGTAACTCATTTGTTGAATAACAGTATTGGTGGCAATATCAACGACAAGTTTTGGCGAACCGAGGTGATCTTTGATGATACGATACGTGGCACCGCCTCTGATCATTAAGTCGGGTACATTGGCATCGGTAGCGTAGACAAAGCGGCTGAGGATATTGCCGTTGCTGTCAAGTTCGGCAATAGGTTTGAGTTGATCCTGATAGAGGAAGCCTTGTTCCAAGACATTATTGCGTTTTTTACCGATACGACGGTTCTGGCCATCGATGACGTAATCAAGTGTGGTTCCACTCGGCAGGATGATATGCCTTAGGTTGCCCAACACATCGTAGTTGTAAGATGTGGTCGCCGTCCCTATGATTTTGCTTTTGAGTTCACCATTAGCCGTGTAATCATAAGTGGCATTGTTATAGTCGAGCAAACGATCCTGGGCATCGTAGTGAGCAATCAGGTTACCGTTTTGGCTGGTGCGGTTGCTGTTGGCATCGTAGCCAAAGCTGGATTGCACAACACCATTCAGTTTAACCTCAATCAATCGGCTAGCCGCATCGTAAGCATAATCGAAGGTACTGGTGATACCGTTGACAGTTTCTATCTTTTGCGCTATCCGGCCCAGTTTGTCGCGTGTGAAGCCCGTTTTATATAAGTCGGTCGCTGCAAATTTCACCAGATACTGGGTTACTTCGCCAAAGCCGTTGTAAGTATAGACATCAGTCAGGTTACCAAGAGTGGTGCCAGTGAGCAGGCCGTTCTGGGCATCGCGTGACAAAGCAAGATTGACGCCCAGCGTCGTGTTTCCGATCGCAGTTAGTAAGCTGTCGTTGTCATACTGATAGCTAAAAGGATTGGCTCCATTCACACTCAGGGTATTTATGCGAAAGTCGTTATCGTAGGTTTTACCAACGGTGCCGGCCACAACACCTGACCAGCTGGTTTCGGTCGGTAAAGCCCCAGTAAATGTGTAATTCAGTCCTAGCCCATCCGGCGTGGTGACGCTGGCAAGCTTGCCAGTTGTTGGATTATAGCTGTAGATATAATTACCTTCAGGAATCGTCATGGTACTGGGACGGCCTGCCGTATCATATGTGTAACCCATTGTCTGTCCATCAGGACGCTGTACTTGCAACAGTTGCTTATCGAGGTTGTAACTATAAAGTGTGTTGTTAGTCCCCGCGCTGATGTTCGGTGGGATAGTGGAGGCCGTCAGATTCACCGGCGAATATGTAAAGTTATGTGCAGGTTGGCCCGGCGGCAGCAGTGAAGCAAGATTACCATTGGCATCGTAAGTGAACAATATTTCACGGGTGTCCGGCAGAATTTGCCGAGTTACTCGGCCAGCCAAATCATATTCATAGTTAACTTGCCGTCCGAGCGGGTCGGTGACAGTGGCGAGATAACCTTGCGGGTTATACGTAAAGTTGACTAAGCGCTCATCCACACCGCTGCCCTGGGCAATCGTTGATGGCCGACCTTGAGGATCATAGGTAAGGTTGACGGACAGTAATCCAGTCGTCTGAGTCTGAGCCACGCGGCCTAAGTTGTCGATCACGGTCTTGGATTGCCGTGCTGCCGGACTGGTGGATGTGAACGTTTTACTCGCGGCGTCATACACAGTCCTCTGGGTACGGCCATTGAGAGTGACTATGTCCGTCAGTGTTGTTAAGCTCAGTGGATTGTTGGCGGTAGCAAGAACCGCTGTACGTTGGCTAGTCAGGTTGAACGTTAGTCCACCCGTACTGGTTTGCAAGCTCTTGGTGATCGGCGATAGCATGGAAAAGCGCGGATCTGGGCCTTGCAACAACGTCGTCACTGTGCCGTCGGCTTCGGTCGTGGTAAATGTGCCGTCAGTTTTTTCCAATGTGGTCGAGACTGTATTATCTGGTTGAGTGTGTTTGCGTTCCCGGTCGCCGGTGGTGAGATTATGTACGGTATGGCTAGTAACCCGGTTGAGTGCGCTGGTGACCGCAACCGTATGGCCATCAGTCAGTTCAGTACGGGTCAGTGTGGAACCGCCTGTGTTGGCATCTGTGTCGGTAAATAACTTGCCTAACGCATCATACGTAAAGGTCGAGGCGTTGCCGCGTGGGTCTTTGAACGATGTCAGCAAGCCATCCGCAGTGTAAACCATATCATGGCTTTCACCTGCCGGGTTGGTGATTTTGGCAAGGTAGCTATTGCTGTCTAATACGAAAGTGGTGCGCTGACCAAAAGGTGCCACGATGGCGCTGGGATTGCCAAACGCATCACGTTCTATTTTGGTAATTAAGCCGTCGCCATCAGTGATTTGATTCAAACGCCCTTGCGTATCGTAAGTAAAACTGTACAGGGTAGCGCCGGTGAGGGCGTTTAAAGTTGAAATATGTCGTCCTGATGGATCGAAACGGTAAAGTTCTGAGCCATCTTCTGAGGAAATGGCGATTTCGTTCAAGTTAAACCCAGGTAACTGGGGGGAGATGCGGCGAATATTATGATTAATTAGGCTAGTGACATACAAATCACCCTCGGGACTCAGGGCGATGCTCCAAGGAGCATATAAAGACGCCTGGGACGCTAGGCCGCCATTACCAGGTTGCCCTACAGGTTCTATACCCGCAACGGAGGAAATGATACCTTCCTGATCTACACGCCGAATGCGTTGCCTACCATTATCGCTAATATATAAATTACCGTCCGTTCCAAACGCGATTGATGAAGGAGTTGTCATTGAAGCCAGGGTGGCTAAACCGCCATCTCCACTGTATCCGGCTGTTCCACTTCCTGCAACCGTAGTGATAATGCCATCGGGTCCTATCCGCCGAACTCTATAGTTTTTACTGTCGGCAATATATAAACTGCCATCGGCGCCAACTGCAAGACCATATGGATAATATAGCAAAGCCTGAGTCGCAGGCCCGCCATCGCCGTAATATCCGAAGGAGTCGCCGTTCCGGACATAGGGGATGCCACCTGCGATAGTGGTGATAATACCATCAGTGCCAACTCGTCTAATTCTAGAATTAGACGTATCGCTGATATACAAGCTACCGTCTGTTCCAAATGCGATATCGTTAGGATAGTAGAACCAAGCCTGGGTAGCAGGCCCACCATCGCCACTGAATCCAACGCCTCCGTTACCAGCCACGGTGGAAATAATGCCATCTGAACCAACCCGGCGAATTCTATTATTCGAGCTATCAACGAAATACAAGCTGCCATCAGCTGCAATTGCGATACCGGAAGGCTGATTAAGCGAGGCCTGTAGCGCGGGTCCACCATCACCACTAAATCCGGGTGTGCCATTACCTGCAACTGTAGTAATGATACCATCTTGTCCGACGCGGCGAATTCGATGGTTTCCATTATCAGAAATATACAGGCTGCCATCGGCTCCGAATGCAATATCGGATGGGTAATTAAATAAAGCCTGAGTTGCTAACCCGCCATCACCACCAAATCCTGGCGTTACGCCTCCCGCCATTGTAGAAATAACATTAGTTGTAATCGATCCGAGTAAACTGCGCTTGCTACCATTTCCTTGAGTCATTACTCGGGCAAACGGATTATAGCGATGATGAGCACTGATTTCCCAACCCGCTTGCGCTGTCTTACGGGCATCTTCTTGGCCGAGGCTAGTTTCATACTCCTGCCAGAGTATTGCAGGTTGACGGGAGGGAATATCGCCGGGAATACGTTGACCGCTAGTTGCACCAAAACTTGCCGTTAGGTAGGGTGGTAAATTGTAAAAACCTGGATAGGCATAACCAATACGAATCTGGGCATTTTGTTCACCCGACACAGGGCGACCATAGGCATCCAGCCCATCCCAAGTGAAGCTGTAATTTTGATTGGGCGATGCCGGAAAACTTTGCGTGATAATGCGACCTGCAATTCTAATTTCAAGGTCTATCCGTTGCAGTGATCCAGGAACGGTTGCTCCGATCAAGGGTATTTCTATCTTATTACTTCCTTTTCTGCCTTGCACTCGATCACTGCGGTAATTCAGGGTATACGGCGTTCCGGTAATGGCCAGTGTTTCACCCAAGGTTTGGTTTTCACATTCGATGATTGAACCACTGGCCAAGCACGGCTCGTCCAGTTTTTTACTGGCATCTGATTTTGCTAAGGCCTGATTAGGTGGTGTTGATCCACTTACTGGCGTTACACCATAATTAAGGTCGTACGTAGAAAAGTGGTCAATGGATACCCGCTGCAAACTTTGTCCAACACTATAAGTCGTAGCAAGTTGCGTGCGCTCTGCTGTTGTTATCCCCAAGGCCGGGTCGTTATCGGCAATGTTGTCACCATTGGTATCCAGGTCTGCAAGACCGCCGGCAATACCGACTATCTTGACAATCCGTCCATCTTTTGAAGGAATCCAGGCGCTTTTGTCTTTATCGTAGTAACCGACCGGTACTTGAATGCCGACCGGGAAACCGAGAAAGTTTTCCACATAGAAATAGACCGGTTGATTAAACAGCACTTCTTTGCCGGCGATGCTGGTAGTCGCTTCATCGGCGCCGATTTCTACTGCGTAGGTATAACCACTGGTAGGCGGCAACGGTCCCGGCATGGCTTTCGGACCATTGGCACCGACGGTATATTCGGTAAAACGAAGATTAAGACTGCTTATGGGCTGTGTCGAGCCAGCAGGCATCAAGATTTGTGCCTGAGTGCCTTGCGGAATTAAGACAGTAGCTTGTCGACTGCCGCTAGCATCGGTTTGGACGCTGCCTTGAGCAATTTGTATCGGTGTTGCGGACGTTAAATCTACCGTGGTGACGGTCGTATCCTTGGCGACCAGCACCACATCATCCACGCTCTGATAGCTTTGCCAGCCCGGTTTAACTTGGCGTTGGGCATTCAGATAACCGGTTTTTGAGTAATTGACCGTTAAAAACCCACCGCCATTGACCGCGAGGTCAAAGAATCCATCCGCACGGCTCACCGTTTGGCCTAATTCCGGGTGATTCGAGACAGTGATCGTGACGCCGGATAACGAATTATTTTGCTTGTCGAGAACTTTGCCGCGAATAACGGCCACGCGTTTAGTATCCAGGGTTCCTGGAGCAACACCGGTTTGAAGGGGATTGCTACCGGTATAGAGAAACTCGCTGGCAGCAGAAACCGGGGTTGCCACGGTCGCATCGAGTGTGGGTGCGACGACGGCCGGATCAGGGGGCAAACCCTGATTAGGGCCTAAAGAAATTACTAGATTAATTGCAGTTCCTTGTTGAACAACCGTATTCGCACTGGGTGTTGCTTGAATAACCTGCCCAGAAGCCGCCGTATTGGAATAGTCAAAACTGAGCGTGCCAATATTCAACTTTGCGGAAGTAAGGGCAGCAACCGCTGCAGCACGAGATTGCCCGATAACATTCGGAATGGTGGTTGTAGTAACGGGACTGGTGACGGTCAGCGTAACATTCTGTGTCGCTATCGCATTGAAACTATCTTTGACTTGGACGGTTACGGCTTGTGACCCCAATTGTGCTAACGTAGGCGTCCAGTGAACCAGACCAGTGATGGCATCGATCGTCATACCCGTAGGCGCTGTGGACAAGCTGTAGGTCAGCGTATCGCCGGAGTCGGGATCGCTGGCGACCACGGGATAGCTATAAAGCTGCCCCACGGTGGCTGTCACAGGGGTCACTGAACTGATAACAGGAGGATGGTTGAACAGAATCGAGGGAACTTCAACCGTGACGGTATCCGGATCACTGTCCAGATGGCCATCATTGACAATCAACTGCCCGACGTAAAATCCCGGGTAATCAGCGGTAAAACGGGGTTGGACGATAGCGGGATTATTCAAGCTGGCTTGGCTATTGGCCGGTTTGCTCAACAATGACCAGTGGTAGCTCAGTGGATTGTTGTCCGCATCACTGGAGGCTGTACCATCTAATATAATAAGGCCTTGTGTGGCAAGCTGATCTAAGCCGGTATCAGCAACAGGCCGACTATTCAATGTGCTGATGGTGATGGTTGCCGGTAAACTGTCCAACTTACCGTCGTTAACGATCAGCTCCAGCACATAATTACCTGACTTGTCAGCCGTAAAGGTTGGATTCGATGCAATCGTGTTGGATAGTGTTGCTCCGCTATTAGTGGGCTTGCTGACAAACGACCATTGGTAAGTTAATGGATCAACATCGGGATCGGTCGAAGCTGTTCCATCCAGATGAACCAGTGAGTTTAAGGACACGGTCTGGTCGAGACCCGGGTTGGCAATGGGCCGACTGTTTTCCGTGGTGATGATAACCGTATCGGGATCGCTATCCGTCGCTGCATCGTGAACGATGAGCTGGGACACATAGACGCCCGGCTTATCAAGGGTCAAATAAGGCTTGACGGCTGACAGATTGTTGAGTGCGGCAATACTGCCGGTTGGTTTGGTCATTAATGACCAAGTGTAGGTTAACGCATCGCCATCGACATCGCTGGACGCACTACCGTCCAGGGTCACTAAATCGTTGACACGGGCTCCTTGGTCGTTCCCCGCTTGTGCAACAGGCCTGGAATTGAGCGTCGTCACCAGAACGATGCTGGCTTCGCTATCCGTATGGCCATCGTTAACAACCAACTGGATGGAGTAAATCCCCGATTTATCAACTATAAAGCCAGGATTGACGGCTGTCGAACTGGTTATTATCGCCTGACTGGTTGATGGTTTGTTAGTCAGGGTCCATTTATAGGTTAAAGGATCGTTGTCTGCGTCATTGGAACGACTGCCGTCTAATACGGCTGTACTGCCGACCTTGGCGGATTGATCAGGCCCGGCATCCGCCACGGGTGGACTGTTGATCGTATTGATAACAACACTATCCGATCCACTGATACGGTTTTCTTGCTGCACCAGCAGCTGAAGTGTATAAGTACCGGCTTTATCGGCTATGAAGGTGGAATTGACGCTTGTGGAATTGGACAGTATGGCGGTACTGCCAACTGGTTTGGAAATGAAACTCCATTGATAGCCTAGATCCTCATTTTCGTGTTCATCGTCGTTACCGGAACCGCTGCCATCCAGGTAAACAATACTGCCGACCGCAACGCTTTGATCCGGCCCCGCATTTGCGCTTGGAAAGAATTTCAGATCAAATTGCCAGTGCAAATCAGCCGGATTAAAGACGGTGCTTTCGGCCTTGCGCAGTGTGAAAGTGTCCCGACTGATTAGAGATCCTCCGGCAGGAACAATGCCGAACTTGAGATTGGAATTCTGCAGTTTGATGGCTGGATTCAGACTGTCAGCCTCGGCTTTAACATCATAAGCCGTTGCTGTGGTTGGATTAGAGACTCTTGCTTGATAGGTGTAATCGTATTGGGTGTTGGAGGCTTTGCGTTTGGAAATAAGGACGTAATTGTCAATTTGAAGGGTTGGGGCGGTAGCTGCTTTGGCGATGCCGATAACACTGGAAAACTTCGGATCAACATCTAGGCTTCCAATTAACAACAAGAATAAAAGACTTCCAAACAAACGCCCATGTCTGGCCAAACAATTTTGATTAATAAACGTCTTTGCACGCATGGAGCATCCTATTTTCGAATTAGTAACGGTTGGTTGATGTTGTTGTTGCGTTGATCACGCATGGGACCATGCTTGTCAGCAAAGGTAACGGTTACTAATCTGACACTTAAGCTGGGTTGCCAGCCAAATTAACGAGATAGGTATTTGTCCCACTTGGGTGCGGAGAATAATTTAAAATTCGAGATATGTCCACCCTTCGGCGTTCTTTTTATTAAGAAAATTAAGTTTTGTATATAGCATTGAGGTGATTTATTTTCCCCAGCCACAGTTCAGAATGAGATCTCGAAGTAGGCTTAAATGTATCCCTTATAAACCATTGGGAAGAAGGTATCTATTCGAACAAAAGCAAAACTGAGTAAGGCCTCTAATAAACATATAGAAATGTTAGAGCGCTCACACACCCAAGCGGGTATGTAGCTTCTTGCAGAATAAGCTGGTTAAAACTTCATGGGGCCGGATCAATAACACCCCGTTATTCCGACAAATAGAACTGTCTTAATTTGTAGTAAGTGAATTGACTGAACGCTCGATAAATTTCACTCCACCGTCTTGAATAGCAATCGCGAAGGTCAGCTTTCATTAGCCGTGAAGGGCGGCATTTGGCCGTTTTTCACTAAATTTTGTTGATTAGTGTCAATGTCTGTTGTGTAGAATGTAAAATATAAAGTCATACCTTATACTTCTTTGAATTATATGCAAATTTACAATTTATAGCTTTTCAACGTGATCAAATACTATATTGACAATGTTTTGTTCTTTNNTTTTCTGAAAGAAGCTTTCGATAAGTCTGCACGATAAAAATCAGAATATTCAAAATTACATTTAGCCCAATAGGCATCCGTAGCTTTGGCTCCGGATAAATCCAATTCTTGTACTTTAGCCAAGCCGTCGCCAGACACCGGTTTGTCCAAAACGATACTAATTGTTAACGTTTTTAAAACTTTAGCATCTTTCTCTATCGATAATGCCGCAGCTAAAACTTGTTTGGTCAATTGAAGAAGTTGAGCTTTTCTGGTGTCGCTGACATTCCATTCCGCAGGAAAGGATTTAAGAATTACGCCAAGCTTTACTGCTGATGCTGCTCTTAGGATGGGGGATTCAGCAGCTAACTCTTGAATAATCGATTGATAC